>Ga0247730_1001330_pt1 | contig 13947 bp, 8 predicted proteins | sample UWRJL073202C2_FD_180959 | JGI IMG/M metagenome (GOLD analysis project Ga0247730, IMG submission 180959) | Plant litter microbial communities from Arlington Agricultural Research Station in Wisconsin, United States - UWRJ-L073-202C-2 | ecosystem: Environmental > Terrestrial > Plant litter >...
GGCATCGGTATGGGAATCAGACATTGGACATTCACTACTTCATTAACTGGGGTTGAGGCGCGAAAGCCGTTGGGCGTTTCGGGGCGCCTAATCTATTGGACCCGAGCGTCGTTGTCACGGGGCAACTGCGGCTGGCATCGAACCTGGCAAGCGTGGTGATTACTGATAGCTGATCGTCAGCGTGGCGCTGGCGTTAGCCTGTCCGGCACTGATCGATCCCGCCGTGCGGTAATAACGCGCCTTGAAGGGGATGATGTAAGCGCCTTCACTGGGGGTTGTCCCTGTCTGGATCGGTGTATTCAGTACCAATGGCGCATCGTTGTAGAGCATCTGCAACTTGACCCCACTGGCCACACTGGCCGAATCGGAGCTGTCGAGGTTCAATATCCCGCGTGCGCTGTCCGAAGCACCGGCCCCGCCCGCATTCAACGTGATGTTGACCTTGGTGTTTGCATCGCAGCTAAGCGGCACTTCGAAGCCCTTTGTGCCGGCGGTGCTACCTTCGGCCGCGAAGTCAGTGGTGTTTACAGTGCCCATGGGCACGACGATGCTTTTGTTGTTCACCGTGCAGGCAGCGACTGAGACATTGAAGGCGCTAATGTAAACGGGGGCTTCCGGAACGGCCCACGCGTTATCCGAGCGCAAGATGAAGGCCGCCAGCAACTGGTTGGCGATATACCCGCCCGGGACGCTATCGGCAATCTTGTACAACTGAAACGTCATGGTGCCCGAGATCGGCGTTGTGAAGCGGCTGGCGCCGGAGTCACACAGCAGTTTGTTGAATGAGGCCGAGCCGATCAACGGGGCGACGCCATCGTCATAAGCCGTGACGCCAGGGCATACGCCCACGCCGGTGCCTAGGATGGCGTAGCCAAGCCCGGTGAATTGCCCCGCCAGCCGATAAATGATCGCACCTTGCGCAGTGGTCAAGCCGGACGCTGTCCCCCGACTCTTGATGCCCAACTGTTGAGAGCCGATGGTGCCGGTGCATTTAAACCCTTCAAGCGCGCTTGAGGTGCCTTCGGCCAACAGACTGCCGATCGGTGCATCCCGGGGAACGACCAGTGTCGGGATTTGTATCGTGGTCGTGCGTGAACCCGAGCACGTGGCCATCGACGGCGCCGACCACAACGTGACAGCGGCCAGCACTATCCATGGCACACAACGTAATACGCTTGATGGGAGCTTCATCTTTGACTTCCTCATTGGCAGGCGGCGCTTGCAGTCAATACTGCAGAGTAGGGTTGCTGTGTTGAGTCGGCGGCAGGGCGCGGCAATGTGAAGTCAGCTTCACAGCGCTGCTCAGCGCCACTACCCCACTTGAGTGCGAGCCGACCCTTGTCGGGCACGCCGCTTAGATAAACCTCCCCGTCACTGCCGACGATGCCGGTGTTGGGCGAGGTCTGATCGCCGCTTTGCAGGATCTGTGCAGCGGCGCCAAACGGCACGGGCTTGCCGCGATGGGACACCGTCATCATCACGCGGCTGCCCACCCGGGTATCAAAGTTGGCCAGTACCACCGCGCCTTGGGTCGGGATAACGGTTTGCGTGGTGCCCGCAATATCAACGCCGTCCCCCATCGACTGAGTGTCCAGCGAGATGCGGTTTTTGCGATAGGCGCTGACGTAGGGCACCACCGCGTAGCCTCGTGAATCGGTGTGGATGCCGGGGTTGCTCTGGACTCTGACGTCGCTGGCGCCTGGCGCTCGGACCAGCGCAACAGTGTCGCCCAAAGGCTGGGAAAGTGTTACGCCATACGGGTGGACCACGACCCCGCCCTGAACGCCGTAAGTCACCTGTTGCATGCCATCGCCGTAGTTGTAACTGGCGGTGGTATCCCCAAAAGATCCTTTGTAATTAGTGCTCAGGTTTCCGCTGCTGGCGGTATGAGTTCCGCGACTTTGCTGTGCGCTGTAGCTGAGGTTGTTATCGGCCAGGGCAGTGCCGTTGATCCCCACCTGCTGCACGGTTTCGCCCTTTTTGCTGGAGCTGACGCTGTAGCTCGCCCAGCTTCGTGGCAGCAATCGGTCGAGCGGGATCTGAACGCTGAACGCCAGTTGTTGATCGGTTTGATTGCCGCGCCCCACCGGCAAAGCCGAGTAGGTGTAGCTGAAGTTGTAATTGATCCCGGAGTGACTGAAGTTATATCCGGTGCTGACGTTCCGTTCGTATCCGGTCTTGCCCCAAAAGGTTTGCTGATAGCCCGACACATAAATGCTGCCGTAACTGTCCAGTGCCTGACTGACGTTCAACTGCGTCTTGCTGCGTTTGTTGTACAGGCTGCGCCAGGAAGAATCGGCATCCGCCCCGATTTCGTTGGCTTCCTGGAAGTCATAAAAACCGCTGGTTGCGTAGCGGTAACCTGCCAGCGTGAAGGAGGTGCCAGTCTGTTTGATGTCCTTGGCGTATTGCACCCGGAACGAGCGCCCTTGGTGACGAGTGCCATCTGACAGCTCGGCTCGGGCCTGAGTGACATCGAATGACAAAGACCCGATATCACCGAAGCCGTGTCCGACACCGACGGCCAGCGAGCCATAATTTTCAGCGCCGAGCATGCCGCCATACAGTGTGGTGTCGGCGGGCAGGCCGTAGATCAGCGTGGACTGCACAAACGTCGGAGTGTGGGCGCCCTCGGTCTGGCTGCGAAATTTCGCGGCGGTGGCCGAGTATTTGAGCTGACCTTCGCGGACCATGGTCGGCACTGAGGAAAACGGCTGCACCGAACGACGCTCTGTGCCGTTGGCTTCCTTGATGATTACCTCCAGATCCCCGCTCGATGAGGTGGGGTACAGGTCGGTGATCGCGAATGCGCCGGGCGCCACGTACGTTTGATAAATGATGTAGCCGTTCTGGCGCACGGTGACCTGCGCGTTGCTCTGGGCGATGCCGCGGACCACCGGCGCGAAACCCTTCAGGCTGTCGGGTAGCATGTTGTCATCAGAAGCCAACTGGACACCCTGAAACTGAACGCTGTCGAAGACATCGCTTGGAGTAAAGCTTTCTCCGAGCGTCAGTTGCCCCTTGACCGGTTGGATATCTCGCTGGGCGTACGTGTTGATTGCGCCCCAGTGCTTGTTGCCCCTGCCGTCGTCGCTGTAAGTGGAGTAATTGCGCAAACGCCAGGCGCCGATATTGGTCCCGCTGTGCAAGCTCAAGTACGAGTTTCGGCCTGTGCCCGAGCGATTGTCATAACGCGTGTTTGAACCGCTGTAGGCGTAGTTGAACAGCACGGCAGGCAGCCCTTGATCCCACGAAGCTGGGTCGACAAATTCCCGAGCTTCGGTTTTCAGTGCGGCTTGTGGAATGCTGATATCCAGCCGCTGCTGCCCGAAATCGAAGGTATAGCTGGCCAGAGGAATGTGCAGCCCGATGTCTTCAATGGTGCTGTCTTGTCCCAGTGCTTGCAGCGTGGGAAAGGCTTCAACCTTCACGCCCATGTTCTGTAATTGGTCACGGCTGATCTGTGGCTGGAGTTGTCCCTTGAGGAGGATGAAGCTCACGTCGGAGGTTTCAATCCTGCTGCCGTTCAAATAGATATCCACCCGATAAACACCTGGAACCTGCGAGCCTGCATTGGAAAATTGATCAAGATCGACCATGCCTTGTGTGGCGACGTTTCGTTCCAGCGCGTTTGGGTTGAAGTAATCTGCGCTGAACGCCATCGGCGAAACACTCACCAGTGCAGCGAGTCCGAGCACTTTTTTCGATGTTTTATGAAGTCTGGAAAACTTGAAACCCAAGATGGCGTTACGCACGGCGATAACTCTCTTCAATAAGTTTTAAGCAGCAGCGAGCCTGCTCAACAACTGACTGCTCAGAAGTTAAAGGCTGTTACAGGGCGTGATTGCTACAGGCGCATTAAAGTGTTGAGCGAAGAACCGGCGTCAAACCGCCGTAGTCGGTGATCGCCTGCCAACTAACGGAGCCTGTTCCAGCAATATTGGATATTGACCATTGTTGGGTGGAGTTCGGTGCAATCATCTTGGCTTCGTCTATTGTTTTGTCTGCATATTTGAGCTCATAGAACGAAACATAGAACGGTGTTGGGTTATGCACTTGAAGTTGATTGCCAACGCGCTTGAACTCCAACGCTTTGTAAGCTTGCTCTGCAAGTTGCGCAGACAACCCCTCAGGGCGGTAAAACAGCTTTATCTGGGTTTTGACGGTGATTTGCAGCAGGTTTTTATCGGACTTCTCGTTCGCTGGAATGGAGATCACGTTAATCCAGAACACCGATTCTTGATTGTCCGGGAGTTGCCCACCAGTGCGTACGATCCGCAGGACGTTTTCTTTACCTGCGTCCAGTCGGAACAATGGCGGCGTCATCAGAAACGGAGCCTTGCTGTGCACGCCGGTTTGCGTGTTTTCTACCCAGGATTGAATGAGGTAGGGCGATTTATCCGGGTTGCGCAGGTTTAGGCTGGACTCGCGTGCCCCACCGTTGTAAATCACGCGGGTAGCGCCGACCACCACGCCCGCTTGAGCTGTTTGCAGCGTCAGCCACACAGTGCTGACTGCGAAGATTAATGCTTTCCAGGTTTTCATATGTATTTCTCGTGCAGAAATCCTTGACCGGAAAAAGCAGCCGCGAGGGGATGCCTCGCGGCCGAATTTTTTTAGTTGTAAGCGATGGTGAAACTGGTCGACGCTGCGGCAGTACCCGCGCCCACTGTTGCCGCCGTGGACATGTACTTGGCGATGAAAGTCATGGTCGTGCTGGTTGCATCAGCTGGTATGTCTTTGGCGGCCGAAGCGGTTTGCATTGGAATCAAAGTCGTGCCGTCCGCCTCATAGATCGCAACGGCCAGACCGGTCGCTGTCTGGCCTGAAGTCAGCGCCAACAGGCTGCTGTTGGTGGCGTCAGGGGTGCCGTCGAATTTCACGCTGGTTTTGGTAATCGTGTCTGGGCACGACGCCAGAGTGATATTGAAACGGGTCGCACCGGCGACTTTACCTGCACTGGTAAAGCCGCTCGCATTGACACTGCCCAGCTCAACACTTTGCGTGGCCGTTTGAGCATTTACTGTACAAGCCGTAGCCAGCACGCTACCGGTAAAGTTGATCGTGCCGTCTGCAGCGTTGGCTGCACCGGCTGCGAACAGGCAAGACAAAACCGCAAGACCGATTACATTCTTTTTCATCATTAATACTCCAGAGAAGGCAGCCTGAGCTGGCCGGGTGAGTTAGTTAAGGGTGGCGCGAAGCAATACTCGCCGGACTCAGCGTTCTGGAACATCAGACGATTCTTAATTGGGTGGCGTCTTGGCCACGATCACGGCGAAACCCTGTAGGAGCCAACTTGTTGGCGAGGCGCTCTCGGCGGTGAGTCAAATACACCGTCTCGCGAACAAATTCGCTCCTACAGATGGCTGCTATGTTCAGACTTTAAGAATTGTCTTATTCCGCATCTGCGTAACGAGTCCTAAGTTACGCGCATGAAACTACGCCAATTCATTCACCCGCTCGATCCTTCCTTCTCAACCCCCAAGGCTGCGCGCAAGTTACTGCACTTGTTTGCGATTGCTTTGGTCATGGGTGTTTACGTGTGCGCCTTGAGCTACATGAATTCGACGTTGAGCGAGGAAATCTCCCGGCGACGCAGTTACATGAATGCGGCTATCTCCGACGCGCAGAGTTTTTTCGTCAGCCGACAGACACTGCTCAAAACGCTCGGACTGGCAGCAGTGCGCAACGTCACCGAACCGGTGCAAAGCGCCAGTGCCATGGCGGGGGAGGAGGTGCATATTCGATTGGGTGCCGGGCAGCAGACCTGGAGCTTGTGGTTGACCAAACGCACGATTAGCCACCTGCGGCAGAAAAAGGTCAATCTGCTGTACGTGGACGAAGTGGATCGCGACGCGGTGGTGCGCTTGTTCACCGCCCGCGCGCCGGTTTCTGTCGTCCCCTCCTATCTGCTGGCGCAACTGCACCAGTTGGGTGACGGCGATGTTCCTGACGATGACTTATGGCTCACCGACCCGCAGCGCGAGGATTCGCCGCTGTATATTTTCACCCGTCTGGATGATCGCAGTGCCCAGTCCGGATGGCTCGGTCTTGAGGTGGAATCGCCGGATCTGTTGAGCGCGCTGCGCAATGACGACGCCGGTCAGTTCATGCTGCTGAACGCTCAAGGACAGCTGATTTTCGACAGCGCCCAGGAGCCGTCTTCGAGCCTGAGCCTTGAGCAGTTACCACCGCCGCAGTCGTTCGGCTTTGTCGGTCGTGACTGGCTGCCCGATCATCTGGCTATCCGCAAACAGCTGGGGTATTCGGACTGGCAAATTATTTACGCCATCGACATCTGGTCCCTGCTACCGGTCCTGATCCTGCCGTTATTGGTCAGCCTGCTGCTGTGCGGGGTACTGAGCTGGCTGATGTATTGCCTGGTTCGGCGTATCGATCAACGGCTGATCATCCCGGCCGGCCATCGCATCGAGGCGTTGGTCGAAAGCGAAGCCTTCAGCCGCGCGGTGATCCAGGTCGCACCCGTGGCGCTCTGTGTTCTGCGTCGTCAGGATGGCGCGGTGGTATTGGCCAATCCGCTGTACCGCCAATGGCTGGCGGATAGCGATGAGTGCCAGCACTTTTCCCACGAGTGGATTCGTCGCGGTTTCGACGAGGCCGCGCACAGCAGTACCGATGAGTTGCAACTGCTTGACGGACGCCACTTGTCCCTCAGTTTTGCGCCCACGCGGTACAAGCGCGAGGACGTGCTGATTTGCGCGTTCAGCGATATCAGTGCGCGCAAGCAGGTTGAGCTGGCGCTGGAGCAGGCGCGACATCTGGCCGACGCGGCCAATGAAGCCAAGACGCTGTTTCTGGCGACCATGAGTCATGAGATCCGCACCCCGCTGTATGGCGTGCTCGGCACTTTGGAGCTACTGGCGCGCACTGAGTTGAGCGAGCAGCAAGACGGCTACCTGAAAGCCATCGAAGGTTCCTCTGCCAACCTGCTACAACTGATTTGCGACGTGCTGGACGTTTCGCGTATCGAGGCGGGGCAACTGCAGCTGGAATGCAGCCGCTTTGCGCCGCTGGCTCTGATTGAAGAGGTCATTCACGGCTATGCGGCTGCGGCCCACAGTAAGGGGCTGCAACTGTTTGGCTGCATCGATCCACAACTGCCTAACTGGCTTAACGGCGACGCATCGCGTATCCGGCAGATCCTCAATAACCTGCTCAACAATGCCCTGAAATTTACCGACAACGGTCGGATCATTTTGCGCGTCAAACTCGAAAGCCGGGATGGCGAGCGGGTCATGCTGAACTGGCAGGTGTCGGACACCGGCATGGGGATCAGCCACGAAGATCAACAGCACCTGTTCGAGCCTTTCTACCAAGCCGACGGCCATACCCATGTGGTCGCAGGAACAGGTCTGGGCCTGTCCATTTGCAAGCGGCTGATGCACTTGATGAATGGCACCATGCGCGTCGTCAGCGAACCGGGGCTCGGCAGCAGCTTTACAATGCGATTGTCGCTGGAGCAGTTGGCGGACGCCCACGAGCAGGCATTGAACGATGTGCTCAAGCCTGAGGCGGTCTTCGTCGTTTCGCCTGTCCGCGAGCTTGCCGAGAGCGTTGCCGGCTGGCTGCGTCGCTGGGGCGCACGGGCTCAAGTCGGCATACCTGAAAACGCGCAAGGGCAGGCCGATGCGGTGCTGCTCGAAGTGCATCCCGGCAAGCTGCACGCGCTTTTGGCCCCTCAGTGGAAGGGGCCACGCGTGATCGGAGTGGGCGATACGCACGCCAATGAAATGCGAGAGGTCGCGGCGACGGTCAGTTTCAATCATCTACACGGGCTGCGTCGGGCCGTCGCTTTGGCGCAGGGGCAATCTACCCCGTCGCCACTGCAACCGGTGCAGAGCCGTTCTGTTTCCAGGCTCGGTTTTCATGTGCTGGTCGCTGAAGATAACGTCATCAATCAACTAATCCTGCGCGATCAGCTTGAGGAGCTAGGCTGCACTGTCGAGCTGGCGCAGGACGGCGAGGCGGCGCTGGATCTGTGGCGAAACTCGTCGTTCGATCTGGTTCTGACGGACATCAACATGCCGCGCATGAACGGTTATGAGCTGACCGCTAAGTTGCGTCATCTGGATTGCGCTTTGCCAATTATCGGCGCAACGGCCAACGCGATGCGCGAAGAAGGCGAACGTTGTCTCGAAGCCGGCATGAACCAATGCCTCATCAAACCCTTCGCCCTGAGCGAACTTTACGTCTGTCTGGCACGCTATCAGAGGGCAGACCATTGAGGCCTTACAAGGTATTGATCGTTGAAGATCATCCCTTTCAGCACGAGTACTTGCTGCACCTGTTCAGTGATCTCGATGGCTTCAATGTGGAGACTGTGTGGGATGGCGCGACGGCCTTGCAGCGCCTGCATGCCTGTGCCTACGATCTGGTGCTCAGTGACTTGTTCATGCCGGGCATGGACGGCGTGCAGTTGATTCAGAATATCGCCAGGCTCCCCGATCCCCCCGCGCTGGCGCTGATGAGCGTGGCGTCCCGAAGGATGTTGATCAGTGCCGGGTTGGTGGCCAGAAACCTCGGCCTGAAGGTGTTGGCGCTGATTTCCAAACCTGTGGACCCGAAAGCGGCGCGTCACCTGCGCGACAGCCTGGACGGCCTGTGTCAAACACCTGGAAGACCGTCCAGGCGCGTGCTGAAACTTGATCGCCAACAGCTGCTGCACGCCCTTCGCAGTGGGCAGATGCAGCCCTGGTTTCAGCCGAAAAAGTCGCTGGATGATGGCAGGGTCTGTAGCGCCGAAGCACTGGTGCGTTGGCAGCATCCTGACTGGGGTCTGGTCATGCCCGGAGATTTTCTGCCAGCCATGCAGCAACTGGAACTGGAAGAAAATCTACTGTGGTCGATGCTCGATCAGACGCTGGACGCTCAATCGCAATGGCGGCGCCGGGGCTATGAAGTGCCGGTTTCGGTGAACCTGCCCACTCATCTTCTCGGCAGCCATGACCTGGCGGACAGATTGCGCGCCCGGGTCGCGGCCACCGGTACCGAGCCCGGTTCGATCTGTTTCGAGCTGTTGGAGACCTCAACTACGCGGGCGCTGAGTGACTATTATGCGGGAGCTTGTCGCCTGCGCATGATGGGATTCGGGCTAGCTCAGGATGACTTCGGCAAAGGCTTCAGCTCATATTTCAATCTGGTTTCCACGCCATTCAGCGAGCTGAAGATCGACCGCTCGTTGGTCCACGGTTGCGCCGACAGTGAAAGCCTGGCCGCTGCGGTGCAAAGTATCGTCGAGCTGAGTCACAAACTGGGTTTGACGGTCACTGCTGAAGGGGTCGAAACATCCGCTGAGCTGGCGTTTCTGCGCAAGATCCGCTGCGATCAGGTGCAGGGATTTTTGATCTGTGCCGCGGTACCTACTGAGGCGTTTTTCGAATTGCTTCGCGAAGATGGCCTCACGCCAGCACCAAATTGATCTGCTACTGTCTATCCACAGTACGCCACGAAATGGCAGTCATGGTGGCCCCGTATGGGCGCCGTATCCTCTGGGCGTATCTCTCTCAGGCTCAAGGCCTCCTCGATGAAAACTGAAAGCCTCAAATTAGGCGCGCTGGCATTGAGTTCCCAGCGGCTCAACAAGTTGTTGCTGATCCTCGCCGGTTTGACGTTGCTGTTGGTCAGCATGTGCTATTGGGCATTTGATCGAGTGCTCGAAGAGGAGCGCGACAAAGTCGATTTGCACTTCGCTCGTCTGGTCGCAAGCATCCATGAGTACGAGACTTTTTTGCGCAATGTCGCCAGTGCCTATGACCGCACGAACCAGAATATTCAAACCGACATTCGTCCTTTGTCTCGGGTCGAGATCATGCAGAAGGGCGATGAACGCGTGTTTCAGAATCGCGGTCTGGCGATGTCCCAGCCGTTCACCCTGAGCGAGCGCGTCAGGTTCAGCCAGGCCCAGTTGCAAGGCGCATATTCGCTGGGCGTGCAGTTGACCGACTACTACAGCACGTTTTGGTCAAACTCCAACTACTCTGCGCCACAGACGTTTCTGTTCTCGCCCTCTGATCAATTCAACATCGCGATCCCTGGCGTTGAAGGCACACGCAATCGGGCCGTGCTGTTCAAGAACAACTTTTTTGATCTCACAGGGCGCCTGCATCAGCAACTGCTCGCCCAGCGTAGTCTGCTCAACGATCGTAAAGTGCGCTGGACCCGGGCACCTGCAAACTTGCTCGACGGCAGCAAGGTGATCGTCGCGCTGATTGGCGTGGATATCACCCCATCGATCATGCCGGCACAGCAGGATGAAGGGCTATTGGCGATGGTGGCGTTGCTGGATGCCAAGCGCATCAATGGCCCGGACAGGCTGGGGCTCAAATCCATCAACGACCATGTCACACTGATTTCGCCGAGCGGTGACGTGTTGCTGGGCGCTGCGCAGGATCCGGTCTCAGTGCCGATGGGTTTGAGCTTCGAGGCTGAGGGTTTGCGCTTTAAGCTCACCTCTAGTGGTCCTGAGCAGTGGGTCGGCTTATATGCCATCAGCTACAAAAGCTTTTTCCGTTACGCGCAGTGGCCGCTGCTGGGCGTGGCCGGGGTCTTTTTGCTCGCGCTGCTCTCGGGCTGGCGGGTCAATCGGTGGTATCGCGCACGTATCGTCGAACCGGCGCAGCAAGCCAATCGACGCTTGACCGAAAGCGAGGCGTTCAACCGCGCCATGCTGCACAGCGCGCCGATTGGCTTGTGCGTGGTGCAGCGCAACAACAGCAAGGTGCTGCTGGAAAACCAGCGCGCGCAGGAATGGCAAGGCACCGCTGAATTGATCAGCCTGCTCAAGCGCGACTACAACAACCAAGAGCCTCGGGAAGTTCAGATCGAAGTGGCGGGGCGGTTCCTGCTGGTGTGTTTCATGTCCACCCGCTATCAGGGCGAAGACGTGGTGCTGTGCGGGTTCAACGACATCACTCGTCACGTCGATGATGCCCAGTTGCTGGAGCAGGCACGGCGCACAGCGGACGAGGCGAGTGCGGCGAAAACGTTGTTTCTGGCAACAATGAGCCACGAAATCCGCACGCCGCTGTACGGTGTGCTGGGCAATCTCGAGCTACTGGGGTTGACCGATCTCGACGCTCGTCAACGCGATTACCTGCAGACCATCGGGCGCTCATCTTCAGTGCTGTTTCAATTGATCAGCGATGTGCTCGATGTCTCCAAGATCGAGTCCGGGCAAATGGCCTTGGAAACTACTACGTTCAGCCCGCTCGACGTGTTCGAGGACGCCGTGCGCAGCTACGCCGCCACTGCGACCAACAAGGGTTTGCAGGTATTCGCCTGCGCCGATGCAACATTGCCCGCGCTGATGAGTGGGGACCCGGGGCGTATCCGCCAGATCGTCAATAACCTGCTGAGCAACGCGATCAAGTTCACCGAATCCGGTCGCGTGGTGTTGCGGTTGAAGGTCACTGAGGTTACGGACACTCAAGCCTCCTTGCAGTGGCAGGTCTCCGACACCGGCATCGGTATCAGCGAGAAACAACTGGCCGGGCTGTTCAAACCGTTCTCGCAGATCAATGGCAGCGAAGGCGCTGGTGGGGCAGGCCTAGGGCTGTCGATCTGTGCGCGCCTGAGTGAGCTGATGGATGCGCAGTTACGCGTGGTGAGCGAACCGGGATTGGGCAGCAGTTTCTCTTTGCATGTGCGGCTGCCGATCATTCCCGGACCGCTGCCCGATAGTGCTGACATCAAGCTTGACGGTTTGGCTGTCCACGTTCGAGCACCGCTCAAAGAACTGGAGCAATGCCTGGTCGACTGGCTCAATCGCTGGGGCGCGCATGCTACGGTTTTGCCCCAGGCTTACCACAGTGAGGCGCACTCGATTCTCCTCGATTTGTCCGCCAGCCCCACTCTTGGCGAACCGTGGGCCGGGCGACGCCTTACCGTCAGCGACCTCGGACACCAACAGCCGCAACCCACGGGTGATGGCTGGGCCGTCAACGCTTTCGACATCCGCTCGATTGCTCGGGCCTTGATGAGGGCGCACTCGGGCCCAGTGCAGGAGCGCGAGGTCAGCGGGCCGGGACGCTTGAGCGGTCAGGGATTGCGCGTGCTTGTTGCCGAAGACAACCCGATCAATCGCGCCATTTTGCAGGAGCAGCTTCAGGCGCTTGGCGCTCAGGTGATCACCACAGCCGACGGCGAGGAGGCATTGCAACGTTGGTCCCGCGAGGCGTTCGATGTGGTGATCACCGACATCAATATGCCCCGTTTGAACGGATATGAGCTGACCCGCGAGCTGCGAAAACGTGATGCTGTCATCCCGATCATCGGGGTGACGGCCAATGCGTTTCGTGAAGAAGGGGAGCAATGTCTGGCAGCTGGCATGACGGCCTGGATCGTCAAACCTCTGAGTCTGAAGCTGCTCAGTCAGACCCTGTCTGAGCATAGCGGCCGCAAGGCAGTGACGCCGCAAGTGCCCGCCGTCCAAGCGTCAGAGGCCCTGGAAAATCAGGATCTGGACGGCTGGATCAACCTGTCGCCCGCCATGCGTGATTTGTTTATCACCACCATGAAAGAGGACATCTCCAGCGTGCGGCAGGGAATTGAACTACAGGATGCCGAGCGCGTTGTGCAGCATTTGCACCGCATGAGCGGTTCGCTGGCAGCGGTCTGCGCATCGCACTTGAGCGCGGCGTGCAATACGGTGGAAACCGCGCTTCACTCGCAGTCGCTGAACGCTGCTTTGGTCGCACAGGTGCAAGCGCTGTTGAAGCGCCTGGACATCGCTGTACTCGCATTGATCGACAACTCACGCCCTGACGGGTAACCCAGAATGGAAGGTAGACAGTGCGACAGATCAACGTAGTGATCGCTGACGACCACCCCATCGTGCTGCTCGGGGTGCGTGAAATCATCCAGCGCGACGGCCGTTTTCAGGTCGTTGCCCAAGCCACCTCATCCAGCCAGTTGGTCGACGAGCTTCATAGCCATGCGCCCGAAGTGCTGATCACCGATTTCAACATGCCCGGGGACAGCGCTTATGGCGACGGGCTCAAGCTCATCGAATACCTGATCCGCACCTTCCCGCGCACGCAGATTCTAGTGCTGACGATGATCTCCAACAGCTTGATTCTGTTGCGCCTGCACGAGTTGGGCGTCGTCGGCGTGATCCAGAAAAACCACCTGTACGAAGAGATTCAGAGCGCCCTTGATGCACTTGCCTCCAAACGCAAATACCAGAGCGCGACCCAGGAATCTGCATCGGTCATCCCCAACGTGCAGATGCTCGACGAGCGAATCGCCAGCCTGTCGCCCCGAGAGATTGAAGTGCTGCGGCTGTTTGTGTCAGGCAACAGCGTCAGTGACATCGCCCGCCTGCTGAGCCGAAGCACCAAAACCGTCAGCGCCCAGAAAATCTCGGCGATGCGCAAACTGGAGGTGACTTCCGATCATGCGTTGTTGAGTTATTGCATCAGGGCGGGGGAGTTTCAGTAGGTTTGGGGAACGGTGATTTGAGCGAGGCGGTAAGGGGATTGGCATCGATTGGCGCGTGAGAGCGGACCAGCCCACGAAGCCTTAACTTCAGGCGAGACCGGCTAAGTGACGCGCCGCAATCCTCGCCTCGTGCTACTCGTCAGCTCCGTCGATTGAGGGGCGTGATCATTATCATTTGGATCAGCGGCGAAGTTTAAGATCGCAGGAGCGCGCTTGCTGGCGATTGCGTAGCACAAGCCGCTGTATTGCCGGCAGTCCTACAAAAGCAGCGAGATAGCAGAATACAACAGACACAAAAAAGCCCGCACGAGGCGGGCTTTCTTGATTGGCCTACAAATTTCGGTAGAAATCTGTAGGCCGGTACTTGGTGGCTACACAGGGACTTGAACCCCGGACCCCAGCATTATGAATGCTATGCTCTAACCAACTGAGCTATGTAGCCAAGTGGCGCGCATTATTCGCTTAGATCGAATATGTGTCAAGCGT
>Ga0247730_1001331_pt1 | contig 13935 bp, 7 predicted proteins | sample UWRJL073202C2_FD_180959 | JGI IMG/M metagenome (GOLD analysis project Ga0247730, IMG submission 180959) | Plant litter microbial communities from Arlington Agricultural Research Station in Wisconsin, United States - UWRJ-L073-202C-2 | ecosystem: Environmental > Terrestrial > Plant litter >...
CGCGCCATAACTCATATTCGTATTACGAACACCGTCGGCATTTACCTGCGCACCGGTAGAGCGTGTTTGCCTGGTATTTTGCCTGCTCCCCCCATCACTAAAGGTACCTCCCAGTGTTGGCAGCATACCAGCGTTTCCCAGATTAGCGTTGTTTTTGGCTATAGTAATCTGGTTTGCCACCAGTCGGATATCGTAGTTGTTCTTTAACGCAGTGCTGATGGCCTCTTCAAGGCGAAGCGTGTCTTGTCCCTTCACCATTTGTGTACAGCAGGAAATCAATACGGCTAACGAATAAAATAAATGTTTGTTCATTTGTCTGTAATTTAGGCTGTAGCAGTTTCTTCAGCCAATGCTGCTTTAAGAGATCTTTCCAGTTCGGTATTTGCTTTATGTTCTTTAGACCAGTAGGAATAGATGGAAGGGATCACGAAAAGTGTAAGTACCAGGGAGAATGTTGTTCCGCCCACGATCACGATACCCATACCCATACGGCTTTTTGCAGCAGCACCCAGGGCCATCGCAATAGGCAATGCGCCGATGGCGATAGCCAGACTGGTCATCAAGATTGGTCTCAAGCGTGAAACCGAGGCTTCTCTGATGGCGTCATGTACATTTTTCCCTTCTTCTTTCAATTGATTTGCAAACTCCACAATCAGGATACCGTTTTTAGTTACTAACCCGATCAGCATAATCGTACCGATCTGGCTGAATATATTCCAGCTCTGTCCAAATAACCAAAGCGATAAAAAGGCTCCCGCAACGGCCATTGGTACGGTAAGAATGATAATTACAGGATCTTTGAAACTCTCAAACTGTGCTGAAAGGATCAGGTAGACCAGCAATAATGCCAGGCCGAAGGCAAACAGGGTATTGGAAGAACTTTCTTTAAAATCCCGGGATTCACCACTGAGGTCGGTAGAGAATGTTTCGTCCAGAACTTTTGCACTGATCCTGTCCATGGCTTCAATTCCGTCACCAATACTTTTGCCAGGTGATAAACCGGCAGAAACTGTAGCTGCTGTAAAACGGTTATTTCTGAATAACTGGGGCGGACTGCTTTCTTCCTTTGCAGAAACAAGGTTATCAATCTGGATCAGCTCTCCCTTATCACTACGTACATACACAGAACTGAGGTCCAGCGGGTCCTTACGGTTGCCGCGGTCAAACTGGCCGATTACCTGGTACTGTTTCCCGTTCATAAAAAAGTAGGAGAAACGCTGACCACTGAGGCCCAGCTGCAGCGTTTGTGCAATAGCAGAAACCGAAACACCCAGGTTTTTGGCCTTGTCACGATCAATAGTCAGATTGATCTCCGGTTTGTTGAACTTGAGATTTACATCTGAAACTGTAAATGTAGGATCTTTGCTTACCTCATCCATAAACAGCGGGACTTTCTCTCTTAGCTTTTCAAAGTTTTGTGCCTGGATGATATAACTGATGGGTAAACCCCCGCGCCGGCCTACGGAGATCGTTGGCTGTTGGGTGACTACAACTTTTCCTTCGGAATATTTCTTAGTGATCCTGGTCAGCTGCGCGGCAATCTCCTCCTGAGAGCGCCCGCGTTCATCCGGAGGGGTAAGCCCCATCCTGATAATCCCGCTGTTGACGGAGCCTGAACCCCCAAAACTTGGTGAACTGATGGTGATCAGTACGGCTTTCTCAGGAACAGAATCCTGGATCATCTTGCTGATCTTCATCATAAATGCATCCGTATAATCAAATGATGATCCTTCAGGCGTAGTGATATTCATATTGATCAGGCTCCTGTCGTCATATGGCGCTGTTTCTTTTGGCAGGATCTTCCAGAACAATACAATCAGGCCTACGCAGACCACGATAATGGGAATAGCCAGCCATTTCTTATTCAGGAATTTATCCAGGTTCTCCGCATAGTTATCGTTAAGCGCCACAAAGTAAGGCTCAGACCAGTTGTAAAAGCGTGATTTGGTATGCCCGGTGCTTTTCATCAGGTAGGCATTCAGCATTGGTGTAAGCGTCAGCGATACAAATGCCGAAATCAGCACGGCAGCGCCAATAACAATCCCGAACTCCCGGAACAACCGCCCGACAAACCCCTGCAGGAATACTACCGGTAAAAATACCGCGGCAAGGGTAATGGAGATGGAGATAACCGCAAAAAAGATCTCATTCGAACCCTTGATGGCTGCTTCAAAGGGAGAATAACCTTCCTCTACCTTTTTAAAGATATTCTCTGTGACCACGATCCCGTCATCTACTACCAGACCTGTTGCAAGTACGATAGCCAGTAAGCTGAGTACGTTGATGGAAAATCCACAGACGTACATGATAAAGAATGTGAATACCAGTGATACCGGAATATCAATCAAAGGCCGAACAGCAATTGCCCAGTCGCGGAAAAACAGGTAAATGATAATAATTACGAGTACAAGTGACAAAATGATTGTTTCCGCAACCTCTGTCACAGAGGTTTTGATAAATCTGCTGTTATCCAGTGATATGTTTAACTGCATATCCTTTGGAATATCTTTCTTCAGCTGCTCAAACCTTTTGTCAAATTCCTTGGAAATCTCCAGGTAATTTGCTCCAGGCAATGGAATCAGTGCCACGGACACCATCGGCCTTGCCGACTCCCTCAATATAGTTTCTTCATTTTCAGGACCAAGCTCTGCATAACCTACATCTTTGAGTTTGATAACATTGTTCACATCATTTTTCAGGATCAGGTTGTTGAACTGCTCTTCATTGGTTAGTTTTCCGAGGGTTTTCACGGTGAGCTCAGTACTGGCACCTGTGATCTTACCGGAAGGAAGCTCCACATTTTCGTTATCCAGAGCCGTTACGATATCCTGTGAAGTCAGGCCATAAGCGGCAAGTTTGTTCGGGTCTATACGGATACGCATAGAATATTTTTTCTGTCCCTGGATCTGCACACCACTTACACCTGCAATGGTCTGGATCCGCTCTGCGATTACGTTTTCAGCGTAATCACTCAGTTCAAGCGCATTTCTTTTATCGCTCTGCACCGTCATGGTAATGATCGGGTCTGAATTGGCATCCGCTTTACTCACTACAGGGTTTCCATCGATATCCTTGGGTAAGCTCCTTGCAGCCTGCGACACTTTATCGCGCACATCATTTGCGGCCTCCTCAATATTCTTATCAAGGTTAAACTCAATGGTAATGTTACTGCTTCCCTGGTTACTGGATGAGGTCATGTTCCTGATCCCGTCAATTCCGTTAATGGATTTCTCCAGTGGCTCCGTAATTTGGGACTCAATGATATCTGAATTGGCTCCGGGATACGAGGTACGTACAGACACTACTGTCGGATCTATATTCGGGAATTCCCTGACACCAAGAAAGGTGTACCCGATTACTCCAAAGAGCAGGATCATCAGGTTCATCACTATTGCAAGAACAGGTCTTTTTATACTGGTGGTTGATATACTCATTTTGGTATGTTTATTATTTAACCACAGATACTTTTACTGGTGCATCCTCTTTAAGGCTCATTGCACCCGTAGTTAATACGGTATCACCTGCCGCCAGCCCAGAAGTAATCACAATGCTCTCTTCGGTACGCGTACCGGAATGAACCTCAACCTGTTTGGCCTTTCCATTTTTGCTGATAAATACAGTTTTACCTTTCAATACAGGAATGATAGCTTCATTGGGAACAAGAATTGCATCTTCTACATTGCTGAGTACAAGCGACACCTTGGCGAATGAACCGGGGAGCAGTTCATTGTTGCTGTTTTGTGCCAGTGCTTTGATCTGCAGCGTCCTGGTTTGGGCATTGATGCCTGGTTCAATAGCAAAAACTTTCCCGGTATAAATCTGACTTGAGGCGTCCGTCCGAAAGGTAATGCTTGAATTCATTTTGATCTGTCCCATGTATTTCTCAGGCACGGAGAAATTAATTTTTACAGGGTTGGTGTTTAGCAGATTTGCAATCACTGTTGTTGGCGTAATATATACGCCCACAGAGATTGAACGCAGTCCGATTTTTCCACTGAAAGGTGCGATAATCGAAGTTTTTGCCAGCTGTGCCCGGATCAGTTGCCCCTGTGCTTTCAGTGACTTCAGATCTGCAAGTGCAGCATCATATTCTTCCTGGCTGATCGCGCCTTTCGCAAGCAGCTGTTTCGCACGGTTTTCATTGCTGGCCGATAGATTTTGTTTGGTAAGTGCTTCCTGTAACTGCGCCTGAATGTCACGGTCGTTGATTTTTACGAGTACGCTTCCTTTGGTCACAGTACTGCCTTCTTTAAAAAAGATCCCCGTCACCAATCCTGATACCTCGCTCTGCAGGGCAACAGATTCGTTGGCTTCGATCGTTCCTGTTACATCGAGGTTGGTAGCGAATGAAGCTGGTTTGATGATAATGCCGTTTACAGCGAAACTTTGTGTTTTTCCACCTTTTGCACCAGCTCCGGCAGCCGGGCCTTCCAGCTTCTTGTTAGCAGTGATACGGTGATAAACAAGATAAACAATCCCTACAAAAAGAAGGGTATAAACGACGTATTTCAGTTTCATATAAGGTTATGGGAGCGGTTAAGTGAAAACAAAAATATTCAAATTAGTTCTCGAACGCTACTTGTATTAAGGATGTTACAGCTAAATCATTATTTTAACCATCATCACATTACAGATGTTCTAAATTTGCCCAAAAAAAATATATGAATATCAAAAAATTGGCAATGATGTTAATGATTTGCGGCCTTTCCTTTCTGGCTGCCAAGTCACAGGTTAAAGTTAGTTATGTGGTAAGCTTCAAAGAGCCGCAAACCCACTATGCTGAAATTGAAATGAACGTTTCGGGCCTGTCTAAACCATATGTCGATGTTAAAATGCCTGTCTGGACACCAGGATCATACCTGATCAGGGAATTTGCTAAAAATGTAGAGGATGTTTCAGCAACAGCAGGTAATACGTCCCTGAAAGTGGAAAAGGTGAAAAAGAATACCTGGAGGATATACAGCAATAAATCAAATTCCCTGAAAATCAATTACAGTGTATATTCATTCGAAGTGTCGGTACGTACGCCGTTTGTTGATGCCAGTCATGCTTTCATATTTCCTACCGGAGTATTCATGTACCCGGATAACCAGCTGTCTGCATCCAGTACCGTAAAGATTATCCCTTTTAAAGGCTGGGAAAAGGTTTCTACCGGTTTGGAGCCCGTAGCCGGGCAACCTTTTACTTATATGGCAAAAAACTTTGATATCCTGTTTGACAGCCCTATAGAAGTTGGTAATCAGGAAATCTTCGAGTTTATGGCAGCAGGTGTAAAGCATACCGTTGCAATGTATGGTGGGGGTAAGTATGATCCTGAACGCCTGAAGGTAGATATGCCAAAGATCGTGGAAGAGGCTACAGCCTTGTACGGAGAAAATCCAAATCAGCACTATACTTTCATCGTCCACAACTTGTCAAAAGGCAGCGGCGGACTGGAACATTTAAATTCAACTGTACTTGGTGTGGCCAGAGACAGTTATGCTACTGACGCTGGTTATAAAAGCTTTTTAGGCCTGGTAGCACATGAATACCATCACTTATGGAATGTAAAGCGCCTGCGCCCTGTTGCTCTTGGTCCTTTTGATTATGAAAATGAAAACTATACAACCAATTTATGGATCGCCGAAGGATTTACTTCTTACTATGAAAATAAATTTATGCTTCGCGCAGGATACCGTTCTCCCGACGAGTTTGCAGGATCTTTAATCAATAAGGTTGCCAACATCATCAATACACCGGGGTCGAAAGTTGAATCTGCGGCGGCATCCAGTTTTGATGCCTGGATTAAATACTACAGGCCAAACGAGAACTCAAACAACTCGACTGTGTCTTATTACAACAAGGGCGAGGTGATCGGGCTGTTACTGGATCTCGAAATTATCAATGCTACAAAAAGTGTAAAAAGTCTGGATGATGTGATGAAAGCAATGTACCTGCAATGTAAAGCGAAGGGCAGGGGATATACCGATGCCGAGTTTAAAGCGATGGCAGAGCAGATCAGCGGGATTAGCCTTAACGATTTTTGGGAAAAGTACGTAAATGGTGTTTACCCTATTGAATATGCGAAGTATTTTGGATATGCCGGTATAAAGGTTCAGAATGAGAATGAAGGAAAGAATCTACCTTATCTGGGTATTGCTACCCGTGCATCTGACGGACATGTGAGCATCATTGCTGTTTCACGCGATTCTGGTGCCTGGAAAGACGGCCTGAATGTGAATGATGAGGTAATCAGTATAGATGGTGCTGATGCTGAACCAAATGTGAACGGTATGGGAGTCCTGGCAGGCAAAAAGGTTGGTGATGTGATTACGGTTAAGATCAAACGCGATTTCCTGGATAAGGAAATCAGGGTTACACTGAGAGCGAATCCTAATGTGAGCCTGGTTCCATCCATACCCGAAGGTGTTACTGAAGGTCAGCGCAATGTGCTGAAGAAGTGGATGTCGCTGAAGTAGCTATTGGGTTGCGTATTGCAAACCGCCTCTCATTAGATAAATCGTAAAAAAAGAGAACCTCTTTATCAATCCTGCCTGCTGCTGAAACGCAGTGGACGATATCGATAAAGAAGTTCTCTTTTTTTTGAAGCCAGAAATTATCCGGCTATGCGATCTTTGATTAGAAAGTAAAACGCAGTGAAAGTCCTACTCCCGATGCATCAAAGTCAGTATCAGGAGCCAGCTGAATTGCAGGTTTCCAGTCTAAGGACAAGTTGATCGGCGCATCTCTGAATTTATAGTCTAAACCCAGTACACCGTCTACAGAAAGATAAAGATCGCTTGAGTTGTAAGGTCCGTATTCATATTTTACAGAACCAATACTTGCACCGCCACCATAATACCAGTTCAGGCCGGGAGCATCGGTAACAGGAAGATATACTTCATACAAACCTGTAACCCTAAAATATTTATAGTTGTTATTAGATCTGAAGTTGGCAATGAGGTCCAGCATTTTGTTTTCACCAAGTGTGGTTTTGAAAGTTACACCGTTAGCGGCGCCGAAACGACCACCGATGGCATTGTCATAGCCCTGAGCTTTTGAAGTAGAATGGATCGCGAGTGTAGCGATGAACGCTAAACAAAGTATAGTAAATACTTTTTTCATATGTTTTGATAAGTTTGTTTATGATTTTCTTCTTAACAATTATTATGCCGTCTGTCTTTATACGGTAATATTTTTTGATAATAAAACAATCTCAGATATATAAATTAGCGTTACTGACGGAGGTTTTTTACAGCTGTGGCTGATTACCTGAAAGAAATTATTTCTCAGTTGAAATTGGTTTCATTACACTGATTTATTTATTAGATTTGATATAATCCCTGCACCCCGGATCAGTTTCTGCCTGAAAACTCAGGTGGGTTCCGGTGCATGATAACCGATATAAATCTAAATGTATGCCCGAAACCATAACAAGAGTATTTGATCTTCTCAAATACAATTTAGAGAAATTTCCGAAAGATGAATTCATCAGCGGCAAGATCAAAGGGGTGTGGAAGAAATACAGCACACATGAATTTTGTGATACCGCAGATCGCCTCAGCAGAGGTTTAATTAGGCTAGGTGCGGGTAAAGGTTCACGGATAGCCGTGATGTCACATAACAGGCCGGAATGGAATATCACTGATTTTGCCATTACGCAGATTGGTGCATACCAGGTTCCGCTTTATCCAACTTTGCCTGAACACGATATCAAATTTATACTTGAAGATGCCGAAGTAAGCATTCTTTTTGTTTCTGATGAAGTTCTCTGCCAAAAAGTGAAATCAGTAATCAGCAGCATGACGATGCCGGTTAAAGTCTTCACTTTTGAAGATGTTGCCGGAGCGGAAAACTGGATGGAGCTCCTGAATGACGGTGCCGCCAATGCAGGAACCGACCTGGAACCTTACCGGGCTGCGGTAGATACCGGCGATATACTGACACTGATTTATACTTCAGGTACAACAGGAACGCCAAAGGGTGTCATGTTAACACATGCCAACCTGATTATGAATTTTAAGAATTCTGCTATACTGTTACCTCCCGGGGTTAAAAAGGGCCTTAGTTTTTTACCCTTATGCCATGTTTATGAACGCATGATTATCTATCTGTATATCTACAGCGATGTTGCTGTTTATTATGCGGAAAGTATGGAGACGATTGTTGCGGATATCCAGTTTGTAAAGCCCAATGTCTTTTGCACCGTTCCAAGATTACTTGAAAAAGTGTATGATAAGATTATGGAGAAGGGGAAAGCACTTACCGGGCTGAAAAAAAAGATTTTCTTCTGGGCGCTTGCACTGGGTGAGCAGTTTGAAACAGAGAAAGACTGGTTTTATCATTTTAAATTGAGTATCGCAAGAAAGCTGGTCTTCGTCAAATGGAGAGAAGCCCTTGGAGGGGAGATTGTGATCATTGTATCCGGGGGCGCTGCGTTGAATCCACGCCTGACCCGTATTTTCTGGGCAGCCGGCCTATGCGTAATCGAGGGCTACGGACTAACAGAAACCTCTCCCGTTATCAGTTCAAACTACCTTGATAAGATTATGTTCGGTACTGTGGGACACCCTATCGCTGGTGTAGAGGTGAAGATTGCAGAAGATGGAGAGGTACTTACAAGAGGAGCTCATGTGATGAAGGGTTATTATAAGAGAGATGATCTCACTGCTGAAACCATCGACGCGGAAGGCTGGTTCCACACCGGTGATATCGGGGAACTGGTGGGAGACGGATTTCTGAAGATTACCGACCGGAAGAAAGAGATCTTCAAAACCGCCGGCGGTAAATATATTGCACCACAGATCCTCGAGAATAAGTATAAGGAATCTACGCTGATCGAGCAAATCATGGTGCTCGGAGAGAACCGTAAGTTTCCGTCCGCACTGATCGTTCCAAATTTTGCAGCTTTAAAACTGTGGTGTGAACACAAAGGGATCACTTATACATCCAAAGAAGAGATCATCAGGGACCCGCAGGTGATTGAAAAGTTTAATCAGGAAATTATCAATGGCTCTGTCGAATTTGGTAAATGGGAACAGGTAAAGCGTTTTGTCTTGCTGGCTAAAGAATGGAGTATTGAAGGCGGTGAATTTAGCCCTAAATTAAGTTTAAAGCGTAAAGTAATATTGGAGAAGAATAAGGATGTCATTGAAAAGCTTTATAAAGATGCAGAAGATTATAAGCATTAAAGTTCAAGGGCTATGAACCCAGATGATAATCTATCATTTAATTTTGCTATTAGGTTTACTGTTTAATTTTAAAGAAATGTAGTTCAGTAAGTTACAATTGAATCAGTTTTTAAAATCGATGGTATCAATCGTTTGAACATGACCGCACTCCGTCCTAGATTGTAAGGTCAGGCCGAACTGGATTTAAGCTGGGAAAGACGTGGCGGTCTGGTATGTTTTATTTGTTTTTATGTCACGGCGTTTTCCGCGAATTAAAGGGGGGCTTGCCTGGGGTAAGTCCACAGAAGTACCGCTATACCAACACGTGAACACCGTTAAAAATAACTAGTTGGTTTTTAACAGTGTTCACGTGATGGTATTGTAGTGTTGCCGCGGAGTTACCCAAAGCGAAGTCCGAACAAAAGGCGATGAAAGTTGAGTAAAAGATAACCACTGCCCCAATTACAAAATAACAAAAAGAGTATGGATTGTATGCCTAACTTTTGTTTGATTCTTCCTATTTCAATATGATAGTGAAATTAGTAGTGGCGAAATGCTGAAAGAGATTGCCTTTATCAGTATAGGCAACTTATATTCTGTTTTGATATCAATCATGTACTGTTCAGTATTACTGCTCCGTTGTAACGCTAATTTATTGCCCTTGGTAGGGGGTTGGAAGCGCTCAAGCGCTTCCAACCCCCTACCAAGGGCAATCGACCCCCCTCTCAATGCCCTTAAAAGACAAAGCAGTATACGTTCAGTATAAAACTTGTCCCATACTGATATCAGTAGCGGTTACTGAAGATCCTACAGTTCATACATAGAGAAAGATGAATTATTAAACACAATTAATCCGTTCAGCTATTTCTGTCTATCATTCCGAGCATGTGACAATGAATCTTTTAGTGAACTATACTACAGTAAAATGTGTAAAAATGTGCTGGATGGGCGATTAGGCCCTATTTTTTAACTTGGTACAGATATTGCGTACTTCAGGAAAAAATACGGGAACCAAATTAACTTTAGACTCATATTATGAAACAACAACTATTAAAATGTCTGCCGGTAGCATTAGCTGCCTTATTTATTGGTGGTGCTGCACAAGCGCAAACACCAGCAGCTACTTCGGCTTCACAGCAGTTCAGTACCTGGTCTGTGGGTGTGAACGCTGGTGTACTTTCTCCAATCTCTCCACTTGGTGGAAGAAATGATTTCTCTAACTGGAAGTCGAGTTTAGGATATGGTTTGTACGTTAAGAAACAATTTACTCCATATTTCTCCCTGAAGTTAGACGGAATCAGAGGTAAACTTAAAGGTGATAACTCTGAGCCTTATGATGGTGGTACTGCAATCACTGGTGGAAATACAGCTTACGAAACTGATCTTTCTTACGCAGGTACTTTAAGTGCACAGGTAAATATGTTTAACATCGACTTGTTCAAAAAACAAGATGTTCTGCAATTATATGTTTCAGCTGGTGCTGGTTTAGCAGGATACAAACCTACGGTTACTTCTACTGGTGGTGTTACTGCGGATTACGCTGACGGAAAAACGATCAGTGAGTTGGTTATCCCTGTTGGATTAGGTGCTAAATTCAGAGTGTCTGAAAATATCAACTTTGATTTGGGATGGTCTGTTTACTTTGTTGACGGAGATAACCTTGATGGTACTTACCGTAACGGTAACAGTGATAAATTCAACTATGCACATGCAGGTTTAGAATTTGCACTGGGCAAAGGAAAACAACTTGCTTACTACAACCCGGTAGCAGCTTCTTACGACGAAGCTGTACAGGCTAAACAACTTGCTGGTTCACTAAAAAGTGATTTAGATAACCAAAAAGCTGAAAATGCTAAACTGAGATCTGAAATGGATGACCTGTTGAAAGATTCAGACGGTGACGGTGTTGCAGATAAACTGGATAAATGTCCTGGTACACCAAGCGGTACTGTAGTTGATGGTGGTGGATGTCCTTTAGTACAGCCTAAACCTATTGAAAAAGTAATTATCACTGAAGAAGACCGTCGTGTGGTGAGAGATGCGATTAAAAACTTAGAGTTTGACTTAGGTAAAGCTACAATCAGATCTAAATCTTTCCCAACACTTAACCGTGTTGCTAATCTTTTAGTTAAGAAAAGCTTCAGTCTGAAATTAGCAGGCCACACTGATAATACAGGTTCGGATGAATTGAACATGAGATTATCTAAAGACAGAGCTGAATCAGTTAAAGCTTACCTGGTTTCACAAGGTGTAAATGCATCAAGAGTTGAGGCTACAGGTTATGGCGAAACACAACCAATTGCAACCAACAAAACTGCAGCTGGACGTCAGAAAAACAGACGTGTAGAATTTACTTTATACTAGTAGATCTTTAAGCCTATACAGCCGCCGGAGTTCATCTCCGGCGGCTTTTTTTTGCTCTTTTTTTTCCTTGCATTCAAAGATAATATTCTTTAGCTTTGTTATGCAAGCATAGTATTTAATGAGACACGAAGAAACGATAGACTATTTATTGAAGGTAGTTTGGCAGAATATGTCGAATACCTATAACCAGATTGCTTCAGGCTTTGGGATCACTCAAGCTATTGGATATGTGCTGATTAATATTGATAAGGAAGGCACAGCAGTTTCGCAGCTGGCGGGTTTACTAGGGGTTAAAGCCACCAGCCTCTCGCGCATACTGAGCAGTATGGAAGAGAGCGGACTGATCTACAGGGAAGCCGTGCCATCAGACAAAAGATCCGTGAAGGTGTTCCTTACTGATTATGGCAGGGAGAAAAGGCAGCTCGCCAAAGGTGTGGTACGCTCCTTTAATGAGTACCTCAATACTCACCTGACCGCTCAGGAAAAAGAAGGTGTCATTCATACCCTGCAAAAATTGAATAAACTCACTTTAGCATATACTGTAACTACAGAAAACGATGAACAAAAAGATAAATAAAGTAGCTGTACTGGGTTCCGGAATTATGGGCTCCCGTATTGCTTGTCACTTTGCGAATATAGGAGTAGAGGTATTATTGTTAGATATTGCCCCCGGGGACCTTCTTCCCGAGGAGCAGGCAAAGGGATTGACACCAGATCACCCTGCTGTAAAAAACCGTATTGTTAACAATGCTTTGCAGAATGCAATAAAAACTAATCCTTCGCCAGTATACAGTAAAAAAACAATTGCGAAGATCAGTACTGGGAATTTCGGTGATGATATGGCAAAAATTGCAGGTGCCGACTGGATCATAGAGGTAGTGGTAGAAAACCTGGATATCAAGAAAAAGGTATTTGAGCAGGTGGAGCAATTCCGCAAACCAGGAACTTTAATTACTTCCAATACATCCGGGATTCCTATTCACCTGATGGCAGAAGGCAGATCAGAGGATTTTAAAGCCAATTTCTGTGGTACACACTTTTTTAATCCGCCCCGTTATCTTCGTTTGCTGGAAATCATACCTACCCCGGATACCCGGCCGGAGAATGTTGATTTTCTGATGCATTATGGCGATAAGTTTCTGGGCAAAACTACTGTATTGTGTAAAGACACCCCTGCATTTATTGCCAACAGGGTTGGGGTATATTCGATTATGGCTTTGCTGCATTTGGTAGAAAAGCTTGATCTGACAGTAGAGGAGATCGATAAATTTACCGGTCCTGCATTGGGAAGGCCTAAGTCTGCTACCTTCCGTACTTCGGATGTGGTAGGATTAGATACCATGATCAGGGTAGCCAAGGGATTATATGATAACTGCCCTGATGATAAAGCACATGATTTATTTAAACTTCCTGCTTACGTCCTGAAGATGGAAGAAAATAAATGGCTCGGTGATAAAACCCAACAGGGTTTCTATAAAAAAACAAAAACCGCAGATGGCAGTACGGAGATCCTTGCACTGGATTTAAAGACCCTGGAATACCGGCCACAGGAAAAAATAAAATCAGCTACGCTGGAACTAACAAAGCCGATCGAAAATGTAAGGGACAGAATGAAAGTTTTTGCTGCGGGCAAAGACAAAGCGGCAGAAGTTTTCAGGCATTCTTTTTTTGGACTGTTTGAATATGTATCAGATCGCATTCCAGAGATTTCGGACGAACTGTTCAGGATCGATGATGCGATGCGTGCCGGTTTTGGCTGGGACCTTGGTCCCTTTGAGGTATGGGACGCTGTAGGCATCGCGGAATCAATCGAAGGAATGAAAGCGTATGAGAATGAAGCAGCAACCTGGGTCCATGAGATGCTTGCTGCAGGACATACTGCGTTTTATAAAGTAGAGAACGGAATTAAAAAATATTACGATATCCCTTCAAAAAGTTATCTGCCTGTGCCGGGCGCAGATGAATTTATTATCCTGGATAATATTCGGGCTGCCAAAACGGTGTGGAAAAATTCTGGTGCCTCGATTATAGATCTTGGCGATGGGATCCTGAACGTAGAGTTTCATTCCAAGATGAACACGATTGGCGGCGATACATTGCAGGCTATTAATAAGGCTATAGACCTTGCAGAAAAAGAATACAGAGGACTGGTGATCGGTAACGACGGCGCCAATTTCTCTGCAGGTGCAAATGTAGGAATGATCTTTATGATGGCTGTAGAGCAGGACTGGGACGAACTGAATATGGCCGTGAGATCTTTTCAGAATACATCGATGAGGATCAGGTATTCATCTATACCCGTAGTTGTAGCACCGCATAATCTTGCGCTGGGCGGCGGTTGTGAATTTAGTTTGCATGCCGACCACGTACAATTAAATGCAGAAACCTATATGGGACTGGTTGAGTTTGGCGTTGGGCTGAT
>Ga0247730_1001332_pt1 | contig 13903 bp, 9 predicted proteins | sample UWRJL073202C2_FD_180959 | JGI IMG/M metagenome (GOLD analysis project Ga0247730, IMG submission 180959) | Plant litter microbial communities from Arlington Agricultural Research Station in Wisconsin, United States - UWRJ-L073-202C-2 | ecosystem: Environmental > Terrestrial > Plant litter >...
TGCGCACCGGCGCCTCGATCGGCGCCCGTGCGGTGTGCGTCGCCCCCATCACCATCGGCCGGTACGCGCTCGTCGCAGCCGGCTCGGTGGTGACGCGCAACGTTCCCGACTACGCGATCGTGATGGGAGTGCCCGCTCGGCGCAGCGGCTGGGCCGGCCGCGCCGGCGTTCCGCTCGTCGCCGACGCCGAGACGGAAGGCGTTTTCGTCTGCCCACAGACGCAGGAACGCTACGAGGAACACGACGGGGTGCTGTCGCCGGTATGACTTCACACCTGATCGCCCTCACCCGCCGCGCTCTCGCCGTGGTCGCACTCGCCGCGCTCGTCGGCGTCGTCGCCGTCGGCAATGCCACCCCGCGCGTGGCCGAGGCCGACTCGCCCGTCGCCGCCGCGCAGCCGTCGCTGGTGCCATTGGCCGCGGAGACACCCGTCGCCGCCGCCGAGGCGTTGCCCCCACAGCCGCAACCCGCGGTCGAACCCGCGGCGCCCACCACGCCGGGGGCACGCACGACGACCGAGGTCGTGCCAGGAGAACCCGAGGTCGACGGTCTGCCCCCTTCGCCCGCTGCCGAGCCGTTGATCGCCGGCGGGGCGCCCGCCCCGGCCTCCGAAGCCGGTGCTCTCGTCGACGGCTTTCCCGAGGCGCTGCCCATCGTCGACGGATCGAAGATCGTCTCGTCGTCGGTGAACTCGAGCGACAACAGGGTGCAGGCGACGGTGGTCGCCCGCACCGCGCGGTCGTCCGACGACGTGGTCGCCCTGTACGAGGAGTCGTTCGCGGCCCTCGGCCTGCCGGGTTCGCCCGTGCCCTCCGCGTCGGGAACACGCTCGTTCGCCTTCAGCCGCGACAGCTCGAGCGTCACCCTGACGGTCGGCCCCGCCGGTTCCGGCAGCGAGTACACGCTCTTCGCCGTCATCGCCCTCTAAACCCCAGCCACCCGAGGAATCATGTACATTTCCCTCCCCGACCGTCGCGCCCGAAAGTCTCCGGCGAGCGCGGGAATACCGGTCACCCGGGTCTCGTCGGTCGTCGTCACGCTCGGAATCGTCAGCATGCTGACCGACATCTCGTCGGAGTCCGTCGCGTCGATCCTGCCCCTGTACATCACCGGCGCCCTCGGTCTCTCCACCATCGCGTACGGGTTCATCGACGGCATCTACCAGGGCGTCAGCGCCATCGTGCGCATCGGCGGCGGCTGGGCGTCTGACCGCGCCGACCACCCGAAGTGGGTCGCGTTCTTCGGCTACGGCATCTCAGCTGCCGCCAAGATCTGGCTGCTCTTCGCGAGCGGGTTCGCCGCCATTGCGACGGTGATCGCGGTCGACCGGCTGGGCAAGGGCGTGCGCACCGCACCGCGCGACACCCTCATCACGGTGTCGAGCGACGACACCAACCTGGGGCGCTCGTTCGGCGTGCACCGCATGCTCGACACGATCGGCGCCGCGCTCGGGCCGCTGCTCGCGTTCGTCATCCTGTTCTTCTTGCCCACCGGGTACCACGTGATCTTCATCGTCTCGCTCGCGTTCGCCACGGTGGGCGTGATCTTGCTCGGGCTGCTCGTGCCCGGCCGACGCCCCCGCCGCGAGCGCGCCGTCTCGGGCGAGGCGGCGCGCCCCTTCCGCTGGCGCGCACTCGCCGACCCGCGCCTCCGCCGCCTCGCGCTCGCCGCCGGCGTCTTCGCGGTGCTCACGGTCGGCGACGGCTTCATCTACCTCGTGCTGCAGGCACGCAGCCCGTTCGCGGCCCTCTGGTTTCCGCTGCTCTACGTCGGCACGAACGTCGCGTTCTTCATCTTCGCCGTGCCGTTCGGCCGGCTCGCCGACCGCATCGGCCGGGGAAAGATGTTTGTGTTCGGCCACTGCGGGCTGCTCGCGGCATACGCCTGCGCGGCGCTCCCCCTCGGCGGTGCGGCGATCACTGTCGTCTGCCTCGTGCTGCTCGGAGCCTTCTACGCCGCGACCGACGGGGTGCTGGCCGCGCTCGCCGGCGAGTTCACGCCCAAGGACAGCACTGCGAGCGGCATCGCGACCGCCCAGACGGTCGTCGCACTCGGCCGCCTGATCGGCTCCACGGGATTCGGCGTGCTCTGGTTCGCGGTCGGCAGCCAGATCGCTATCGCCATCGTCGCCGTCGCCCTCGCCGTCGCGATTCCGGCCGTGCTCGTGGTTATGCGGCCGCTGATCACCGAGCGGCAGCGGGCATGAGCCGGCGGGTGCGGCTGACGGTCGTCGTGCTGTCGGCGTTCGTGCTGCTCGGCGGCGCGGGCGCCTACGTCGCCGTATCGGTCGCCGACTTCCAGGCGCACACGGTGCTCACGAGCGCGCAGTCGACCGCGCCCATCGGCGATGCCGGCTCGGCCGACGGTGCCACCATCGTGTTCCGCAGCACCGATATCGCGAACGGCTACGGGTTCGTCGCGCGTGTGCCCGCCGCCGACCCGACGGCAGACCGCGTGCTCACGGGCGTGCAGTGCGACCGGGTGTACGCGGCGACCACCACGGCGGGGGATACCGAGACGATCTGTCTGCGCATCGACCGTGGCATCCTCACCACCTTCTCGGCCAACCTGCTCGACGACTCGGGCGCGACCGTACGCAGCTGGCCGTTGCCCGGCCTGCCGAGCCGGGCACGGCTGTCGGCCGACGGCGAACTCGTGGGGTTCACCGCCTTCGTCACGGGCGAGTCGTACGGCAGCATCGACTTCTCCACCGCCACCGAGATCTCGACGACCGACGGCACCGACTTCGGCAACCTCGAGAACTTCACGCTGATCATCGACGGCCAGCCCAACACCGCGGTCGACCGCAACTTCTGGGGCGCGACGTTCACCGGGGACGACAACGTCTTCTACGCGACCGCCGCGACCGGCGGCAACACGTGGCTCGTGCGCGGCGACCTCGCCGCGCGCACGCTCACCAGCGTCAGGGAGACGGCGGAATGCCCGTCGGTCTCCCCCGACGGAACACGCATCGCCTACAAGAAAAACACGTCGACCGGCGTCATCGCGCACTGGTCGATCGCCGTACTCGACATCGCGACTGACAAGGAGACCCTGATGCCCGACGACAGGAACATCGACGACCAGGTGGAGTGGCTCGACAACGACACCCTGCTGTACACGATGCCGGGGGTGGATGCCGGCGACAGTGACGTCTGGGCGATCCCGGCCGACGGCACCGACGCATCCGTTCTCTTCATCCCGCACGCCGCCTCCCCCTCGGTGGTGCGCTGATGACCGCCACGGCACCCGGCTTCGGCACGGGCATCAGGGTTCGTCTCGGCGGATGCCCGGTCGACCTCGTCGACCGCCACGACGCCCTCGAACGCATCGAGGGGCAGCTCTCGGGTCACCCCGACCGGCCGCTCGGCGTCGTCTCGGTCAACCTCGACCACCTGCACTACTTCGGCACCGGCGCGACCGAACCGCCGCCGGGCGACACCGACGACGGCATCCAATGGCTCGACCTGATCGACGGGGCGCCCCTCGTCTGGCAGGCCGAGCGCCTGACCGGCAAGACCTGGCCCCGGCTGGCCGGCAGCGACCTCGCCGGGCCGATCCTCGACCTGGCGGAGGCCCGCGGCGAGAGCGTCGGGTTTCTCGGCGGCTCGGCCGAGACGCACGCCCTGCTGCGCGAGAAGCTCGCGGCCGAGCGGCCCGGGCTGCGCATCTCGGGGCTCTGGGCGCCCTCGCGCGACGACATCGACGACCCGCGTCGCGCCCACGACCTCGCCCTGCAGATCGCGGCTGCCGACACCGACGTGCTCGTGGTGTGCCTCGGCAAACCGCGGCAGGAACACTGGATCTCGCAGCACGGCGTGGCCAGCGGCGCGCGCATGCTGCTCGCCTTCGGCGCCGTCGTCGACTTTCTCGCCGGACGGATCGTGCGCGCGCCCAAGCTGTTCGCCGAGCACGGCCTCGAGTGGGCCTGGCGGCTGATGCACGAACCCCGCCGGCTCGCCCGCCGCTACCTCGTGCAGGGACCGCCGGCCTACCGGGCGCTGCGCCGGGCCAGCCTGGTCGGCAACGCGCCGGTCAGCAGCCCGCCGCTCGCGCCCCTCGCGATCACGCCGAGCGACGAGCCCGCCCGCTTCGTGACGCCTAACGAGCACGCGCAGGTCGCGGTGCTCGTCGTGACCTACAACAGCGGCGGCGACATCGACCGGCTGATCGACAGCCTGCGCTACGAGGGCGGCGGGCTCGACCTGCGCGTGATCGTGGCCGACAACGACTCGACCGACGACACGGTGCAGCGCGCCTCGGCCCACGGCGACATCACCGTCGTGCGCACCGGCGGCAACCTCGGCTACTCCGGCGGCCTCAACGTCGCCGGCGCCCACATCGGCGACGCCGAGAGCGTGCTGGTGCTCAACCCCGACCTGATCGTCGAGCCCGGCGCCATCACGGCGTTGCGACGCCGCCTGCTGGAGTCGTCGGCCGCGATCGTCGTTCCGCGCCTGCTCGACGACGAGGGCGTCGGCTACCCGTCGCTGCGCCGTGAGCCCTCGCTCTCGCGCGCCCTCGGCGACGCGCTGCTCGGCAGCCGGCTGCCCGGTCGGCCGGGCCGGTGGACCGAGATGGTCAACGACCCCGACGAGTACGAGCGGCCGCACTCCATCGACTGGGCCACGGGCGCCGCGATGCTCGTCGACCGACAGGTCGTCGACGCGGTCGGGCCGTGGGACGAACGCTTCTTCCTCTACTCCGAAGAGACCGACTACTTTCGCCGCGTGCGCTCGGGCGGCGGCACCGTCTGGTTCGAACCGTCGTCGATCATGCGGCACAAGCGCGGCGGCTCGGGCGGATCCGACGAGCTGATCGCGCTGATGGCGGTCAACCGCATCCGCTACATCGACAAGTACGCGTCGCCCCTGCGCGCGCGCCTCTTCCGGTTCGCGGTGGTGCTGCACGAGGCCCTGCGCTATCCCATCCCCAGCCACCGGCTCACCATGGGCTACGTCGCGCGCAAGAACAGCTGGCCGATGCTCCCCCGCGCGACGATGAGCGGCACGGGACTCGGCTCCACCTCGACGCCGATCGCGTCGGTCGTGATCCCCGCCCACAACGAGCGGACCGTGATCGCGCGCACCCTGCTGCCGTTCGCGTCCCTCGTCGAAGACGGCGTGCTCGAGGTGATCGTGGCCTGCAACGGCTGCACCGACTACACGGCCGAGGTCGCCGCGAGCTTCAGCGGGGTGCGGGTGCTCGAGCTGCCCGAGGCCTCGAAGGTCGCGGCCCTGAACGCGGCCGACGCTGAGGCGACCGTCTGGCCGCGTATCTACCTCGATGCCGACATCGAGCTGTCTCGCGACGGAATCTTCCGTCTGATCCGTGCGCTGGCTCCAGAAGATGCAGAAGAGATACCGGATGACACGGGCTCCCCCCTCGCCCTCGCCGGCCGTCCGGCGTTCCGCTACGCGACCACCGGGGCCAGCGTCGCGGTGCGCGCCTACTATCGCGCCCGCGCCCGCATCCCCTCGGCGAACACGGCGCTGTGGGGCGCCGGCGTGTACGCGCTCACCCGGCGCGGGCACGAACGCTTCGAGCGCTTTCCCGAGGTGACCGCCGACGACCTCTACGTCGACGGGCTGTTCGAGCCCGACGAGAAGTCGATCGTCGACGCGCAGGCCGCACTGGTGCGCACCCCGTTGCGGTCCATCCCGCTGCTCGGCATCCTGCGGCGCAACCAGCGCGGCAGCCGCGAACTCGGCGTCGACTCGGGCGGCAGCACCGGGCGCGAACTTCTGGCCACCGTGCACGGCCCGGCCTCGGCGTTCGACGCCGGCGTCTACGCCGCGTTCGCGCTGCTCGCCCGCGTGCTGCCGACCCGTCGGCGCACCTCGGCGTGGGAACGCGACGAGTCTTCTCGCGCGAACGGGGGCCGGTCATGACGATCGCCATCCTGACCCCGTCGTACGGGCCCGACTTCGACGCCTTCGCCGCGCTGCACCGCTCGGTGCTCGAGTTCACCGACCCGTCGGTGCTGCACTACGTCGTGGTGCCCGATGCCGACCTGCCCCGGTTCGCGACCCTTCAGTCGAGCCGCATGGTGCTGCTCGGCGAGCGCGAGCTGCTGCCGTCGTCGTTCGTGTCGACCGCGTGGTTCGCCCGCGCGGTCGCGCGCATACCGCGGGTGCCGCGCGGCGCGCGCTTCATCGCCGTGAACATGCGCCATCCGTTCCCGCCCCTGCGCGGGTGGCTGCTGCAGCAGATCGTCAAACTCAGCATGGCCATCCGGGCCGAGTGCGACGCGCTCGTGCTGCTCGATTCCGACTGCCAGCTGATCCGCCCCATCGACGAGTCGATGTTCGTGTCGCCGAGGGGCGTGCGGTTCTACCGCAAGCCGGCCGGCATCACGGCCGAGATGGGCCGGCACGCGACGTGGCACCAGAACGCGCGGCGGATGATCGGCGTGCCCCCCGACGGCATGCCACCCTATGCCGACCCGATCGGCAGCCTCATTCCCTGGGACCCGAACATCGTGCGCAGGTGCACCGAGCAGCTCGCCGCCGTCTCGGGGCGGCACTGGCAGACCGCGGTGTCGCGCGAGTGGGAGTTCTCGGAGTACGTGCTCTACGGCGAGTACATCGCCGAGTTCGGCACCGCCGACGAACTGTCGTTCGCCGCCGATCGCACGCTGTGCCACAGCTACTGGGACCAGCGTCCACTCGACCTAGCGGGGGCCAGACAGTTCATCGAGTCGATCGAGCCGGACGACGTGGCGATGCACGTGCAATCGAACTCGCAGACCGCCCCTGCGGTTCTCGAGTACATCCGATCCGCAGTGCGCCAGTGAAACTGCTGTCGGGACGGCATATTAGGGTGCTCTCATCTCTGAGACGTTTCATGCATGTGGCTGTTAGCGTGGAAAAGGTTTCCACAACGAAGTGTCAACATTGAATGGAGCGGACCCGATGCCCTACCGTGCCAAACAGAACGACCGTGCCCCAAAGAACGTCCTGCGACATCCCCTTACCCGGTGGTCGATCGGCGGCCTCGCAGCCGTCGCAGCCGTCGCGCTCGCGGTGAGCGTGGCGGTGCAGGCGCCGCAACCCGCCCAAGCGGCCTCCCGAATACTCGACGACACCACACCCGACCTGATCACCGACTCCGACACCCAATCGGTCGAGCTCGGCGTGCAGTTCTCGAGCGACGTCGACATCGTCGTGACCGGCCTGCGCTTCTACAAGGGGCCCGAGAACACCGGCGAGCACACCGGAACCCTGTGGAACTCGTCACGCCAGGCACTGGCGCGGGTCACCTTCACCGACGAGACCGCCACCGGCTGGCAGGAGCAGCTATTCGACGAACCCGTCGAAGTCGACGCCGGCACCCCGCTCGTCGCCTCCTACCTCGCGCCCGAGGGCCAGTATTCGGCCGACGAGGGCGGATTCGACGCGCCCGTGTCCGACGGCTCGGTGACCTTCCCCGAGGGCGCCGGCGTCTACAGCTACCGCCCCGGGCGGTTCCCGACGCTGAACTACGAGAACTCCAACTACTACGTCGACATCATCTACCACCCCGCGCAGGCCGCGGAACCGACGGTTCCCCCGCAGCCGAGCGCGCCGCCGGCCGACCCGACCACACCTCCGGCCGAGCCGACCCTGCCCCCGCCCACCGACAACTCCACGCTCGACCTCCCGCGCGAAGCGTGGTGGGGCGGGCCGTCGTACTACTCGCAGTTCGCGGTGGCCAACGCGGCCGGATGGGACGACGCATCGTTCTTTCCGATCTCGGTCTTCTTCGGCAAACCGGAACACGCTGAAACGCTCGCGAGCCTCGGCGTCAACACCTACATGGGCGCCGAACACGACGGGTCGGACATCGACACCATCACGAGCCACGGCATCTCGGTGATCGCACAGAGCGAGTGGAGCACGCGCGAACTCGCCAACGACCCGTTGGTCGTCGGCTGGCACGTCTCCGACGAGTGCGACATGGGTCTGGGCGAGTGCACCGGAGCCGGCGACGAGTGGGACAACCTCGCTCTGCAGAAGACTCTGGTGGCCGACGCCCGTGCGCACAACGACGGCCGGTTCCTGCAGGCCAACTTCGGCAACGGCGTGCTCGGCACCTACTGGGCGACCGAGACCATGGACGACCAGGTCGGCCTCGTCGACGTCAGCAGCGTCGACAAGTACGCCTACTCGAGCCCGCACGTGCAAGACCTCCTGCCGGGCTCGCCCACCTGGCCCGCCGGCAAGAACCCCGGCACGGCGGGAGCGTACGGCTGGCTGCAAGACCAGATGGAGTCGTTTATGTCTCCGGCCGCGTCGAAGCCGAACTGGGTGTTCGTCGAGACCGCCATGCCCTACCTGACCGAGCCGGAGGCGCGATCGATCGACGGTAGCCAGATCGAGGGCGCCGTCTGGAACGGCATCATCCACGGGGCATCCGGCATCGCCTACTTCCAGCACAACAACAGCGGCTGCGGCAACTACTCGCTGGTGGAGTGCGGCACCGAACTACAGAACACGGTGAAGGCCGTCGACGCCGAGGTCAGGTCGCTCGCGCCGGTGATCAACACGCAGTCGTACGTCTACAAGTTCGGACCGCAGCTGGAGACCGCGCTCAAAACCTACGACGGTTCGGCGTACATCTTCGCCATGACCGACGGGTCGACGGGCGACCGCACGTTCACCCTCCCGGGCGGCCTGACGGGCAACGTCGAGGTCGTGGGCGAGGGCCGCACGATCGCGGTCAGCAACGGTTCGTTCACCGACTCGTTCGCGAGCGAATCCACCCATCACATCTACCGCATCGCCCTCGGCTAGGCCCGAGGCCACACAGAAAATTGACGGCGGTCGCACACGGGAAACCGTGCGCGGCCGTCGTTTTTTCGTGTGCCCTAGCACGCCGTTTATGCCCCCCTTTCGAGGGGCTTCGAAATGGCCGCGCGCGGGTACCCTGTAGTCACCATTTGGAGGAATCTGCACCCGATCGGAGGATCTGCTGATGGTACGCGGCTCCGTCGTCTCTGCTTCCAGCGTGCCCGCCGCTCACCGCGCCCCGACGCTAGCGGCGGCGATTGATCCGGATGCGGCCAGCCTTGCCGCACCCGGCAATACCCCGCTGCTTCTTCGGTTTGCCGCGTTCTCGATCTTCTTCTTCCCGCACAGCATGGTGATCAAAGACATCGGTGCCGCGGGCACGGTGCCGATGATCCTGGCCTGCCTGCTCTTCGTGTTCTGGGCGGCGTCGTGGATCTGGCGGCTGCACGACCCCGTGCGCGTGCGGTATCCCGGCCGGCTGGCCGGCGCCATCTTCGTGCTCGGCATCATCGCCTCCTACATCGCGCTGTACGGCGGTTGGAGCGGCACGGCGACACCCGCCGGGTACGCCGCCGCCGACCGCTGGCTCATCCTGGGAGTCGCGAGCCTCGGCCTGATCCTGGTGGCCGCCGAGTCGGTGCGCACGATGGCCGACGCGCTGCAGCTGGTGCGTTGGATACTCGCCGGCGCGTTCTTCTGCGGCGTCGTCGGGCTCATCCAGTTCACGCTGCACCTGAACCCGATGGACTGGGTGAAGCTCGCGATGCCGGGATTCACCTACAACGGGGGTGACACGCCGTTCCAGGCGCGCGGCAACCTGCTGCGTGTGGCCGGCAGCACGTTCCACTCCATCGAGTTCGGCGTCGTCAGCGCCATGATGCTGCCGCTCTCGATCTGGCGTGCGCTCTACGACCCGCGCGGCAAGAAGTGGTTCCACTGGCTGCAGACCAGCCTGCTCGTCTTCGCGGTCGCCGCGACGGTCTCCCGCTCGGGCACCCTCGCGACCGTCGTCGCCATCGGCATCCTGCTGCCGTTTTTGCCCCGCATCGCGCGGCAGCGCACGCTCGCGGCGCTCCCCTTCGCCGTTGTCGCGCTGTTCTTCGCCGTGCCCGGGTTCATCGGAACCCTCACCTCGGCCCTGGGCGCCGATGTCACCGACCCGTCGATCGCGACCCGGGTGAACAACTACCCCCGGGTCGCACGCATGATCGACGACAGACCCTGGTTCGGAGTCGGCCCCGGAAACTACACGCCGCGCAACGCGCTCGAGATACTCGACAACCAGTACCTCAACTCGACGGTGACGATGGGCATCGTCGGACTCGTCTGCGTCGCGATCTACCTCATCCTGCCGGGCGTCTCCGCCCTGCACTCCGCCCGGCACGCCGCCTCCCCCGCGCTGCGCTGCCTCGCCGGGGCGTCCGCCGCCGGGCTCGCCGTCGCGGCGGTCTGCTCGGGCACCTTCGACTCCCTGTCGTTTCCGACCTTCGCCCTGAGCTTCCCCCTTCTCGTGGGCCTGGCCGGCGCGATCTGGGTTCTGGTGAAAAACCAGGACGCGACCCCCGCGCTCACCGCACCATCACAGCAACTGATTCGAATGGATTGACCGATGGACCCTCTCGCAGTAATTCGAACGATCTGGCGGATGAAGTGGTTCGCCTTCCCGGCGATCGTTCTCACCATCGTCGCCGCGGCCGGCGTCTACCTCTACGGGCCGAGAACGTACGAGTCGACGATCTCGTACGCGCTGGTGAACCCGAAGATCCCGACGGAGGAGGAGATCAAGCTCGACCCGGCGCTCGCCGACCTCAACAGCGACAACCCGTACCTGCGGTCGTCCGACCCGAACCTGATCGCCAACGTGGTGATTACGCGCCTCAATACGCCCGGTACGGCCGACTACCTCAAGCAGAAGGGCCTCGGCACCGAGTTTCTGGCCAACCCCGGCGTCGGCGGGGCGGGTCTCATCGTCTCGATCACGGCCTCGGGAGACACCGAGGAGCAGTCCATCGCCACGATCTACGAGCTCGGCGCGCTGTTCGAAGACAACCTGCGGTCGATTCAGACCGTGAGCGGCGCCGACGACCGGTTCTTGTTCACGTCGATCGTCGTCGCCGAACCCGACCGTGCCACCGAGAAGCTGTCGAGCCGCATCCGCACCGTGATCATGGTCGGCCTCGCCGGCGTCATCCTGATTTTCGGCTCTGTCTCTCTGGGCACCTGGGTCGAGTCCAGCAAAAAGAACCGTCGGCAGCGCAAGGGCGAAGATACCGAGGCCGCCCCCACCGCTGGCGACACCGAGCCGTGGACCGAACCGGCTCCCGGAGATGCGGACACGGAGGCGCCGGCCGAGGAGTCGACGCGGCTCAGGCGCGATAGATCGTCTGCGACTCGATAAACGCGGCGACGGTGTCGGCGGCGTCCGCCCAGCTGGCGCCGGCCACCGTCGCGGCGAGCCGGGCGGGCGTGGTGTTCAGATCGTACGAGTCGTAGGCCTGCTCGATCGACCGGGCCAGCGCCGCGGGGCTCGCTGCCGACCAGGTGACCGCGGGGCTGTCGAGCACCAGCCGGTTGTGGCGCGCGTCGTTGACGACGGGCACGACGCCGCTCGCCAGTAGCTCCCAGGGGATGAGCGAGACGTTGGTGAACGACAGGCTGAGCCCGACCCGGCAGGTGTTGTAGAGGGTGTTGAGCTCGGCGGGCGTCATGCGCCCGTGGTCGACCACCGGAAAGCCGACGCTCGGCACCCGCGTGCCGAACAGATGGATCGGCACCTCGGGGCGCGCCCGGGCGAACCGCTCGAGGGCGAGCATGCCCAGGTCGTGTCCGCGCCGGGCGACGCCGGGCTTGGTATAGAAGACGACTCCCGATCTCTCGGTTCCGGATGTCGCGGAGTAGATGTCGAGGTCGGCGCCGAACTCGAAGTGCGAGCTCTGCATGCCGAACCGCTCGTCGAGCTCCTGCGCGAGCCACGCGCCCGCGGTGATGCCGGTGAAACCGAAGCGGTAGGTGTCTTCGGCGAGCGCGTAGAGCGCGCCGCGCGCGTAGAAGTAGGGCTCGTAGTCCTGCACGAAGTACATCCGGCGGCCGGGCAGCTGGGGGCGGGAGGCGAGCACGTGCGCGGTCTGCCACGAGGTGGCGATCCACACGTCCGCCTCCATCGCGCCCGCCGCCAGCGGCTGGGCGCCCACGGCGTGCACGCTGGCCTGGACGCCCGACCAGTTCTCACGGATCACCCGCTCGTGCCGCGCGAGGTCGCTGTGCGAGGTGTCGTAGAGAAAGAGCCGGTTGTCGTGCCCGGCGCGTTCGAGCCCCTCGATGATGCGGAACATGGTGGTGTGGCCGCCCGAGCCTGCCCCCGGCGGCGTCGTGATCCAGCCGATGCGCAGCGGCCGATCCTCCACCCGAACCGGTTCGGCGACGGCGCCGAGGTCGGTGGAGTCGGCCACGTCTGCGGCGAGCAGCGGCAGCTCCTCCGTCTGCTCGCCCAGCACGCGGTGGCCGAGTTTGCGCGCGCGGCGCGTGGCACCCTCGACGCCCTCGGCTTTCAACACTCGCGCGACCTGCGCGACGCGGGACCTCAGGTTGTCGATCATGCCGCGCTCCCGCCCGTGCTCGAGGTGACCTGCAGTTCGGGCGGCAGGTCGATCGCAAACCCGACCGCCGTCGCCGTGATCACGTGCGCGTGTCTGCGCACGCAGAGTTCGTCGTCGAAGCGGGCGAGCGAGTCGGCGGCGATGACGGCGCGCGAGTCGACCGGCATGGTGCCGCGGGCGAGCGAGGTCATCGCGGCGACCAGTTCGCCGCGGTTCGACTGCTCGCGGAATCGCGCGGCGCCGATCGTGGTCCAGTCCACGGCGAGCGGATCGCCGAGCGGGTTGGCGACCAGCGCGCCCTTCACGGAGCCGCCCGCCAGCTGCTCCCGCGCCCCGCCGACGTCGCTGATCACGACCGGCAGCCCGGCACCGAGCGCCTCCATCGACGAGAGCGACCAGCCCTCGAAGAACGAGTCGAGGGCGAACGCGTCGGCGGCGGCCAGCAGGGTGGCGATGTGCGGGGTGTTGCCGCGCAGGTGCAGCCGGTCGCCGTGCGCGAGCCTGTTCTTCAACGCGACCACCTGCCCCGTGTACGACCTGTCGTCGGACCGCCCGCAGACGAGCAGGTGCGCGCCTGGCACCACAGCTGCGACCTCGTCGAAGGCGCTCGCCAGCCCGTAGCCGTTCTTCTGCAGCGAGTGGCGCGCGAGCGACACGAAGAGAAACTCGTCGGTCAGCCCGAGCGCCTCGCGGGCACGGTCGCGCGGCACGGTCTGCACGCGCCGCGAGTCGACGCCGTTGGGGATCGTGACGATGCGCCGCGCGTCGAATTCGCGGTCGAGCGCCAGGTACTGCAGGCGCACCATCTCGCTCACGCTCACCAGGGCGGAGAGCAGGTTTCTGCGTCGCGTCACCTGGCTCACGGGCGCGCCGAACAGGTTGTGCATGCCGTGCAGCGTCTCGACGACGGGGATGCCGAGGCCCACCGCGGCTTCGAGCGGCCAGTCGGCCGACCCGTGCACGCTGATCACGTCGGGCTGCCAGGCGCGCATCCAGGCGGCGCCGCCCGCGAGCCCGGGGTCGACCACGTCGATGCCCTCCGCCACGAGGTCGCGACCGAGCGCCCCGACCCCCTTGCCGGCGTCGTCGGAGCCGATCATGACCGCCGTGTGCATGCCGTGCCGCCGCAGTCGCCGCGCGAGGAAGGCGACGAACTCGTCCATTCCCGAGGCGTCGAGCGACTCGGTCACCAGCAGACAGCGCAGGTCGGCGAGGCCCGGTTCGGAGTCCGGTGATTCAGACAGGTGTCGGGGTTCGGATGATCCGGCAGCGACGCCCGCGGCCGCGATGCCCGCGGCCGCGATGCCCGCGTCGGGGGCGCCGGGCGCGCGGTGTGCCTCCGGCGGCGCGACTGCGGGCGCATCCGGCCACACCAGCTCGGCCTCGCCGTCCGCAGCGACGAGGCGCGTCGTCCACCCGTCGACCCGGGCCTCGCGCTCGAGTCGCGACCCGAGCACCGAGCGCGCCGCTCGGCGCACGGGGGCGGGAATCCAGGCGAGGCGCCGCTGCAGCTCGAGCAGCAGCCGCTGCCTGGCC
>Ga0247730_1001333_pt1 | contig 13900 bp, 13 predicted proteins | sample UWRJL073202C2_FD_180959 | JGI IMG/M metagenome (GOLD analysis project Ga0247730, IMG submission 180959) | Plant litter microbial communities from Arlington Agricultural Research Station in Wisconsin, United States - UWRJ-L073-202C-2 | ecosystem: Environmental > Terrestrial > Plant litter >...
CGAGCCCGTCAACCTGTCCCAGCCGACCGTCTCGCACCACCTCAAGATCCTCGTCGAGGCCGGGCTGCTGTCGCGGACGAGGCGTGGGTCGTGGGCGTTCTACGCCATCGTGCCCGGAGCCCTCGAGCGCTTGTCGGACGTCCTGCGCTCGACCTTCGCGGGTGTGCCGGCGACCGGCGCGGCCTAGCCACTCACCCCTGCAGCGAGTCGACGACCTTCTGCACGCGGCGGGCGCGGGTCTCGGCCGCCTTGGCCTCCGACACCGAGCGCACGTGCTCCTTGGACCGGCTCGGCGACAGCGCGTCGAACGCGGCGCGGACACCGGCGGCGTCGAGCGCCGTCGCCAGGTCGTCCGGCACCTCCGGGCTACGGGACGACGTGTCGAGCTCGAGGGTCACGACGTGCTCCTCGCCGCCGGCCACCCCGGCGGCCTCGCGCACGGCCTTGGACACCGGGACCAGGAAGCGTCCGCCCATCGTCGCGACGGTCGACGCGTACGCGTAGCCGTTGAGGCCGACCGTGACGGGCACACGTCTCCCGGCCCCGAAGCCGAGCACGACGTCCTCGGGCACCTCGATGCCGACGTTGTTGCCCATCTGCAGCAGGGTCGTGGTGAAGGTGGTCATGGCGGTGCTCCTGACGTCGGCCTCGGCCGATGCTAGGACCGCCGACGGCCGGTGACAAGGACGGTGAGGGCGACACCCGGTCGAGGCGTGCACCGCGCGTCGGGCAGTCTGGGACCGTGACCTCCGACGACGTGTCCACCTGGTTCCTCTCCGCCCCGGAGCGTGGGAACCCCCGCACCCGTCTCGACGCCGGGCACCCGGGGGAGCAGGCCTGGTCGACCGGCAACCGGGTGCGCCCCCTGGTGCACGGCGCGACGTACTTCGCCGAGCTGTTCGAGCGCATCGAGGCGACGCGCGACGGCGACCTGATCTTCTTCACCGACTGGCAGGGCGATGCCGACGAGCAGCTGACCGGTGAGCCCGGCAGCGAGGTGGTCGAGGTCCTCGGCCGCGCCGACGAGCGCGGCGTCGACGTGCGGGGCCTGGTGTGGCGCTCGCACTCCGAGGCGCTGGGCTTCTCCTCCGGCGAGAACCGTCGCCTCGGCAAGTCGCTGCAGGACCGTGGGGCCGAGGCGCTGCTCGACATGCGCGTACGGCTCGGGGGCTCGCACCACCAGAAGATGGTCGTCATCCGGCACCGCGACGACCCGGCCCGCGACATCGCGTACGTCGGCGGCATCGACCTGTGCCACTCGCGCCGCGACGACGCCGACCACGGGGGCGACCCGCAGGCCCTCACGATGGCGGAGGAGTACGGACCCACCCCGCCGTGGCACGACATCCAGGCGGCGATCTCGGGACCGGCGGTCCACGACGTCGAGACGGTGTTCCGCGAGCGGTGGGAGGACCCGACGGCGCTCAGCCTCAACCCCGTCCACGTGGTCGTCGACCGCATCCGTCGCCTCGACCGCAGCCCCGACCCGCTGCCGGAGCAGCAGCCCGCCCCGCCGGACGCCGACGGCGGAACCCACGCGGTGCAGATCCTGCGCACGTACCCGGACCTGCGCCTGGGTCGCGACTACGACTTCGCCGAGGGCGGCGAGCGCAGCGTGGCGCGTGGCTACAGCAAGGCCATCGCGCGGGCGCGACGCCTGGTCTACGTCGAGGACCAGTACCTGTGGGGCACCCGCATCGGGGACGTCTTCACGCGGGCGCTGCGCGAGCACGAGGACCTGCACGTCATCGTCGTCGTGCCGATCCACCCCGACAAGGAGGGCTTCTCACGCACGGCCCAGCTGCTCGGCCGACGCCGCGCGATGCTCGAGATGCTGCAGGCCGCGCCCGACCGGGTCGCGGTGTACGGCATCGAGAACCACGCGGGGACGCCCGTGTACGTCCACGCCAAGACCTGCATCGTCGACGACACCTGGGCGACGATCGGCTCCGACAACTTCAACCGTCGTTCGTGGACCCACGACTCGGAGCTGTCGGCCGCCGTCGTCGACACCGCGGAGGACGGGTCGTACGGACGCGACCTCCGGCTGCGGCTGGCGGCCGAGCACCTCGACCGGGAGGACGTCCAGGACTGTGCCGACCCGGCCACGATGTTCGCCGCCTACGCGGACACCGCCGCTGCGCTCGACCGCTGGCACGCCGGAGGACGTGCGGGGGAGCGGCCGGCCGGCCGGTTGCGCCGCCTCGACCCGCCACGGATCGGTGTCCTGAGGCGCCTGCTCGCCGCGCTCCCGTACCGGGTCGTGCACGATCCCGACGGACGCCCGCGGCCGATCCGGGGCACCGACCTGTTCTGAGCCGCCCGGACGACGGCGGGACCCGGGCGGACGAGCCGCCCGGGTCCCGATCCGTGAGGTGGTTCAGAGTGCGGCGAGGCCTGCCTCGGCCACGCTCTGGTCCTGCTCGCCCGAGCCGCCGCTGACGCCGAGCCCGCCGACGACCACGCCGTCACGGGTCAGCGGCACGCCGCCGGCGAAGACGATGACCTTGCCGCCGTTGGTCGTGTGGATGCCGAAGAACTGCTGCGTCGGCTGCGAGTTGTCGCCCAGGTCCTTGGTCTGGATGTCGAAGGCGCGCGCGGTCCACGCCTTGTTGATCGAGATGTCGACGCTGCCGATCCAGGCGCCGTCCTGGCGCACGTGGGCGATGAGGTTGCCGCCACCGTCGACGACGGCGATGTTCATCGGCTGGCCGATCTCGTCGGCCTTCTTCTCGGCCGCGGCGATGAGGGTGCGGGCGTCTGCGAGGGTCAGTGACATCTGGTTCTCCTTGAGGTGATGGGTCTGCGACGGGATCGTCGTCAGGCCTGGACGTAGCCGTGCGGGTTCAGGACGTACTTCGTGGCGGCGCCGGCATCGAACTCGGCGTAGCCGCGCGGTGCCTCCTCCAGCGGGATGGCCTGCGCGTTGACGGCCTGCGCGATGTGCACCTTGTCGTGCAGGATCGCCATCATCAGCTGACGGTTGTACCGCATGACCGGGCACTGGCCGGTCGTGAACGACAGCGACTTGGCCCATCCGGTGCCGAAGCTCATCGACAGGCTGCCGACCTTGGCGGCGTCGTCGACGGCCCCCGGGTCACCGGTGACGTACAGACCGGGGATGCCGATCGACCCACCGGCGGCGGTGATGTCCATCAGCGAGTTCAGCACCGTGGCGGGTGCCTCCTGGGCCGCGGCGCCGTGCCCGTGACCGCGCGCCTCGAAGCCCACCGCGTCGACCGCGGCATCCACCTCGCGGACGCCGAGGATCTGCTCGAGCTGGTCCTCGATCGCGCCGGCACCGACGTCGAGCGTCTCGCAGCCGAAGCTGCGCGCCTGCGCCAGCCGGTCCTCGTTGAGGTCGCCGACGATGACGACCGCCGCGCCGAGCAGCTGGGCGCTCGCGGCGGCCGCCAGGCCGACCGGACCGGCGCCGGCTACGTACACCGTCGACCCGACGGTGACCCCGGCCGTCACGGCTCCGTGGAAGCCGGTCGGGAAGATGTCCGACAGCATCGTGAGGTCGAGGATCTTCTCCAGGGCCTGGTCGCGGTCGGGCAGCTTGAGGGCGTTCCAGTCCGCGTACGGCACGAGCACGTACTCGGCCTGACCGCCGACCCAGCCGCCCATGTCGACGTAGCCGTAGGCGCTGCCGGGTCGGTCGGGGTTGACGTTGAGGCAGATCCCGGTCTTGCCCTCCTTGCAGGCGCGGCAGCGGCCGCACGAGATGTTGAAGGGCACCGAGACGATGTCGCCGACCCTCAGGAACTCGACGCCCGGTCCGACCTCGACGACCTCGCCGGTGATCTCGTGCCCGAGGACGAGGTTCTTCGGCGCCGTCGTCCGGCCGCGGACCATGTGCTGGTCGGAGCCGCAGATGTTGGTCGTGATCGTCTTGAGGATGACGCCGTGGGGGACCTTCCGTCCGACGTTCTCCGGGTTGACGCCGGGCCCGTCCTTGAGCTCGAACGTGGGGTAGTCGATGTCGATGACCTCGACGACCCCGGGCTCCTTGTAGGCCACTGCTCGGTTCCCTGCCATGGTCGCTCCTCTCGATCGTGCGCATCCGTACGTCCTCAGTCTCGGGCGCACCGTTCGGGTGGGTCCATCACCGATCCGCACGGTCGGAACCACCCGAACGGGTGGTCCGGGGACGGTCTCGATCTACAGTGGTCGCCATGACGTCGTCCGATGGTCCAGCCCCGACCGTGCCCACGTCGGTCCCGACCGGAGCCGAGGTGCTGGACCGGCTGGCGCGGGTGCTGGCGGCGCCGCTGCCGGAGACGGCGCGGGGCCTCTCGGTGCTCCTCGGCGCCCACGTCGGGCACAGCGCGATCGTCCTGCTGACGGAGGACGACGTCGCCCAGCCGCGCAAGAGCCACGGTGACGCCGCCGTGACGGCTGCGCTGACCGTCGGCGAGCTCGAGGTCGTCCGGGCGAGCGTCGCCCCGACGGGGCCGACCCGCCTGCAGTGGGACGTCGCGGGCCGGCGACGGATCCTGCTGGTGGCGGTGGCTCGCACCGGCGCACTGCTGGTCGTGACGGATCCGGCGTCGACCACGGCCGACGACCTGGTCGCCGCGGTCTGGGAGTCCGTCGCCCTCCGCGTGCAGCAGTTCGCCGCGCAGGCGTCCCCGGCCTACCTGGCGGAGTCGCGGGCCGCGTCGAGCGTCCGGGTCGAGGCCGTCACGGACCTGGTCGACCGCCACGGCACGACCCTGGAGTCGCTCCTGGCGGTGCTGCGGTCGGCGGACCTGGACGACCGGGCCGCGCGCTCGGCCGCGGTCGATCTGGCCACGACGGCGGCCGTCGCCCTCCGCACGGCGACCGACCGGGTGCGCGCCGCCACCGAGGAGCCCGTGTCCCGGGCCTTCGAGCGTCTGCGCAGCGATCTGCGGCCCCTGCTGCGCTACCGCAAGGTCGACGTCCAGTTCGTCGAGCCGCCGGTCGACGGCCGGGCCCTGCCCAGCGAGGTCGCCCACGGTGCACGCGCGGTCGTGCGCGGGGCGATCCTGGCGCTGGTCGACCAGCCGAACGTCACGCGGGTCCGCGTGCAGTGGGACTGCGACGGACGCAACCTGCTGATCGACGTCCGCGACGACGGCCGGTCGGGCCTGGACGCCGACGGCGAGCAGGCCCGACCGCTGCGGCAGCGCGTGCTGGCCCTCAACGGCGAGCTGACCATCTCGACCACGGCGGGCTGGGGATCGGAGATGACCGTCGTCCTCCCGCTCGACCCGCCGCCCACCCACGGCGACGAGGACACGATGTGGGACCTGGCGCCCCGCGAGGCCGAGGTGCTCCAGCTCATGGCGCACGGGCTGCGGAACCGCGCCATCGCCGCCGAGCTCGGGATCAGCGAGAACACCGTCAAGTTCCACGCCTCGAAGATCTTCCGCAAGCTGGGCGTCACGTCACGCGCCGAGGTGGCGGCGCTGGTCAGCCGGCGACTCGCGCCCGGTGCCGTCCTGTGAGCGTCGCCGCACGACGGACCGCGGTCACGCGACGAGCCGGGTCGCGTCCATCGCCTCGGCCGTGAGCTCGATCGACCGGATCCGGTCGGCCAGCAGCGGGGCCTGGTGGATCGTCATGAGCTCGTCGGCCCCGGCCGCCTCGACGACGTCACCGAGGTAGGTCCGGACGTGGTCCACGGTGCCGACCGCGGCGAGCTTGATCATCTGCGCGATCTGGTGTCCGGCCGGCGAGGCCCGGAAGGCGTCGACCTGGGCCTCGGAGAAGTCGGGCGCCGTGTGCTCCTTCTGCATGATGCTGCGCGCGAACGTGCGCTGCATGCCCTCGTGCTGGACTGCCGCTGACTCGTCGTCGTCGGCCGCGACCACGTTGACGACGGCGATCAGGTAGGGCTCCTCGAGCTGTGCCGACGGCCGGAACTCGGCGCGGTACGTCGCGGTGGCATCGATCATCATGTCGGGGGAGAAGTGGGAGGCGAAGGCGAACGGCAGGCCCAGGGCGCCGGCCAGCGAGGCGCCGAACAACGACGAGCCGAGGATGTAGAGGGGCACCTTGGTGCCGTTGCCGGGAATGGCCCACACGCCGGGGACGAGCGTCTCGCCGCGCAGGTAGCCCTGCAGCTCCTGGACGTCCTCCGGGAAGTGCTGGGACGCCGCGGGGCTGCGGCGCAGCGCCCGCACGGTGTCGCCATCGGTGCCCGGCGCGCGACCGAGACCCAGGTCGATGCGGCCCGGGTACAGCGTCTCGAGGGTGCCGAACTGCTCGGCGATCACGAGCGGCGAGTGGTTGGGCAGCATGATGCCGCCGGAGCCGACGCGGATCGTCGAGGTGTTGGCGGCGACGTGCCCGATGACGACGCTCGTGGCGGACGAGCCGACCTGCTGGACGTTGTGGTGCTCGGCGTACCAGACCCGTCCGTACCCGGTGCGTTCCGCTGCTTGCGCCATCTGGACGCTGCCGGCGAGGCCCTCGGCAGGCGTCTCCTCGGGAGCGATGCGGGCCAGGTCGAGCAGTGACAGGGGAACGGGCATGGAGGGGCACCTCATGATCTCGGGCCGGTGGGAGCACGACGCTCGTGCTCTGGAAAAACGACCCGGGCGACCCGCGCATTCCCGTCACGGAGAACTGCTCCGTCACGGCCCGGCATCGCAGGCCGGCCCGGACCTACCGGTCGAGCCCGCCCAGGAAGTCCAGCAGCAGCGCGTCGACCTGGTCGGGTGCCTCCTGCTGGGTCCAGTGACCGACGCCGTCGAGCAGGTGGCTGCCGCGCGGATCGGCGAAGCGGGCGACGGGATCGGCGTAGCGGTCGACGCCGGGCGGGCCGAGGCGACGGACCGGGTCGAGAGACCCGGCGACGAAGAGCCCCGGCGCGGCGATCTGCTGGTCGCGGTAGGGCCGCAGCTGCTCCCACTCCACATCGATCGCGCGGTACCGGTGCAGGGGGCCGGTGAGGCCGCCGGCGCGGAAGGCGTCGGCGAACGTCCGCAGGTCGTGCGGGCTCATCCACGCGTCCATCGCGTCGCCGGGCTCGGGCAGGTCGTCCAGCAGGCCGGCGGAGGGGTGGGGTCGCATCAGTGCGTACAGCGGATCGTGGCTGGCGGCCGACAGGGCGTGGAAGAACGTGCGGAGGAAGCGGTCGAGGTCGGCCTCGAGCTCTCGCTCGGCGACGCCCGGCTCGAGGAAGTAGGCCTGGTAGTAGAAGGTGTCCCGTCCCGCGGCCCTGATCCGCTCGCTGGGCAGGCCGTCGATCCACGCGGCCGTCGGGACGGACAGCAGCGCCACGCCGGCGACGCGATCGGGTGCCAGGAGGGACGCCGCCTGCACGATGCCCGACCCCTTGTCGTGACCCACGAGCACGGCACGCTCGGCGCCGAACGCGTCGATCACCGCGACCAGGTCGCCGGTCATCGCCGCCGCCGCGTAGTCCGCGACGTCCGGCGGGCTGGAGGACGCCCCGTAGCCGCGCACGTCGAGCGCGGCGGCGGTGTAGCCGGCGGCGGCGAGCGACGCGATCTGGTGCCGCCACGACCACGCCGACTCGGGGAAGCCGTGCACCATCAGGACGAGCGGTCCGGTGCCGGCGAAGGTGACGTCGAGATCGATCGATCCGTGGCTGACGATGCGGTGCTGGGCCTCTGGCATGGCTCGATCGTAGAGGCGGGCCGTCAGTCCCTCGGCTCGACCTGCAGCTCGCCCATGAGTCCCCAGTCGTCGTCGGGCACCACGGTGTTGATGATGAGCGGTGTCGAGGCGAGCCACTGCGGCATCTCCCGCATGGCCGTCTGGAAGTGGTCGGACTGCACGTGCGCGCCGGCCGCGTCGTCGTCGAACGCCTCGAGCAGGACGTACTCGTGAGGGTCGTCGAGGCTGCGCGACCAGCGGAACCACCGGTTGCCGGGCTCGGCGCGAGTGGCCTCGGTGAACTCCCGGGTCAGCTCGGGCCACTGCTCGGCGTGCTCGGGCAGGACGGGGAAGCGGACGGTGATGATGATCATGGCTGTCTCTCGTCGTCGGGGTGCAGGACGCCGCGTCGGTCAGCCGCGCGGCACGTGGATGTCGTACTGGGCCACCTTGCGGTAGATCGTCGCGCGGCCCATGCCGAGGCTCTCGGCCGCCTCCGCCATCGTGGCCCCCGGCTGCGACAGCGCGCGGACGATCTCGTCGCGCTCGAAGGCCTCGATGCGCGAGAGCCGGCGACGCACCCCGGACAGGACCTCGGGCGGCAGGTGCTGGACGTCGATCAGGTCGGTGCGGGTCGCGGCGTGGTGGATCGCCTCCCGCAGCTGGCGCACGTTGCCCGGCCAGCCGCACGACGTGATGGCCCGCAGCGCGGCGTCGGTGAAGCGGACCTCCTTGCCGCGCGCCGTGTGCGCGGCGTGGCGCGCCAGCGGGACCAGGTCCTCGTGCCGGTCCCGCAGGGGCGGGACCGAGACGATCGTGGTGACCAGGCCCGGCAGCGACGCCTCGACGGCGTCGAACGTCTCGGCCGTCATGGTCAGGGTCGACGCCGGCCGGCCGTCGACCGGGGCGGCGGCGGTCAGCGTCGCGAGCCCTCGCAGGTCGTCGATCGTCCGCGCGGGCAGCTGGTCGACGTCACCGATGACGACGTGGGTGTGGGGCTTGCCGACCTCGGGACCCCACAGGGCGAGCCACGCGTCGACGTCCTTGGCGTCGGGCGCCGGGGCGCACAGCACGCGATCGCGGGGCCAGCGGCGGCGCAGGGCCTGCGCGAGCAGCGTGACGCGTCCGGAGCCGGGCTCGCCGACCGCGAGGGTGACGCCCGACGACGAGACGCCCTGCACGGCCTCGGCCACGGCGCGGCTCCACACCCCGGACAGCTCCTCGACGGAGCCCGCGCCGGGCTCGAGCCACGTCGTCCGCACCTGCCGGACGTCGCCGCGTCGGACGGGTGGGGGTCGGTGGCCGCTGGCTCGCACGAGCATGAGCGACGACGTGCTGCCGGCCGCGGCCTGGGCCAGCGCCAGCAGCATGTTGCCCGACTGCTCCGACCAGGTCGTGAGGTTGATGCTGCCCTCGAGACGGCCCGTCACCGGGTGGAGGACGGGCACCGCGGCGCACGTGTAGGTGCACAGGCTCATCGAGTAGTGCTCCTCGGCTCGCACGAGCGTCGGCACCCGGTCGGCGAGCGCCAGGCCCAGCCCGTTGGTGCCGGCCTCGCGCTCGGAGTAGCGGAACCCCGGAGCCAGGTGGACGTCGTCGAGCGTCCGCAGGAGCGAGTGGTCACCGCACATGCGGTTGAGCACGAGTCCGTCGGAGTCGGTGAGCATGACGCTGACGGGCTCGTCGATCAGCGTCTGGTGCAGTCCCTGCAGCACCTCGCGCCCGCACTCGAAGAACAGGGACTCGTCGTCCCACGCGCCGGTGAACGCGGGCTCGACCGACTCCAGCGAGACGCCGTACGCCTGGCTGCGCTGCCACGACGCCATGACCCGGTCGGGCACGGCGCGCAGGTCGGCGTCGCGGGAGCGCGACGCGAGCCCGTGCAGCTCGGCCCGTCGGAGCATGTGGTCGTCCACCGGACCCTCCCTCGTGACGGCGACGGCGGGGATCGGGGGATCCCGTCCGTGTGACCGAGATTACATCGACGACCGGGAGGACGTCGTCGTCCGACGTCTCACATTGAGACACCCCGCGTCTCGAATTGAGACGCGCGGCGGGGTGGACGGGCACCGGATCGTCCTTACGGTGAAGCCCACGTGTGACGCCCGTCACGCAGCACCTGGAGGCCCCATGTACACCAAGGACGGCGAGAGCTACTTCATCGTCGACGCCCACATCGCCCTGTGGGACGCGCGCCCGGAGAACCAGAAGAACGTCCACGGCAAGCAGTTCATCGACTGCTTCTACGACTATCACGCCAATCTCTCGCCCGACGCCGAGAAGTGGACCTACGAGGAGTACCTCTACCAGGGCGGCGAGCGGCTCGTGAAGGACCTGTTCGAGGACGGCTACGTCGACCACGCGATCTTCCAGCCGGCCCACCTCGGCGAGTTCTACGAGACAGGCTTCGGCCAGACCGAGGAGGCGTGGGCGCTGACCCAGGCCCATCCCGGGAAGCTCACCTACAACCACCACTTCGACCCCCGCAACGGTGAGGCCGGCCTCGAGCAGCTGTACCTCGACGCCCAGCGGTTCGACCTCAAGGGCGTCAAGCTCTACACCGCCGAGTGGCACGGGGAGTCCCGTGGCTACAAGCTCACCGATCCGTGGGCGTACCGCTACTTCGAGGCGTGCCGCGAGCTGGGCATCACCAACATCCACATCCACAAGGGTCCGACGATCCGCCCGCTCGATCGTGACGCGTTCGACGTCGCCGACGTCGACCACGTCGCGACCGACTTCACGGACCTGAACTTCGTGGTCGAGCACGTGGGCCTGCCGCGGCTGGAGGACTTCTGCTGGATCGCGACGCAGGAGCCCAACGTGCACGGCGGCCTCGCGGTCGCGATGCCGTTCATCCACACACGGCCGCGCTACTTCGCCCAGATCATCGGCGAGCTCCTGTACTGGATCGGCGAGGACCGCATCCAGTTCTCGTCCGACTACGCCCTGTGGACCCCGCGCTGGCTCGTCGAGGCGTTCGTGGACTTCCAGATCCCCGAGGACATGACGGAGTACGCGCCTATCACGACCGAGCAGAAGAAGAAGATCCTCGGCCTCAACGCGGCACGGATGTACGACATCGACGTGCCGGCCGAGCTGCGACTGCCCGAGGCCGACGAGACCGAGACGGGTCCACGCCAGCCCGAGGCCGCGGACATGGCGGCGGTCTGATGCTCGCCGTCCTCACCGATCGCCACGCCGACGTCCGGTCCGCGCTCGACACCGTGATCGACCCCGAGCTGGACGAGCCCGTCACGGACCTCGGCTTCGTCCGGTCGGTCGACGTCGAGGTCGACGCCGTGACGGTGCACCTGCGCCTGCCGACGTCGTTCTGCTCGCCGAACTTCGCGTACCTCATGGCATCGGACGCCAAGGACGCGCTGGCGGCGCTGCCGTGGGCCGACCGGGTGGTCGTCGAGCTCGACGACCACCACGACTCCGATCTGATCAACCGTGGGCTGGCCGCCGACGCGGGCTACGTCGGGACGTTCGGGCACGAGGCCGAGAGCGACCTGGACGAGCTGCGGCTGACCTTCCGGCGCAAGGCGCACACCGCGGCGATGGAGCGCTGCCTCACGCGCCTGCTGCGGGCGGAGCCGGACCGGACCGTCGCGTCGCTGTCCACCGTGACGCTGGCCGAGCTGGTCCACGACGACGCCACCGCGGCACTGCGTCGGCGGCGGGAGGCGATCGGCCTGGCGACGACACCGCGGGCCCGCGTCATGGTCGACGCCAGCGGTGCCGGCTATGCGCCCGACGACGTGCCGATGGCCCTGCGCCGGGCGCGGTCGACCCGCATCTCGATCGACGGCAACGCCCACTTCTGTCGTGGCCTGCTCGCGACCCGCTATCCCGGGTCCGAGGCCGACCAGGCGTACCGGCCCGAGGGCACCGAGTCCGCCGACGTCACGTTCATCCCCCTCGCCGAGCTGAAGGAGCACCCATGAGCACCATGCGAGCCGTGCAGGTCGTCGGCTACCACCAGGCCCTGGAGCTGACCGAGGTCCCGGTCCCGGAGCCGGTCGGACCGTTCGACGTCGTCGTGCGGATCGGCGGGGCGGGCGTGTGCCGCACCGACCTGCACATCCTCGAGGGACAGTGGGCGGACAAGTCGAACGTCCGGCTGCCGTACACGATCGGTCACGAGAACGCCGGGTGGGTGCACGCCGTCGGCTCCGCCGTGACCAACGTCGTGGAGGGCGACACCGTCATCGTCCACCCGCTCATCACGTGCGGGCTGTGCCGCGCGTGCCGGCTCGGCGACGACGTCCACTGCGAGAGCAGCCAGTTCCCGGGCATCGACACCCACGGGGGGTACGCGGAGTACCTCAGGACGTCGGCGCGCAGCGTCGTCAAGATCGCCGACACGCTGCGGCCCGCCGACGTCGCGGCGCTCGCCGACGCCGGGCTCACGGCGTACCACGCGGCCGCCAAGGCAGCACGGAAGCTCACGCCGGAGGACCACGTCGTGGTGATCGGCGCGGGCGGCCTCGGGCACATCGGCATCCAGGTGCTCAAGGCACTCACGGGCAGCCAGATCGTCGTGGTCGACCGTCATCCCGACGCCGTCAAGCTCGCGCTCGACGTCGGTGCCGACGCGGGCGTTGTGGGCGACGGCACCCAGGTCGAGCAGGTGCTGGAGCTGACCGGCGGTCGTGGCGCGGCGGCCCTGCTCGACTTCGTGGGGGAGGGCGGTGCCACGGCCGACGGCGTCAGGATGCTGCGTCAGGCCGGGGAGTACCACGTCATCGGCTACGGCGAGAACATCGACGTGCCGACGATCGACATCGTCTCCGCCGAGATCAGCTTCATCGGCAATCTCGTCGGGACGTACGACGACCTGCGCAACCTGATGAACCTCGCCTCGCGGGGGCTGGTCTCGCTGCACACCGCGACGTACCGGCTCGACGACTTCCAGTCGGCGATCGACGACCTCGACGCCGGACGCATCCGCGGCCGCGCGATCCTCACCCCCTAGGAGCACGACCATGAAGACCGAACATCTCGGCATCGGGCTGTCCGTCGGCGTCCTCGCCGGCATCTGGACCCAGGTGTCCATCGAGCTGGAGCTCATCACGTGGGTCGCGTTCGTCGCGTGGGCCTGCTTCTTCGCAGCCGGCGGAGGGCTGACGGGGCTGTCCAAGGGCCTGACCGGCAACCTCAGCGGCGTCGCGTGGGGCTGGGCCGCCGGCGAGGTGGCCGACGCGATGGGCTTCGACGGCGCGCTCGCGATCTGCGTCGCGGTCATCGCCTTCTTCCTGTGCGTGCAGGCGTCGATCGACGTCCTGTCGTTCGTGCCGGCGGCGTTCGCGGGCACGGCCGTGTACTTCGGGACGGCGTTCGCGTTCTGGGACTGCGTCATCGCTCTGGTCGCCGGGGCCCTGCTCGGCCTCGCGTCGGAGCTCGTCGGCGGTCGCATTCAGGCCCGGATCCCGACCGCTCGCCGGTCGAACCACGCCGCGGTCTCCTGATCCGGCACCGGCGGCGTCTCCCTGGGCGCCGCCGGCGCCACCGCGACCCACGACTGCGCCGACTGGGCTCCTCTACAAGAGCGCCCGGCCGGCGTCTTTACAACTCCAGGGGTCGACGGCAGTGTGATGCCGGACTCATCAACTGTGCTGCATGGCGGCACACGCGCGCCGCCCTGGCGCGCCCTGGAGATCGAAGGCGAACGCAGTGAGCACTGAAGAACACCCCGAGACCTGGCCCCTCGTCCGACGCATCGTGCCGCTCGAGGAGCACACCGTCGGGCGGCGCTTCGACCACCACTGGGGGCGGACGCTCCTGGCTGCCGAGAGCTTCGCGTTCAGCACGCAGATGCTCGCGTTCCAGCCCATCTACTTCAACGAGGAGGCCGCGCAGGCGGCCGGCCACGAGCACTGCCCGATCCACCCGATGCTGGTGTTCGGCACGGTCTTCGGCCTGAGCGTCGAGGACCTCAGCGAGAGCGGCGGAGCCTTCCTGGGGGCCGAGGACGTCGAGTTCCTCACCGACGTGCAGCCCGGCGACACCCTGTACGCGTCCAGCGTCGTGATCGACGCGCGCACGTCGGACTCACGTCCGGGCAAGGGCATCGTGACGTGGGAGACCACGGGCCGCGACCAGCACGGCACCGAGGTGCTGCGGTACCGCCGCACCAACATCATCAGCTCGGGCTTCCCCGAGGGCTCGATCCCGGCGCCCGAGGGCTACGCGGAGGACTTCGAGATCGGGCTGCGCATGCGCCACTCCCGTTCGCGCACCGTCGGCGACCTCGACATGAACGGCTTCACGCTGACCGTCATGAACACCGCCTCGGGACACT
>Ga0247730_1001334_pt1 | contig 13900 bp, 9 predicted proteins | sample UWRJL073202C2_FD_180959 | JGI IMG/M metagenome (GOLD analysis project Ga0247730, IMG submission 180959) | Plant litter microbial communities from Arlington Agricultural Research Station in Wisconsin, United States - UWRJ-L073-202C-2 | ecosystem: Environmental > Terrestrial > Plant litter >...
CGCGCGCCGGCGCCTCCACCGTCCAGCGCTCGCGCGCCACCGCCGATGTCTTGAACGTGCCGCGCCCAAGGTTGCCGTGGACAAGCCGCATGCCGCCATCGGGCAGGAACGGATCGCTGGCAGGGCGCAGCATTGTGGTATCGCGCGATACGGGAACGGGCGACCAGGCCAGAGCATCGCCGTCGAGGGCGGGCTCCTTCGCATATTCCGCGAGGCCCCCCTCCCATATCGTCAGCACGTCACCGTGCAGCAGGCCCGCCGACAGCAATTCCCCAACCACGAAGGAGATGCCGCCCGCCGCGTGAAACTGGTTCACGTCGCCCGGCCCGGACGGATAGACGTTGGCGATCATCGGCACGGCATTCGAAAGCTGGTCGAGATCCTCCCAGTCGAAGATGATCCCCGCCGCCCGCGCGATGGCGGGGATATGGATTGCGTGGTTGGTCGATCCGCCGGTCGCAAGCAGGCCCACCGCTGCGTTGACGATCGCTTTCTCGTCGACGCAGCGCCCCAGCGGGCGATAATCGTTGCCGCCCCATCCGATCTGCGCCAGCCGATGCACGGCCGCACGGGTCAGCTCCTGCCGCAGCTTGGTCCCCGGATTGACGAAGGAGGCGCCGGGAACGTGGAGCCCCATCACCTCCATCATCATCTGGTTGGAATTGGCGGTGCCATAGAAGGTGCAGGTGCCGGCCGAATGATAGCTGGCGCTCTCGCCCTCCAGCAGATCCGCCTCGGTCGCCTTGCCCGCCGCATAGGCCTCGCGAATGCGGACCTTCTCCTTGTTGGGAAGCCCGGACGGCATCGGCCCCCCGGGGACCAGCAAAGTCGGGAGATGGCCGAAGCGCAGCGCGCCGATCAGCAGGCCCGGCACGATCTTGTCGCAAATGCCCAGCAGCGCCACGCTCTCGAACATGCCGTGGCTGAGCGCGACAGCGGTGGACAGCGCGATCACGTCGCGGCTGAACAGGCTCAGCTCCATGCCCGCCTGCCCCTGCGTCACCCCGTCGCACATCGCCGGAACGCCGCCCGCCACCTGGGCGGTGACCCCGATCTCGCGGGCGAAGATCTTCATCTGCTCGGGATAGCGGCCATAGGGCTGATGCGCCGAAAGCATGTCGTTATACGACGTGACGATGCCGATGTTCATCGTCTGGCCGCGCTTGATCGCGGGCTTATCCTCGCCCGCCGCCGCGAAACCATGCGCCAGATTGCCGCACGCCAGATTGGGGCGGTGGACGCCATGATCGCGCGCGCGATCGATCAGGTCGAGATAGGCGGATCGCGTCGGTGCCGATCGGGCGACGATCCGCGCGGTGACTGCCTCGATCACGGAATTAAGCATCGCCGTCATGCCAACTACCTCATATTTTTGCCGGACCGGGCTACGCCGTTTCCCTCATGCGGGCAGCGAAAGCCCGGCATCGAGCAGCTATCCGCCCGGCTAAATGGCTCTACCGCGTCCCGCCGGGTGGACAAGGCCGGATCGCTCTTCCCGATCGAAAGAGCGATCAATGGGCGGCATTCCGGCCTGTCGGCAAGCAAGCGAAGCGGTTACATGGCCCGCCTGCGGTGGGATTGTGCTTCAGGCAGCCAGGAGAATGGACGATGCGGATATTGCGGACGACCACGGGTGCTTGGGCGCTGGCAATGTCTCTCCTGTCCGTTGGCGGGGCGACCGCTCAGGTCTGGCGCTCCGATCAGGGTGACGGCACCTATCGCAATACGATCCTGTATGCCGACTATCCGGATCCCGACGTCATTCGTGTCGGCAATATGTTCTACATGGTCTCGACCACCTTCATGAACGCGCCGGGCGTCGTCATCCTCCAGTCCCGCGATCTGGTGAACTGGCAGTTGCTGACGCGCGTCGTGAAGAAACTGGACGGCAATCCGAAATATGATCTCAAGGATGGCGGCGATTATCGGCACGGCTTCTATGCCGCCAGTCTACGCTTCCACAAGGGCGGCTTTTACATGGCGATCACGCCCGTCGGACAGAAGACTCGCATCTATCACGCCAAGAGCATCACCGGCCCGTGGACCTATTCCGTCCTCGACAAGGAAGCGTTCGATCCGGCGCTGTTCTTCGATGACGATAACACCGGCTATATCATGACATCGACAGGCAGCGACGGCACCAATACGCTGCTGACCTTGAACAAGGACTATACTGCCGTCGCGAGCGAAAAGGCCGTCTATTACAATAAAGGCGCGGAAGGCTCCCACCTCCTCAAGCGCAATGGCTGGTATTACCTCTTCAACGCCATCCCGAACAAACTCTCGATGACGGTTTCGCGCGCGCGCAGCCTGACCGGCCCGTGGGAGACGCGCCCGTCGATCAGCACCCGCGACAAGACCGGCGGGCACCAAGGCGCGGTGGTCCAGCTCGCCAACGGCGAATGGTTCGGCTTCGTGATGTATGACGCCGGGCCGATCGGCCGCATGACCAACATGAGCCCGGTTCACTGGGTGAACGATTGGCCCATCTGGGGCACGCCGGAAGCACCGGGCCGCGTTCCCGATCGCGCGCGCAAACCCATTCAGGGCCAGCCGTTCGCCGAACCGGCGACATCGGACGATTTTGCGAAACCTACGCTGAGCCTCCAGTGGCAATGGAACCACAATCCCGACGACGCCCGCTGGTCGCTCACCCAGCGGCCGGGCTACCTGCGCCTACGGGCGACCGTTGCCGACAATATCTGGCACGCCCGTAATACCCTCACCCAGAAAGCGCAGGGTCCGGCGGGGCGCGGCGTGGTGAAGCTGGATCTTGCCGGCATCCGTGCCGGCGACATTTGCGGCTTCGGCACGTTCGGCAAAATCTCCGCGCAACTCTCCGTCATCGGCCAGACGAACGGCACCCGCGCGCTCACGATGCGGGTGACGGACGACACTATCAACGGCCCCAAGATCGATGTGCGCGAGGCCGCCGTGCCGATCCAGGGCAACCAGCTGTGGCTACGTACGGACACCGAATTTTCCAAGAATATCGGCCGCGTCGGCTACAGCCTTGACGGCAAGAAGTGGACGGAGATCGGCGGCGATTTCCCGCTGGCCTTCGATTGGCGCACCGGCACGTTTCAGGGCGAGCAGTTCGCAATCTCCTGCTACAATCCCCAATCGAGCGAAGGGTATCTCGACGTGGACAGCTTCACCCTCTCCGCGCTTTAACCGGAGAGACGGGATGATAGGGCTCACGCTCCTCGCTTTGGCCTTGGCGGACGCCGGATCATCCGCCCGGCCGTGCGTGCCTGTCGCATCCGATCACCTGAAGCCCACTCCCTCTGCGATCGAAGACCATAAATCGCTGCGGGCGGCGCTGGGCGTGCCGATGCCGCAGGCGCCAACGATGGTAATGTTGTACGGCAAGGGCGGGCATCTCTCCACGGAGGAATATAGCATCGTCCTCATCCGCGCCGCCGATCGCACGTGGCGGGGTACGGCGGTGGGCCGGAGTCAAATCTGGGTGCAGGATGCGCCCTATGAGCCGATGAAGGAGAAAGACTGGGCGCTCGACAAGGCGGCGGCGGAAAAGCTTGAACACGCGATCTCGCTCCATTGCCAGTTCGATCGCGCAGCGGCCTCAGGCACGTCCAACCCGCCCCCTCCACCTCGCGGATACATATCGGAGCGGGTGGATGTTCTCACCCCCAATCACGCCCCCATTACCTTCTACGCAAGCGAGGGCGACGGAAAGATCGCGCAGTTCATCCGCCCGCCGAACTAACGCCGCGACACTCGAAACTGTCCGCGCGCTTCTCGTCTCCCGCCCCGCGATAATGCGGATAGGAGGGGAAGGGACAGAGCGGTCGCTCCGCCGGGGTGGGCGACTCCCGACGCGCGATTATGGTCTTCGGCGCTTCGTTCCGCTCCACCCAATCGACGAGGGACGTCAACAGGTCGAACTGATTGAAGCTGTTCTCGCCGCCGCCGCAATGGCCCGCCCCCGGCACCATATAAAGCCGTGAAGAGCTGAGGAAACGCGGCCCGTTAGCGGCCGCCGCGCGGGCATAATAATCCTGCGTGTCGTTGGCGGAGAACCAGGGATCGCTCATCCCGTGATACCAGATCATCTTGCCGCCGCGATCGAGGAAGGTGGAAAGGTTCGTCCACGCGTTCGTATCGGTCAGCGTCTGCACCGCATCCGCCCGCACGACTTGGATCCTGGCGTCCAGGTCGATCGTCATCGCCACGTTGGTCGGCCCCAGCGGGGTCGGCACGCCGGTCGTGAGGATGCCGGGAATGCCGTTTCCGCTCGCGGTGACGCCGGTATCCCAGGGAAAGGATGGATAGATGACCGCGCCCGCCGCATCCTTAGGCGCGGTAAACGCCGCGTCCAGCGCCTTAACCTGCGCCGTGGACAGGCACTCCGCGCCCTTCGCGCCCTTGCAGGCGAGCCGCACCGGGCGGAACGCACAGGCGCCGGCCTTGGCGATCACGCCGTCGCGCAGACCATCCAGCCCGTCACAATCCTCCAGCACCGCCTTCGCGATCAGGGCCTTGTCCGAACTGGAAAAGGCCGGCCCCGGCTTGCCCGACGCATCCTTGATCGCCGCCTGATTGAGCATCACCGTAATGTAGCTGGTGGCGATGTTCGAATAGCCTGTGCGCATCGCTGGAGCGCCCGAAACGATGCCGTCGAACAAATCGGGATAGCGTTGCGACGCCAGCATCGCCTCCCGCCCGCCGGTGGAGCAGCCGATCATGTAGCTGTGGTGCGCCGGCCGCCGATAATAAGCGGCGATGATCCGTTTGGCGGCGAGTGTGGTGGTGCCGAGCGAGGCATGGGCGAAATCCAGCGCCGCCTGCTGATCCGCCATGAAGCTGCGGTCGAAGCCCATGTTGCTCTTGTGGCCGCTATCCGTGGATACGACCGCAAAGCCTCGGCTCAGCGCCGGGCGATCGTCGGTCGCCTGCGTGCCGAGCGGCGGGTTGATCACGCCGTTCAGACCGCCGCCGCCCTGAAAGAGCAGGCGGCCGTTCCAGTCATCCGGCAGCGCGATCTCAAAACCGATGGCATAGGCTTTGCCGTCCGCGCCCTTGCGCTCGTTGATCGCGCCGGAAATCTTGCAATAAGCCGGCATGGCGCTCTTGAGCGGTTGCCCGTTCGAACTCGTCAGCACGGTTCCTGCGGCCGCTGCGGCAATATGCTCGGCCCCGGTGATCTTCAGGTTGGTGAAGGGATCCATCGCGAGCTTCAGCGTCTTCGTGCAATCCGGTGTCGCCGCCTGCGCCGCCGCGCCCCATCCCAGGATCGCCGTCGCGATCATCAATCGTCCAACGCGCATGGTCCCGCCTTTTGTCATGGGGCTATGAAGAGCCCACCCTGTTCGTAGAACTTACAGAAAGCCGAGCCGCCTTCCAGATGGTGATCGTGCCCTCGTTCCCATCCACCCGTACGCGATCGCCATTCTCGATGATGTCCAGCGGATCGCGATCGAGTTCGGTCACGGTGGGGATACGCATGACGACGGCGCCCAGCGCAACCTTCGTCGTCATGACGTTGAAGATCAGCGCCAGTGGCGCCGTCCCGGCCAGCCGGGTGGTGTGGAAGATGGAGGACCAGCCGGACGATCCCTTCGCCCCCGGAAAGACCAGCACCTTGCCGGCGAAGCTCTGCCCCTTCAGTTCGTGGCGGCTCTCGATGATGGTTCCGGTCATCGGCGCGACGCCGCCCCAGCCGGAAATCGTCTCGCGCGTCACCATTGCCTCGCCCGTCGCTACGCCCGGTACGATCCCGCGCCCGCGCAGCACGATCGGAGCGTCCAGCGCCACCGCCCCGCTCACTGCAACGCCCCCCGCCAGACGCCGGTACAGGCGGCATCGATGCATTCGGCGGTGGTGCCATACCACCCCTCCAGCCCCATGATCGCCGGCAGATAATGGATTTGCTTGGCGCTATCCACGGCCACCACCTTGGTGCCTTTCGGAACGGCTTGGCTGATCGAGGAGCAGGTGTCGGTCATCAGCAGAGCGCCCGCTTTTGCCAGTATCGCCGTATGCCCGCTCGCATCCGCCGTGGCCTTCACCGCGCGGCTGGTGAAGATCCACAGCGCGCTGTTGGCGGAAACGGATCGCCCTTCGATCAGGCGGGCAGCCTCGGCGATCTGCTCGATCGAATAATGCGGGCATCCCAGCATGACGAAATCCACGGCGGTGGATCGCCCCAGCGCGTTCAGCGCCGCATAGGTGTCCGCGCGTGCGACAGCGTCATAGACGAAGGTTTCGCCTCTCCGCCCGCCGCCGAAGGCCTGCTCCACGCTGCCGGCTTCCGGCGTGATCCCGATCATGTGGTACATTTCCACACCGCCGGATGACGCCGCCGCCGCGCCGAAATGCTTGTGGCGGATCAGGCTGGGCGCGCCGATCCGCCCGTCCAGCACGGGGATCGTGTCCTGCACCGCATTGCCGACGAAATATCCCAGCATCCCCCAGTCGAAGATATCCTCCACCGGCACGTCCACGCGCACCGAATGCTGCCCCTTGCGGAACGCATCGCCGTGCAGCCCCCAATCGGGCACCCGCTTGGCGAGCATCGCCGCGCTCGTGGATTCCCGCCCCTCGCAATTGGTGCGCGCGCCGACGACGGAGTTGCAATAGACCACGGCGGAGCTTTCCATCCACGCGCAATGCTCCCCCATCACCGGGACATTGCCGGCAAGGTAGGGCGTGCACGTTTTCAGAAGCTGGATGCCGTGTGCCGCCACCTCGCGCTCGTCGCCCGCGAAATTGGCGTGCGCCTCGGCCGAGAAACCCTGATCGGCCCATAGCTGCGGATCCATGCCGCCTTGCAGATGGCACGAAAAGGCATTCATCCGGGGGACGTCGACCACTTCGTCGGAATCCAGATCGTAGCGGGAGAAGACCGCGCGATAATCGCCGCCATCGGCCGCATAATATTGCTTGATGAACGGCGTCGACGATCCCGGCACACCGGCCACGTTGTTCGTCTCCACGAACCGCTCGGCACCCAGCGCATCGGCATAGCGGACGAGCAACTCCATCGCCTTCCGCACGGCGGCACCGTCATTGCCGTCCAGCATCCCCCGTTCGACATCCGTCAGAGCGACCATCAGCGCATCTCGTCCAGCTTGAGGATGATCTTGGAAAGCACCCGCTGGGCCATGACGAGTTCGTCATGATCCAGATCGGACAGCACTTCCTCGCGCAGCTTGCGGGTGATCGCCTTGATGTCTTCGATCACCTTCTCGCCATCGGGCGTGATGCTGCTGGCCGATACCCGCCGATCCGTCGCGCTCTGTTCGCGGGTAATCAGCCCGTCGCGTTCCAGAACCTGCAACATGCGCACCATCGTCGGCCCCTCGATGCCGAGCAGGCTGGCGAGTTCGGCGACGGAGAGCCGGTCCGAGAAGGCGACCAGGAACAAGGTCTCCCACCGCGCCATCGATTGGCCGATCGATCGCACCCGATCATTGGCCACCTTGCGCCAGCGCCGCGCGGCCGTGACCAGCGCCCGCGTCAGCCGGAAATGATCGCCCGCATCGGAATCCCGTTCGTAATGCGCATAATAGCGCTCCAGCGAGATTGCCGGCGCATATTGCAGCTCGTCGTCCACGCTGGCGGCGGCGATGCGGCGCGCCTGTACCGTCAGCGGATCGGCCGCATCCGGCACGGCCGGGCGGGCAGTGCGACGGGGGCGGGAAGGTTTTTCGGCCATTACTGCTCCAGCTTGGTCCAGACACATTCGCATGGGGCGGCCGTCCCCGCCATTGTCGACGGCCTCCCTGCCGGGCAGCTCACTCGCGAACCGTTAGCACCGCGCCGGTCGCCATCGGCTGCACGTTGCGACGATAGACGCCGAGCCAGCCCGATGCGGGAACGGTGCACATGGTCGGTACGGTTTCCCGCAGCGCCAGTTCCGCCGGATCGACATCGATATCGATGCGGCGTGACGGAACATCGATCACGATCCTGTCGCCATCGCGCACCCGCCCGATCGCACCGCCATCCACCGCCTCCGGCGCGACCTCCGCAATCGTCAGCCCTTTCAGGCAGAGCCCCGAAAGCTGGCCGTCGGTGACGAAGGCGGTTTCGCGCGCCAGCCCCGCCGCGTCGATCGCGAACAGGACGATCGAGGCGCTACCGCCCATCGCCGGCCCGCCTTTCACCCCCTGCCCGCGCAGCACGACCACCTGCCCCGGCTGCACCTTCTTGTCGGCGATCGCGGCAAGCGCGTCCGCCGCGCTGTTGAAGGTGATCGCCGGGCCGGAAAAGCTCTCGGGCCGCTTCCCGTCCGGGATGCCCCGCTTCACGACCGCGCTCTCCGTCGCCAGCGAACCGCGCAGGATCGCGATGGCTGGCCCCGGCGCGATCGGCTGGTCGGCCGGTCGAATGATCGCCGAATCCAGCGCCACGTTCGCGACATCCTCGGCCAGCGTCGCCCCGGTGCAGGTGCGCGCGCTGCCGTCGATCAAGTCGCCAAGCTGCTTCAGCACCGCCGCCGCGCCGCCGGCATCCTCGAACTGCTCGATGCGGACCGGGCCATTCGGGCGGACGGCGCTCAGGATCGGCACCTCCGATTTCTCTTCCCACACGGCGAACATATCGACGTCCACGCCGCCCTCCGTCGCGGCCGCCTGAAGATGCTTGATCGCGTTGATCGATCCGGACACCGCCTGCACCATCGCCGCCGCATTGCGGAATGCGGCGGGCGTCATGATGTCGCGCGGGCGCAGATCCTCATGGATCATCTCCACGATCCGGGTGCCGCTGCGCCGCGCGGCCTCGAACATCTTCTCGCTATTGGCCCGCACCGGCGCCGATCCGGGAACGCACATGCCCAGCGCCTCGACCACGCAATGCATCGTGTTCGCGGTCGCCATGCCCGCGCACACGCCCGGTCCACGGATCGCATTGGCGGTGATATCGGCAAGGCTGTGCTTTCCCGGCTTGCCGAACCGTTCGCCCACCATGCCAGCGAACAGATCCTCGACATCCACAGGATCGCCGTCCACCTCGCCCGATGCCTGATAGCCGCCGATCACCAGCAAGGTCGGGATGTTCAGCCGCATCGCCGCCATCAGGTGACCGGGCGGCGTCTTGTCGCAGGAGGTGAGGCACACCATCCCGTCCAGCAAGGCGGCTTCCACCTGCGCCTCGATATCGTTGGTGACGAGGTCACGGGCGGCAAGCATGTACGAACCCATCCGCGCCGCGCCGGTGATGAAGTCGCTCGGCGCCGTAGTCCGCACCTCGAACGGTATGCCGCCCGCCGCGCGGATCGCCTCCTTCACCACCTTCGCCACCCCATCCAGATGGGAGAAGCAGACCGCCAGTTCGGACGAGGAGTTCACGACCGCGATCTTCGGCTTGAGCATATCCTCTGCGGTCAGGCCGAGCGCGCGCCAATGCGCCTGCCGGACGGCGGAAGTGACGGTCAGACTGCGAAGTTGAACTGCCATGATGGCTCCGGTGCGGATCAGGATGCCGGAACGGCATCGGGGGGGATGAGGGGGGCGTTGCGGCGGCGGCGGACGACAAGGCCGATGCCGATCGCGCAGACGGCGAGAATTGCGGGGCAGACGGCCAGAAAGGCGAAGCTGCGCACGGCGGGCAGTCCGCTCGTCAGGACCATCGCACCGAGGATGGGCCCGGCGATGCCGCCGATCTTCGCGACGGACGTCGCCCAGCCCGCACCATTGGCCCGGATCGATGTCGCGTAGAAGACGCCGGCAATGCTGAGGATGCCGAAATGCTCGCCCCCGACGATCGATGTCGCCAGCACCGATAGCGGCAGGAACACATGCGGTTGCAGATCGGCCAGCCCCAGCACCAGCAACAGCGGCATCGCGATCAGCGGATAGACCGCGATCGCGAACGGCCCCTTGCCGTCCGTAAAGCGCATGAGCAGCAGCCCAAGGCCCGCCCCGGCAACTCCGGAAATGGAGGAGGCATAGGCCGCCACGTCGCGCGGGAAGTGCAGATCCTCATAGACGATCGGCCCCCAGTTCGATTTGAAATACACCGCCAGCGTGCTGGCGATATAGCCGGTCCACAGCAGCGGCGTCAGCCACCGCAACTCGCCCTGAAACAGATCGCCGACCCGGAAGGCGTGCTGGGTCGCTTTCTCATCGCTCAGCACGAAACGATCCCCGGCATGCGCCTCCAGAGTGGGATCGATGCGGTTGAGCGTCCTGGCGACCTCCTCCGGCCGTCTCTGCTTGCTGACGAGGAAGCGGATCGATTCCGGCAGGAAGAAGAACAGGGCGATCGCGCACAGGATCGTCGCGGCGCCGCCGAACATGAAGACGCCTTCCCAGCCATAATGCGGGGCCAGCCAGACGGTGACCGGGCCGGCGGCGGCGGTGCCGATACTGTAGCCCATCATGATGATGGTCACGACGGTGGATCGCATCCGCGTGGGCACGAATTCGATGTTGAGCGCCCAGGCGAGCGGCAGCATCCCGCCGATCGCCAGACCATCCAGAAAGCGCAGTAGCAGCAACGTCTCATAGCTGCGCGCAAAGGCGGTGGCGAAGGTCAGCGCGCCAAAGGCGAAGGCGGCGGCGATGATCGATCTGCGCCGTCCGATCCGGTCGCCGACATAAGCGAGGACGAATCCGCCTACCATCATCCCGAACAGGCCGGACGAGAAGATATTGCCGATCTGGGCGGTGGTCAGCGTCAGCTCGTCCCGCATGTACGGGGCGGTGAAGCTGATCATCATCATGTCGAACCCGTCGAACACGGTGATGAACCACGACAGCAGGATCAGGCGGTAGTTGAAGCCGCCCAGCTTGCGATCGTTGACGACCGCCGCAATATCGATCGTGCGTGCCCCGGTCGCCATGCATCAATCCTCAATATTGTTCTTGATGCGCTGTCGTAGGCTCTTGATGTCGATGTCGTGAACACTGCCCGATCCGGCGATGTCCAGCGCGTGCGCTGCGGCGGCGCCCATGGCGATGCACGGCCCCATCACCCGCACGGACGAGAGAGCCGCCGAATCCGCATCGATGCAGCGGCCCACCGCGATCAGATTGTCCGTGTCCGCCACCGTCAGCGATCGCAGGGGAACGGTGTGGATATGGTCGTCGGGGAAGGTTTCCCAGACATAGCCTTCGCGATTGTGATGCTGCTCCAGCGGCCAGGCGCAGCGAGCGATCGCATCGTCGAATTTCGTCGCCGCGCGCACCTCGTCGGTCGTCAGATGATGGCGGCCGACGATCCAGCGGGTCTGGCGAACGCCCGGCAATCCATAAGCGCGCACCGTCGCCTTGCCGTATGTCTCGGGATATTCGCCGCGCAGGAAGGCCAGCGTCCGGTCCGCCTGCTCCTTGCCGTCGATCTGCTTCTCGGCCGCGTCGAACGGATCGAGCGGCGTTTCGATATGGGTCATGTTGACCATCGCCACGTTGCGGCCCGGATAGCGCGCGGAAAATCCGTCGCGCCGCATCAGGCCATATTGATCGCCCTTGTCCCAGATCCGCTTCGACACTTCGTCGCGGGTCGGCAGCCGATCGGCATCGAATCCCTCGATAATCAGCATCTGGGAACCGTATATCTGTCCGGTCTTCTGCATGCGGCAGGGCAGGCCCGCATCCCAAGTCAGCGCCGCATCGCCCGTCGCATCGATGAAGCCCTGCGCCTCGATCCGCACGTCGCCGTAGCGCGTCGCGATGTCGAGCGACGTCACCCGGCGCCCCTCGCGGTGGACGGCGCGGATGATCGCGCCGGTCAGCGGCACGACGCCCGCCGCCATCACCGTCTTCTCGATCCAGCGGCCCAGCGCGACCTCGTTATACATGGCGACCTTCATCACACCGCCCTGCACCACGTCCAGATCGCCGCTGGCGCCCAGATCGTGCAGGATCTCGTCGGCGATGCCGTGGGTGAGCTGACGCCCGCCCTGCCCGGCCGTGTAGAGTCCGCAAAACATGCCGATGATCGAATTCACCGCCTGCCCGCCCAGCGTCGGCAGGCCATCGACGAGGATCACCTTGCGGCCGGCGCGTGCCGCCTCGATCGCGGCAGAGGCGCCCGACGCGCCGGATCCGACCACGCAGATGTCGCATTCCCGCAGGATCGCGGGGGTCGACGCCTCTTTGGTGACGATGCGGGTTTCAGGGTCGAACGGCCGGTCTAACATAATGATCTTTCGGCGAGAGGTATCAGAACCCGAACCGGACGCCCGCTTTGTAGGCGCGCCCGATTGGCGAGAAGAGCAGGTTGTTGCCGGTGCCGTTGGCGCCGGGGATGAGCGGCGGATCCGTGTCGAACACATTGTCGACCCCGAAGAAGAAGGTGCCGGTGCGGCCCTGCTCTTTCAGGAACTCAACTTGGGCGAGCAGATCGATATAGATCGCGTCGGGTACCGAATTCGAATTGGAGCTGTTCGTCGCGCTTACGTTGTACCCGGCCTGATCGGGGCCGACGAACGACGAATTGTAGAAGCCCTTGGGAATATAGCGCGCGTGGGTCGTCAGGCTGAGCGCGTTCCGCGTCCAGGTGACGAGCCCGTCCAGAATATAGTCCGGCACGCCGGGAACGGTGCCGCCGCGCAGGCCGGTCTGCCCGGCTCGATCGGTGCTGCCCGCCGTATCCTTGGTAATGAGCTTCTGGGTGATGGTGGCAAGCACCCGCGCATCGAGATTGCCGAGCGAACCAAGCGGCTGCCGGTAGTTCACCTCCACGTCGAAGCCGCGCGTATATAGCTGGTTCACGTTCTGCTGCGTGTCCACGATCCGCGTCAGCACACCGCTGCTATCGCGTGTCGCCAAGCCGCAAAATTCGGTCGCGCCCTGGAAGCAGCGATCCACGATCGTCTGCCCGCCGATCGTGCCGATCGCGTCGTTGATCTCGATCTTGTAATAGTCGACCGACGCCCGCAGCCGGCCGAGAATGCCGCCGCCACGCGGCTGCAACACCGCGCCGAACGTCCATGTGTCGGCAACTTCCGGCACCAGGTTCGGGTTCGATCCCGAAAGCACGCGCGGCTGGATCTGGGATCCGCCATTCTGGCGATCGTTGATGATCGTGAAGCCCTGCGTCGTCGGGCCGAACAGTTCGGCGATGTTGGGCGCCCGGATATCGCGCGAGCGCGTTCCGCGCAGCCGCAGCCACTCCACCGGCTCCCACACGGCGCCGATCTTCCAGGTGGTCGCGTTGACGGACGATTTCGTGCCCGCCCCGGTCCGCTCATAATGGGTGCGGCGCGCGGCGCCGTTCAGGCTAAGCTCCTTCAGCAGCGTCATGTCGCGCGCCAGCGGCAGTTCCGCCTCGACATAGCCTTCGGTGACATCCACCTTGCCCTGAACCAGCGATCCGCCACCCAGGAACAGCAGCAGATTTTGCGAATAGAAATCGGTGCTGCCGCCGATCTTGTCGCTGCGGAACTCGCCACCGGCGGCGATGGACAGGGGACCGGCCCAGAGATCGATCAGCGAACCGTTGATATTCGCGGCAACGACATGCTCGGTCGTCCGGTTCTTCTGGAACGCGTCGGTGCTGACATAGGCCTGCGCGGCCGGCGTCGTCTGGTTGCCAAACGGGTTGAGCGGCACGCAGCCCTGCGCCGCCGCCCGCGTCGCCGCATCGGTGGTCAGGCTGCTGAGCGCGCGGCACGTAATCTGGCCGGTCGCCGGATCGCGGACGGAATCGATCGCGCGGTTATAATTGCCAGTGATCGATGCATTGTAGACCGTGCTGTGAAAGTCGTTCCGCCCAAATTCGTAATAGGCGTCCCATTTCCAGCGCGCGCTAAGCTCGCCATTCAACGATGCGACCGCGCGATAGGTCTGGTTGCGCGCCAGCGTTCGGCCGACGCCGATGTCGTTATAGGTGCGGCCCAGCCGGAACGAGGCGATGTCCGGATTGGCGTTCAGAATGTCCCGCACGTTAAGCGCCGGGTTCGTGGAGCGCGGCAGCAGATCGATGA
>Ga0247730_1001338_pt1 | contig 13864 bp, 18 predicted proteins | sample UWRJL073202C2_FD_180959 | JGI IMG/M metagenome (GOLD analysis project Ga0247730, IMG submission 180959) | Plant litter microbial communities from Arlington Agricultural Research Station in Wisconsin, United States - UWRJ-L073-202C-2 | ecosystem: Environmental > Terrestrial > Plant litter >...
CCTAGTGATAATAGGACCGTCGAAGTTAAGGTCGGTTACATGGCTAGCATCGGAAAACGTTGGAGATGGACTGCGCCGTTGACCAAATGCAAGAGAGCGCAGAGAACGAGTGCGAGTGCGGCCAGGCGCCATGAGAGAAAAGGTGAAGAGTGCGCTTCTCGCCCAAAACGGGGTTTGATGCGCCTCGAGCTTGGAGCCTTCAAGCGTACCACGAGGCCTCACAATTATTATTCTTATGTAGATATCGAGTTCTTGGTCTCACAGGAATGTATTCAGGTTGAATTCAAAGATTAATGGGCCTGGGACAGCAATAACTACTTGTACTGTAAAGGAGTGGCCAGTCGAAATCTAGACACCTACAAACAGAAAGAATCAGTACTGAGCATCACACCAGTGTCCAGACAAAAACGCGTACGAAAATTGGCCTGCTATTTTCGACTCTTCCCTGCCCCTCCAGCAATAGCACTCATCTTCTCTGGCGACTCTCTCAGGTAGAACAGCTTCGCCCTCTTCATACGACCATTTGGTGGCTTCTGGATGACTTTGATATCTTTTATGCCTGGGGAGTTGGCAAACAGCTGCATCTCTACACCGGTACGCTGGATAACGTTGCGCAAGACGAAGGAGGTGTCTGGGCCGCGTCGTCGGATGGCGAGAAGAACACCAGTAAATGTACCAGGCGCGTGGTCCATGGTGACTGTGAGCACAGAACCTGGCCATAATCGGTCGGGAGAGCTTCTGGAGAACAGCTTCCTAAGTAGCGTCTGCTTCTCTGGTGTCGGAAGTGTCTTTTGAAGGTGGGCCATTATGCCTTTGCCCTTTCGAAGGCCTGCAGGTGTCGCTTTGTATGGCTCTGGTAGAATTATGGCGCTCTTTGAGAATGGATAGGATTTGGGGGTGCTAGTGCTTGCATTGGGAGCAGCAGTGGCCATGCATCGGCGCCCAATAGTGGTTATTTGAGTGAGTGTCTTCATGGTCAAGAGCAAGCCTGATTTAGGCACATATTGACGAAGTCTTGTTCTGGCATTTCAAGCGCTCTGCCTATTTACGCTATTTCTTTTCATGTCACGGTTCTGAAACCAATGCATATTTCGTGAACATAGGCAAAACAATAATTAAACACGCGCAATGACACAAATAGTATACTAGAATGTTCGGAGTACGAAGTACATAGCGGTTTGCATTTAGAAGCCTCGACCTCGACCCCTGCGAATATTGGGTCAGTCAGACGCAGAATATCGAGAAAAATATGGGACAGACAGACCTTCCTCGAGGCCGGGAATATGGGCTGAAGCCTCGGTACCCTCCTCTGTATCCGCCGCGATAGCCTCCTCGTCCACGACCACCTCGATTGAAACCCGGAATGTTGGTACGTTTTGCTGTTACCTAGGAAGTTTTGAATACCATGGCCAGTAAAGAGCTTATGTGGAACCCACCTTCAGTAGACGACCTTTGAACAACGAGTTATCCATGGTCAGTGCTGCGTCTATGTGTTCTGGTTCTGCAAATTCTACGTATGCAAAACTTTTGTTTGCAGCATAAGTCAAAGGCGTGTATGCTGGAGAGGACGAGACATACCCTTTTGGATGGCCTGTGAACTTGTCGCACAGTATTGTAACACGGTTAATTGTTCCACACGCCTGGAAATGCCCTTGAATTTCTTCCGGCGTGGCAGCGTAATCAACCTGAGTTTACATTTCAGTGTCATAGCCAATAGCATGAAGGCGGTATGCGTACATTTCCGACGTAGACACTCCGGCTATCTGCAAGTGTCTTGTCTTCGTCTGTGTCCATGGCTCCTCCGTCTGCCGAGTTACTCTCTTGTTCTGCAGCAGCTTGCATTTCACGCAATTTGTTAGCCTCAGCTTCCATCTCAGCAACGCGTTGCTTCATCGCGAGAATTTCCTGGACAGGTTACACGAGCAGTAAGCGAAGGGAATTTGGTGAGAGAATACGCCAAAAAAACTTACTTTGGTCTCATCCTCAGCATCATCTACTATGGCATCTTCCTCAGTAGGTACAGTCGCCGTCGGTTCAGTGGCAACAGGAGGCGCAACGTCAGCCATTGTCACAGCGTTTTGGTGGGAGGTAATGGTGGTCGAAAAGAGAGTTGATGTGGGTCCCTGCTTGGCAAGAGTGTATCTTCAGATGTCACGCGCAGGCAATGTAAATGAATTTGTATCGAATGTGTGGCTACAGAGTTCTCTTGCTAATCTACTATCTACTTCAACGGAAAACATTCTTGTAAATCTCATTTCCTGTGCTGTGCTCTCGGCACAGTCACTCGCGAAAGATGCATGCTCGGTGGTAAGAGTCGCCGGCACGTGGTATTAGCTGATAACTGTCTCTTGTTCTACTACCACCATCTTACTTTCGCTCAGCTAACAGGATATGGCTGCAGGCGAAGGCTCATCCCACGGAAATCAGGATAAAGGCAAACACGGCACAAACCAACCGCTTACAGATCCATCGAATGCAGAGAAATTGACCGTCCGCCGTCGTGTACGTTCGATATCTCTATATCTCAGTCTCTGGGCTTCATTGATTTCGCCTTTTCTTCATTTATAGGTCTGGCGCGCATGCGAGTCTTGCAGGTGCGCAATCTGCACTACATTGAACTACTTTGGTTGACTGACTGTCTTGGGACGTCACAGACGTAAGAAGATCAAGTGCGACGGAGTAGAGCCTACTTGCTCTCAATGCACTACATCAGGATCCCAGTGTAACTGGCTCCAAACCAAGGACAGAGCCGCACTTAGCAGACAGTGAGCATCAAAAACCTAAGGATTCAACAGTTGGATTAAGACTTGTTCTTCAGTTATGTTCAGGAACTGGAAGCCAGATTGCTTCACATGGAGAATCTGTTCACGCAGGTGGCACCAGTCTTAGAACAAATGGGCCAAACACCCAATGGGATCTCCATTCAGCCACGTTCGGACACCTCGACACCATCCGCGGCTAACTTTCGCCCAATTGCGCCCCGACAGTCCCCACTCCCGACGAACAATCGAGCAGGCGGCCCCATCAAGATTGAGGAGGATGTCAGCGACATCTTTGGACAGTTGGCCTTGGATGAATATGGACATATGCGGTGGATTGGAGGCTCTTCGACGATGTCGCTTATCCAATCTTTCCGCAACATAACATCCTCTCCGTTGCATCGAATCTCTCCAATGGAGGAGGATCCACTGGCACCAGGACCCAGCGTTAACAAACTTTATTTCCCAGCATCAGTTTTCTTCGGCAAAGTCCGCGCTCTACCAGGGCCCGAGGAGGTGGAATATCCACCAAGAGATTTGGCGGACAAACTTGTATGTATTTGATAGCAATCGTTCTTCCGCGTCTTACCGAGGCAACGACAGGTGGAAGCGTACTTCGCCCGATTTCATTTCCTCATGCCCATTATCGACAAGCCGTCGTTTTTGAAGCAATATGTTCACATAATGGAGAGCATCCACGATCAAGTCACAGCTCGCAATGAGACTGCTTTCATCTCATTAGTGTTTGCTGTGTTCGCTTGTGCGGTACCTCTGATAGATGACCCACGGCTCAATATTAGTGACCGACTAGACGATGGTGGGATGGGCATGGTCTATTATGAGCGGTACGATATGATCCCGTTGGATGCGATCCCTACTAACTTACCATTATCTAACCCAGAGCCTTGATACTACAATACATTAGCCACGCCAGAATCCAGCCCGCGCATGTTCAATGCTTCACGCTCCTATCCTCTTATCTCTGTTCAGTCAATTGCCTCCCACAGGCTTGGATTCTGATCGGACAAGCGGTACGGACGGCCCAAGATCTTGGACTTCATGTAAGGGCTTTGCAGCATCGTTTATGCTTTCTTTGCTTTGCTCAACCCATTCCTCAGCGTTCACCTAAACGGCTTGCTATCACGCCGATAGAGAAAGAAACCAGGCGTAAAACTTGGTGGGGTGTTTATACCCTCGATCGCATGTTGGCTCTTGCTCTTGGCCGTCCACTAGGTGTAAACGATAACGATTGTGACGTGGAGCTGCCGGTAGATGTGGACGACCAAGACCTTACTGAGTATTTCAGCGGAGCTACTCTGCAATCAAAGCAGCCGTTGATGAACGGGTTTATACTGTTGATCCAGCTCTATGAGATAGCAGGCAGGGTACAACGGGAAGTATATGCTCTGGACAAATGCCGAGATAACCTGGAGCCTGAGAAGAAAGCAGAGCTCCATGCTACAGTGGAGTCACTTGACGGAGAACTGACGAAATGGTGCGACGATCTTCCAGAAGTATACAAGTCTGCATCGCAGACTAACGAACAAGTCTCAATGGGGGCTGTCTTATGGGGCCACTGCTACTCGGTACTGACCAGTTTGCATCGAAATCTGGTACCAGTGAAGAAAGGCCAGCCTCTCACTCCGAAATCTACAGCAAAGGCTGTTTCGTCTGCTCGTTCGTGTATTCGTCTGGCTCCTTCTATGAAGAATGTTGTGCCACCTTCCCACCACCTCGCTTTCTTCATTCAACATCTCTTTAGTTCAGCCGTCATATTACTGCTGTACGCCATGCATTGCGGTGATGATCGTGCGGCTGCAGCTGCAATGGATGAAGCCCGGAGCACCCTCTCAGCTATTGAATCATGGGAGGGACAATGGCCTGGCGCGCGAAAGTGCAAGGAGTTGCTGGTAGAGCTTACAGAGACGGCTAGCGCAGCAATCGCAAGAGGTTCAGCTGCTACAGTATCTGACTCCAATGAAGCCTCTGCAAACACTTCCCAGGGAAGAAGGAGGTCTATCAGTATTGTGACCCCTACAGCTAACGCTGTCTCTAATCGAGCTATCAAAGGTAGAACATCGAGACGGAATCCTTCTCGAGACCCTGGAGCTCCTTCATCAAGGCGGATGGCAGCAGTCTCGCCATATCGTGTTCCTGGTAAGTGTTCGGTCTCAGCCCTGTACGAAGTTCGATAGTACTTACAAACTATCAGATGGAAGCAGGGCGCGCTCTGCCTCTCGTCGGCGAGGTCATGATGATAATGAGGTTAATGCACCTTTGTCGCCATACTACCAGAGCTTCCCTAGCCCACCATCCCAAGTTCGTGCCACACACTCTGCCAGCAGCTCTCACAGCTCTCCCGCATCTGGCACCATGTCTTCACCTGCTGCAACTCAAGTCAGCCCCAGAGCTCCAACCTTCTCTCTCGGCTCCCCAACTACGCAACCGAATACACTTTCATCTCCTACGAATGCCACGTTCGACTATGATTTCGCCAATATAGCTCAGGGATCATCCATGAGTGGCCAATGGGACAATAGTGGCATGGATAGTGGTGGTGACAACATGAACATATACAACGACAACAACTACGGTAACAGCTTCGGGATGGACGACCAACACAGTAGTGCTTACCCATCTGCAAGACTGGATTCGTTGTATCCTGGGTTTAATGGGTTCACCAGTACTTCTGATGCGGGAGGTGGGTTCACCGCTCCTGGCCTTCCTTTCCGTGGGTTGGACTTTATCAAGAACTATAACACCAACGAGCCAGCGAACTATTCAATCACTGACCCAGACCTGTGGCAGCAAGGTTATGATCCCACTTCGTTTGAATATGGACCAGACGTTCCCTTTTCCCTCGGAGACGTGAACTTGACGGACGATAGCAATTCCAATGCTCATTAAATATTTTTCCTCCTCGCTTTCATCTTGCATATTAAGCCTATCATTATGCCCTACCCCTCTTTCTTCTGATACATGTACCATTTGCTTCAACGCTTGTATGATAATAGTAATAATGTGTTATGCATTTCTGGTCATCTGCCTGCAAAGCCTTGCGCGGGTTGTAGATAGCCGCCAACCGAACCCGGTCGTTATCCCCCCGGAATCTGGGGTAAAGCGTTTATAACTTGCGCACTCCTCTCTTTCACCAACCACCATCTACTAGCAATGACTTCACATCCTATTGTCGCTTTGACCTCTGAGGCCTCTTGGGCCATGGTAAGCTGCTCAAACATTCATTGCATGCAGCTTGAACTTAGTTTACTTCCAATAGGTCGAGGACAAGTTCTCACCGTATGCGAAGGAGACCCTTGCCAAACTTGTGTCTTTTTACGAGGTACGTTCTCTATGGTTTTAACTTCGAAAGGCTACTCATCGCTTGGTTCAGAATGAAATTCTACCTGCAGTACAGGTTGCGCATGCCCAGCTGCCGACCGATCCAGAGACGCGTTGGAAGACCGTAATACCGGTAATCGAAGAGCTCAAAGTCGAAGCGAAGAAACGAGGTCTATGGAACCTTTTCCTCAGCAAAGCCCACTATCCTGAGCACGGTGTTCCTCTCACCAATCTCGAGGTGTGTCTGTACCACCTTTTCTTTTACCCGAATGTATTGTTAAGATGTTTGTATCAGTATGCAGTCATGGCTGAGGTATTGGGTCGCTCTGGACATGTCGCACCTCAAGCAGTCAATTGCTCTGCGCCTGATACCGGGAACATGGAAGTCCTCGCGCGTTATGGCAATGCAGAGCAACAAAAGGAATGGCTTCTTCCCCTCTTGAACGGCGAAATTAGGTGAGTGCTTCCCACCGAGTACCTAGATTATGCTCACTGAGTACTACAGATCTGCCTTCTCGATGACTGAGCGCTTCGGTACGTTCGCGTTCTCGTCGGGCTTTCTTCATGTCGGCTTATACCATGGCAGTGGCATCCTCTGATGCAACAAACATCCAAACGAGGATTCATCAAGAGGGAAATGACATCGTAATCAACGGACACAAGTGGTGAGTGAATCAGGACGCTAGTGGTGGCTTTTATTATTTATTATGAGATCCAGGTATATTAGCGGCGCCGGTGACCCTCGATGCAAAGTGCACCTTGTCATGGGGAAGAGCGACCCAGAAAATAAGAATGCTTACAAGCAGCAAAGTGTGGTTATAGTCCCAGCCAATGCTCCAGGCGTCACAGTTGTCCGGCAGATGAAGGTCTTAGGATACGATGATGCTCCCGAAGGACATTGCGAAGTTATTTACGACAATGTGCGAGTCCCGATAGGAAACATGGTGTTAGGATGGGGTCGAGGATTCGAGGTAAATTGTTTCCTTTACTGTCATCGGGCTATACTCAACGAATACTAGATCATCCAAGGACGACTCGGGTGAGCGAACATGACTATGATCTTGCCTCTCTGGCGCTGATACAAGCTCACTAGACCTGGACGTATTCATCATTGCATGCGTTCGATTGGAGCCGCACAAGCTGCATTAGACCTCATGCTTATACGTGTGACTGATCCTTCTCGCAAAACTTTTGGAAAGTTCTTGTATGAACATGGTGGGCTGCATAGTGTATTTCAGTGGTTCCTGGCTAACACTCAAGAAAGGCACCGTTATTTCTGATATTGCGAAGTCACGAGCGGAGATTGAGAGTGCTCGAATGCTTGTTTACAGTGCTGCCCTCCAGATAGATAGACATATGGCGAAGGTGAGTCTAGTTGATTTTATTGAAAGCCATGTCTAATCAACCCCCAATGCATAGGGAGCGTTGAAAGAAATTGGAATGGCCAAGGTTAGCATTTTTTAAACCCCCGAGGAATGTTAGCTGACCCATCCTAGTTCGTGGTTCCCTCCATGGCACTGGAAGTAGTGGACCGTGCAATGCAAGCCTTCGGGGCGGAGGGAATTTCTCAGGATCAGGTGCTCGCAAGCACTTGGGCAGGTCTCCGGACGCTGAGGATAGCAGATGTACGTGATTGCTATTCTCCATTAGAACGAACTTTTAAAGAAGGCACATTCATAGGGACCAGACGCTGTGAGTGGTATCTCCCGACAATATAGCCTGTGACGCTGACCGTTTTCACAGGTACACATCCAACAAGTCGGACAGAGAGAGTTGCGAAGGGCACCAGAGCTCGCCAGGAAAGCGGAGGAGATCAAGAGGAAAGAAAAACTGCTGTTCGAAAAGGCTGGATTGAAAGCCCATCTATAAGCTCATCGCCTGTATTCCTGCATAAAAAGACGTAGATTATTATGGATATTGTATACGAATTAACAGCAAGCCTGTAAAAATATTCAGCATTCGGATATCTCTTATAGTAATGAAAGAGGGACACACCTAAGAAGACTGTTTATGGTCAGATGGACGTTCCTGTAGCCCCTCATCTTTCTGAGCATCCGTCTTGCTCTCCTTAAGCACTTCCAGACCAGGCATTGTCCTAACGACCTGTTTCACCGTGCTATCATTGCCTCTTGAGTTGCGAACCACGCTGCTCTTATCCACGCCATACATGGCCTCAGCAACCCTCTGTTCTCTTCTCGCCAGCATCGCACTCCAAGGCCTCAGTGAAGTGCCAGACGTCTGAGTGGTAGCTTCCAGTTCCCAGTCACTGAGCCGGGGGTTTTCCACCTGCCTCGCCCGCGTCTCCCTGTATACAGACGTCGTAGGCATCGTCCTTTTGCCTGTTGGAATGGCTAAAGAATGGTCTTTGGCGAAAACTTGGTCTATACGGTCGGAGAGGTTCTCTGGTGTGATAAACGTTTCGGACTGGTGGTATAGAGATATAAGTGCCCGCATTTTGTCGTCGGTAAGTTTGGAGGGGTCTGGCTTCTTGGAAGCACTGGTAGAGGCATGACGCCTCAGGACGCGCACGACAGAGGACATGGCAGCAGGAGACAGAAATGAATTCAGCGGCAGATGCCGGCCTTCAAGAGGGACATGCATCCACGTGAACGAACTGACTGAGGGGAATCCTGTTTGGAATTTTTGGCTAAAAGTACAGTATGAATTTATTTCTACCTACTATGCAACGCGAAGGAACTATAAAGTATGTGTGGGAAACGTTCGCGAAAAGATGAGAGCATACAGAACTATACGTGTGGATTCTGGTCCAGAGCTGATCGCCTCGCCATAAAAAGCATTAAATTTAGGTAGAGGATGATCATCGCTCATCTAAAGGCAAGTCGTCAGGACCAGTATTCGAAATTCAAGAGGATACGTACCAAAGCTAGTCGTCTATTTCGGTGAAGCCAAAGCCTTTCCGTCTTGCATGAGCATATCTTCCCGCGGTTTTGCCAGCATCCTCAAGCTCATCCTCTGTTGTGCCTTCTTCCCCGCTCTCTGCTCCACTGACGTTACCGCTGGATGCGCCTCCTCGTCCGGTTATCGCTCCAACACTTTCCCCACCACTGAATGTGAAGCCCTTGAAGTTCTCCTGCATGCTGTGTGACAAGACGCTCTCACTATCAGCTCCTGGTCCTGCTTTCCCTTGTTTTGCAGTACCGTTCTTCTTCCCCGTTATACTAATGCCTCCCACTCGTCCATTATTTCCGCTCTCCTTCCGCGACAAGGAACCAATCTTCGTAATACTACGACCTGACGAGCTGCGGCTCAGCGATCCCCCCTTGTCGCTTCCAAGGGGTCCATTGTGGGGCTTCTCCAAATTCGCGCTGAGACTGCCTGCCACCCATTCTTCTGAAGGATCTGCATCATCTAACCACTCTCCTCCCTCGTCATCAGAGTCCAAACCGAACCCTGACACCAGCTGGCCGATATCACTCTCAGTGAACTCTGGGTCAAAGTTGTTCGTGCTCTCGTCAGACTCCACGGAAGGTTTGAATGGAGGTGTGACCTGTTTCCTCGCTAGTGCATCCCAGTCTACGTCCCGGAAAAATGGGTGCTCTTTAAGCTCAGCGGCATCTCGCAGAGCTCCTAGACGATGTTTGGGGTTGCGGTTCAACAACCCCTTAACGAACATCTTCCCGTCTTCATTGATGACACCTTTAGGGAAGCGGATCTTGCCAAAGCAGATGTTCTTGTACATCTGTTGCGTGTCTTCAGCGTAAAATGGGCTCCATCCGCAGCACATCTCGAATAATAGAACGCCCAGACTCCAGAAATCGACGACTTTGCCGTAACCATGTTCATCCAGAAGGATTTCCGGAGCGAGATATTCCGTCGTTCCACAAAATGTGGTCGTCAACTCGTTTGAGGGTAGATCTGGCTTGGAAAGACCAAAATCGCACAATGCAATGTGACCTGTGGCGTCGAGGAGAATATTTTCAGGTTTTAAATCACTGAAGGTCATCGCATCAGTCGCATGACACATCAAATATAGGTGACGGCAAAACTTACCGATATACGATGTCGTATTTGTGGAGATGCTCCAATGCAAGGACGAGTTCGCTGATGTAGAACCGCGCACGCTCCTCTGTGAATCGTGTCTCTTTCTGTAGATGCCAGAAAAGTTCACCTCCACTCTTGAAGTCTGTAACAAGGTACAGATCCCTGTCAGTTTGGAAGCTGAACTTCAAGCCAACGAGGAATGCACAGGAAAGACTGCGTTGTAAAATCTTTCGTTCACCAATAGTGTGAGCAACCTCCTTCTTGGCAACGATCTCCTTCTTGGACAACACCTTCATAGCGTATATTCGTTTGGTGTCGACCTTGCGAACCTGGAAGACTCGGCCGAATGTTCCACGCCCAATGAGCTTGAGGAACTCAAAGTCTTTGGGCGTCAAGGAAAGCTTCGACTATATCCATGTTCAATGGAAAGTAAGCGATGGCAAAGAACATATTCACATACATTGTTCTTCTCGAAAGTTATTTGTATGCGCATCTCCCCGGTCACCACTTCTGTTTCAAATGGCCGCAACCTACCTGACTGTCAGAAATAGGCACAGGGAAAAGATGACGACGGCACGCACTTGAACCACCGGTCTATTGAAACTCCATCTTTGAATGAATGTTTGATCTGTAATGTCCCCAGAAATCCAACATGCGACTCCTCGTTGCGGTCATAGACGTTGAAATTTATGGAAGACGAATGAGATGTAACGTCGCTGTAAGGGATGCTTAGAATGAAGGTCCAGTAAGATCTGGGAGGAAAACGTACAAAGAGACCTCATGTTTCCACACGGGGCTGCTGGCTATTCTGCCGAAAATGCCATTATTCAGACTAGTGGGTCTTGGAGCACCAGCAGAAGATGAGCTCTTGACGCTGGTAGAGGGAGAAGGATTGCCTGAGCTGCCTGAGGTGCTGGAGCCTTTCCTGCGCTCGTGAGCATCGCTGATGGCCCCCAATGCGCTCATGGCGTTCGAAGGAGTAGCGCTGACAGGCGGTGGTGGGGCGACCTGATATGAATTCTGTCTACTACCGAGCGCAGGCCTCGGAATGCCCCTGACCTCTCTTTCGCTCTCGTCAATGGGATCTCTAGACACGAATTCATTCTGCTCGAATTGCACGACGACGTAAGGCTTTGCGAGCGTCGTGGCAATATTAAGGCCTCGTGCTTGGATGAGCTTGACATGTACCTGACCAAGCGACGAGTTCGAGGGCGTTCCGTTGGGAGTCTGTTCGACTGTTTCCTTGGGGGGCGAGTCTAACGTGGGCTCTGGCTCTGGAAGCCTTGCATTCTGCTGTTTCGATGGCGGTAGGGAAAGGGGCATGGTGGAAGGAACTGAAAAGTCTGGTGCATCAATTGAGAGCGTTGTTGTTGGTGAGCCTATAGGAGTTAGATCTGAGTAGTTGGTCGACTTTTGGGCCTGCGCTGGGATGAATGGCGAGAACTGAGAGCTGCTGAGTCTAGTGGGAGTGAGCAATGGGTGATGGGATGACGGTGCTATTCTGGACGGCGCTTTCGGCAGACTGAGTGTGTCAAATGGATTTCGGTCGGAACTTGCCGCGCGTGGGGTCATGTCCGAGGCAGCGCTACTGCTCGATGCGCCCGCGCTAGGCAAGGACGGTGCTGGCGACGATGGCCAGAGCTTCAACATGGCTGCAGATAGGAAGGATTGGTGGTGATGGTGGTGGTAGTGGAAGGAAGAGGGATTTGTCAAAGGTGCCGATTGTTGGGGCCGTAGCTCCACTCTTCCACGGTCAGTAGAATAACGTCCAGTCCCTTTTTTGAATCAACAATTGCCTATACAGCCACTCTTATCAGAGTATAGCCTCCTCTTCTGATTGCTCGAGATGCGTACGAAGGTACTGTAGAGGTAACTGGACAGCAACTAAAGCCTCAGGAGTAGTGACGTCGCTTTCATTATCCGATATATTACATTCAACATTGATCTCAATATTCCTTGTACATAACAGAACATTCTGGACTGGCGGTGAATCCCCTCGAGTATCGCTGGGGAACGTAGCAAATGTAATCCTCCATGATAAATGTGTGTTAGAGACACTGTCAAAGCAAGGATCGGGATCTTCTATAGTGTGATCGATTCTACCAACATCAAGTTCTCTGAATACTGACTGTAATCGAGAACGATAGATCTACAGATAATGAATCACACTTATCTCTCAGACCTTGTGGCAGACAACAAGAGAATTTGCGGTGAGCAGCGTCGATATGTTTCAATCTGAAGCCTGAGTATACATCAAGAGGAAATCGTGGTGCTGGTGCGTCAGAAAATATTTGTCTTGCGCGGACTATGAATTATTACCGCAAGCCATTGCAGGAGATGGGCCGTGTTCCATCCTTTTCTTCTTCTCGCATGGAGAACAGGGCGCGGCTTGGTACGTGTAGCCGCACAGGAAGGTGCGGCATCAGTATTTCCTGGTATCGATGCCGAACTTGAATCGTAGTGGTAAAATGGCTGCGGGGAGGAATGGAGTATTTTTACTAACGGCACGGTCCACGATCTGAACGTTCGAACAGTCAGTCCAGGGAGCATCCGGTGGTCGCTTTGCTCACCACTGTCTCCGGCACAGCGCAGGCCGCAAAGGACGAGCTCACAGGAAGCCGGGACGTGTTGGAAATTGCATCAAGTTCTCCCTTCTTCTTCTTCAGCAACGGCGTCTAGCTCTAGTGTCAATCGTATTTTTATTCGTAGCGTTTATCCGCTCTATATTCACCCCAAATGCGCAGACAATAGAGATTCAGAAGGCACTGGCAGGCACTACGCATCGTCACCAAACGTGCTGCCAAGTTCCTCAGGTGTATTCGGATCATGAGCGTTGCATTATGGTGCTCTGTAATACGAATAGCTGCCCAGGATAGCATCGATAACACAAAACGGGGTAACGATCCAAGGGTGAGAAAACAGCATTGAAGGTGGACACAAAGCGATCCCGCTGTGAGCACCCACTGTGAGTTCCAAGTAGCGCCGCGGAGCCAGAGTTGCGCTGAGTTAGATGAAAGCCCCCTTATCTCAGGGTCTTCGTCCCAGACTCTCCTAGACCTTGTTTGATCATATTCGGACTTGAAGGATCCATCACGACGTGGCGAGCCTCCGAGAATAAGCACTAGGGTAGTAAGACAAGAGGAGGCAAGTCGAACTCCAATTGAAACTCCGCTTCGGCAGATTCCTGCAAACAGTGACACTGCTTTGACCTGAACATTGTCACTCTTCTCATGCTCAATTGAAAATATGCGATGAGCCTGGAAATGGTCGGATTTTCTTTGCGGATCCGGCGCCTATTTCAATGAAACGAATAGGCCAGCCTCGAACTGCATTTTTTGGGATACGTACCGTTTCATCGCATGCGTAACAACGGTCATTTCAATCCAGACGATTTTGTCCAGTTCATTTTCGATCTGTTCCATCGCACAGGGTCGAAAGAGAAAGTCAGGGTCGCATTGGCAGCGTCGATCCCGATACACGGACAACGACAAGTTCTCGCAACCAAACACTTTCTTGTTGTATCTCTCGTATTTCAATTTGCATATACAGTATGGCATAAGTTCGTCTGTGCTAAAAAGTCCGACGTGACAAGGCGACTAGTAATCCTAAAAATGCAAACATGTAGCTAAGTGAAGTAGAAAAAAAGATATAATGGTATGATCAAAAGAAAGAAAGAAAACTGGATCTAGGGGTTGAAATGCGTGGAGTCGGTCTACAATGCGAATGTGACGAAAAGGAAGTCATGGAAAAAGGAGAGGCCGACG
>Ga0247730_1001339_pt1 | contig 13861 bp, 19 predicted proteins | sample UWRJL073202C2_FD_180959 | JGI IMG/M metagenome (GOLD analysis project Ga0247730, IMG submission 180959) | Plant litter microbial communities from Arlington Agricultural Research Station in Wisconsin, United States - UWRJ-L073-202C-2 | ecosystem: Environmental > Terrestrial > Plant litter >...
CGCATTTCTCTTCCGTGTTCCGATATATCGAGGAAAGCATTTTGTCAAGGAGAATCATCTTGCCTGGTAAAAGGCATCAATTCCGTTGTCTTGCCTTGGATGTTCTACAACCACTCACCGCTGAGCGACATATCATCTGCACGAGCGTTGTCTGGAACCAGTGCCGCTGCTTCCTGTACACTTGACCTAATGGGTTCCCCATAAGCATTTGTCCTTCGAGTGGAGAAATTCCCATACCTGGATGTCATGCTCTTCTCATTCTTACCGTCCTTGTCCACAGAAGCTTTCAACAGAATAGGACTATTGCTGACCTAGTATACGGGGAAGATCAACGAAGAAAACAGAAGCTCTGCATCTGATGACAAACTTTGGTTAGCAGTCCTATCAAAGCCAAACTTTCAGCTGTTGATGAGCCAGCAACTTCCCCTCCAATCTTCAAGATCTTCGCGAAAATCGCTAGCTGTAGCCGTGTTGGCGTTACGAACACAACATACTCGTCTAATAATAAATATCAGGAACCGATCAGAGTGACACAAAGCTTTAAAATGCGTACGCTTTGGAGGCAAGAAATTCCCTAGAATCGTCGCTTCTCTCCGTAGGACAAAGCCCTTTGCTAGCTTCGCAAGCTACATCAAACATATCAGCTTACTTTCGGCAGTATTGTGAATCAACTTGCCGCTTTGGATTGGTTCTCTCCTAGCTGCCTTTCAATAGCCGAGCAATCTGGAGCTCTGCTTTTAACGATGGGATTCTCGAATTGACGCTTGAAAACAGTATAGGTGTCAAGCATGTTGGGTATGCAGAAATCGACCATAGCGTGAAATTCCCCAAGATCGTTCTGAATAGGCGTCCCACTGAGAATGATTCTCCTGCGAGTCTTCAGTGACGAGAACATGGAGGTTGTCTTATTCCCTGCTGTTTTCAATCGGTGGCCTTAGAACCTCGCTTCAGTTTGCTGTCGGCATGCCACGAAGTAGTTACATTACGGACCTTCGTCGCATATAATTAGGCCGATAGGAGGACTATAGAGATGTTAGAAATTAGATGCAAGAGATCGAAGCAGACCTTACATGCATGCAGCAAGATCGTCACTTCGATATCGTTAGCATATAACCTCAACAAAACAGCCGATAACTCACATCACTGTACGTAGACGTTCATATCCAATTATTAGCACTTGCTGTGTTTGCCTGGGGAAAACGTTTCTAGAGAACGTGGAGGTGCAGAACCAAGAAACATACGAAGCAATGAACATCTTGATTTGTGTCTTCTTCGCGTCAGTGCACGCCACAATGCCTAAGCGGTCACGACCAAGCCATTTGAAGAATTCGGAACGCCAGTTCTGTATATTGTGAGGAATTTGAATAGCCCACTCAACGTGATAGACGCACATTGACCAAGGACACCGGGCAGACAATCAAGACTTTTCCTACAACAGGCGTGCGAACAGTCTTTGAAACATATGGGTTCTGTTCTGCGAAGAACGTCAGAAACTTCGCCTAGAAACAACAGGAGACACATACTGAGTAGCGTCCACACCAGGCAAATCGTCTAAATATATGATTGTCGGTTCATGTCAGCTGCAGTTTATGACATTCTTACCTGTAGTGTCTTTCCTAAACCCCTGTATTGAATCATTCAGCTGCAAAACGGGTGTTTGTATGGTGTAACGTACATTTCATCTGCAAGAATTGCACCTTGACCCTCATGCTTTCGCATATCCATGACACACTCGTAAAGGAACTTGACACCTGACGAAGGTATGAGCAAACAACAAAGAGGGCACAGGAGCAAACAACATGCCGTCTATCTGATGTGGACGCATTTTCCTCGCTATGATGGGGTCCAATACCACAGGAACAACTTCCAGATTCCTAATTCAACTAAGTGCAAAGCAAGCAGCCTGAACAATATTGCAACATACTTCGGGTTATTCTTCTTTTGATGGCTGTCGCTGGGAGCTTTCATGACCACTGCTCCTTCCTCGTCTGGGTTATGCCTAACCATTCAATGAAAATGAGATATACTTCAAAGCATAGTAAGCGGACACTTACAATGGTCCTATCTTACGTGGCTTGGTCACGCCGTAGAAGGAAGATGGTGGTATGAATTTCTTTGGGGTCTCAACAACCTCATGCTTAACTTCGGATTGAGGGGGTAGAACCTCTTCGATCTCATCCGCATCAGGGAGATCGCTAGCAGAAATTTTACTGATGAGCACTACAGTCTTGTTACCGATGTGTAAACGAGCGTTGAGCGAGAGTGGTGGTTTATTTGGGGGATATGATGTGCTGCCAAGACTTCGGACGATGTCAAGGGGAGAAATATCGAGGGAACGAAGCTCAGACCAACCTTTTGCCCTCTTCTGAAATCATAGTTACTTTCCCTGAACTACTCTCAAAAGACACGAACGCGTCTCCATCCCAGATATCCTGTGTCTTCGTAGTCTTTTTCCTATCGCAGGCACAATAAGTATCTCCAAAAGAAAAGGAAGATAACAGGACGAACCAGTTTGCAGTCCAATGAGAATCTGCATGAACTGGCTTAGCAAGAGCATCGGCATTTGACGCCTCGGGGGTCAACTTCGTTGTTGGATACACAACCTGCCGTTTCGAAGCAGGGGCTGAGAATTTCTTGGTTGGGGCAGTAATGATGGCAGGAATGGATGATGTCGAAGGAATGCTCAGTGATGTGTCGCCGCCCAGATATTCTTGCAAGGAAATGGCCCGGTCTAGGTGGACATCCGTGTCTCCGAAGCTAATCTCCAGCCCTGGGAATAGGCTCTGGGTGAAGGTCCTGGAGCCAACACTTTAAATAGAAATGAGCAGAGTCGCAAGAAAGAGAATGAGCTGCATGGCTACTTCTTTCTATCGGAATCCGTTAGTATGATTCTGGATCCTCGAGCTTGCATGACGCCGTCTTCCTCCCAGCTCTTGTGTTTCCTCTGTTGTTTCTTGCGCCTGTGAGCGATTAGATATACAAGTACGAAGAGGTTATCGCTGTGTTAGCCAGTCGCGACGGAACACGCACCATTGCACAGCCCAATACTGGACTCCTGTCCCTTCCTCCGACGAGGACTGCGCCTTCTTCGTAGGATGTTCTTCATCGTCATGACCGACATCCGGCTTCCTCTTTTGACCTGCGGAGGAGCCTGCTACAGGAGCAGGAGCTTGGAATGCAGGCATGGGAGTGAGTATGAGATAACCATCAAAGGGTGCGTAAACGTTTAACGCTGTCACCTTCATCACATGACCGTTACGCGACGCGTTCAAGCTTCAGGCACTGAATTGAACAATTTGTGGCTCAGGCTAGAATGATATCGATAATGTCGATTATTTCACCAGCCTGTGTCATGGGGTAGTAGGCCGTAGTGCACCGGAGAGATTTCTGGTCAGTGTCGTGCCGTTTCCCCGTTTTGTGCGACGACGTACTACTGCAAACATCTGCACTGGCACATCACTTAGCACACTTGGAAATCATATACTCAACAAATTCTGAGCCTTCTGCTCGTGTGATAGTGGGTTTATTTCTCACAAGAAGATAGGCGCGATATGGACTGGAGGACATGGCAAAGTGAACAAATGTATTCTTCCTGTATTGATACATAGATGTAATAATATACCACACTGGCACATGTCTCTACAAACGAATTCGAATGAAGACCGAATAACATCAGACTACAGCTACAGTATTCTATGGTTGTAAAATAACTACGAGGCATCGTCTTCCCAATCATCAGGAACGTCTTCTGGAGGAACGCTAGAATTGATGTTAGCACTTGATGAAGCTATTCCAGTTGATGATTGTCGCGGATCGTAAACAACAGGTGCCGGAGCTGCCATTGGAGGAGGGGTCGTGGTCTGTGAGGGTGGTACGACACGAGGGCCCCACCCAGCAGTCTTTGGCAATGCTCCGGATCTCCATGAGGGGGAAGAAGATGCTGAAGAACTTGAAGGTCCAGCTTTCAGATCCGTGAGTTTTCCAAGATTTGGAATAGAGGATGACGCGGTTGTCATCTTTGTTGAAAGCAGGGGATTCGGTATACGCGTGTCGAGACGTCGTAAAAGTCGTACACTGAAAAATATAAACAGTAAGACAACAGACATTCCTCTCAAACAAAAGGGCGGTATACCTTCTATATGGTTCTTGATCTACCATCTGTGTATCCATGCGATAATAGGTAGAGGCCAACTGTGAACGTCAGCATAAGACAACTTCGATTGTCAAGTTCAACTCACGTTGTGCACAAACTGGCGCCTGTCTGGTGGCATGGGAGGAAGCACCTGAGTTTTCTTTGTTGAGTTAACAAATCTGCAAGTATGGTCATTATCAGATTCCGAATATCACGGCGAGAATGGATGAAACATACTCGGAGAGAGCCTTTTCAACAAGGCTCAAAAGCTTAGGGTTTACTCGCGCGAACGAAATCAAGTCTTCGGAATAATTGACGGCTGGGCCTCCCTTTGATTCTGGACTGATGCCTAATGCGTCTGCCAGACGTGCATTCCGTTTCGCAATGCCACATTCGGTGTTACATTTGGGCTGCTGCTGAGCTTCATTGCGCCCTGCAGGATTGCTGGTGGATCGGTTGCAAAGCACAGATTGGCGGATGCGACCGCAGGGACAGCTCAGAGCGATCAAGGACTGACAAGGCGTGTCCTCCATACAAGATGCTGGTGCGTGGCATGGCGCTTCGCAAGGGTGAAGATCTGGCAGACTGTTTGGCTCTGTTGAGTAAGAGAAAACAGGGTGAAAATGGGAAGTGCTTACCATAGTTTACGAGACTTCCCGCAACGGGAAGTGCATTGCCCACAGTCATCACCATGACATATCTTCTCGCAGTGATGAAAGCCACACCCCATAAGTCTGCGCAACATATCAACGATTAGCTTAGGTTGGCATTGATGGGGCTGGAGTGACTTACTTCCCGCAGACACTGCCACATTTGACTTTGGATCGCTCCAGAGAGCACTTAACATTGCCAATCGTCTTCTTTCCACAAGCACATTGCTTCGTAGTTAAAAAGGGACACGGTGGGCACGGGATTTCATCCGGATGACAAGAATGTGATGTACCACGATGTCCACAGGATGGAGGAGGACGGTTGCAAGGGTAGGTGCATTGAATGCGAGTACCACATGGGATTGGAGGGTCAAGAACTGTCCTTCCACAAAAGCAGTACAACTAATGATGTGTGAGCTTGACGGTTTCCGAAGGCAAGTCAGCTTTACTTACCTCCTCGAACGTACTCCTTAGGCATGGGGCACATGGACCGCGATGATCCCGTTCTTCACAAGTATGATTTCTACATGCAAGAGGTCGACCGCAAATCAAATCGCATTGGTGCATTCCGTTGATATCTGGATCATCAGCCACTACTCGTTTCTTCCCTTTCCCCTTCGTCATCGCCAAAGATGCCATAGGGCAGCAGACACGGTTACATTGATGACGACCGCATGCCCGCAAAGCTGTGCAAGTTCTATCGCATACAATCTCGGCTTCAATGGTTTTAGACGAGCAAACCATATTTTTTGCCGAGAGTCCGCAGCGACAAGGTTGGGTAATCCTAACGTTGCATGGATAACAAGGTCCAGTATGGCATCGGTTCTGACATTTATGGCCACAGGGGAGATCCTTGAGGCAAGGGGATGAGCAAGTCGGAATAGGGGATTCACATGAGGCTCTCTGTGGGAAGGAGGGACCAGATGGCATCTCGGCCCCTTCTTGAATCAAGGGCACTTTCCCACAGGGACAGGAGGTTATGCGCAAAGGAGACATTGGACAAGGCGAAGGCTCGTCGCTTAGAGGATGGCATGGGCGATCACACTTGTGCGTTCGGCAATCGTATGCTCTGGGAGAAAGTAAGGCAATCATTCTACCGGATACGAGACAAAACATACCTTTCACAGATTGCAGGACATACGAATCCGCGACGAGAAAGAGTTTTGAGCTCCCCATCGGTGCAACCAACGAAATCACTGCTGACATCACCCAATTCTTCACAGGAGCCAGTGCGCGTTTCTCTTCCACACCAACATTCCAAGGACGAAGGTATCGTGCATGGCGGGCAGTCGCCGGAGTGACATGACTTCTGACACACATGTGCAGGATTTCCACACCTCAAAGACCGCGAACAAACTTCTCCACAAGACACCGACTGGGTTTCGCTTGATGCGAGCGAGACCGCTTCTGCACATCTGAGAGTGATAATACGCTCACGCGGACAAGAACACGGAAGTTGAGTAGTGATTTTGCAAGGAGGACACGGACCGGGATGACAAGGAAGCGGGCATGGATGATCGCATGTTTGTCGATGTCGTGAGCATGAATTACCGCAGGAATGAGGGAGTGCAAGGCGAGGGGGCTGCGGTGCTGGCGTAGAACCGCAATAACATCTAAAAAGTAGTTGAGAATCGCCTATAGTTGCAAAAGAGAAGTGCTTGCCTGTAGCCTCCGATAAGTGTATGGCGCTTTCCTTGACATCCCTGACAAATATAAGTCAGCATTGATTTAGAAAGGATGCAATCCAATAAACGTACTGGGCATCGCCATTCACCATCTCGCTCAGGTTCACCTCTAGCCCTCCAGGCTGCCTTGACATCGTTGTAGCTTTTCTCTGACCAAGAACGAATGCATTTCAGATGGAACGTTGTCCAGCAATATTGTGCCTCTGCGAACGAGCTTCCCTCAGGTAACACGACAGGTATTGAGGGGGAACAGCTCCATGTAGGCTGAGCAGGGTGGATACCGCTGAAGCAGATTGGGCAGTCGGTGAACGGCGGGGTGCTCAATCCGCGGGACAGCGTGGATACTAAATCGTCACCTGTGAATGCGCTGTGAATGCGACCGTAGCCCGAATTACTCTGGGAAGATACTGGAGAATTGGATTCATGGTCGTTGGAAAGATTGGCACCGAACTTGGCGCGTCTCGGCTGGCGATTATTCTGAGGTCGAGTGGAGGGTTTCCCAGTGGAACTCGATGCACCGTTGTTATCAGCATTATTGGGGACTACAAAATCCTGGCTTTGTGTGTCTTTAGGTGGTCGACGATTGCGAGGATTTTTGGCTCTGGATAGTGGTAAAGGATTGGGAGTGTCAGCGGCAGGTCCTTCTGGAAGTGGTGCCTTCTCGGGTTTCCCTGGTTTCTTGCGTCTATGTCGCTGAGGTTTAGGCGGAGGGTTGGAAGCAGCCGATGACGTTGCTTGGGACCCTTCCATGGGATGAAGTTGATTGGTAGTGGTAGAAGTAGAAGAAACTGCTTTATATACATCCTAGTGGTTCCACACTATTAGTCAGATCAGCCGCGACAATCCTCCTCGGTACCGTCAACTGCCTTGCCCCGAACCATGTCTATCGCAAAGATCAAACTCAAGGCTGCGCGAGAAGCTATCTCCAAGAAAGACTATAGCCGCGCCAAAGACGCTGCACAGTCGGTGCTAGAGTACGAGTCAGAAAATTACAATGCGTGAGCGGGCCCGGTCGATGTCGAAATCCGAGTCTTACTGGTCACATAGCCTCGTCTTTCTAGGACTTGCCTGTTTCGAACTCAAAGACGATTCTGATTGCGAGAAAGTATGGACTGCACTCATCGCGCGAATGTCATACTCACCCACCATGTCAGGCATACAGCCGCGCAATTCAAGTGCACCCAGATCAGGCCTTGGCATGGCAGGTGCATCGCTATGCTACACCCTACATAGCCCTTCTTGACGTCTGAGGACTGCAGGGACTTTCAAAATTCTATGAGCGGTCCCAGGAATGGGAGAAATACTCAGTTGCCTTGAAGAAATTGATGGCTATCTCGGTTAAAGCGTAAGATCCATAGCCACTTGTGCAAGAATACAAATTAACGAAGAGTAGGGCAGAGTCGACGCAATGCGGGACTAACCTTCAGAGATATATTCAACATCAGAGGCAGAGGGGGACACCTATCGAGGTGCGTCTAGTTAATCGTATATCTTTCACTGCTACTGAAGAGGTTCTTTTGTAGATTGTGTCTGCACTTCGGCTTGTACTCCCAGACTCCCATTTGTACCCCACTCTTTCCCAGTTACCTCCCCCTGACCCCACAAATCCAACCGCCACTCCAACCCAGGAGATTCAAGCGATTGTTCATAATACTCTGCCCATTTTAGAAGAGATTATTGCCATAGTTGAAAAAGAAGAGGACACGGCGGTCAGCAAAGAATATCAGAAGAGGAAAACACGGCTTGGGTCATCCGGTCCAGAACTTTTGAAGAAGGAGATTGACAGCGAGTACTTGTCGCAGTCTGAGGTATGTACTATTCTCTTATTCGGACATCTGAGTACAATTTGATTTCCCAATAGCTCCCTTACTTCTATGAGCAAATCCTCAATCACCCTAGTACTTCGGACGACCTGCGCCGTTCCATTGATGCTAAACTATTGAGGCATCACTACCGTTATTTGAAGGCTCTGCCTGTGAAAGACCCAAGAAAGAGCGAGATGGCCTCCAAGGTTGCTGAAATTATTCAAGGGGTAGTGTTATTGAAAACCCCTGACGAGCTCGGGTGGACATTGTTCCTGCAGAGCAGGGACGCCACTGAAATAAGTATGTGGTGCTGTGCCAAAATACATCTCCAACCCATTGACGAAAGAACGCACAGAAGACTATGATCTATCAACCTTCCGACAATTTATGGAAATATTTCCTACCTCTCCGCTCACAGGTGTTTTCCGAGGATATTTAATCTATAACGGTGTTGCGGAAGTAGAGGTAGACCCTGATGATGATGATGATGATGAAGTAGAAGAAGCGCGACTTCAACACGACCCAGAAGTAGGATTTGACTTGATATTGGTGGGTGTCTCCATTCAGCATCTTAGAGGATCTTTTAACCCGAATAGCTAGGAAGCTTCTTCTGCACTGAACGATTCTTTGTTAGCCAGCAGAATCGTAGCTTCCGTCCATCTTCAAGAGCTGGACTATGCTAGCGCGATTGAAATCGCTGAGAAGGGTCTTACACAGACGCGATCCTTCAGCTCAGATATGGGTGTCAGCCTACCTCAGTGAGTTTTTTCTGGCTCGCTGACTTCGAGTTCACTTATCATGTCCACCAGTGTCACTGCAGCCCTTAAAACCATTATAGCCACCTCTTTGATCCATTTCTACCCCCCAAAACATCACCCACGGGCAGTGTCCATCATAGATGACGTGCTGAAAGAGTTCCCTGAGAATTCAGCGTGCATATTGGGCCGAGCATACATCATGCGAGACGCAGAGCAATGGAAAGAAGCTAGCGACTTGTTCATCATGGCTGCTCAACTTCTGTCGGATAACCCCTTTGAACAGCTCAAGGCTCAAGAGGAGTCGGCGTGGAGTCATGCTCAACTGAGAAACTGGTCTGAAGGCATCTCTCATCTGCAGGATATACTGCAACAATGGGAAGACTGGGAAGGTCGGAACGGCGATTGTGCCAGGTGTCTGTGGCGTTTAGGGAAATGTTACTGGGCAGAAGGAGGTACGACATATGCTTCTGCTTGAGTTGTCTATCTGGCTGTCTGACACTTCTCAGAGGTCAAGTATGACGAAGCGTATAAAAGTTTTATCGCATCACTCAAGAAAGATAGCGCATACGCTCCCGCATTCACATCATTGGGAATATATTACCTGGAAGCGACGTCGCCTCCTGACCACACGAGGGCTTCAAAATGTTTCCAAAAGGCGTTTGAACTTGATCCCAGAGAGGCTGATGCAGCCCGTCGTTTGGCTGACACTTTCGCAGATGAACGAGAATGGGACCTGGTAGATGTTGTAGCCCGTCGGACTATCGACGGAGAAGGTGGTTTGGATGCTGGGCTGAAGGATGCTGGAGATGATGGAACGTCTCGGTATCGTCCATCAAATGGCTGGGCGTGGAAAGCAGCTGGAGTAGTGGCATTTGTCAGTCACACAGTAGAACAAGTTTTTTTGCCCGGCTGATGCTATAACTTCAGACGAGGCGTGATTATCCTCAAGCTATTCAGTCCTTGCAAGTGGCGCTGCGTGCCGATCCCGACGACGGGGCTACATGGTTGCGACTCGGGGAGTCTTACGGCAAGGCCGGTCGACATGTTGCTGCCCTCAAGGCTCTTGAAAGGGCGAAAACTTTACTGTCAGATGACTGGATTCCTTCCTACTTCATAGCAGACGTACAACGTCAGCTGGGGCAGTTCGGCCTAGCCATCCAAACATTGGAGTCAATCAGAGCTCCTGATGCAAAGATTGGCGTCGCTGTCTCTCTCAGTCAAATTTATCTAGACATGGGCTCTGAGGAACTCTCAACGGGGTTTATATCCAGAGCTGAATTATCTTTCGTTGGGGCCATCCAGCTAGCACTGTCTTCACTGGAGGATAATAGAGGGTTTGGAACGCTGATATGGAAGACAATCGCAGATGCCCTATTTGATCTGTCTACGCGATCATCCTTCATACATCCAGGTATCATACACGAGACAGCGGAAAGGGTCTTAAGTCTTACTTTCCCAGACAAGAGTGAACGTATCTCTGCTCTTTTCACTCTCAACTCAGAAACACTTTCTGGCCTCGAGACGTTGACTGGAACTCAACTCGCAGAAGTTGCAGTTGCCGCATACGATCACCGTCTCTCGTTAGAGGCGAACAAATCAGCCTCAGTCGGTAGTTTCTGGTTCGACCTTGGTATTGCACTCCATACCTGGGGATTTCGTCTAGGAGCGTCTGAAAGGAAAGGAGAGGCGCAGAAAGCAGCGATACGTTGTCTTACTGAAGCTGTACGAAAAAATTCCAATGACGATCGTATGTGGACTGCTTTGGCAATAGCTCATGCTTCGGACTCGGCCACAACAGCGCAGCATGCATTCGTGAAAGCACTCGAAATTGATCCCAAGGCGAGAAGGCTCTCATACATGTCATTTCACTTCTGACATGTTACTGCACAGAGCGTTTCAACATGGACGAACCTTGGGCTTCTCTATCTTCAGCATGGTGATTTAGAGCTCGCAAATGAAGCATTATACCGTGCGCAGATTACGGATCCTGACTACACCGTATCATGGGCGGGACAAGCCTTGGTTGCGAGTGCTAATGGGCACGAAGAAGATGCTCGACTATTATTCCAACATGCCGTTTCTCTTACCTCTGTCCTGGTGAGACTTGTCACTCTTTCAATATCAACGCAGAGTTTATTTCAACTAACTATTTGACAGCCCGAAGGAGATTTCAAGTACTCGGTATTCACCTTTTCAAAACTGAAAACACACACAAAGGGCACAATAGCATCAGATGACGATCTCTTTCCGGTGTTTTACGCTCTGCAGAGATACTGCGAGCATAAACCGGATGATGCATCTGCTTTGCATCTGTACGCGCTGGTCTGCGAACGTCTTAACTTGCTGGATCGCGCGATCGAACTCATAGGAAAATCGATCACCATCTTAGAAACTGCCTACGAAGAAACAGAAGATGTTGCCATCGAGCGCCAGTTTATAATCGCCCATGCCAATATGGGTCGCTTGCATTTCTCCGCTCATGACTACCAAGGCTCCTTGGAATCTTTCGAGAGCGCTTTCGGTTTACTGCCTGAGTCCGACGAGGATTCCGAAGCATCCGCACTCCGCTCCCGTGTGCATTATGGTATGGGTCTTGCGAATTTCAAGAGTGGAGCAATAGAAGACGCATTGGAGATGCTGGAGAAAGCTGTAGAAACCGCTGAAGACCAGCCAGAGTTCAAGGCTCAAGCTACAGTTGTCCTCGCTGAAGTCATGTGGGCTCTCGGCACAGATGAACCTAAGGAGACAGCTAAGAATCTCTTACTCGAATGGTACGAAGCACCCGTTCGTATGGTTATGTGACAGTGCTGACCTACATCCTATAGCATTACCGCAGATCCTGAGAACTTGACTGCAATCAATAGTCTGGCCGCTATGGCTATTCTGACTGAGGACGATAGTCTATTGGACGCTGCCTTATCAGAAATCTTAGCCTTGCCATACGACCGACGAGTGGAACTAGATCCAAAGAGAGATGTGGGTTACCTGTTAAAGCAACATCATCTCGCACAGGAAGACCGAACAAAAGCGTTTTCAGTTGTTCAGAATGCAGTGTTCCTAGAGCCCTCTCGACTTGAGTCTCGGAAGGAAATGGCGAGACTTCGACTGCAAGCTAATGAGCACAAGGGTGTAGCATCCATTCTGGCAGTAGCGCCACAAGGCTCAAACTACATTGAAGAACTGCGGTCTTCAGCCATGCTGACCGTCGTAGCTGAAGCAGAGGAGCAAACTGGAGAAGTGAAGAACGCTATCAGGCTAGCGCAGAAAGGTGTTATGATTTCGCCTTGGGACACAATGGCATGGAAGGCACTCATCTATGCGCGTTCGAAAGCGTCTGTGTAGCGGACAATAAAGAAGTGAGGCGCGATGCAATTAAATCATTACAATAAATTCTTATGTATAGTCCACAACAAACCCTCCTTATTCCGAATGCTTCTGCGCCAGAATATATAGTCTTCTTCCTTGGGCGTCCTCAGGTGCAATGCCTTGCACTGAATCCAACCACCACTGCAAAGTAGCCTGTTGCTCTGATGTGGACAAGTCTCCCGTATTGCTGGCGAAAAATGAGACCTTGAAGATCGAGTGGAATGAAAGAGACTTACAAGCCTCGTTCCCAGAGCGCGTGCTCCAGGTCTTGATTTGATAGTGTCGATACCAAATTTTCATCACGAAGTAGAGCGTCATCCTGTGCAAGGAAACGTAGGTGGTTGCGTACACGCCTTGCCCTAATGAAGTCAAATCCAAACGTAGGCAAACGCAAAATGCTAGAAAAGTGTCAGTACTGCAATGACGTCATCACAAATTTCGGAGTCTGTACCTGCAGAGTACGGCAGACACATTGGATTCCTTGAGGACGGAGTCAGGCAGTTTTCCATCTATCCCCTCTCGTCTGATGATGTCTGCCAAAGTCGTTTGATTCGCTGAAGATGATGTGAGTGCCTTCTCGGCACGTTTTCTGTCGATTCGTAGTTGTTGGGCGGGAAGAATGAACGTGGATGGAAGCAAGAATGGTGCATAGATGGCCACAACTGGGATAATTTCCTCGGTTATACAGGCAATAATAAGGAAAGGAATAAGCCTTGGTAACAATCAGCTATGGAATGTAGAGAGATAGGCAAAGGGTACTCACCGAGAAAGATCGGCATTGTAGGTTCTAATTAGTCTATGCTGTGATCGCAGAATAGGTTTGCCTTCAGTGCGCTGCTGTCTACGTATGGCGTATACATCCTTTCCTTGTCGGTAGGTTGTACGTGCTCCCCGACAATAGAATTTCTGTTGTATTTTGTCAGTCAATTCTGGGAGTCGATCATCAAGAACAAGCCTACCGTCATCTCCCAGCCTTTGAATAAGAATATCTTCCACCCTGGAGAACCTGGTGGAGGAGTCTTCAATATCCCTAGCTTTTCGGCATGCTCTATATCATGTTGAATCATAGCTGTTATGCCCTGCTCTTCAACAGGCTTCGGTTGAGGCGCAGCAGGCAATGCTTTCCGTTTCTTTAAATGTGCGGGTGGGGCTGACGAAGTGTCTGGGGAGAGGCTGGTCTGGGGCTTCATCGACTTAGGCTGTAGGCCTAACGGACTTCTCTTCGTTGTTGTAGGCGGTGGGACGACATTTTCGCTTTCTGGTGACCCTTTAGTGTTTGGAGAGGGCGTCGAGAAAGAGCGAGCTCGGAGATTCAACGACCGTGAGTAGCTTTAAAGCAGGCCAATCAGCACGCTAAGAAAAGTCAAGAATAGGATGAGAACATACTGCTTTAGTGCTGCCTCTCGTGTAAATCGTCCTAGCATACCGGTGGGTAGAGGACAAGGTCGGTTAGTCACAAGCTCTG
>Ga0247730_1001340_pt1 | contig 13821 bp, 11 predicted proteins | sample UWRJL073202C2_FD_180959 | JGI IMG/M metagenome (GOLD analysis project Ga0247730, IMG submission 180959) | Plant litter microbial communities from Arlington Agricultural Research Station in Wisconsin, United States - UWRJ-L073-202C-2 | ecosystem: Environmental > Terrestrial > Plant litter >...
AATATGTTCAAGGAGTAACAAGATGTTCGATGAAATCCTCAGCGCCTATGGCAACAAGCTGACGATTGCGGTGCTGGGCGTCGGTCTTGCCCTGATCCTGCTGCTGGCCGTGCTCTGGCTGATCCGGGGTCGTGGCGGTCCATCGCCGTTCGTGCGCGGCGGCAAGAGCCGACAGCCGCGGCTGCAGGTGCTCGATGCAGCAGCCGTCGACGCGCGCCGCCGGCTTGTGCTGGTGCGGCGCGACAATGTCGAGCATCTGATCATGATCGGCGGTCCCACAGACATCGTCATCGAAAGTGGCATCGGCGACGATCGCCATCTGACGGCGCTCGAGGGATCGATTGCACGCGACAGGACGGCAATCAATCCAGCCCAGGCCGATGCGCAGATTTCGGCTGACCTCAGTGCGCCGATGATTTCACCTGCGCGCGATGACAGCGGAAGGGCCGGTGAGGCGGAACGACCGATTGCCGCCGCGCGACCATCACAGCGCCCCGCTGAACCAATTCCAGCCACTGCGAAACCGCAGATCGAAGCCAGCGAGCCACCGGCGCGCGCCCAACCGCGTCCGCCCCAGACGCCACCGCCGATCGTGGCGAGGCCGCAGGCAGCCGAGCCTCTCGCGAGTGCCGTTGCGCGACCTGTGCCGGTGTCCGTGCCAGCGCCAAGCGCTGCAAATTCTTCTATCCCGCTAGCGGCAGTTGAGGTGGCCCCTGTGCCGGAGAGTCCGGCCACGCGACCTGCGCCACTTGTGTCGCAAGCGCCGGTTTCCACCATTGCGTCTGCCATATCCGCAGCGCCTGCTGTTCGTCCCGTGCCGCCACAGCCGCCGGAAACGCCGCCTTCCGAGCCTTTTCTGGTCGAAGCCGGCAATATGTTGGATGCCGCTCGCCAGCGCGTGATGCCACCCCAGCAGCGCCAACCGCCGGCATCGCAGAACCCGGGTGTCGACCTTGCCGATTTCGTTCCAAAGGTGGCGGCCGCAACCGCACCGTCGCCAGCCAGCCCGCCCCCGTACCAGACACCAAGCAGCAGTCATGCGCCCGTACCTGCCCCAGTTCCGCAGGCAGCCGCCCCGTCCCGGCCTAAGGAGCTCGGTAGCGACTTCGAGCGTATCCTGGAAACAGAGATGGCCCGCAACCTTCAAAGCGGCGAATTGCCGGATGATCTGATGGAACGGCTTGCACCGCAGCCACCGGCTGAGCGGCGCGAACCCGGCGCACCGCCTGCACCCAGCGCCAACGCCGACCCGGCGATGCAAAACGAGATCGCAAGGATTTTTGGCGAGATGTCCGTCACCCGCGACAAGTGACGCCAAGCTCCCTCGGCCACCCGGTCTGGGCGGCTGTCTAGGCGCCTCTTGATTGGGCTACAGACCGGCCGGCTTGCAAAACATATCGATGATGCATCCAGCAAAAATAAAGGGCGCCAATGGCGCCCTTTATTTTTGGTTCGAGCCGGCGCCAAGTCGCAGCGCTTACAGCGCCTTCAGCGTCCAGTCGACGATTGCGGCGCTGACCTGGGCAAAGGCGCGGTCCATGCCTTTGACGAAGACGTCGGGCGTCGTGCCGGAGACCGGTACGCTGGCGGAAAACACTTTTTGCGCCTTCACCGTGCCATTGCGGTCGTTCAAGAGCTTGGCAAAGATCTCGACATTGGCCACCTTCTGACCAGACGTGCTGATCTCGAATGTGCGGATATCGGTCACCACCTGATAGTCGATCGCAAGCCCCTGCCCCGGCTTGCCGACGCCTGCCAGCTTGCCGCTGTTCTCATAGGCTTCGATCAGCTTCGACTGCACCATCCGCGGCAGGGTGTCGCTCCACTGCGAATTGGCGAGATACTGGATTTCGGACGGCGAGACCCGTACGACCACCTGCTCGCTGCCGAGGGCTTTGAGCGCCGTCGGCTCGGGCACCAGGATCTGGTGGCTACGCTGCGACGGACCATTTCCTATGCCGCTTGCCGACAGATCGAACGTGTCGTTATTGGCCTTGCTGCCGCAACCGGCCAGAAGGCCGGCCAGAAGCGGCAGTGCCAGCATGGCTTTCAAACCATTCGAGCGCCGCATTAGACCCTGCGAGCCGACCATATTGCCCTCACTCATGTGACTCATACCCCTTAGCGGCGCGTTCTGCCGTCATATTGCTTGACTGTATCGCCGCCGAAAAGAAGTCTCTGCGGGTTGCGATCGAAATTGGTGATGGTCGAATTGAGCGAATCGACCGTACGGCGGGTGTCGCCGATCAGTGCCTGAATGTCGCGCAAGCCGGTAGACGAGAAGCGCGACAGGTTGTCGGCGATCGGCCCGACGCGGGCATTGACGTTGTCGGCCACGCTCTTGAACGAGGCGAGTGTCTGGCGCGCCTGGGCAAACAGCGAATTGGCATCGTCCGAACCCAGCAGCTTGTCGACCTTGACGAGGATGCCGTCGACGCGGGTTGAGGCGCTGTTGAGCTTGTTGGCCATCTCGGACACATCGTCGATGGTCGAATCGATCTCGTTCTGCCGCGCGCGCACTCTATCAGCGACATCCTTGATCGAGGCGATGGCGTTGCGGGCATCGGCGCTTGCTGCCGAAACGTCGTTGACGGTGTTGCTGACCTTGCTTGGATCGATCGAGGCCATCAGCGTATCGATCCGCTTCAGCGCCACCTGCGCATCGACGCCGACCTGGCTAAAGCGATCGGAGGTTTGGCGAACGCTGTCCATGACACCGACGAGCTTGCCGGAGGCATCGGACACATCGTTGCTGACCTTTTCGGCATTCGACAGGATATTGTCGATCTTCCGGGAATCCACCGAGCGGACCAGCGATTCCACTGCCGACAAGGTGGAGTCGACACGAGTCGACAGCGTCTTGATCGTCCCCGACATCGAGGTCACGCTTTTCAGGAACTCGTCGATGCCGTCGGAATTGGCGCTGATAGCAGCCGAGAATTTTTCGGCGTTGCGCACGGTCTCGGTCAATGGACCACGGGCGTCGGAGACAAATCCCTGGATATCGCCAATCGCATCATCGGCGCGCTGCAAAATCTTGTCGGCCGTGGTTAGGAGGTTGGTAACGCTGGAGAGGTCTGCGGTCAGAACGGCGGCCTGGCCGCTGTCGATCGCCTTCTTTAGAATGTTTTCCTCGCCGCTCTTGCCGCCGGACAGTTCAACATAGGCCGCACCCGTCAGACCCTGGATTTCCAGCACGGCCTTGGTCGATGTATAGACCGGGGCGTCGGCGCGCACTTCGGTAAAGGCGATCGAGAAGTCGGGATCCTGGCCGTCGATCGACAGGCTGCGGACCGTGCCGACCGGGATGCCGTTGAAGCGCACAGGCGAGCCGACCGACAGGCCGTTGGCCGAGCCCGGGATACGGATCACCAGTTCGGCGACCGGTCCGCCGCGACCGAATTCGGCCATCCAGTAGACGAAGCCGAAGGCCGCTGCGATCACCGCGAGCGTGAAAAATCCGACAATGGCGTAATTGGCTTTGGTTTCCATTATGTCCCAGTCACTTCCGCAGCTTTTGGTTTCGAACGGTCCGGCGGCACGATCGAACGTGCCCGCTTGCCGTGGAAATAGGATTTGACCCAGGGGTCGTCGCAGGCGAGCATATCGTCCAATGTGCCCTCCACCAAGACCCGCTTTTCGCCCAGCACCGCAATCCGGTCACAAGCAGAAAACAGGCTGTCGAGATCATGGGTGACCATGTAGACCGTCAGCCCCAGCGTGTCGCGCAGGCGGCCAATCAGAAGGTCAAAATCGGCAGCGCCGATCGGGTCGAGACCCGAGGTCGGCTCGTCGAGGAACAGCAGGTCCGGGTCGAGGGCCAGAGCGCGGGCCAGGGCTGCGCGCTTGATCATGCCGCCCGACAGTTCGGACGGATATTTGTCGCCGGCATCCGGGTCGAGGCCGACCATCTGCAGCTTTATATAGGCCAGTTCGTCCATCAGCGACTGCGGCAGGTCGAGATATTCGCGCATCGGCAGCTGGATGTTTTCCTTGACCGTCAGCGACGAGAACAGCGCGCCGTGCTGGAACAGCACGCCCATACGGGTGTCGAGCGCAACGCGTTCCTCTTCGGTGACCGAATCGTAATCGGCGCCGAGAATGCGGATCGTGCCGGAGCGGTGCGGCAACAGCCGCAGCACCGTGCGCATCAGCACCGACTTGCCCGCACCCGACGCTCCAACGAAGCCGAGGATTTCACCCCGGTAGATATCGAGATTCAGCTTGTCGAGCACGATTTTCGAGCCGAAGCCGACGGTCAGGTCCTGTACCGACAGGATGACCTCGCGCTCCGGTTCTTTGTCGTCGATGCTGTTGTTCGCCACGTCCACCCAGAATTCCTTAAAAGTCGATTGCTGCGTAGAAAATAGCAAACAGGCCATCCATGAGGATAACGACGAAGATCGATTTTACCACCGAGGAGGTAACGTGCTGGCCAAGCGATTCGGCACTGCCGCCGACCTTCATGCCTTCGACCGCGGCGACGATGCCGATGATCAGCGCCATGAACGGCGCCTTGATCATGCCTGATGCCAGCGTCGAGATATCGACCGCATCGTGCAGGCGCGACAGGAAGACGTCGAACGTGATGCCGGAGTAAGCCCAGGATACCACGGCGGCGCCATACAGGGCGGCAAAGTTGGCGATGATCGTCAACAGCGGCAGGGCAATGGTCAACGCCACCAGACGCGGAAAAATCAGCACGCCGACCGGATTGAGGCCGATGACTTTCAGTGCGTCGATTTCCTCGCGCATTTTCATCGAACCGATTTCAGCGGTAATCGCGCTGCCCGAGCGGCCGGCGATCATGATAGCGGTCAACAGCACGCCGATTTCGCGGAGCTGCAGAATGCCGACGAGATCGACGACGAACACTTCTGCGCCGAAATAGCGCAGCTGGAAAGCCCCCTGCTGGGCGATGATGGCGCCGATCAGGAAAGACATCAGCAGGATGATCGGCACCGCGCGCACGCCCATATGGTCGAGCTGGTTGACGACCGAGGCCGGAGACACGCCACTGGCGCGGCCAAGCTTAAGCTGCGCGCCGCGCACGGCGGAGCCGAGGATATGCATAGCTGCCAGGAAATCATCGGCGAAACCAGTCACGGCCTTGCCAACTGGTGCAAAGACCACCTGGAACAGCGGCACGCGATCTTTTTTGGACTTGTCTGGAAGCGGCGCCGTTTCGGGCAGCGAGCCCAGCAACTCGTCAATCCGGCTGGTGGAGCCGGTCACGGAGGTCTCGATGCCCTGTTCCGCCCTCTTGGCAATCAGCCGGCGAATCAGCCAGGCACCGGTGGTATCAATCCCGGAGATCCCGGAAAGATCGATTTCCAGCTGTTTGCCGCCGCTTGCACCGTCGAACTCGGTCAGCGATTTGAGGGCAGTATTGATGCTGTGATTGCGCCATTCGCCCGTCAGAACATAGCGTTCGCCATCGGAACCCGACAGGCTCTCACTCGTGATTTCAGCAATGTCCAGTTTGGCGGGCGTCGAGTTCACTTGTATCTTTCGCAAAGAGCGACAACATCGCCGATACATAGCGACTCGCATCCGGGATGTCACCGCATGGTCGTCTTAATAAATGCCGTTCGCCCATAAAAATTAATGGAACATAAAGGAAAATGTATGTCTCGCCGCCTCGAAGCCGTCCTGACCACTTTTCCGATCGACGGAACGTTCACAATTTCGCGCGGATCGAAGACACAAGCCGAAGTGATTACCTGCTCGATCCATGATGGCCAGACATCCGGAATGGGCGAATGCGTGCCCTATCGGCGCTATGACGAAACCATCGACGGCGTCATGGCCGATATACTGGAAATGGCCAATGCAGTCGCCGCCGGCCTTGACCGTCCGGCACTGCAAAAAGCAATGAAACCCGGTGCTGCCCGCAATGCCATCGATTGCGCGTTGTGGGATCTGGAGGCCAAGCAGTCCGGGATATCGGTGCAGTCGCGACTTGCCCTGCCCCGGTCGGCCCCGCCGCTGGTCACGGCTTACACCGTCTCGCTCGGCGATCCCGACAGTATGGCGGTGCAGGCGGCCAAGAATTCGGATCGTCCGCTGCTCAAGGTCAAGGTCGGTACCAATGACGACGAAAGCCGGATGCGGGCCGTGCGCCGCGGCGCGCCGGACAGTGCCATCATCATTGACGCCAACGAGGGCTGGACCGATGAAAACATCGTCGATCATCTGCGGATAGCCCAGGAACTTAAAATATCGTTGATCGAGCAGCCGTTGCCGGCCGGTGCGGATTCCATCCTGTCTTCAATCGACCGGATCGTGCCGATCTGTGCCGACGAGAGCGTGCATGCGACCGGCGATCTCAAGGCGCTCAAGGATCGCTACGACGCCATCAACATCAAACTGGACAAGACCGGCGGCCTGACTGAAGCACTGCGGATGCGCGACGAAGCCAGACGGCTTGGCTTTTCCGTGATGATCGGCTGCATGGTCGGCTCGTCGCTGGCGATGGCACCGGCGGTGCTGCTGGCGCAAGGAGCGGACTTCGTCGATCTCGATGGCCCGCTGCTGCTCGCGCGCGATCGCGAACCTGGCCTGCGCTACGAGGGTTCGCTGGTGTTTCCGCCGGAAGCCGTCCTCTGGGGATAGATCGAGCGCGTCAAGCGGCGCGCGCGTCCGCCTCGGCCGGCGCTGGCTCATGCGTCAAAGCCCGGATGTCGACCACCGTGTCTTCGCCGGCGCCGCTGTGCTGCCAGGAAATCAGCTCGAAACTGCCGTCGAAATGCTCGGCGATCGCGGTACAACTTTCGACCCAGTCGCCGGTGTTGATATAGTGGATGCCGTCGATGTCCTCCATCACCGCGTGATGGATATGGCCGCAGATGACGCCGTCAACGTGATTTCGCCGCGCCTCGTCGGCCACCACCTTCTGGAATTCACCGATGAAATTGACGGCATGCTTGACCTGCAGCTTGGCCCAGGCGGAAAACGACCAATAGGGCATGCCGAGCTTGCGGCGGATGGCGGCCAGCCCGATATTGACGACGATCGCCGCGTCATAGGCCCAGTCGCCGAGATAGGCGAGCAGGCGGGCATTGCGGACGACGACGTCGAACTCGTCGCCGTGCAGCACCAGGTATTTCTTGCCGTCGGCAGTCTCGTGGATCATCCGGTCGACCACCTCGATGCCGCCGAAATGCATGCCCGGAAAGGTGCGTAAAAACTCGTCGTGATTGCCGGGGATATAGACCAGCCGCGTGCCCTTGCGCGCCTTGCGCAGCAGCTTTTGAACCACGTCGTTGCAGCCCTGCGGCCAATACCAGTTGCGTCGTAGCCGCCAGCCGTCAACGATGTCGCCGACCAGCACGATGGTTTCGGCCTCGTTATAGCGCAAAAAATCCAGCAGGAAGTCGGTCTTGGCCGCCTTCGAGCCCAGATGCACGTCTGAAATGAACAAGGTCCTGAAGTGTCTGGTGTCCAACTGTCCGTTCACGGGCATCATCCTTCTTGCCGATCCGCCTGTGCCCTCAAAACCAGAGTCGTGTTTCAGGAGCATGACATGCAGCGGTAGAGGATGGAAAAGCCGTCTTTGGCGATCAGAAACCGGGCGTTAAATCCCAGCCGCGTCTTTTGCGCCACGCGCGGCAATCGCCAGATCCGGCCGGTCGCTGGTGAAACTGACCACTCCCAGATCAAACATTCTTCGCGCATCATCGGTCGTATGAGCGGCCCAGGCGTGGACGCTGAGGCCGGCAGCGCGCAAATGCCGCATTGTCTCGGCATCGAGAAAATTGGCGCGTGGCGCGACGCCGGTGATCTGGCAGGCCGCTAACGCGGCGATCACGCCACGCCAGCCGCACTGCATGACGACCTGCGGCGCACAGAGCCAGACCAGCCCCATCACTGAATCTCCATTTTTCGCCAGTGCGACCGCAAAGGCCTCGAGCACCGGCAGGTGGAAACTGGTGATCAGGCTGCGCGACAACATGTCGTGGCCCGCCAGTTCTGCCAGGATCTTGTCCTCGATACCGGGATAGCCGGTTCCGTCCACGCCCGTCTTGATCTCCAGCCTGAGATCGATTGCCGTCGGTTTGAAGATCGCAATCACCTCGGCCAGCGTCAGAATCGCCTCGCCGCCGCTGCCGATGATCACGTGTCGCATCAATTCGTCATAGCTGAACGCGGCGATCGCACCTTTGCCGTCGGTCATCCGGTCGATGGTAGCGTCGTGATGCACCACCAGGACGCCATCGCGGGTCTGATGCACGTCGAACTCGACCATCTCGACGTCGAGCCGGGTGGTCCGGACAAAGGCCGTGCGGCTGTTTTCCGGCCAGAGGTGCGTGCCGCCGCGATGGGATGCAATCAGGGTCATTGGTGAGGTCTGCCTGCTGGGAAACGAGAGGGGCTTATGGTCAGTGCCGTGGGCGCCCTCTCCTAGGGTCTGCGCGTGAACGGAATATGACGGCAGCGGAGCGGCGAAAGGCTTCTGCCGACGACAGCATGGCCAAGGAACAGCCAACAGAACACGCTTTCTGCGGCGATCGGGTCCGACAAAAACGCCGAAAACAACAAATAACGTACTGTCCCTTCAAACCGATTGATGTATTCAGTGACTTCGATTTTTCCCTTGAACGACCATCGGGGCACCCATGACTTCCCAGGACAAGCCGAAGACGCAAACCGAGCCGACGAGCGGCGATCTGGACGAGCAGGCACTGTTTTTCCACCGCTATCCGCGTCCGGGCAAGCTCGAGATCCAGGCGACAAAACCGCTCGGTAACCAGCGCGATCTGGCGCTCGCCTATTCGCCGGGCGTTGCCGCCCCCTGTCTGGCGATCCGCGACAATCCGGAGATGGCCGCCGAATATACCGCGCGTGCCAATCTCGTCGCGGTGATTTCCAACGGCACCGCGGTGCTGGGCCTTGGCAATATCGGACCGCTCGCCTCCAAGCCGGTAATGGAGGGCAAGGCGGTCCTTTTCAAGAAATTCGCCGGCATAGACGTGTTCGACATCGAGATCGAAGCGCCGACCGTCGAAGAAATGGTCTCGACCATTTCGGCGCTGGAGCCCACCTTCGGCGGCATCAACCTCGAAGACATCAAGGCCCCCGAATGTTTTCGCGTCGAACAGCAGTTGCGCGCGAAAATGAACATTCCGGTGTTCCATGACGACCAGCACGGTACCGCCATCATCGTAGCCGCCGCTATCCTGAACGGCATGGAGCTGGCCGGCAAGAAGCTGGAAGAGGTCAAGATCGTCGCTTCGGGCGCCGGCGCGGCCGCCCTCGCCTGTCTGAACCTGCTGGTGACGCTCGGCGCCAAGCGCCAGAACATCTGGGTGCACGATATCGAAGGCCTGGTGCACGAAGGCCGCAACGAGCTGATGGACGAGTGGAAATCCGTCTATGCGCAGCCGGGCGAGGCGCATCCGCTGGCCGTCAGCCTCGACGGCGCCGACGTGTTTCTCGGTCTTTCGGCCGCAGGCGTCTTGAAGCCTGAGCTTCTGGCAAAGATGGCCGACCGGCCGCTGATCATGGCACTCGCCAACCCGACCCCGGAAATCATGCCGGATCTCGCCCGTGCCGCCCGGCCCGACGCAATGATCTGCACCGGCCGTTCGGATTTCCCGAACCAGGTCAACAACGTCCTCTGCTTCCCCTATATTTTCCGCGGTGCGCTCGACTGCGGCGCGACCACCATCAACGAAGAAATGAAGATGGCCTGCGTCAAAGCGATCGCAGCGCTGGCTCGGGAAGAGGTCTGGGAGGTCACCACCCGTGCCTCCGGAGAGACGCCGGTGTTCGGCCCGGAATATCTGATCCCCTCGCCGTTCGACCCGCGCCTGATCCTGCGCATCGCGCCGGCTGTCGCCCGTGCTGCAGCCGAGAGCGGCGTCGCCGCCCGGCCGATTACCGATTTCGAAGCCTATCTCGACCAACTGAACCGATTCGTCTGGCGCTCCGGCTTCATCATGAAGCCGATCTTTGCGGCGGCCAAAAGTGCCGATCGCAAGCGCGTGATCTTTTCCGAAGGCGAGGACGAGCGCGTGCTGCGCGCCGCCCAGGTGATGCTGGAAGAGGAAATCTGCAGCCCGATCCTGATCGGCCGCCCGCAGATTCTCGAATCCCGGCTGAAACGGTTCGGCCTACGGATCCGTCCAGGCGTCGATTTCCAGGTGGTCAATCCGGAAGACGATCCGCGCTTTCGCGATTATGTCGAGGACTACCTGGCCCTTGTCGGCCGCCAGGGCGTCATCCCCGAGGCCGCACGCACCATCGTGCGCACCAATGCCACCGTGATCGGCGCGCTGTCGGTCAAGCGCGGTGAAGCCGATGCGCTGATCTGCGGGCTCGAAGGCCGCTACGATAAGCATCTGCGCGATGTCCGAAACATTATCGGCAAGCGCGACGGCGTGCGCGATTTCTCCGGCCTCAGCCTGCTGATCTCGCAGCGCGGCGCCACCTTCTTCACAGACACTTTCGTCACCCACACGCCGTCTGCCGAGGAAGTCGCGGAAATGACGGTGCTGGCGGCGCAGGAAATCAAGCGTTTCGGCATTACACCGCGCGCCGCCCTGGTATCGCACTCCAATTTTGGATCCCGCGATTCGGAAAGCGCCAGAAAGATGCGCGAAGCCTTGCGGCTGGTCCGCTTGCGCGCGCCGGAACTCGAAGTCGACGGCGAGATGCACGGCGAGTCGGCGATCTCGGAAATCCTGCGCAAGCGGGTGATGCCGAATACGACGCTGTCGGGCGAAGCCAACCTGCTGGTCTTCCCCAATCTGGATGCCGCCAACATCACCATGGGCGTGGTCAAGACCATGACCGACAGCCTGCATGTCGGCCCGATCCTGCTGGGTGCCGCCCAGCCAGCGCATATCCTGTCGCCATCTGTGACCTCGCGCGGCGTCGTCAACATGGCGGCATTGGCGGTGGTGGAAGCTTCTTATCCGGCCTGAGCAGCACGCTTTGGCACGCGATATTGACGAAAATTTGAATGGCCGGCGCCGGTGGCGCCGGCGCATTTATGCTAGTCTTATCCACCGGGTGGTCTCATCGATTTCCGCCAGAGACACCTGAACCGGGGTTCAATTCGTGACGCATGGCCGCAAGCTGACCATTGCCCTGTTTCTGCCGCTGCTGCTGGCAATGCCTGTGGCCGCGCAAACCAGTGCCGTCTGCGAGACCCTGCTCGACCAACTGGCATCCACGCCCGAAGTGATCGGCAACATGGCTGGCGCGCGCCGCTATTCCAGCGCGCTCACGCAACAGAACATGCAGATCCGTCAACTGCGCAACGAAATGCGGCGGATGGGCTGCTCGTCCGGCAGCATCGTCGTGTTCGGCGGCGATCACCGTGCCGAATGCGGCGACATGCAGTCGGACCTTGAGCGGATGGAAGACGACAAACTGGCGATCGCCGATCAGCGCGATGCCGCCTTAGGACGCGACAACAGCGATGCGCGCAACAGCATTCTCGCCGCGCTCGAAACCAACGGCTGCACCGGCGACGGCAGATCACAGATGGACAGGCCGGATGACAATGCCGACAGCGTCCCCGACTACCGACAGTTCAAGGGTTTCGACCGGAGGGCATATGAACCCTTGAACGACGATCTCCCGGTGTATCGTGACGAGCAGCCGTTGGTCCGCGGCGTTGCGCCGTCCACGAATGGCAGCCTTCCGACCGCCGATGGAGGGCTGCGGACCATGTGCGTCAGAACCTGCGATGGCGCCTTCTTTCCGATTTCGGCAAACGCTTCGCGGCAGGACTTTTCGCATCAGGCCGACCTCTGTGCGCAACGCTGCCCAGGCGCCCAGACGGAACTCTATGTCCACTCGACCACCAGCGAAGAGAGCGCCGACATGGTGTCAACGGTCACCGGCGCGCCCTATACCGCGCTGCCGACCGCCTTTGCCTACAAGAACCGCTTACCGGGCCAGAAAGCCGAATGCGGATGCACCATGGCATCGGCCCCAGGCAGTGGTAATCAGGCACGCGGCAGCCAGACCGCACCACAGAGCACGGCCGCCTATTCCGGCATCATCGACCTGTCCGCAAAGCCGCAGGCAAAGGCCAATGCACCTGCTGTAAAGCCGGGTACGGAACCGGCTTTGTTGCCAACGATCGCTCCGCCAGCCCCGCCCGCAGTTATCGCGCCGTCTGCAGCCGTCGCGTCGGCGGTGCCGGTCTCGCCCAACGCACCGGCGGTGGCGACACCGCCATCGGAGCGGCCCTACGAGCCCGACAAAAGCAAGGTGCGGATCGTCGGCCCGCAATATCTGCCGGCCGAGCAGAGCAGCAGCATCAACCTGGCCGATCCCGCCGTCAAAGGGCCACAGCCCCTGCAGCAATAGGCGCGTGCTGGGAGCGGCCGACCGGCCAGCGGTATTGTGCGCCAGGGCATTTGCGTTACGCCGATATTACCTGCCGTTCTTAGGACGTCGCCGGCTCGTAGCGTATATAGGCGAATTCTTCGCCGTCCGGCGACCAGTTGGGCGAATTCATCGTGCCCTGGCCGCCAAACAGCTCGAACAGCGTCTCGGCATTGCCGCCGTCCAAGTCCATCAGCCGCAGCCGGACATTGAGATCGCGCGGATGGTCGAACACGTCGGGATCGTAGGACAGCACCAGCAGTTTTTCACCGGCTGGAGACGGGTGCGGAAACCAGTCGCCGTACCGGCTGTCGGTCACCCGCTCGGTGCCGCTGCCGTCCGGATGCACGCGCCAGATCTGCATACGGCCAGTGCGGCTGGAGTTGAAGTAGATCCATTGTCCGTCGGCCGAATAATCCGGCCCGTCGTTGCGACCCTCGCCACGGGTCAGCCGCAGTTCCGCACCACCCTCGACGCCGACGGTGTAAATGTCAAAAACATCATCGCGGATGCCGCAATAGGCAAACCGTTTTCCATCCGGCGACCAGCCATGCCAGTAGGACGGCAGGTTTTGGGTCACCAGTCTCGGCGTGCCGCCGGCGGCCGGCAGCAGATAGATGGCCGACTTGCCGAATTCGCATTTGTCGGAAATGGCAATCCACGATCCGTCCGGCGAGATCCCGTGATCATTGTTGCAGCGCTGGGCAAAGCCGGTATCGACGAGCACGGCATCCGGCACGCCTGACAGCGGTAGCCGGTACATCAAGCCGTCACGGTTGAACAGCAGATGGCTGCCATCGGGCGCCCAGTTCGGCGCCTCCACCAGCAGGTCGGTCTGCCAGACCACCCGCATCGTGCGGGTGCGGACATTGAAGATCTCGACCGAGCTGCGCATCCCGTTCCCTTCGTCGTCAGACCCTACCGGTCGCGAAAGCGGTTTGTTATCGGATAGCGCCGATCGCGGCCAAAATTCTTCTGAGTGATTTTGACACCCGGGGCCGACTGGCGGCGCTTGTATTCGGCAAGGTAGAGCAGGTGCTCGATCCGGTGCACGGTGGCGATGTCATGGCCGCGGGCGACGATCTCTTCGGTGCTCATTTCCCTTTCGACCAGGCATTCCAGCATGTCGTCGAGCGCCGGATAGGGCGGCAGCGAATCCTGGTCGGTCTGGTTGGGCCGCAGTTCCGCCGACGGCGCCTTGTCCAGAATGTTCTTCGGGATGACTTCCCCCGAAGGGCCGAGCGCGCCCGGTGGCACATGTCCATTGCGCCAGGCAGACAGCGCATAGACCTGCATCTTGTACAGGTCCTTGATCGGGTTGAAGCCGCCGTTCATGTCGCCGTAGAGCGTCGCATAGCCGACCGACATTTCCGACTTGTTGCCGGTGGTCACCACCATCGAGCCGAACTTGTTGGAGATCGCCATCAGTATGGTGCCGCGCGCCCGGCTCTGCAGGTTTTCCTCGGTGATGCCGCT
>Ga0247730_1001341_pt1 | contig 13821 bp, 12 predicted proteins | sample UWRJL073202C2_FD_180959 | JGI IMG/M metagenome (GOLD analysis project Ga0247730, IMG submission 180959) | Plant litter microbial communities from Arlington Agricultural Research Station in Wisconsin, United States - UWRJ-L073-202C-2 | ecosystem: Environmental > Terrestrial > Plant litter >...
GCTGGCTGGCGCAACAGGTTCGGCGGGCTCGGCGCTGTGGTCGATGTTGAACTCGACAACAGGTTCGCTATTGCTCGATGGATCGTTTGATTGATCGCTCATAAATTCCGGAGCCTTGCTAACCGTTACATTTGATTTATCGTCCATAATTCAAGTAGTTACCTAATCTAACGATTTTTTGGATGCTGAAGGTCTCAGACCTATAGGCGAAAATGCAGCTCCGAAGGTCAGGCCGACGCAAATGTACTGGAACTCATCGCTTGGTGAGCGTTAGGCCAAGCTTCCTTACTGGAGACTTGGGGCCTTCTAACGCAATCTCCCTACGGTTTCGATTTCTGGCGCTCGGGCCTTCTTAGTTTCGCAAGATGGCTGGAGTGAACTCAGGCTGATTGATCGAGCCGCATCTCACCCTCGTACAGGACCGCACCTGAGGCTTCGGCGATATCCAATCGTCAGCTCCTGATTCAGAAAGCTAGTACTAAACCGCGAACGGTGCCGGGATATCCGATATGCCCAGCATACTAGGCATAAGGTTTTCGCGAAATTATATACAGGCGATTCAGTTTGGCCGCAGCACTCTAGAAGTAGCCACATAGGTACGTGTGAGCAGAGCGCAGCGGACCCGAGAACTGATCAGTTATCACGTTTAATCGCTGGAAATTGGCGTCTCCAGGTGACAGCCCGTCTTCGGATGGACAGCTTGATGTCAAATCAGTAGCCTCAAGCCACTTCCTCCGAGCCTCATGTAGTTCTTGGGCGCCCACGGAGCGGGCTTATCTTTAAATGGAGGTCAGGATGCCTTTTGCCGCGATACGGGGAGCCACAGCTCTTACTGACGAAATCGAGCTTGAGGCGCATCTCGCCTCTCTTCTTAGATTAGAAAATATTGGATTGCTGTTAGGTGCCGGAGCATCGGTTGCCGCTGGCGGTCTGACGATGATCGCGTTATGGAGCCAATTTGTCCGCGAGTGCGCTGACGACGCCGAATGGATGGTCGAGCATGGCTTCATCGACGCTCAAGCCATAGCGGACCCAAAACCTACCACGCCGAATATAGAGCACCTAATAGATGCTCTTGAAATTGCTTTGTCCGATTGGACTAGGCAGATGAAAAAGTTTGCAGAAGAAGTGGATTACGCGGACGGGGAGGAGGCACTGGGGCAAAACCTAGATGACCTGAAGACTGCAAAAGCGGCGCTCTTTAGAACTGTCGTCAGTGCAGCTTTGCTCCGGGAGGAATGGTGGCTTTCTCCAAGTGGTGTCGAAACAGATGACGCAGCCCTCGCGAGCCAAAGAACAATTCTTCAAAAGCTGGTTTCGGCAAGACAACCTGGTCAAGCCTCTCCTTGGATATTCACCACGAACTATGACCTAGCAATCGAATGGGCCGCAGAGTCAATCGACCTCCAGGTTTCTAACGGCTTCCTTGGCGTACATACCAGGCGCTTTTCGCCTCAAAGCTTCGACTTGGGATTTCGCAACACTCAAGCGAGGGGGGAGGCAAGGTTCGGCGTTTACAATATTTACTTGGCAAAACTACACGGATCGCTGACATGGAAGCAGGAGGGCGGTCAGGTATTTGAAGTGGCGGCTCCACTGGCCCATCAACGTATCAGGCAGTTCATGGCTGAAAGAGACGGCTCGGACCTTGGCTTGATGGTAATGCCCAGAGCGGCCAAATACATGGACACTATCGGATATGTCCTGGGAGAGCTTTTCCGTAGATTTGCTGAGTTCATGTCTAAGCCGCAAAGCTGTTTGATCCTGTGCGGATACGGATTTGGAGACGAGCACATAAACCGGCTCATTCGGTCAGCGCTTCTGAACCCCACACTCCAGCTCGTCATTTACTCATCTGGCTTCAGTGGTGATCCGGCGGATGCCAATTTGCCTTCAGCTCTACGAAAACTGCTTTCGTTAAAAAACCCTCGTATCACCGTGGTAGGGGGTGGAGCCGGTCACGCTTACATTGATTCCTTGGCCCGCCATCTACCAGACCCTCTTATCTACGATGATGACATGCGGAAATTTGAAAAGGCCCTGAGGGACGATCACGAGGCCCAAGAGCCATTACTGGATGACTTGATATGAGAAGCCGCCTGCCAGTCGGTTATGTAGTGAAGATCGAAGGTTCGGATGTAACGTTGAATCTTTTGGATATGCACCGAGGACAGTTGGCGTCTCATGCCCAAGGTGTTTCGTCAGTAACCGAGGTTGGCAGCCTTCTCGTGCTGGATGCGGGCAGTCGCGCCTTAGTAATGAAAGTTATCTCGCTAAGCTTTGACGAACCGCGTGAGGCTCACAGGCTAGGGATCGGCTCCAGCACGCATCAAAGTGAGCCGCTTAGAAACGTCTCCGGTGTCGTAGTTGGAAGACTATCTAGGGAGGGCGGAAAGCCTCGCTTCATCAGCGATTCCTTAGCAACGCCACCACTCGGGGCTGAGGCCTTCCCTCTCAATACCGATGAGCTTGCGGCAATCCTCAACTGCGAGGACGTCAACGACATCCCCATCAAGCTTGGCGACGACCTTCGCGGCGGCGGAAGCCTATATGTGGGTCTTGAGAGCTTAATTTCCAGACACGTAGCAGTGCTGGGCAGTTCTGGCCAAGGTAAAAGTTGCTTTACAGCAGCAGTGCTCCAACAGATCGTAAAATTGCCAAGCGCGAGGATTGTTGTATTCGACATCAATGGAGAGTACGAAGATGCGCTAGCTCTTCAGGATCTACCAGAGGATGCTGTGAAATGCACAACCATAGGCGGGCAAGATCCCGGTGCTTTCAAAATTCCTTACTACGCTCTCGGTCGCCATGGCTTAAACAGGCTACTGATTCCAAGCGAAAAGACCCAGCGTCCTGCGCTTACCTTCGCCCTAGAGCATCTCCATCAAGTTCAATGGTTTGCTCAGCCGAAAGGAGTAGGTCTCGTGAACGACGTCGGTCCTTTCCTATTTGATGACTGCCGCCAAGGTGGAGCCAATGAGGCTGATAGTAGGATTCAGCAAATACGCAGTGGCAGGGCCGCTACAGCAGCTAGATGGCCAAACATGGCAGCACTCGGAGCACTTGTTGCTGAAAGCCATGGAATACAGCCCACGGCGAGAGGACCTGAAAGAAATGCCTTCAGCTATTCCAACGTCTCACCTCTGATCACCAGGATTAACCGATTCGCCGAAGATCCAATGTTTCGAGCTGTAGTGGACGTTGAGGGTGGTCCCGGTTCAGGGGGAGGGCTTAATTGGGCACAGGAATCTACTCATCTGGTAGAGCAGATTTTTGGCGGACAAGACGAGCCGTGGAGAGTGCATATAATAAACCTTCGGCATCTATCGCATGATCTGACGCCGTTTGTCCTTGGTTCGCTTCTGGAACTATACGCGTATGAGTTGTTTCGCCGAGGCCAGGAAAACAAAATTCCTACCTTGTTGGTGTTGGAGGAGGCTCACCATTACCTCCGCCCTATCGGGTCGGGCGAGGAAGCAGGTGAAAATTCGCTAGCCTACGAACGGTTAGCCAAGGAAGGACGAAAATTCGGATTGGCGCTTTGGCTCAGTACGCAGCGACCATCTGAAATTTCACCAACGGTATTATCGCAGTGCAATAACTGGGTGACATTCAGGCTTACATCGGAAAAGGACCTTGCTTCTATCCAAGCTGCGAGCGAATGGGCAGACCGAAGAGAAATCCGTCGCATTGCCGGGTTGCCTAGGCAAACAGCCATAGTTTTTGGAGGAAGCATATCTATGCCTACTCTAATCCGTGCCGCCGAGGCTTCCCCAACACCGCGTTCAGGTGACGCAGAATTTCGTGCATGGGCGGAGAATCGTCCCGTTCCAAGACCGGCAGCGCCAGCACCACCTGCACCACCTGCGCCACCTCAGCCTCCCGTCATTCCGGCAGCATGGCCAGATCCACAACCCTTCGATGAAGATGTTCCATGGTAGTTCTAAGCATCATCTTGAGGCCTAGGGATCTACGGCACGCAGGGTAGGCCGGACCCTCACCAGCTTAAGGGGTTGTCAATAAATCCTGCCATGTAGAGCTGCCGCTCAATATCTCTAATCGTCTGGAGCAGAGGATCGGTGGGCTGCATGAAATGCTTCGCCAGAATCAGGGGCAAAGCCTCATGCACCTCCAGCCGCTCACAGATTCGCGCTAAAACTGCAAGCGAGAGCGTTCGCTTGCCACGTTCTAAGTCACTTAAATATTGAATGGATACCGTGCCTAAGAAGTCTTTCTGCGTGAGTCCTTTGTGACGACGTAATGCCTGCACGGCCAAGCCGACAGCTTCGTTTAAATCCATCAATCATAGCCCGAGCAAAGCTAGCATTGGACGCAGGGATGAGCTATTTTTGGAATCAACGATAGGCGAATATAAGATATATCTTGATTGGTTGGCGTCCAACGAATCTCGGGCTTTGGTTGTCCGCCACCGCTTGGCACACCTGTCTTTGGGGCACGTTCCCCCTCATTTATTGTGAGTACTACGGAATGAATGACAGAATTCAAGCTGAAATATTAAAGCTGAAAGCAGATGCAATCGGGGTCGTATTCACTGGCTTCATTACACATGCGAGGGTTGAGCCCCCCGCCATGTTGACTGGTGAGGTCTGGGGACACGTATGTGCAGATGGATTTGGAAACTTCGCGGACGGGCACCGGATCGAGACGTCGGACATTTCCGAGATTCATTCCCGTGGCGAAAGCTTGTGGATCACCACGCGAAGTGGGAGCGACTACGGCATCCTTTCCTTCGCGTCCTTAGGTTGGAAGTATTTTGCTGATCTCTATAAAGCTCACCTCCAGCTTGATCAGCACGTCCCAAGCTCACCGCTTTGGCATATGACGTTGTCTCCGGAAAGGGTTCCTGGCCTTGCTATAAAGCCAAGGGAACGACCTCGTCGTGAGCTAGAGTCGCACAATGCGAAGGTGCTGAAGCGGGACCTACTCGGACCCGAGGAAAATACAAAATACATGGACCAGATGCAGGCGTTTGTTGACAACACAATTGAGACGCTGGAGCGGAATGGTGTGAACACTTTCAAGGCTCTTCGCTGATCAAGCTGCCAGACCATCGCATGCTGTATTTACTCAGGCTAGAAAGGTTCTCGAATGGCCAGACAGATTGATCTCGAATTAGATCTCAGGTGTCGATTCCCTGCTGCGTTCCATGCCTCGACGCATTTCAGGTTTGACTGTGGCGAAGGGTGGCTCGCAATCGTAGAGACACTCTGTTCGCTTCTGTCTCACGCAAATGAATGTACGGAACATGCCCCGACCCACCTAGTGGGTGCGGTGGAGAAGATGGGGACGCTGCGGATCTTGGTAGCTGGTCGTGCCACTCGTGCTAACGAATGGATCATGTTTGCGGAGCGGCACGCGGCTCGTACGTGTGAAATCTGTGGAGCGAACGGCAGACTGTTGTACATCGACGGTTGGCAGCGGGTGCGTTGCCAATCTCATGCGCAAACCACGCGACCTTTTGGAGAGGCCGACTAGCGTAGTTTCATAAGCCCACTTTGCTAAGTGCATGGTTCAATTGTCAAACGAGTTCTTAAGGTCGTAACGCATTTTTTTTGCGTAACATAGCTATGTTACGAACAAAAAATAGCGTTACGTCATTGTGCGTCCAGGCATGTGAAAGGGCTCCGAGTCGAAGGCTGTCAGAACGGAGTGCAGCTATCCACAAGCCTGGAGGATGGGTCTATTAGCATTGTGCAAAATTCGCACATTGCTATTCGAGAGTTGGGTAGACCGGTGCAGTCATCGCCCAGTGCACTGACAGAGGGCTATCGGCCGACAGCAGACGCTAGGCGGATCTCCATGGCGAAATCCGATATGGATGCCAGCCCGCAACGCCATCAGAGTGCATAGCAGCGCATCCAGTTTTCCAAGCTCTTTCGGCGAACCGTGGAGACGCAAAACAATTTTCTAAGGAGTTTTTATGCCTATCCCTTCCGCAGTTTGGAACACCATCGAATCCGACATGCGTGCCGTAACAGTCCTGACTCAGAGCGGCTGTGACACGCACGCGCTGGCCCTGCTGTTCAGTTCAATTGACAAAATGGCTTGGCTTACCAGCGCAAATATCGACCACACTCGTAGTGACTTCATACGTTGGGTCGACGATTACTTTCTACCAGCAGGCTCAATCTCTCTTGACGCAATTGACCTTTACGCAGCGAGATGCGGATTTCTCCATACTGGTTCCTCAGAGTCAAAACTGTTTCGCGACGGAAAAGCGAAGCAAATCTTTTATTCCGTCGGACCTCTTAGGCCACAGGGAGAGATACTGACCGAGGTCCACGCGAAGCTACCAAAATTAGGTCTCACACCAGACGACGTGGTCATAGTTCAGTGCATCGAACTGTTGGAGCAGTGGGTGGCAGCTATGGAGCGATTCACCGACGCCATAAAGGCAGACGCCTCCCTTGAGGCCCACACAAAAGAACGGGGTGAACTTCAATTGGCCGTTTTCCCAGTAGCTTGAGGCCACCTACGGCCTGTCCGCAGCCTCTAAAATTCCCTCACGATCGAATCGCCTCATCGCGAGTCCGCTTCGGGTGAGCGCAGCTGTTCGTAAATGGCGGATAACGACCCAAAGCTGCCTTTCGCGAGGTGTAGCTAATGGCCAAAAGCGGACAATCATAAAAGGCAGCTTTCGAGCATCTCAGCGTTGGCATTGCCATCTCTGCGCGCGAAGCCGCTGCGCTAAACTGGCGAGCGGCTTAGTCGACGAGTATCAGGCGAGCCGAGGTGAAGAATTAATTTCTCAGCGTCCTAAATGCTACTCGTCTAGACCATCAGGCTCACCGAACAAGTATTTTCCTGTATACCAAATCGACCGCCCAACATTGTGAATTAGCTGCTCTCCTTGCCGTAAGGGCGAGTTATCTTCATTGACGCCCGCGAGCTTGATAGCATCTGTAACCTTCGAACCAGTAGGGTGCGCATCTCCCACTCGCATGTCATAAGCACCGGCAATTTCAGCAAACACCCGCTGGGCGCCGTCGGTTCCAATACCCTGAGCCAGGATACTTTGTAGCAATTTATTCGAGCCAAGCTTATCTTTCTCCGCGTGTGTAGAAAGCTTGCGTAATTCGCGCACGTTGAGTCTGTCGGAGAATACTCGAATAATATCTTTGGCCAATCTGAGTAGGGTTGGCCTATCCCTACTCGCAAATCTAGATATTTGTTGTCCGATCTCAGTGTCATTAATATCATGGGTGAATAAGGATATATTGTATTTTTCTCGAAACCCATCTTCTAGAAGCCTCATGCTTCCAAAGAATAGTTCTTCAACCGCATGTGTAGATGCTGGTTTTGCCTTCACCTGGGATTCTAGCAACTCGCTTGAGACTTTGCCTTCTGGAGCAGTGTTATGTGCTGCCCAAACATGTTGTTCCCACGAGGCCAAGCGAGCGACGTCATAGGCGTAGACAGTAATTAGGTCAGCGCTATTGATCCCAAAGTGAGTTTTATACCCTGACGTGGACTGAATAGCCCCAGTTTCGCCAGTGTACCAGGTCAACTTAAAGCCGCGGTTATTCAGAAGCTCAGTGACAACGCTGGCCCGAAACCATAGCCAACGACCGATGTCCTCGTTCCTAAGCTCCCGTGATGGCATTCGAGTTCCATCAGTTTCCACGATGAATTGAGGGAGGTTCTGATCAGTATCTCCACGAACGCGCTGGCTTTTTGATTGGTGGTCGACCCACTCCTCCCGCCAAAACTCACCCTCGACCCGAACGCCTGCATAGCCTCCACGTTGCCCATCGGAGCTTTCATGGCCTGTGTTCGTATCATTTTCAGGCCCCATCACCGGAGCGTCTTCATCCTCATCGACGTCCGTCCGCCAAGCACGAAACATCGCCCAGCTTCCCCCGAAAACGTCATTGAGATCCCTAACGATCAGCTCGAACCTACCGTTATCTCTTTCCTCGCTTCGTGTTTGCAAATTTGAATAATTGCTATTCTGCAAAGCGGCGATATTTTCTACTCTCTGTCGATAATACGATAGGCGAAGTGACAAATTTCTAGCTGCCAAATAATCAATTAGGAACTCTCTTTTTATTTCAATAAGACGATGTTCGCCGTTCGCGTCGAAGGTTTCGCGAGCTACTATTACAAAGTTTTCTTCAGGCCTAACCCAGTTGTCACCTTCTTTGATGAGACGCAGCGCAACGATGAGATCTGGACTCAACATCCATTTGTTGCCACCTATGACGGGTTGCGGCAGCACGTAAACTAGGTTAAAGCCTATTGGCTCTTTATCGTTATATTGATATTGATCGATTGAAGCATAATATCCATCTTCGTACGCATACGGCGCGACCGTGTGACCTATTCCTATGTCGCTCCAGCCAAGACGCTCTTCCACAAGGACTCGATGTTCTGGCGGGAATGCAACGGAGCCACAACCGAAATACTCACTGATATGACCTACCTCCTTCAAGTCTCCTTTCTTGTCTTCTACAGACGCTCTCAAAGGAACCCATGTCGCGTTGCAAAATACTCTGCGAGTTTCCTTGGTTTGGAGAATCCACTCTTCATTCATGGTTGAACTTCCGTTATTCATGATAGCGTTTGGTAATAAAGGCGTGCCCTTCGCCTTGTTTAGCATTTTAGCTCGCGACTGGTGGCATCGGTGCACAGGCTACGCAGGATGCCAGGGCTGAGGATAGAGTAGCAACGCACCTAGCCTTCGAGGGGCAGCTGTATGGATCTGCTGGTGCTCAAACGGGTGAGGAACCACGTTCAACGGAAGGCTCTTTTGGCCGGTAGCAGCCTGTCGCCACCGGCAGCAACCGACCCATAACGGACGCTCATAAGCAGGACGCAGGGAGCCTTTGGCCACCAAGCGCGACGAGGTGTTCGGCGTTGATCAAAGGGATGGGTGGAAAAAGCTGTTTCAATTGAATATTGTCCTGCATCGACATCGAGCAAGGTGCTGGAACCGCATGAGTAGTCCAACCCCAAATATCAGTGAACTTGTAGAGTCGTTGAAGGTGCAGGCTGGGTTGCTGATCCAGGCGTCAAAGATGGAAGCTGGAGAATCTCCTGATGCCCGCGACGAATTTACTCGTCAGCAATTGAGACGTGCATCGGAGCTGGTGAAAGGCGCAGTCGCTCTAGGGGCAATTGAAAACTCTGCATGCTTGGGAATTCTGAGCCGGAGCCTGCTTGAACAGCTGATCACGGTCTTGTGGGGCATCAGGTCTGTAGAGAATGCGGAGTCCCAAATGGGCGCGGGTCCCGCAGAGTTGGCGAAGGCGCTGAAAATGAACCTGAAAGCTGGCACCGCCAAAATGTTGGATCGAGACACGGGTGAGGACGTGACCGCCCAATTTCTGGAAAAAGAACAGGCCAAACGAACTCGTCGACGCAAATCCGTGGAGGATCAGGCCAAGGAAGCCGAGGTGCAGGATCTGTATACGGTGTTCTACCGACTGTTATCACTTGAAACGCATGGTCACAATGAGACCCCAGCCGAAAAAGCTGAGGCTAGCGCTTTGTGCGCCACTCACCTTCAGGGCATCGGCGCAATCAGCCGAGGTATCGGTCAGGCGTGTGTCTGCTGGCTGATAGGTAGGCAGTGGCCCGACAACGAATCGCTACGTGACGCATTAGGGCTAAATGGATGATTGCATAGTTTTGCCAGATATCTAGACCCGGAAGAATATGGAACGGCTTCATACCGAAAATGACCTTGAAAACTTCTTACTCAAGCAGTGTGGGCGAAGCGTCACAATTGTCTCTGCATTTGCATCTTGTACAGTCGGGGTTCTGAAATCGATTGCCGCCAAAAAATGACGTTGAAGTGGCGGTGGGCACAATCAATGCCCTTACTTCGCCAACGTTTATCGACGAGGCTCGAACGCTTCTTCATCGGCGGCTTTGGGTAGATTTCCGAGGCAATGGTCTACGGCTAACAGCCTGCTGCTTAGCATCGGTAACACTAGCCAGAGGCTACCCCTAGCCACTTTCGCTTAGCGGCTTAGGGGACCGGCTTCGCCTAATGATGCGAGTTGGTAGCTCACCTCGGTTCCGTCCCCTAGCTGCTATTGATGGTATCCTCAACCTTGAATCCAGAACCGCAAGCTATGGTTATCCAAACCGCCGCCGTAAGAATTTACCCTTGCTTTGAACGTGGCTGGAATGTCAGCCCCATGGCCGCCTTTCTGGAAAAACTCCTTCACAGAATGTAGAGCTGATTGGCGAAACTGATCCCATACACGGTACAACTCCGACTCCCTCTCCCGAGATTCTGCTGCCGCGCTTGACTTCCTTTTCGGCGGATAAACCATGTAAGAAGGTGTTGGCGAATGTTGGTGTATGAATTTGATATCCCCATAGACCCATGGGTCTATGACGTTGGTACGCCAGTGAAAGCGGATGGAAACGCTTAAATTATTGTTAATGCCGAAAGGCTGCATGACATGATCATCAACAAAAAAGAACTGGCCTTCCTTTTCTTCAGTTTCAACTCTGCTCTGCATCTGATTGACGGCTGAAATCAGGGCGCTGCCTGCGCGACGTGCATCCATTTCAGTTTCGGCGCGTTTCTTCGCAGACTTGGCCTTGGCGTACCCGGACAACGCCCGGTCGTAGATCCTCAATTGCTCAGCGATGTAGGCACCGCAGGACTCCAGATGCAACTCTCTCAGTGCGCCGGTTCCACCGTCATATAGGGTCTGGTCAACGAGCTTATACAGGCGATCAACGTCCACTGCTTTAATGCGCTCCTGCTGCTCAGGAGGTAGGTTAATTTCACTCATTTTCGTCCTTGCTCAGCCATCCAAAACCTGGCTGCTGGTCATCAGGGGTCTGACCTGTCTTCAATCCAAAGGCAGGCCCGCTTGGCTTATGGCTCAGCAGTTGGCCGACCGATCCCTTCGCCAATTTTTCCAAAGTAATAGTCCAATCGCAGTTTCAGCAACTCGGCAAACGGAGCCGTTTCGGTGCTGATGATCCTCAGCAGTTCTGCCTTCAAGCTGTCAGTCCAGTCATATTCATCAGCCAATGCTTTCCGGCTCATATGGTCATGTTCGTAGCGCTTGATAAGGCTCGCAAAAAGCTGCTCATTTGAGCAGGAGTCGATGATTAGCAGCTTCGCGAAATCCTTCACATCGATGAACTGAAGGAAAGGCGTGGCGGCATAGTTGCCGTCCTGGACACCATACTCATACAGCGAACTGTAGTTATCAGTACTGGCGGCCAAAAGCTCAACGTAGCCTCGCGCAACTGTTTGCATCTGACGATGGAACACTTCGTCCGTGGCCTTCTTCATCATGCTGTAGATGGCTTGGAATTCCGGGGTATCAGAGGATGAGTAACCTAGGCCGAGCGCCCCCGTCCCACCCAATCCAAACGCGCCGGTCCCAGCCAAAAGCGTGTTCGAGTTCAACAGACATGAAGCATAGTCAGAGAAATACTGCTCTGCCGAGCAGTCCTCTCCTAATACAGGATCTCCGAACTGGCGTAGCGAAATGATAATGCCTGCTGCGTGCAAAATTAGCTCTGGGTAAATAATACTGTGTTCGTCAAGCTGGCTCAGAAGCGCAGTTTTCGCCGTCTCGTACTCGCCCTTGGACAATCTGGTCCAGTCCCAGAGGAGCCTCCACGCCGGAATATCTACATGACCGGCAACCTCGGGGTGACGGGCAAGGCTTTCATTGATTTTGTCGGCGTCAATTTTGCCTGTGAAAAACAGTTCTGAAAGGTGCTCTGGACTGACGATAGGGTCAGTCCATTTGACCTCTGGATATCGACTCTTCAATAGATCAAATTGCTTGTCCGCTGGTGATCTCTCTTTGTTCGAAAGAAGGCCTGTAGAGAATTGACTGGTGCGAAGTAACCTGAGAGCTTCCCTATCCAAAGCACCGCTTCTCGACTCGCCTCCGGTCGCGATCATATACAGAAGTAGCTGCTTCATTGCTTCTGGCTTGTCTCGCAACCGAACATCGACAGCCTCCACAAGACGCTCAAAATCTTCGAGGATGGCGCGTAGGTTCCGGTAGTTAGGGTGCGTTGATCCGTTAAACGTAGCCAGCAACGCGGTTCTTTCATGCGTCACGACTTCACGCACCAAATGCGTTCTTAGCCTCACTGTGAGCTTATCCAACACCTCGGAGGGATCCGCCTTGACCTGGATGGTCTTGCCCACGAGTTTCTCCTTCTGCCTCTCGTAATCCTCCTTTCCAGAGATCTCTTCCTCGTTGGCAAGGATGATGACCTTCAACTTTTCGTGCTCGACGAAGCTGTTGATGAAACCCAAAATATCCGGGACTTTCATAGAACAGCGTTCGAGATCGTCAATGACGAGGATGTTGCCATCCAGCTTGAGCAGCATGTCTCTTGCAAGCTGGTCAGTCCGTTTCATCCCGCCGAATTTTTCTATAGCACCAGAAAGCGCAGACCCGATAATCCGAGAGGCTTTTGAGCTGAGATAAGGGTGTGCCTGCGCGAAAAACTGGTCATGGATAGCCCCCACCGAAGCAACCCCATAAAGGCTGGCGTACAGGTAACCAGGTTGCTCTTTAGGCGGTAGCCCGGCAGCCCGAGCATCCAGATAGCTTTTAATAAAATGGGTTTTTCCAGCTCCCCATGGAGCACTCAGCATCACTGCATATTCAGACTCCACCGAAGCGTCCAGGTAGTAGTCGAGAAAACGTGCAGCCTCATTGGTACTTGCCATAGTTTTAAAACTCCGGTTGACCAGGGAGAGGATCTGGGCACTCTCCGAGATTCAGTGTGTCTTTGATACGGGTCAATGTACGCATGCCAATCTCTATAACGTCGGTTACGAAACCTTCCTATCCAGGCGATTTTTTCACAACGAGTTCGACTACTTTCCGGTCGTTCTGCTTGGCTTTGAGGGTATGGTTCTCGTCTAATAACACCTCATTGATAGAGGCGATGCTGGCGACCTTGGTCCTTAACTCTTCGTTCTCTTGACGATAGCTTGTAGACTTGAGCCGCTCGGCAATCAAATCTTGATGCTTCACGTCCCGCACGGCTCGACTAGATCGGCCCTGAATCTCCCGGATAGTCTCTGCAACGGTTGGATAGTGGTTATGGATCAACGCTGTTGACACACCCGCTTCGCGAGCGACAGCGGCGATGGTCACCTTAGTTTCCTTGGTATGAGCACGTCCCTTCTGAATGCGGTAGATGGCTAACCTCAGATCTTTCTCACGATCCTCAGCAGGCTTGTAGTTGGCTGTCTTGTCCTTCGGCTTCATGCGATCAGGGTCTCCATGCCCAATTGAATGAGAACGTCTCGGCAGCGTTTTAAGTCGCGTTCAACGCGTTGACGACCTCCCTCGCCAATATCCTGGCAATGCAGCAACTCTCTCAGATCATTATATTGTCGCAGGTAGATGGGGCCGTGGCGGGCATCGATGACGGCATTGTTGCAGTCGCCGCAGCGAGTACGGTCAAGAGTATTACCGACGCAACCATCATTATCTGCGGTACACCAAGCGTGGCCGTTGCTGCGAATCACGGAACTCTCCGCAATGGATTTCACCATCGAGGCGCGATCCTTGAAGATCAGCAAGTTCTGTGGATCGCGCTGCCAATGATCGAGCGCCCGGCCATAGCCACCAGCTAAGGACTTGTCTCCTAACCAGTTATCGACGACGTCTACTTTGATATCGTCCAGCTCCGCCTCAATATCGGCATACAGGTCAAGGTCCAGATGTCGTCCCCACCCGTCGTCCATGGCGTAGCCTAAAGTCATGTCCATCGACCAATGCGCGTAATGTTCTTTGAGGTAGCGCAGGTCGCCGAAGCGGCTGTGTGCGGCGTAGTTGGCGAATT
>Ga0247730_1001343_pt1 | contig 13804 bp, 20 predicted proteins | sample UWRJL073202C2_FD_180959 | JGI IMG/M metagenome (GOLD analysis project Ga0247730, IMG submission 180959) | Plant litter microbial communities from Arlington Agricultural Research Station in Wisconsin, United States - UWRJ-L073-202C-2 | ecosystem: Environmental > Terrestrial > Plant litter >...
GCATTGGCTGCATCATCCGCTTACGCTGCTAAGCCCTGCACCACAAATGACGACTGCGCAGGCGTCTACTGTGGGTCTCTGGTTACTTGCACGCCATCTTATTGCTCTGGCAACATGTGCTTGCCTAGTTTCTGTGCTCCCACCGTAGAGGCATGCCAGTATAATCACAAGTACGTCGAGGCATTTTGCTTCATAAAGCGGTGCTTAGCTGACTCGCGGTACCCAGTCCTCCCAGATCTGATTAGAGAGGTTGACCGACGAGATAGAGCCACAGCAGGAAGAAGGGCAGAACCAGCTTGAGAAATAGTGATCCAGAATATCCGTATCATTTTTCGATCTCTAAAGCAAGGACGAGGCCAATTTTCTGGAAGAATCAACTTTGTATGTGTATGAATCAATTGCATAACATACTACATATTTACTCGTAAACTTCGCAACCATAATCCACACACCCTTCACGGGTGAAAGTGATAATATGGTCTACAAAAAAATGAATCCATGTGCGACATCGATCCAGCAGAGCAGCTTACCGCCTAATGTCCTGGTTGTGAAACCAACCTCGCAGTAGCAACTATATCAGACTGTGAGCATCTCAACTTGCATTGGAATGACATGGCTTACTAGTAATCTGGGTGGAAGGGTGTGAGTCAGACGCAGTCGTTTACTGAAATGGGCTGACAGTGGACTTACAAAGCCATTTGCGCTTGAAAACTTCGATTTCTTCTCTGCCTTTCTTGCCGTCCATCACATCTGGGTATTCATTCCGAAGAGCAGGGACAATTACTTCCTCGAACTTGTCTTGAAATCTATATCGCCACTCCCGAAGAGTACGTGCGTAGTGTGGGCCAATATTGTTGATTGAGTCCACGATGAGTCGGCCTCCAGAGCCCTTTTCTAAAGATTGTAACAGATGTGTAACCGTTGGCAAGAATCCACCAGGGAATACTGCCAGGTGTAATTAGCATAAAAGATAACACTAGAGGAAATGGGTGCCATACTCTATCAGGCGACATTAGACATGAACTGGTAAAAAGTTGGAGAGGATCTAGGCTTACCCATTTTCTGATGAAATCAATGTCGTTGATGTATTTCTGGTATCCTGGGCGTGCGAGTATTGTCAGAAAACCGCACATTTCCAAGTAAAAGCATACTAACGAGCTTCGGGTATAGTGATGACTTGAACAACGCCCACCCCGCCTTGCTTCTTCAAAGCCCAGTCTACCTGGCGCCAATATGTCTCCAAAAACTCTGCGCCGACAGCCTCAATCATCTCAACGCTCACAAGCCGGTCGAAAGATCCTTCCCAGAGACTTGGCATATCACGATAGTCCATTAGGTGGACTTTGATCCGATCCTGTAAGCCTACAGCCGCAATTCTGTCCTGCGCAAGCTTCTGTTGTTGTACGCTAAGAGTCAAAGTGTCGATTCTAGTGTTTGGAATCGTTGAAGCGATGAGAATTGCCATTGAGCCCCAGCCAGAGCCTATCTCCAGTACTCGATGTCCTGGAAGAATCTTTGCTTTGCGAATGATGTGGTGGAGCTTTCGCATTTGAGCATCCTTTAGTGTATCTTCGTCCAGAGAAGGGGGCGTGGGAGGAGGAGCGGATATAGATTCAACTCGCTTCCCAGAGATCCTTCGAGTCATCTCGGAGTCTGTAATTTCTGTTTGTTGATCTCCATCGAGCTCCTTAAAGATGGCACAAGAGTATGTCATGTCCTCCGACAAGAAACCTGGTAACCATTGTCAGAACGTGAAGAAAAGAGAGAACATGCATTACCTAGAAACATATCGTTTGAAATGTCATAATGTGCCGAGATGTTCGATCGGGAATTTCCCAACGTGTTCAAGAAGCGATAGGACGTCAACTTCTGCGGCAGCGAAAACAAAGCAGAGAGCCTTGAATCCAAATTGGCCATCTGATCCTTGTTAGCCAAGAATATCTTACACAGCCAGAAAGAGTGAGTAAAATCCGCTCATTATCACTGAGTCCGAATGCGCCGTACATTAAAGAGTGAGACGAGGTCATCACATTGCGCTTCGCCGTACATGAACGACTCAGAGAAGCCCAAGTCACCCATAGTACAGAGCCGAAGCCAAAACGTATTGCTCTTCACTCGGATCTCAGCCTTTCGGGTGCTTTCTTCGGCATTTTCCCCGAATTGATAGTCATTGTCGGCCGTGAGGACTCTGAGATGGCCTGCCGTGATCCTGGACATAACGCTGCAGTCCAACTCTAAGCCGGTTTAGCACAATTCACAAGAAAAAAGACATACGACACAACCGCAGTCTCCGCCAAGTAAACAAGGGGACGCCAGCCAGTCTGAAGCAAAGCCTCAGAGACGCGATTCCACGCTGTATCAGCTATACCAGAAACTGAGAGGGAGTGCTTGTTCGCGGTATCCAAAAGTTGCCTGGACATGTTGAGGTGGTGGTAGGGGGTCAAAAGGCGAACACGAGAATTAGAGACCAACACGCCATTATATAATAACGAGAAGTTGGGGAAGAAATTGTTCGACTGTCAGCCGCTGTGGGCACAGATCGCGGTTTGAAGCCAAACAACGTTGGTCCACGTGGTCGTACCCATTTAGGGTTTGCGCTGGTTTGCTCAGACTCTAGAAGTGTAAAATGCGAAAGGGTAGAGATATGTAATACGGATAGGATACTTCATTGAAGAATATAGCGGTGCTATAAGGACCGATAGTGCATGGAGGTACCAATGCGAGATTTTCGAGGAAATGATCCAACATCCTGCTGAGATCTTCGTCGATGGAGCCCGGAGTCGAAGATTGGGCCTCTACGGGGTGTCCATTTGCTGTGAGGAGCAAGGAATTGGTGGAAAGGATTGAAGTATAGAGAGTGATAGTGCGAGAGATAGAGAGGTGAGAGTAAGTCGTTGACGCTTTATACTAAACGGCAAACGCCGGTGTGGCGCTCGGCGTCACCTGCTTCAGCTTCCCTTAGACCCTCACCCTCACCAATACACTCGCAAGAAATGATGACTTGGTTCTCAAAGCCAGAGCCAGAAGATAGCATGGACTTCTTGGACTATTTCATCCCAAAGCCAGAAATGATTGATGAGTGCAGGGCCCGTCTAGCCGACCCTTCCTATACTCAATATGACCTGGAGAACGCAGCGCTTGCCATTCAAGATCTACACCAAGCCGACAATCTCTTGCGGCAGCTGGAAGAGCAATTAACAGACAAAGATGAGCGTCTGGCTTGCGCGGCCAAGGTGTTGGAATCTTGGGACAGGTTGTTCGTCCACGAGGGGGTATGTCAATACTCACCGCTAACCAATCAATATACTCACCGTGGTGACTGTGTAGAAGATACGGGATGCGCAAGACAGGCTCAAAAAGGCGCGTTGATATCTTGACAACATCGAGGTATTACTCGCTCTGTGCTTTCCCAGGTGACCTCCGCTTACAACATCTTATATCTAGGCTTCTCGGTACATAAGTAATGGATGGCTCTCTACACCGCGTTGTTTTATATGTCTGCGATGCAAATCACTTCAGTCATCCCAAAACTTTTATACCACTTAAAACGCTTCTTGTTTTGATTTGAGGTTATCGCGGAAACTTTGACGTCGATTGGACTCCGAGTCAAGGGTTACCAACTTGGGCTCCGAAGGAATCCACTGAAGCTCTGCGAAGCCTTGGGAGTAAGCGCATTCGTCGACTCTCACTCTTCAGGCAAGCAGTCAAAAAGTTAGCGCCGTGAGACGAGGACAAATTGAACTACCGTTTAGGTAATCGCAGAGTGAAATTCAATAACCTTCGACTGCGGGAACTCTCAGCAATCATAAATGGCCAAGACTGAACTACTACATGTAGAGGTTTAGAATACATTGTGCATGAAATAGGATAGTGAAAAAACAAGGGGATAATAGTGTTCCAATATCATCCATCCCTTTTCAACTTTTGAGTTCGATTCTTGATCTCCTTTTCCACATTGGCATCGACGTCCCGAAATTGGTTTATCGATTTAAGGCGCGCAATAGTTGTTTTGGGTCGGTTCAATGGCGGCGGGAGCGGAATGCCTCCAATAGGCTCACACTCTATTTTATGAGGCCGCTTAACGACGAATCACTAAAATCGTCGTCTGCTAGGTTTAATGAGTAACTACATGTAATGGATTAGACGAACAGTCTTACCTCGCACATCCAAACGTAGCGCACTGACAGGAGGCATTGGCAGGTCTACGGTATCAATGATTGTCCTAAACAATCGTTTCAAATACTCTAGCAAAGAATCTCACCTCCGAGCACCACAGCGTCATCTGCGGATATTCCTTGTTCCCAAGCATCGTAGTCATCCTTTTCGTCAATTTTGGATGGTGATCCATGGCCAGAGTCAGACACGGACCCATCCCCAAGGGAAGGCCCCGGCGTCCACAGCTGGCTTTCTTGCGCTCTTCGTGAGCTTCCAGAAGATCGTGTCGTGGTAATCACAACCCCATCGAATATCATCTTCCGCCCGTCTTTCCTCGTCGCAGCAGCTGCACGCTGAGACTCAGGTAGAGATGTGTGCTTAATGGTAGGTTGGGACCCGTCTTCTGAAGTCAGAGGGCTGGTGTCCTCTATTTGGCTGGCGTAGTCTTGAAGCCTTTCAAGCGCATTCGACGGCATTAGATGAGACGTACATCTTCCGACTAATGGAGAGGGCGGGAATTGCCTCGAGGAAGGCGATATAGCACGTGAGCTTGGTGAAACTGATTGAAAGAGAGCGTGGTGCTTCGATGGTAGCGCGGTCGGGGTGAAAGGAGGCTGAGAATCAGGTATTATAGTTCCATTCTGTAAGACTAGATCAGCCATCAATGAACGGAGACTTGAGGGAGGTTCCACTCACACCCGTGAGCTGTGAATCCAAGCTTTCAGGAAATCCAGCTGTTAGGTTGCCTTGGTATGCATGGTCGAAAGCATGCAAATACTCCTTGATATCGAGTGGACATTCTTCTGCGATGTTCGGCCGGTCTCGATAGTGTCGAATCCAGAAACGCTCAAATGCCATTGGTCCGAGCGCAGGTAAAGGGCTATAATGGAACGCAGACGTGATCAAGTCACCGAATTTCTCCAGAGTAGCTATCCCGGGGGTACTTTCGTTTTCCAGTACCGACAAGCAAGTCTCATACAGAGGAAAGACCTGGAACCGATCTATCAGTTTGGACTACCTGCGTGTGAGAGTCATAATGTTCACCTTGGCATTGTAATCAGGGGGAGACACTCGCTTTTCTTCGTTGCTTATCCAATGACAGCAAACTGTCTGTAGTGTTTCAATATCACTCGAACTACCGTCAACAAGAAGCTTCTGGAAAAGTTGCACATAGTCCAAGGCGAGATATAACTCGAAAGTAGATGCGCGCTCGAGGATAGAGGCGACTGTAGGCAACATGGATTTCCTCGTGACTGTATTTATTGGCAGGCGAGACAAAAGAACGTAAGAATCCAGAGGACGAGCAGACAGCCTGTTTCACAGGTGTAAGTGGTGAGTTTAACGTGAAAATGACCTAAACTCACCTTTCCCAATGATCAGACCTGAAGAACTCTTCGATATTTGCGTTGGGGATAGCCAGATCGAGGAGATTCCCACACAATACCCTCTCACTATCGTCCATGCTCCAATTCCTAATTCATTGTGAGGAATTGCATGCAGATTGATGTAGCTTACTGACCCGACTGGAACCAGACAAAACAGTAAATCTTCGCTGGCCCAACGAGGCGGCGGCGAATCAACCAGTTTGCTTCCGACATGATTCCAGACCATGCCTCTGATACGTGCCGTCAACATGCATTCAGACATAACCAGGTCACGAAGATGTTGTACATCGGTCGAATACGTGTGGAGTAGTTCAACTACAGAGCTCCAGGCTTCTAGCTTCTCCGAATCCAGATTCATTGGGTGTTTACGAGGCGCCTGCAATATTGCATTGGCAGGATGGTGCCACCATGATGACTCACAGATCTCTGCCATCGTTTTCCACAGTCCGAGAAGAAGTCTGAGAGAAGGCCCTTTAGCAGTGACAAAGTTGGCCAAAACATCCCCAATACGTTGTTCCACAACCGACGTCGCATGAATACCCCGGTTACGTTGAGAGAGAGTAACTCGGATGGAGAGTAATGTTCGCCAACTATGAATCAATTCGTCCTACGAAGAGTCAAGATTTTGACCAGTGTACAGTCTTCATGAAAATTCACCTGGAAATTGAATTCTGTTCGGGACGCAGCATTGGCTACAAGGCTCCAGCTTGAAAAGAGCTTGTCCCAGTTGTCCGCAATGTCCTCCTCTGCCAAGGGTCTGATGGCAGAAATATTGGTATTGCTCATAGCGCAGACAACATCGCCTATGGTCTCTTTCGTAGCAAAGAGAACAGTGTTGTCGAGTAGTTGCCGTTGAATGAGAATGTCTGCTCTGATCATGGCTCCGTCTGGATGATCTTGGTCGGCCGCGCGAATAAGTTTCAGGAGTAATCTTGCTGCTTCCTTGAATATCCTACTCTTTGAAGGTTTTTGCACGAGATTGAAGATGTTTTCTATCAGATGATGAGCGGGGGAGAATCCGAGGTCTACAATCCCATCAAGCGTATGCCCTCTCATCTCGGTCTGCAGCGCAATGACGATAGCCGTGGGCACTCCGAGAAGTGTATCATTGTTGATGAACAGAAAAGCTCTCTCTTTCAGGTCATCCGCACCTTCTACAGGCAGACTTTGACCGCGGCACCCGCTTGGGATACGCCCAAATGCCCAAACTAAACACTTGAGTACACCTGCGTGTATAGTTTGCAGAGACGGCTCCGCTCTGGTAGGACCTAGTCTGCAAGCCTGCAGAACATTACGAATGAAACGGATGGTACGTGGATGCGAGAACAGATAAGAATCTGTAAGCACAACGAAGCAAGCCAATGTTGTCATGACCCATGGGACACGGGCGGCGTCTTTGAGGTCAAGGAGAAGCACATTCTCAAAGGTCATGTCTTGTCCTGGAGGCGGTTTATGTTGTCCCTGGGTATCCATAAAGTCTTTCATAATCACAGCAAGGTCATAAAACTCGTTTTCGGCGATGTGCACTGTCTCAGTTTTGGCGAGAGCGATGGAGCTGAGAGCATGGATAGCATGAAATCGAACATCAGACTCCTTCGAGACAAGGAGGTTTAAAATGGGCTCCAGCAGGGTCTTATAAATAACAAAGAACTCCACTGGATGAAGCCGAAATAAGTTATGGATGGCCTGGACACTGAAGTGAGCAGGGATAAAGGAGATACAAGCAAGAGACCTACCTTCAATGCGATAATAATAAAGCTAGTATCATCTTCATTCCGAATTGAATCCGCCAGTACTTCGCATATAGACGAACGGTGTGAAATGAGAGCGTTAGCAGGGAGTCGCTGGCGCTGTAGTATCCAGAAAAGGAATGCCTTGACTGATCGCGCTGAATTGGGAGCGCGTAGAACACTGATTACGCTGGCCATTAATTTGGATAGTGCAAGATCTATTGCGTATTCGTCAAAACCGATCTATGCGTGTGAAATGCAATCGGACCTGATAGCTGTTCGCACAGAATAGGGATGCTGAATAAATCTGCAAGAACACGGGCCGCGATGTTGGAAAGACTTGCAAAATTTCTCTGAATATCTTCATCCAAAGTTTCATCTGGGATTGCGCGAGAAATATCGCGCCTCAAAGCAAGTGCTACTGACTTGGCATGTTGAGCGATTTCTCGGAAGGGGTTCTCAATCTGCGTTTGCAATGTAACGTCGTGTAACTTCGACCGGATTCGAGCGTGAAGCACGTGGTAAGCTTCGATGAGGTCGTGAGTATGAATTTCATTGCTTTGCTCCAAAGATTGTATCAAAGTCGTGAGGGGTGCCGTGAAAAGTTGGACGCGAGAATCAGGTGCCTTGTCTGGGGGTGACGATACGGTGTCTAAATTGGCGTGAGACATCCTATATGTGTCGCGAGGGATTGTCTTGAGAGAGTTATATACACGGAGAGAGGGATGAAGGCATGGAATGCTCGTCGGTGTATCGCAAGGGATAGGTGTTAGGTTCTTCCGAGAGGCGAATTTTGGAGACCTAAGCATTTAAGATTGCACATGAGCTGTATGAGTCCTTGGAATAAATAGTCAGGAGGGCGTGCGGCGGATATATCAAACAGGGCCTCAGAAGAATGTTCAAGGTGACGCCACAGCAGAGGTGGCGCACTTCAGGAAAACTAAGATGAGTGATGAGAAATCACACATCGGCTCTCTTCACGTAGATAGCTCACCAGAATTTATTTTTGAGGAGCGCTGGAACTGACTGGAGGAGATGGTGGCCGTTCGGGATCAACAGAGACAGTAATGATCAGACGTCCACAACGCGACCACGTGGAAAATCCCACGGTATAGGGACATACACTTGACACAATCATTGGAGAGCATCAATTCCTGTGAGAGCAGAGAGCGTTGCATTTCAACGGCGGCCTAAATTATATGTAGAAGTCACCTCATTGACGGTCTACCACTCTGGTTCTGGACAAGGGGTGCCGGTGAGCTGCGGCTTTGGAGTTTATCAGATAAGATAACAAGGAACGAACAGCTCAATTATGATTCCCGGCGGGCTAACTTTCAACCCCATTCGAAGTCCCAGTTCTTTCTCTACTACTACCTTGACCTTCTATGCTTCCGGAGAGCCAATCTTGAGCTCTGGTCAGAAGTGCTTCAGAGAATCAGCTGGAGACGCTTCCGACTCACGGAATAGGAATGGATGCAGACGACGTTGAACTCTAGGAAAGAGCTCTTCTGACGACATGAAACGATGTGACATGTGCGGGAACTGACCGACCGAACGCATCCCTCAACCATATAAAGGGAACGAGAACCTCCCCAGATCCGCTTTCGTATCCCTTGCTTTCCTTCAACTTTCCTGCTGTATCCACGGCCTCAGAAATGTCCTTATTTCTTGCTGGGCTGGTGCTGTCAGTCGCAGCTGGCGTCAATGCAGGAGAACTCAGTCCTCCTGAGATTGTTGATTCATACGTTCATAGCCTGCCCTCGTCGCTTCCTCCCGCTCTGAACTGGAGCACTGCACTCGAGTCCGAGTTCTGCGCGGGTCTCCTGGAGACTGCGCGCGTTGTTGTGCCCACTACAACCCAGAATTTGCGAGATGACGACGAGCGCTTTACTTGTGCCCAGTTGACCATCCCGTTCGACTATAGTGATCCAGACGCGGGAACCGGAAATCTCACGCTTTTGCGCTTCAGGCCCAACGAGAATGTCAATTCGTCGTAAGTCTTAGGCCGGCGTCCACATAAGAATATTGATGAACAATCGGCAGCGTCTTCATCAATCCGGGAGGTCCAGGCGTTCTTGGCAGTATCTACCTTGCTGCCAACTTTGAACTCTTCGAGAACCTCACAGCATCTGCATACGACATCATTGGATGGGAGCCCCGAGGGACCGAAACATCTCAGCCAAGTGGTATTCGGTGCTTCCCAAATGCCTACGAGGAGGCGATCAATGCCAACTTGACGGCTATTCAGATCCCTTTCAAACCCAATGGCACGGAGCTTACCGACGAGGAATATGAAGCTGTGCTGCAGGATTTGGAGTTCAAGCGTGAGAATACCCCCGATACGTGTGAGGAGAACAGTAGTGAGGAGGACTTCAAGTTTGCCCCTTACCTTGGCCCTTACTACAATGCGTTGGACTTGGACTACATGCGAAGAGTAGTTGGGGATGCAAAGCTCAACTATCACGGTGTCAGCTATGGAACCGTCTTTGCTCTTTGTGAGTCCCACACTCCTTTGGTCTTCCATGGGCGCCTTGACTCAATCATGGCTGCAGTCTACGTATCCATGTTCCCAGATACAGTGGGTCGCTTCGTGATGGATGCCGTTGACAATGAGCAGTTGTCAGTGGTTACTCTGCTGCTAACTATTTCTATCTGACCATTATTTACAGCTCTGCAACACATCAAATCTACGAACAGATTGGTCGTACGTCAGCTGTCAATCTTATTCGTATACTTAGTGCTAACCTTTGACTTGACAGCGCAAACCACTGACTCCGTTGAGGAGGAGCTGGATGAGTTCTACCGTCTCTGTGCCTCTGTTGGCGCCGAGAAATGTGCGCTGGCCTCTCTCCTATCCAACACTACCGATTCTACCAACTCATCGTGGGAATATCTGCGTGCCACTGTCGATACTGCTCTGGAGCAGTTATACAGCACCCCATTGCGCGCATCTCCTGATAAATTCAACGAAACAGACAGTTCTTCAAGCCTTTATATTCGTATCAGTGACGTGGAGACTTTCATTCGCATACCTCTATATGTGCCTGCCGTAAGCAATGCGTTCTCAGACCTTGGCACTTATCTGTATCTGTTCGTCACCGGAGATGCAGACGCCATGTATGAATTCGCTCACGAAGCAGCGAACTCTCTTTCCGGTCTCGAAGAGTACCCTGCCTCTTCTGTCAACGCTGTACTAACAGGAAGGGACGGGGTGGCTCCGTCTCCCGTTGGAGGGGTGTCAGCTGAAGATGTAGCAAACGAGATTAGAGACGTGGGCATCCCAACTGCCCCAAGATTTGTTGCGTCAGCTCAAGAGTACTTCACCTTTTATGATCAGTACGATCTGCCAAAAGCAAAGACTACTTGGTATAAATTTGGTATCCCGAAAGGGCACGAAGTCAAGGACAGGATCTTGATTATTGGGAACAGACTGGACCCCGTGACGGTGCGATTACCAGGTCTCTTCTCCCAGAGATAAGCGCTGATTTCTGGACATTATAGCCTTTGAGAAATGCAAGGTAAGCAAACATTGTGTCAGTATGCGTCACTGTCAACTATCCTAATACGCATTTTCAGAGCTATCACGGAGCTTTTGGGTCCAGACAATGCCCATCTGCTTGTGCATGGCGGAATCGGACACACTTCTTTCGCGCAGCCTTCGTGGACGTGCACCATTGCGAAAGTTGCGTCATATTTCCGCGATGGAGACTCGACCTTGCCAGATGAAGAAGATCTGTGTGATGAGGGGTTGTTGGAGCTGTTCGGACCACCTAGTGGTATTGACTATCTCTGAAGTTACATGGGATGCCCCATTTCGCTAGTTAAACGTTCGTACATTTTACTCTTTGCTTACCGTCACTTGTCCTTATGAAAGAATAAGAGTCAGGAAATGAAGCACGGCAGTACTAGACAATGCATTTGTACAGTCGCTAAGAATGATGTGAAGCGAGTAACTTTCGATAGATAAATACTCGTCGACAAACCCGCGAGGACACAGAACGTTTGCAAAACGATATAGTAACCCATTTATGCGCTTTCGTTACCGCATTACGGGAAGGACGGAGCAGGAAATTCTCGTATTTGGTCGGTTTGCTCTGCATCTCAGCTGGTCTTGTAGAGTTGTGTCTGTATCGACATGACCACACTATTCGGCTTTTGCCGATGGTACAAAAGCTCGAGTTTGTTATCATTCTCTTTCCCCTCACCCACCATCTATAGACCTGCACACTACTACCAAAAACATCATTCATTTTACACTAAGATCTCATCTGCTGGCTCATGATGTTTTCTTCTACATTGCTAAATCTGTCCTCTGCTACCTTGCTATCGAGTGCTGCTGCCATGGCCTTTGTCATTCCGGAAACAAGCTTTCCTGAGCTTATGCTCATCCAACGTGCTGTCGTAAATCCGGAGATAGTATATCCTGAAGGCGGAACTATTTGGCACACGGCGAGCCTCGTTAATGCGTCCTGGTGTGTGACAGTGTCTCGCCTTGCTCGCCATTCCCGTTGAACTTACGATTTCGCAGGGACACATCCAATGTTCTTCAGCATAACCCAGCTCTTAAAGGGCGGCTCCTGCTTGGATACAGCACCGAAGGCAGCACAAGCGAGCATCTTGACCTTGGTACGTTGACTCTGACTACTTCTCACGTTTAGATTCTGATCATTCATGCCGTAGAACATCCCCTGGCTGATAGCTTCGACTTGATCTCTGGAATTGTATCGTTCAGCGTTCCCGAGGTTCCAAGTGGAGAGTACTTTGTCGTTCGTAAGCACCGCGTTGTTTGTCATTATTGTGCTAAGCCATCTAACGATCCGCCTTCAGTCATGGGCGATTCGGGGAATCGCAGCCCGTCGTTCAGAATAGATACCTGAGAGAACTTTCTCTAAGTAAGTATGTTCCAATTTGTAGAGCAATTGGACTCTTCTATCGTTATTCGAATATATATTTGTGGATGGTGGCAAAAAATATGGTGACTGTAAAGACAAGTATCGGGCTTTCACAAGGTAAACTCGAACTGGATCCATTATCCAAACCTCTCTGTTTCTCTTCTTTTGATGTGGTTGGCCCACTATGGATCTCAGAAGACTCTAGTCTATAGTACCATACCCTTGCTGCATATACGCCATGATGTCCAATAAACTGAAGGCTGCAGGCTACAAGATCTTCACACTGTTGCTGAGTGCGTTGGAAGGCTGTCCCCTGCGAAAAGTGTGGGCCGGTAGTGCTATTTTGCCAATCTATAAGTGCGGCGAGGCTATGCCGAGAAGACTCAGTACTAGTCAACAAAACGTTGTCCGCGTGGAGATCTGGATACAACAAGAGGAAGGATACACCCTCGGGCAGAAGGTGGGGTACCATCAGGTCGTACTCGTCTATGACTGCTATCTGGGCGTCTTTGTTGGCATTCTTCTCAAGCCCCTGCTCGTCCAACCAGACTCTTTCGTAGGCTGAGAGAGCGTACATGTAGTAATGAAGGTCTGACCCTTTACAAAACGTAATGAGCGACATGTACCACAGTAAATGGAAATAACGCTTACAAGGGCCCCTGTCAATACTCAACTTGGCGCGTCCACCACGATAGATATCACGGTTCACAGTAGGGCCAATTCAAAACCGCTCCGAGTTAGCCGTCGATACAGTGAACTCAGGGTCGAAGAGAGGTCGGTCTTGAAGATGGGATGGCACGTCTTCTTTGTAATAAATGCTGCCAAGGTGGGAAAAGCGAACAGTACGAAGATTGGACAAAGATTGGACGAGAGATACGATCAATTTTGCCAGCTCTAGCTCGGTATATTCCAGATTGGACCAGATAAGGTGTAGAGAGTACCCAGATATCTTCTCGTACATGATGAATTCTGCACCCACAGGTCTTTTCCGCCTGCGAGCTCCATTCAAGGACTTCTGGAACTTGAAGGCGGAACTTTACCCGCAGAAAGTCTAACGTTGCAACTTCGCTTGCAGTCATAAGGTGTTTAGGCCCGGTAAGAGGAAATGGGTTCGAAACGCGCGATGAGTTCCTTGCCATTATCCAATCGAAGCAGAAAAAAGCGGTTGAAAAGACCTAGTATTATTGAGTATAATTTAAGCATACAGAACAGGGTCAGTCGTACTTTCAGTAATTTTCTCGATTGACATACAGGAAGCGGCGCCATCTGCCCTGACAGCGACTTCTTCCAAAGCGGATACGTCGAAAGGCAGATACCTCGCGGCTCTGTCTGAATAGCAGTTGGTATTAGCAAGATCTTATACGATTGCAAAAGTACCTACGTTCTTTTTCGTTGACAAGCCAGCGCCCAGTTGTGTATGAGAACAAGCTCTCTCTGTCTGTGACATGTTGTGGGACAGAACAGCAGGAGGTTGAGGTGTTTTACCTTGGGCTTGCAGGTGGTGTTTTTGTCTGGAAGCAGCGATTGTGCGTGAGTAGAATATGCGAAGGTTAGAATGGGATTTGCAGCGTAGCAAGTTGCAGCTGAAAAGTGGCAGTCCCATTTTGGTATCATAGCTAATGTCAATGACTACTATCATTTA
>Ga0247730_1001345_pt1 | contig 13790 bp, 19 predicted proteins | sample UWRJL073202C2_FD_180959 | JGI IMG/M metagenome (GOLD analysis project Ga0247730, IMG submission 180959) | Plant litter microbial communities from Arlington Agricultural Research Station in Wisconsin, United States - UWRJ-L073-202C-2 | ecosystem: Environmental > Terrestrial > Plant litter >...
TTCCCCGAAGAGGAGGCCACTACGCGTCGATTTGTAAAGGCTTTGGAAAAATCGCCAGAGCAGTTCTACGAGCGGGCGGAATGGTAGAAGCTCTCTCCTAAATTAACACGAACATCTTACTGATAGACCGCTGTAGGTATATCTGCTCTATTGCATTGAAGAATGTCTACGGATACGAGACGCTCGAAGACGATGATCCTTTCGTTGGAATGGTGGAGAGGATGCTTGCCAATGGCGAAATCGCGACACGTCCGGGCTACCTTGTTGATCTCATGCCATGGAGTGAGAGTCGCCGCCTTCATGTCGCTCCGTATGTTGCTAAGTGTGTATTAGTGCGTTACATCCCTTCGTGGTTTTCGTTGGCCGGCTTCCAGCGCATAGCATCAAAGTCGAGAGCAGGTTACAAGGAGATACTTCTCTCGCCATTTGATTATGCTGTCGATCGTGCGGTCCGTTTATGTGATTGACTGTCAAAGTGCTCGAGAGCTGACATCGTCTCAAGAAAACCGACAACATATCGAACAACTTTGTCTCAAAATGGCTTGAGAAAGCTAAGTCTGACGAGAAGATGGCATGTTTACGAGAATCAGCATTGGTTTTCCTTTCAGGTGACTTCTCCTCCTCCTTAGTCTAACGCCAATACTCATGCACCGGAACAGCGGGTGTTGAGACTGTAATTACCCGTCAAATTCGACCAGCTGATCAGCGTTGATGACGTTCTTCACAGACGTCCAGCACCTTGCTCTATTTTTTCTATAAAATGCAAGAATATCCTGGGATTCGGAAGCAAGCGCATGAGGAGCTAGACGCTGTGGCTGGGAGGGATAGACTTCCATCATTTAGCGATCAACAGGACCTACCATACCTTGAGGCACTATGTAAAGAGCTTCTCCGATACGAACCTCCAGTTCCAGCAGGCACTTCACTTTCATTGATCTGTTTGTCTTTGTCTCCTAACCGTGATTTTAGCACTTCCGCACCAGCCAACAGAGGATGACGTTCATGATGGACATTTTATACCCAAAGGATCTGTGGTCATACCCAGCATTTGGTAAGCTTCTGCTCAGAAATAGGTAGAAATGTTCCCGCTCACCTTTATGTAGCGAAATGTCGCGCGATCCGTCGGTGTACTCTGACCCAGATACTTTCAAGCCTTCCCGGTTTCTAGGGCCTCATCCGGAACGTGATCCTTCGTTATATGTGTTCGGATTTGGGAGGCGGTAAGCTGTTCTCCGATTACTTTCTTCTGAGAAGCTGCTGATCCGTGCGTTTGGCGTATGCCCAGGTCAGTTCTGAAATATATGATTTAGATTTAGATTTCACATAAGATGTCATGAGGTCTCCACTTGGCACAGAAAATTCTCTTTATCTCGATGGCAATGGTGCTTTCCACCTTTGACATCTTGCCTGATCCAGAGCAAGCTAAGCTAGAACCCATGCTAGGACAGTCCAAGTAAGTTGATTGTTACCCCGGCATACAACTTGCGTCTGACCAAGATTATTTTGTTGTTCTTTGCAGTCATCCCCCTCCCTTCAAGTGCAAAATAGTCAAGAGAAATTAGAAAGACAATCGATCGCAAGCATCGTATTGTGGTGTCAAGTATTTCCGTTAAGAGTGGCACACGCGACTCTGCAACTGAGCATAGGGTACGAGAATGGGATGGACTGACTATTTCTGTTAGTATAAGTTGCGTTTTTCCAAAGGATTTCACCTACATATGTGTGGATCGCCATGAATGCACGACTCTGGAGTCTGTTCAGCGTAATTTAATGGGAATATGAAATAATTGACTCAAATTGCCATTCAATTGGCCTGATCGCGCGGGATACACGTGACCGCATTCCGATCAAATCAACGCGCTTGATGCTGAACCCAAACTCTTCCTGACCATCATCTCTTGTGTATTTCCCTCGTTAGAAGATAGCCGGTTTCACAATGACTGCCGTCGAAGGGCTCAGCGAAACAGTCTCGGAAACATTCGAACACGTGCAGGCCTCGTTAGCCAACCACCGCAAGAACTGCGTCGCTCTCTACAAGACTCAAGCTCAGGCTGCTAAATTGGCACGGAAGAAGAAGAAGACTTCAGAGATTGTGTATACAGGAGAGATAGCTTTTGGAAATGCTTTTATGGAGATGGTCAGCCGAGTCATGGTCGTGAAGAAGGGAACGGGGATGCAGTCGGCAGAAAGAGTCGTGAAATTCGTTGGTGCGTATGTCAAATTTGTCAACGACAAAGGTGCGCATAGCTTTTGGATACACTGGTAAACTACACACTTATTACATCCTATTTACCAGCAATTGAGAAGGTAGAGAAAGAGGGCGCTTCTGCAGATTCAGATGATACTATGGCGTCGCGGTTTATCTCTCGCGTTCTTCAATGGATAGTGAGCGGATTTCAATCCAAGGACAAAGTCGTGCGACTTCGGTGCGTTCAAATAGTCTCCGAGACCATTGCTCACATGGGTGAAGTCGAGTGCGTCAAGTTTTGCCTGTGCTTTTGTCTCGTAGCTGACTAGCTCTCAGTGAGGACACGTACAATGTTCTTCGAACGGGATTGTCGGAACGTGTCTGCGATAAAGAAGCCCAAATACGCGCCCATTCCGCGATTGCACTATCCAAACTCATAGGCACTGAAGACCCCGAAGAGATACAACACGGAGAGCAAACCATTCTTGACGTCCTCCTCGATTTGGTTTCATCGGACCCTGCTCCGTGAGTCTACCCCTTTGCTTTCTCCTCAGACTCACGCTCTCATCCTTTCGCTATAGTGAAGTTAGACGAGCGATCCTGATTAACCTTCCTCTTAATGAAGACACGCTAGACGTAGTCATTGCTCGTGCCCGAGATGTAGACGCTGTCACCAGGAAACTGGTTTTCACCGGCCTACAAACGCGGCTAGGACATCCTCGACAATTCTCTATTGCACTTCGAGAAGACGTCGTGAAAGCGGGGTTAGGAGACCGTGAACCAGCTGTGCGAGCTGCTTGTGGCAAGATGCTGGGAGTTTGGTATGACATGTCTCTCGCCGACTCACAGAATGCAGAGCAAGGAGACTGGACAGGAGACGATGCGGGCATTATGAAAGGCCTTTGCCAATTCTTAGGGTTCTTTGATGTTGTGGGCCCCAATATTGCTGTGGCCGCAGATGCGGTCGCGTCTTTACTCACCACGCGCCCATCCCTTGTGGAATCATTCATCTTTAATGGTTAGCGAGACCTCTCGAATACCCCTTCTCGAAGGCTTACGTGTCTCCCAGAACAATATTGGACAAACTTAACACCCGAGTCAAGTGCATTGGCGCGCATATTCGTTGAGCACTGTGTGGCTAATAATAAAGAGCAAGCATTGGAAAGCTCTGCCTTGCCCGATGTTACCCGTTTTGCCTTGATGCTTCAGGACTCATACAACAACCTTTTGGGCAAATTAGAAGAAGCGGAGCTACTTGGGAATGATGAAGATGATGCCCGGGAGGAAGAGATCGCTCAGCGAGAGATGATCTTAGGCGAACTTCTCATGATGGCTTTGAAGCTGGACTATGGTGACGAGATTGGAAGGCGGAAGGTGTTCACTGTCGTCAGTAAGTGAGTCCATTCTGTCTTTCTCTCTCTTTTATTGAAGGAGGTTGGTCAGAGGATATGATTGGACACCGCTCTTTACCGCCAGGCCTGATTGACAAGTGCATGGATGTTTTAAAGGAGATTTCGCCAGACGAGAGGGAGCTGATCAGGGTAGTTGTTGAGACAGTCATTGATTTACGAGACAATGACGATGAAGCAGAAATTCCACCAGACGGTCAAAGTTTCTTGGTGCGTGCTTTCTTTGCGACAGAAACAACTTCCCGTTTGAACATACCATTACATACCAGAATCCTGATATGACCCTTCAATCGGACATTAGTGCTCCCAGAGAGCGCTCCCTACGACGTGTACGGACATCAGCAGAAATATCTCCTGACGAGCGCCATGAAGCAGATATGATCGAACTCCGCTGTTTGATGTTGTGTGCCGCAGTATTAGAGCGTGTTCAAGGGGTACTAAAAAAACAATTCCCTTTCATTCGTGGTACTTACTGTGTTTCCCGCAGCCATTCGAAGATAACTCGACCTTAGAGGGAATGCTAACGGATTTAATCATACCATCCGTCAAGCGAAAGGAGCTCGTCTTACGCGAGAAGGCTTTGACTTGTCTGGGTCTCTGTTGTTTGATCGCTAAGGTGTGTAGAGTTTCCACACTACTCTGGCTTTACGTTAATTGAGTCTACAGAAAATGGCGATGAGCTCGTTCCAACTCTTTCTAGGTCAAATCAACGGCAGCCCAGAAGAGCTCAAACTGAAGGTTTTGCACATCATATTTGACATCCTGGTTTTATACAGCAAGGATTACCTTGGCCAGTCGCCAGAAATAGTGTGTATAACAATAACCTCGATGCTGGGAACCTCCTACTGATCTATTTAAGGCCGACCAAATGATGACATTTCTGATTCAAACTCTTGATCAAGAAACAGCCGAATCTGTTCAAGCGGCCATATGCATCGGAATTTCCAAGCTGTTGTTGAAAGGCGATGCAACTAATGCCTCGGTATGCCTGGTATTCGTGTCCAAGGTCTTCTGTCCTGATAATGATTAGGTACTGTCCAGTCTGGTGATGACATTCATTTCCAGTTCCACAAAGGACAATGCAGAGCTGCAACAATGTCTCTCCTACTTCTTCCCCGCTTATTGTTACTCTTCATACGAAAACCAAGACCGTATGCGCTGTGTATTTCTGGACACAGTGGACAAGGTGGACAAACTCCACGCGCAGGTGGACGAAGACGATGACGGCGAAGCACCCCCTACGATATCTGCGTCCCAACTTGGGATGCTATTGCTGGACTGGACTGATCCCAGGAAGTCTGTAGTTGTAACTGATGACGACGGGAAACGCCCATCGTGAGTCTTGTTTCGTCGACGATCCCTAACGCGGTGAGCTAACGAGTGTTTTCAGAAATAACGTTCACCTGCGGCTAGCAAAGGACATCCTTATTGCGCTATACGATTCCAAGCGAGAAGGTATATCAAATGACAAATAACCTATGTATTGCCTCCCTGCTCATGTTTCGTCAACGCAGTAACTGATCTCAAGATGCTGCTGCAATTTTTGACCAATGTCAGCATCGAACGCAGTACCGATGAATCAGGCCGAAGGCTTCTGCTGCAACTGATGATCTTGACTAAGTATCAAGACGAGGTATAGTTTTACTTAGGTTGGATGCACAGAAATATTGACTCCTCACGTTAGCAATGTCCTTTCAACGATGCTGTAATGGACCGAGCCATGGCCCGTATAAAAAAGAAGGTTGCCACAAGTTTGGGAGGAGATGTCGAATTGGAACACGAACAGTGCATGTTGGATCAGGACTTTCTCGATCTCTTCGAGGCCATCAACATTACACCCATTATTCCTGTGGCTCCTGAAGAAGAAGAGGAAGAGTCTATCACTAATGGCAAGACAAGTAGGTTATCCAGGACTACCAATGGATCCAGCAAGAGCAGCCGACGCATTTCTGAAGCTGCTACGTGAGTCAATTTACCTCTCCCTACGGCGGATCTCTCATTTTGCTTCTATTTCAGGGAGCCAGAAGGGTTAGCGACTGAAGAGGAGGAACAGCGGGAGGAGGAAGACGAAGAAGAAGAGGTAGTTGCAATCGCCTCAGAGGTCCAACAACAATCTGAAGATGAGGAAGATGAGGCTACACCTAGGTACGCCTCTCTATCATGTTTTTCTGTATCTTTCGACTTATAACCACCGAGACCCGAGACACCTCCACCACCTCCAGCCAAAAAGGCAAGAGCGAAATTAACTAAGCGCAAGGTTGAAGAGCCACAGGAAGAACCAGAAAGGTTAGTCAGGTATTTTCTTTGTTTCAGCAGGTGCTCATGCTGCTCTTTCTCTCAGGCCTGCTACTCCCCCACCAGCCCTACCGAAGAGATCAAGCAGAGGCAAACGAACGTCGTCCTCGAAAGTAGATGAGGAAGTTCATGCGGCGCCTCCAAGTCCAATGCGGCCTGCTCGCAAGTTAGTTTCTTCCGTAGCTATCCATCAGAATACGTTCCTAATGCTTCAACGAATAGACGAGCGAGCAGTCCCACCACTAGGTCGTCGAGAGGAAGAGGGCACAAGAAATCGAAGTACACTCTCAAATATTCTCGTTGAATGTGGGCTTATTTTGTTCTAGGCCAGTCGAAGAAGAGAATCCAGTGGATGAAGATTCTGAAGATGAGCTCGCTATGGAAAAGTCAGTATGACTGCATTATACATCTGTGATTATGCTCATTATTTCGATCCTCTAGACCTGCTTCGACAAAGAGAACCAACAGCAGGAAGCCCTCGAAAGCAAAGGAGGATGTTGTCGAGGAAGCGCCCGAACTTGACGATGAGGAGCCTACGAAACCGGTGAAAAAGTGAGAATCTCTAATTTGCTCATCTATTGTAAGCCTCACTCCCCCTTGATATAGACGGACCAGTACACGAAAGTCAAAGTACGTTTCCGTTATTTGATCTTCGGCTATGATTGCTCATTTTCTTTGCGACCAGACGTGCCTCCGAACTTGCACCCGCCCGCAAGACGCGCAGCAAGCGATGATATAGACCCCCAGCCCTGGCTGGTGCGTGTCAGTGTTGTGCTATATATCTATCCAGCCACTTGTACAATATTGTATAGCATAGTGTTGTGTACATTGTAAATTTACCCAGTTACTCTAGGTCTTTTTAGGGGACTTTTCGTTGGATTCGACATATGCAGTTCCAATGCCTCCACTCGGAGTCGGCCCAAGACTAATTCGATGATACGCCGCGTCTGCTCCGGCGAATTCTCGCCCTGGTATAAATAAAAGGGCGTAAAGTATGCGAACGTTCACATGTACCTATAGGCAATTTCCTCTCTGCGCGGTTGATCAGAGCTTCCCGCTTACGGGACCAAAATGGACGACTTCACAAATTCCTGAAATGACGAGCAATATTATCATTGTCACTGGTGCCAACACTACCTACCTATCTATCTGGTAAGCCGTCTTTCTATTTATGAAGATCAAATTCAAATCCTCGTCGCACAAAAGCCCGCAAGGCAATACAAAGGCCAAAACATACTCTCGATAACTGTCTATCCGGGGGCCATCAAAACGACCGTTCCACAGCATGCCCCAACGCTCATTCAGTTCGTCGTGGTACGACCCTTTCGACTCGTCTTTGATGTCTTCAGGGTACTAAGAAGATTTACTCGTAATGGAAGGACCTTCTATTCATAGCTGGGGTCGATGCGAGGGTTTTGACGCCACTTCGAGCCGGTACAGATCCCGAAGCAGTGGGATGGAACGGAGTGCTTGAAGCCCTAGGTCGTGTTGGTGGTGCGCACTAGAATTATCTAAACAATGGTCTTCAAAGAGAAATTTGGACATATACGGAAACGCAAGTTGTGCCATATCTGTAAGCTGCTTGACTACTTGAACGCTTGATGTTTATGGATGGCGTTAAATGGTGCGCTGGATGTGGAGAATAAGCAATGGACTTGGTTTTACATACTGAAACCTATCTCACCTTGACTGCTGTCCATTCGGCGACCATAGATCGAACACGAAGATCCCACCCTATCTTGCAAGAAGCACACTCCAATCGAGTTCCTGCTATCTTGAATGTTAGGGCCAGTACACTAGGAGAGAGGTCTACTGTGTGAAAGTCAGAAAATCGACATTGAGATAAATCGACGGTGCAATGACCTATTGTTTTTTCCGCTGACAGGTCTGCTATGGCTTGCATCCAAGCACGTTGCAGAAATCTTTGATCATGGTCACTGCTTGCAATATGTGGTGTCGGAAGAATAGCCAGAGATCTTCTTAGCGCCTCTCTGCGACCCAAATGTAGGAAAAAGAGCTTCTTCAGATACAACGATCCCATGTGCTGAGAAACAGCGTCAGTCAGCTGATAAAGATCAAAGGAAAGAAGGAAAGATGAAGCGGATGTCGCGAGCTCCCGAATGTCATGCGAGGCTGCTAATGTGTAGAGTTCGATGGCATGGGAAGGTGCATAGTTCAGCAAGGCAATGCCAAGCGGAGAAGAGGGCACCATGCACATCTTCAGCATATCATAGGAAGCAACCGCCAGCAATTCCACCACACGCTCGAGAACAGAAAACGAAGGGAGAAATTGAAGACATGGCATAGAGTATATGGCGTGGAGTAGTATGTTCAAGACTTCTGCGGATTCAGGGACCGGGATAGGGCTCCTGTTCACTAGCCCGCTGAACAAAGATGTACCATCGCCAATGCAGATATGCATCACAAAGGCTGAATGAACATAGAAGAGAACAGAGTCTTGGGAACACAAGGCGATGTCAGGTTTGACCAGAGTTCCTGCACCAGTAATACCATCTTCGAGAAACACAGTGGACAGCGAACACTGAGCTGGCTGGGGGAGCAGCTCAGTGCCCGCCAGCTTGCGAAGGGGGTCGAATTGTTAGTATCGAGCGTAAATGGATTAGGTAAAATCGCACCGAGTGGCTTGCCAGGTCTCTCGCACTTGAACTGGCGCCTTGATGTGAAACTGGTGGGAGTTTAGACGTGTTCAAGTAATGACCATTTGTGATCCCTTCCTGCTTCTGACGCAGTTCAGCATCGTTATTCTGGTTCCTCATGAAATTTTCCTTCAATAACAGTACTTTGTTAACAATACATTACTAAGATTTTCCTGCAGCTGCTGAACTCACAGGCGCTTCCTCAAGTCTGATTACAATCATTTTGGCTCTACCAATATTTCAAGAGCATGGGAGGAGTCCTAAGACTGCTTTCTTATATAGGACAAGCAGCGCTGGGAGTAGTACCAAGCCGTAATTTAATTGTTACTCGGCTTCTTGCTAGGCCCGCCAATGGTTAGTATGCAACTACTGAATGCATGCTCTCATCGCCAACGATGGAACGCACAGAAACCCAGTTCCCATGACGTACAGGACATTGTCATCGCACGAGGCAAGGGCCCTGCAGCTGCCACACAATCACAGCCTGCTGACACCTCCACACCCATCCGAAGAGGTTTTCTAACCGCAGGAATGGACAGGAGAATGTACTATTCAGGAAATAAGATAGGCCTGGCCAAACTTTACATGAGCATAACAGAAATAAATGAAGAAAAGTGAGCTGGGTACCAAAGCAAGCACAAGACTTTGTGGGGTTTGCGGCCGGGCTTGACGTTGCCTTGGACAACGGTAGAAAAATACCGCTAATCAGGGAGAAAAGAATCTGAAGAGGGAAGAAAAAGAAAAAGGATGGTAGGCAGCTGAAGGTTCTTGACAGACGCGAGGAACGGGACACAAGAGACCAAGCTGACGCAACAAGCAAAACAATGCAACACAGCCGCGCAACATCCCAAAAGCGGGATACGCATCAAGAGACTTATCAATCTTTCTACGGTCCGCCTTATCTTGCGCCAAGACCTTCGCTCCTCAGGCCTCAGGCCTTAGGCTTCAGGTCGTGGCTTGCAAAGTAGGAGTTGGAGGAGGCCATATCATACATTCTTGGATTCGGCCCGCTCCGGAACGACTGTCCAACCAGTTCCCGAGGCTGCCTTCGAACCACGACGTCGACAAAAATTCCATGTACCCGTGCCTTTTCGAGATTCACAAAGTTTGCCCAGATATCTTTTCAAATGGGAAGAATTTCATTCTCTCACCCATGTCTGCTCGTTCACACGCAAAAATAGGACCATACTGGTCCATCTTTTGCGTGCAAAGGTCTTCCGGCACCGTTCTCTCGCATTTTGGATATTAGAACGCAGTGTCATACTCGCTGCTGCACCTACATATCTGCTTCTACTTCTCTGGTGGTGCAACAAAGAAGCTGCGGATTGTGCTCGGTACGAATGAACATCGGACAATCTCTTTGCCTTAAAGCAAAACGTCTTCCGCGCTTGCATAGCGCGCCGGGATCCCCATTCTCGACTCTCGTGGCACTCATCCACGTTTCATTATAGCCCCCGCTACTCGTATTCTGCCCTGGCACTTTTGACGAGGACGTGCGGCCCGGCATGGCAATGCCATGAGTCCACTTTCTCCGCAACAGTACTTAAAGGGAAGCTCACGATGTTATCTTCCCGCGGAAAGTTTCTCTCTATACAGTCCCAGCTTGAAATTATGCCTTCTTTCTTGTTTCTCTCCTTTGCACTCGTACTTGTCGTCTCTGTCCAGGCGCGAGCCGCAGGTAAGACGCTTATCTCCTATGTGTCATTTGCACTTGAACTCTAATCAATTCTACAGTGGATGAACTCGTTGGCTATGGGGTTGCTACCACTGGTACAGATTACTATACTCCCGAATGATTGATGCTCATGTTGTGCAATAGGAGGTGGAAGTGCAACCCCTGTGACCGTGACGTCGTGCTCTGAACTTCAAAGTGCTTTTGCTATCGGGGGCGTTATCCATATACTTGGAACTCTCAATGGCTGTGGTGTTCTGGATTTGAAAGTGGGAAATACCTGTTTGTTTTTGCGTGCTCTTGACATAGCACACGATGATACTGAAGGACTCTAATAGCTATCATTGGACTCGGATCAAACGCTACCATTACGGGTGGAGGCATCCGTATCAAACGAATTAGCAATGTTATCGTCAGGAACATCATCTTTGACACTGCGTCCGAGGGTGACGATCTTCTTGGTCTGGACCACGCTACCAACGTTTGGGTCGGTCCGTCTAATTTCTTTCCTCCCACGGAACCACTACATACATACTGATGCTTTGATAGATCACAACGAATTCAAGTCGATTGGCATTGTTGGAGACAAGGATTACTATGACGGGCAAGTCCTCATTTATGATCATGATCAGAAGGATGTCTTAGTCTGATATACGCCAGTTTGTTGGATATAACCCACGCCACGGATAGTGTAACAGTCTCATGGAATACTTTCAGCGATCATTGGAAAGTGCGTAGGGCTGGTATCTTCAATCATGACTATGAATTACTGAGATCACTGAAGGGCTCACTTCTAGGGAATTCGGATAGCAACGGTGCCGAAGGTAGAAGTCATACAAAGGTCGAAATACATGGTTCGCGAACTAATAACCTCTAATAGATACTGGCGCGCTGAAAGTGACATATCATCATAACCTGTAAGCTTTCTGAACAACTCTAGGCTAGATAACATGTATTGAATCGGATTAGGTGGACCAGCGTTAGCTCCCGGACGCCGTCGGTGCGCTTTGGTACCGTGCACGTTTACAATAGTGGTACGTTCTCAAAAAGTCCCATTAGAGATCTTATATTCTTTCTGCTCATGCCCTTCAGTGTATCGTAATCTTCGCGTCAGCGGAATCAATAGCCGAATGGGTGCTCAAGTCCTTGTTGAGAGCAATATATTCTCCAACGTTCCAGTATGTGGCCTTTATCACTGACTTTTCAATAAATGTCCTTATCGCTATCATCAGCTGGCTGTTGTAACAAATCTAGACAGTGAACTGGAGGGTTTTGCAGTTGAGCGTAACAACATCTATACCAACAGCACGATCCGAATAACCCAAGTGGGAAGTCTCACAGATGCTCCCTATGCCTACACGTGAGTCCCGATCTCGTGTATAGTATGAGAGAGAGCACCACTAAGCTCCAAATCTAGTCTTGACGATGTTACCAACCTTGAAAGCATCCTGGAAGCCAGCGCAGGCGTTGGTGTGATTGTGCCGGCAATGTTATGAACAAGATGCATAATGGCATCCGAGCTGCTCTCGAAGTCGACACTATCAGCACTAAAGGTGGTCATGACATGATGAATCAGGGATGGAAATACGTGTAGAGTATAAACCGCTCTCGCTCTCTGCTTTTCTTTTTGGCCTGAAATATAGCAACTTTTACTCTCAATAAACATACAAGCTAAACAAAAGGTACGAAGAATGAAAAGATCTAGAGCGCAAGCTGCTTCTCGAGAAGACAACGTGACCGTGCCTAAACCTGGCGGTAGTCCCATGGTTATATGGTTGTATTTATCGAAATCTTCGTGGATTGGTGGCCTTAGCAATCGAATCCACATTGTCTCTTTGTCCAGAGCCTTGTGCGTCACGTCGGATTCTCTCGCAATGATTGACAGTGTCTTCGCAGAAACACTTGACATTTTCCTCTGATATACAAATGCAAGAGCACCATAGTAAGTCTCCCAACAAAGAAATTAAGTATACGGAATGCGACGCTTCACATCAGCCGTTGCTTGAACATCTCTTGATTATCTTACACTTGAAAGGAGGAGGACGGCTGGAAAGAAAGGAACTTTAATACGGCACAAGATATATGTCCGAGAGAATATTAACGCACTTGGTGAGTCCTAGCACAGGTTCGATTTTAGGTTGATCTGGATCAGGAACGATGTCAAAGGTGGAAAGCACCATAGCCATCGAGATGAAGAGAATGTTCTGGGCCAAGAGGAACCCTTGAAATATCTCGCGTGAGAATCGCGACTCGTGTCGCAAACTTTCAGGACTAACCTGGGCACAAACTGCACGCATACATCAGTGGCTGCTCGGAGAGTAGCAATCAAGAACAGCTTACCGCCTTCCAAATCCGAATACGTATAGCGACGGGTCACGTTCTGGGAAAGGTCCCAAAAACCGGGATGGGTTGAAAGTATCTGGGTCAGAGTACACTGACGGATCCCGCGACATTTCCCTTCATACATATCAGCGAGAACAAGCCTGCCCATTTCTGAGGAGAGACCTACCAAATGCTGGGTATGATCACGGATCCTTTGGGTATAAGATGTCCATCATGAACGTCATCCTCTGTTGACCCGTGTGGAAGGCCTGGAGCTACGGTTAGAAGGTGACGTTATACAATGAGATGGAGGAGAAGTGCCTGCAGGTGCCGGAGGTTCGTATCGAAGTAACTCTTTACGGAGAGCACCAATATATGGCAGATCCGGTTGATCATTGAACGATGGCAGTCTTTCCCGACCAACCACAGCGTCTAGCTCTGCCTGGATTTGCTTCTGAATATCCGGGTGTTCCTGCATTTTGTAGAAGAAGTAGAGCATGGTGCTGGATGTCTGCAAACGGTGTGAATGCTACTGATTAATCGGACCAAATTGCCGGACACTGACGGTTTCAACACCCCCTGCCCCAATACGTGATGAGTATTGGCGCTCGACTGAGGTAGAGAAGAAAATCCAATCACCTGTAAAGAAGGACATCGCCGACTCTCTCAAACATGCCATTTGTGTCCCAGACTCGATCTTCTCGAGCCAATTCGAGATGAAGTTTTTGGATGTATTACCAGTCCTCTTGAGAGTGGGTAAGTTTTCGGGGACCCCGATGGACCACTGCATCAACGGACCGCACGATCGACAGCATAATCAAATGGCGAGAGAAGTATTTCCTTGTAATCTGCTCTCGACTTTGATGCTATGCGCTGGAAGCCGGACAACGGAAACCACGAAGGGATGTAACGCACTAATACACACTTAGCAACATACGGAGCGACATGAAGGCGGCGACCCTCACTCCATGGCATGAGATCAACAAGGTAGCCCGGACGTGTCGTGATTTCGCCATTGGCAAGCATCCTCTCCACCATTCCAACGAAAGGATCATCGTCTTCGAGCGTCTCGTATCCATAGACATTCTTCAATGCAATAGAGCAGATATACCTACGGCGGTCTATCAGTAAGATGTTCGTGTTAATTTAGGAGAGAGCTTCTACCATTCCGCCCGCTCGTAGAACTGCTCTGGCGATTTTTCCAAAGCCTGTACAAATCGATGCGTCACGGCTTCCTCTTCGGGGAA
>Ga0247730_1001346_pt1 | contig 13788 bp, 16 predicted proteins | sample UWRJL073202C2_FD_180959 | JGI IMG/M metagenome (GOLD analysis project Ga0247730, IMG submission 180959) | Plant litter microbial communities from Arlington Agricultural Research Station in Wisconsin, United States - UWRJ-L073-202C-2 | ecosystem: Environmental > Terrestrial > Plant litter >...
CATCGAGCCGAAGTTCTGGATCGCGTTGAGACGCTTGACCACCACTTTGCGCTTGGCCATGGCAGTGGCGCCCTTGGCCAGGTTGGCGCTGACGATCATCGGCAGCATTTCTGGGGTGAGGCCGACGGCAACCGCCAGTGCGAACAGGAACGCATCGCCCCAGTCGCCTTTGGAGAAACCATTGAGGAAGAACACGATCGGCACCATCACCAGCATGAAGCGGATCAGCAACCAGCTGACGCTGTTCACCCCGCGATCAAAAGCGGTTTGCACCCGCGAGCCGACAATCGCCTTGGCCAGGGAGCCGAAGTAGGTGCGTGGCCCGGTGGCCACCACCACGGCCTTGGCACGGCCGCTGACCACGTTGGTGCCCATGAAGCAGATATTCGGCAGGTCCAGCAGGTTGCCTTGGTCGGCAGCCACCGGCCCGGCAGATTTGTGCGTGACATCACCGAGGGTGTCGTACTTCTCCACCGGCAAGGCTTCGCCGGTCAGCACGGCTTGGCTGATGAACAGGTCGCGCGACTCGATCAGGCGGATATCGGCGGGGATCATGTCACCGGCCGACAGCTGCACGATGTCGCCCGCTACCAGATCGCGCATCGGCACTTCGCGCAGGGTGGGTTGCGAACCGACTTGCTCGCGGCGCAGCACGGTCGCCGTGGTGCGCACCATGGCTTTCAGCGCTTCGGCGGACTTGGCCGAGCGGTGCTCCTGCCAGAAGCGCAGCAGGCTGCTGAGCAGCACCATGGTCATGATGATGATGACTTTGGTCGGGTCGGCGTCTTCACCTTCCTGCATCGGCAGCCAGCAATCGGTGAAGAAGCTGATGCCGCCGAGGGTCAGCAGCACATAGATGAACGGGTTGTTCAGTGCCTGCAGGAACTGGACGATGGCGTGAGGTGGCTTGTCATGGGCAACTTCGTTGTAGCCTTCGCGTTGCAGGCGGGCGCTGGCATCCAGTTCGGTCAGGCCGTCCTGGGTGGCACGCACGTTGGCCAGGGTGGCCGACAGGCCGTTATGGGCTTCGCGGGCGGCACGCATCGACAGCTTGGTGTCGGCGTCGGTGCCATTCTTTTTGTGCAGCGGCGGGTTTTTTACGGCGCTCATTGTCTGTACTCCTGTCGCCAATTTTCGACAAAACATACCCGGTACTTACCTGGAAACAGGCGAGCGAAAGCATGCCGAGTCGCTAACTTCGCGATCGGTTTAAATAAGGTGTTCACATAACTTCTACAGTGCCCGCTAACAGTGCGTTAGTTAACTAGCGCGCAGCGGGCTACTACTGGACGTGTTCATAAAGAACTCCAGAACATGGATCAGGAAGTTGCTGTTTCCAGCCTGGTCAGGCGGCGCGAGCGCTCACATAAAGACCGAGCATCAAGCTGGCCTGGGCCAGGCTGGAAACCTTGGGTCTCTGTGGGTCTTGAGGGTCGGCGTGATCCCAGTGCTGCACCAGTTGGCCGCTTTCCGGGCAGATACGCCAATGCGCCAGCGGGTAGGCCGGGCGCACTTGAGGGGAGGGTGCAGCAAAAGCAGAGCGGGTAGGCGAAAAACCTACGGGCTCACGGCACAGCTTGGCGCGCAAGGCGGCCGCTAGTGTGCGTACATCAGGCAAAACAAGGGCTTGGAAGGTCATAACACACCTCGGGACCGGACAGGCGACCGGCGAGGCAGTTACGGTGGAGCATCGAGCTCTAGCGCAGCTTACCGGACCGGGGTGGCGAGTCCTGTCATATTCTGGGTTTGGCGCCCGATGCCCGCGTAAGCGGTGCTCGGACAGCGACTAGATACTGTGTCCATTGGCTTCTTTTGTGAGGTTTAAAAAAGGCCCCAGTTGCGGGCACGGGCAATCTACTCACGACGCTGCAGGATGTCAACGCTTAATGTATTAATTCATTACAAGTTCAGAGTTTGTTCAGACAGAAGGCCTGTTTCATTTCGTTAGCTACTTACACTTAGTCAGGGTTTCGAGTGTGAGGGTATTTATTCTCCGCTAAGGAGATGAGCGGGCTTGCCCGTATCCCCCCTGGGGGGATACGATAAGCGCATCGCCGAAGGAGCATCTCAATGAGCGAACACGCCCACCAAACCCACGAAGCCATCGTTAAACGCCTCAAGCGTGCCGAAGGTCATTTGCGCAGCATCACCAGCATGATCGAGGCGCAGCGCCCGTGTGTGGATATCGCCCAGCAATTGCACGCGGTGGAGAAAGCCATCTGCCAGGCCAAGCGCACGCTGATCCAGGACCATATCGACCATTGCCTGGAAGGCAGCGTGACGCTGGATGGCCAGGCCTCGTTGGCCGAGCTCAAGCAACTGACCAAGTACCTGTAGGCCGCGAGGGGAGATTCCCATGTTCGATGTGCTCAGCAATAAGACGTACCGGCGCCTGTTCTTCGCTCAGATTATTGCGCTGATCGGCACTGGCTTGACGACGGTGGCCCTGGGGCTGCTGGCATTCGACCTGGCGGGTGATCAAGCCGGTACCGTGCTCGGCACGGCGTTGGCGATCAAGATGGCGGCCTATATCGGCGTTGCGCCGGTGGCGGCAGCCTTTGCCGAGCGGTTGCCGCGCCGGGCGATGCTGGTTAGCCTGGACCTGATCCGCGCCCTGGTCGCCTTGGCGTTGCCGTTTGTCACGGAGATCTGGCAGGTCTATCTGCTGATTTTTGTGCTGCAGTCTGCCTCGGCGGCATTTACGCCGACCTTTCAAGCGACCATTCCCGAGATCCTCCCCGATGAAGCGCAGTACACCAAGGCCCTGTCCCTCGCGCGCCTGGCGTACGACATGGAAAGCGTGATCAGCCCGATACTCGCGGCGATGTTGCTGAGCATCATCAGTTTCCACAGCTTGTTTGCCGGGACGTCAGTGGGCTTTTTTATCTCGGCGCTGCTGGTGTCTTCGGTGCTGCTGCCGCAGGCCAGAGCGGCGGTGCGGCGGGGTATCTATGACCGCACCACCCGTGGTCTGCGGATTTTCCTGGCGACCCCGCGTCTGCGCGGTTTGCTCGCGCTCAACCTGGCGGTGGCGGCCGCGAGTGCGATGGTCATCGTCAACAGTGTGGTGCTGGTACAGTCGGGATTTGCCTTGCCGCAACGCTTCACGGCGTTTGCACTGGCGGCGTTCGGGGCCGGTTCGATGATGGCTGCATGGGCGTTGCCGAGGGTGCTGGCGCGCCTCAGTGATCGCACCGTAATGATTTCAGGCGCCGGCTTGCTGATCATGGGGCTCAGCGTGGGTGTCTACCTGTCGGATTACCGACAAATGCTGCTGTTGTGGTGGATGCTGGGCCTGGGTTATTCCCTGGTGCAGACCCCTGGCGGGCGCCTGTTGCGTCGCTCCGCTCATACCGAAGACCGGCCTGCGTTGTTTGCTGCGCAATTCGCGTTGTCGCATATCTGCTGGCTGCTGACTTACCCCTTGGCCGGCTGGCTCAGTGCCAACTTCGGAATGTCGCAGACATTTGCCAGCCTGGCGTTTGTGGCTACCTTGGCACTGATCGCCTGCGCCAGCCTCTGGCGGCCAGAACATGAGCAACCTGCGGTGGTGCATGAACACCCTGATCTGCCCGGGGGGCATCCGCACTTGGCACGCAATAAAGCGGGAATGCACGGGCATGCCTACGTCATCGATGACCTGCACCGCCGCTGGCCAGCTTGATCAAATGCCTTGCGCGGCCAATATCGCCAGATAGATCAGCACCAGCCCACAGGCGGCATAACTGATGCGCTGCCAGGTGGGCGAGGCATTCTGGCGCAACAAATTGACCAGCCCCGCGATTAGAAAGCACGACAGCACCGACGCCAACATGAACCCGGCAAAGAACATCAGCGTCTGCCCGTGGCTGGGCGTGGTGCCGACGATACCTGACAGCGCGCTGCCCAACGCGCCCCAGTAGACAATATTTTTCGGGTTGGCCAGTGAAATCGCTGCGCCCACCGCCAGCGCATTTTGCCGAGTGCTGGCGGGTGCATCGTCTGACTCAGGTAGCTTCCAGGCGTCGATCAGGCTGCGAATGCCGAGCCATGCCAGGTACAGCGCACACACCACCGTCAATGGCACGCGCACGGCGTCATGCTGGATCAGCAAAGCGATGCCGGTCAGGCCGATTATCGCCCACACGGCATCGCCCACCAGTGAACCGAACTGCACCAGCAAGGCCGGTGTGAAGCCGTGCAGCAAGCCACGGCGCAAAGTCTCTGCCAACACCGCGCCGGGTGAGAGACAGAACACAAAACCGAATACCAGTGCGTAGAAAAAGATCGTCAGCATGCCCAGTTTCCTTCAGGAGATGGCAGGTAGTGTGAGGATGAGCCGAGGTGGTGTCTTGGACCAGATTGCGCTGTTCAGCGTTTAACAGCGCTTTGATAGAGACCCGGGGTGATGCCGTAGGCGGAGCGAAAGTGTCGATTGAGGTGGCTTTGATCGGCAAAGCCCAAGTGATGGGCGACGTCGGAAGCGGCCATGCCGTTGCGCAATAGGCCCTTGGCGCGGCGCGTGCGCAGTTGCATGGCCCACTCACGGGGCGTCAGCCCGGTTTCTTTCTGGAAGGCGCGCAGCAGGTGGAATTTGGAGAGGCCCACCTCGGCGCCAAGGTGGTCCAGCGTCAGGGGTTGATGCAGTTGCTCGGCAAGCAGTTCCTGGGCGCGACTGATCAGAGGCTTGCCGGTGCCGGCGCTGCCTGGCAGACGCACACCGCTGATATCCACGACTTCCCCCAACAGCAGCACCAACGCCTCTTCATTCAGTTCGCGAACCAGCGTGTCGGTACTCAACGCGCCCTTGATCGCCGTCGCCAGTCGCAGCGCCAGGTCGGGTTGGAAGCACAGTGAACGATCAAACTCCAGGTGCGCCAGCCCAAGGTCCGTCGCCAATTGATCCGCGGTGGCGTACAGGCTTACAAAGTGCCAGGGCGCGCCGTCTGCCGCGCCGCCGCCCTGAATCTGGCCGGGGTTGTACAAGGTGATGGAGCCGGGTCCGGCGTGGAACTCCCGACGGTCGAGCCAGACTTTTTCTTCGCCCAGCAGGTTCACGCCGATCACGCATTCATCATGACTATGGCGGGCAAAGGTCAGGCCGGTGCAGGCGGTGCTGCTGATTTCATAGCGGCCCAACCAGGCGTGTCGCACGGCGCTCATCGATTCAACTCAGTCAGGAGACAGGCACGAGCATACGCGGGCAGGCGGGCTCAGATCGACCGTTGATTGACGCGGTGCGAGAGTTCGTCGGCGCTTTCCTTGCGCTCCGAATAGCGGTCCACCAGGTCCGGGCGCTCGCGCAGCAGCAGGGTGAACTTCACCAGTTCCTCCATTACATCGACCACGCGGTCGTACAGGGCGGAGGGCTTCATGCGGTCCTGATCGTCGAACTCCATGAACGCCTTGGGCACCGAGGATTGATTGGGGATGGTGAACATGCGCATCCAGCGCCCCAGCACTCGCAACTGGTTAACCGTGTTGAACGACTGTGAGCCGCCGGACACCTGCATCACCGCCAAGGTTTTACCCTGGGTCGGGCGCACTGCGCCAAGGGCCAGCGGCACCCAGTCGAGCTGCGCCTTGAACACCGCTGACATCGAACCGTGGCGCTCGGGCGAACACCACACCTGGCCTTCAGACCACTGCATCAGTTCCAGCAGTTCCTGCACCTTGGGGTGATCGCTGGGTGCGTCATCCGGCAGTGGCAAACCGCTGGGGTTGAAGATACGCGTTTGCGCGCCGAAGTGCTGCAACAGGCGTGCGGCTTCTTCCACCAGCAGGCGGCTGAACGAGCGCTCCCGGGTCGAGCCGTGGAGCAGCAGGATGCGCGGTGGTTGGGCTGAGCCGTCCGATTTTGACGGGAGCAGGGACAGGTCCAGGTTGGGCAGGGTGGTCATGGGGCCTCCGATCACAGCTCGGCAATTCGAGCGAGTTCCGCCTTGAGTTCAGTTGGGCTGAGCTCGGCAAACGGCAGGATGAAAAACGCTCGGCAGCGAGTGGCAATGGTCTTCAGCGTGGCGTCGAATGCCGCCTGCACGCGTGCATCGTCACCCTGCACATCCGAAGGGTCTTCCAACCCCCAGTGCGCCTTCACCGCCGGCCCGAAATACACCGGGCACGCCTCGCCGGCTGCCTTGTCGCACACCGTGATCACCACATCCGGCGGGCTGCCTTCAAAGGCTTCGTTGCCTTTGCTGTACAGGCCTTCGGTGCTGATGCCGGCGGCCTGCAACGTGCTCAGGCTGCGTGGCAGGACCTGGCCCTTGGGAAAGCTGCCGGAGCTGATCGCCTCGAAACCTTCTGGCGCCAAGTGGTTGAACATCGCTTCGGACAAGATGCTGCGGCAGCTGTTGGCGGTACACATGAACAGGACTTTCATGGAGCGATCTCCTTTTAGAAACTCAGGCGCAAGGCGAGGGCGGCGAGGGTGATCAACAGCACCGGCAAGGTCAGCACGATGCCGACCTTGAAGTAGTAGCCCCAGGTGATGGTGATGCCCTTGCGCGCCAGGATGTGCAGCCACAGCAAGGTGGCCAGGCTGCCGATGGGGGTGATTTTCGGGCCCAGGTCACTGCCGATCACGTTGGCGTAGATCATCGCGTCCTTGACCACGCCCACGGCATGGCTGGACTCGATCGACAGCGCGCCGATCAACACCGTCGGCAGGTTGTTCATCGCCGAGGACAGCAACGCCGTCAGCACGCCGGTGCCCATGGCCGCGCCCCACACGCCGTAAGTGGCGAAGGTATCGAGCCAGGTCGCCAGGTAGGTGGTGAGGCCGGCGTTACGCAAGCCGTAGACCACCAGGTACATGCCGAGGGAAAAGATCACGATCTGCCACGGTGCTTCCTTCAGCACTTTGCGCGTGGAAATTGTGTGGCCCTTTGCCGCGATCACCAGCAGGAGCACGGCGCACACGGCGGAAATTGCGCTGATGGGAATGCCCAGCGGTTCCAGGGCAAAGCAGCCTACCAACAGGATGCCCAGCACCCACCAACCGGCACGGAAGGTGGCGCGGTCGTGGATGGCGCTGACGGGGTCTTCGAGGTCGGCGGGGTCGTAGGTCTGCGGGATATCACGACGGAAGAACCACAGCAGCACCGCCAGCGTGGCCGCGACGCTGACGAAATTCACCGGCACCATCACGGCGGCGTATTCGTTAAAGCCGATCTTGAAGTAATCCGCCGAGACGATATTCACCAGGTTCGACACCACCAGCGGCAGGCTCGCCGTGTCGGCGATAAAGCCCGCGCCCATGACGAACGCCAAGGTGGCCGCTGGAGAAAAGCGCAGCGCCAGCAGCATCGACATGACGATCGGTGTAAGGATCAGCGCCGCACCGTCATTGGCGAACAGCGCCGACACCAGCGCCCCCAGCAGCACCATATAGGCAAACAATCGCCGGCCGCGTCCGCGCCCCCAGCGCGCCACATGCAGGGCGGTCCAGGCAAAGAAACCGGCCTCGTCCAGCAACAGGCTGATGACGATCAGCGCGACAAAGGTCCCGGTGGCATTCCAGATGATGTGCCACACCACGGGAATGTCAGCCAGGCTGATCACGCCGCAGGCGAGGGCCAGGATCGCGCCCATCGTGGCGCTCCAGCCGACGCCCAAACCTTTGGGCTGCCAGATGACCAGGACGATGGTGAAGATGAAAATGGCAATAGCGACAAGCATGAATAAAGGCTCCGATGGCTCAGCAGCAGGTGCTGGCCCGTTGTGGTCTGTCGCCCATTGCATCCAGACGCTGCGCGTCGTTGTGCAACCATGGCTGGTTGGCTTGTAGGGTGGTATGCAGCACTTCGGTTACCCACTCGGGCAATGCCGGGTTGATGCGGTAGTAGATCCATTGACCTTGACGACGATCCAGCAGCAACCCGCAACTGCGCAGTTGCGCGAGGTGCCGGGAGATCTTGGGCTGGCTGTCATCCAAGGCATGGATCAGTTCGCACACGCAAAGTTCGCCTTCACGCAGGATCAATAACGTCAGGCGTGCCCGGGTGGCATCGGCCAGGCATTTGAAGAGGGTGGGTGGGGAGATGAGGTCCGACATGGCCAAGGCCTGTGTATATATGGTTATTCGAATATACGGATTTCCATATGTATCAGTCAAACCCTGTTTCAATTGATATGGATCAAATGCCGTGGAATCCGCCACAAGTGTTTGAAATTAAAATGAAACACGAATGTCCTAAAGTGCCTGCCCATTGCTGATGAAGGAAGAACCCGCGTGACCCGTGCCACTCGCAACCTGCGCAAGACCCTGGATTCCGTCGCGGAAAATAACGAAACCGCCGCGTTCGACCTGATGCGCGCCGTTGAAAAACTCGGTGATGAAGTGCTGCGCCAGCGCCTGCTCAATACCATTCACCGGCTCAACCAGGATGCCTATGAGTTGCGCGAAGCGCGTGATTCGGTGGAGCAGGTGTCGGTCCGGCTCGCCTGAGCAAGATCGTTCAAGACAAGCCCCTTGTTGCGCTGGCATGCTTGTCGACTGTTTGTCGATGAGCCGTTTCCATGCCTACCGCCTTACCTCATTACGCCTTCGCTCGCGGCGCTATCGCCGTCATTCCCCTGTCCCTGGCCTGTGCGCCGTGGGGACTGCTGGCCGGGTCCATGGCCATCGATGCGCAGTTCAGCCCGTTGGAAGCCCAGGGGTTGTCCGCCATTGTGTTTGCCGGTGCGGCGCAACTGGTCGCCATTGGTATGGTCAAGAGCGGCGCCAGCCTGATCTCCATCGTACTGACCACCTTGCTGCTGACCTCCCAGCATTTGCTCTACGGCATGCACCTGCGTCCAATTGTGTCGCCGCTCAAGACCCGCTGGCGCATGAGCCTGGGCTTTCTGCTCACCGACGAATTCTTTGCACTGGTCAGCCACTACGACCGTGAGACCTTCAACCGCTGGTATGCGCTGGGTGTGGGGCTGACGTTCTATATCGCCTGGAACCTGTTCACTCTGGCAGGCATCGTGCTCGGCAAGAGCATCCCCGGTCTTGACCAGTTGGGCCTGGAGTTTTCCATCGCCGCCACCTTTATCGCGCTGATCACGCCGGTGGTGCGTGACGTCCCCACGGTGGTCTGCGTGGCGGTGTCACTGGTGTTTTCGGTGTGGCTCAGTTTCCTGCATTGGGAATCGGCGGTGGTGGTGTCCGGCGTGCTGGGCATGAGCGCGGGTTATGCCTGCAAGCGACTGGGAGTGGGGCAGCAATGATCTACATCATGATCGTGGCGATGGGCCTGGTGGTCTTTTTCAACCGTTACCTCTTTATTGAGCCGCGCCTGCCGGTGCGCCTCAACCGTGGCGCGCGGGAGTTCCTTGGGTTCGCCGTACCGGGAATGCTCACGGCGATTTGCGGGCCGATCATTTTCCTGGCGGATCATCATCTGAACCTGAGCCCAGCCAACCCGTACCTGCTGGCAGGCATCAGTGCGGTGGCGTTGATGTTCTGGACGCGCAATGTGCTGATGACTGTGCTGCTGAGCATGGCGTTGTTCTATCTGTTTCGCTGGCTGCTCTAAAACCCAGGCGAAAAAAAGCCCGCGGGAGGGCGGGCAGAAGGCAGGCTTCTAAAAATGAGCGTGGCCACTATAGGCGGCGCCTGCACCCTTTACCGTGAAACAAAGTTCATGCAGCCGTCAGTCCGGCTCGCGGCAATGGTACAGTCGCGTTTTTTTCCAATGGAGCAATGGCATGCACAAGGTGGTAATTGGCGCACTGGTACTGGCGGCCCTGGCCGGTTGCGCGGGTTCGAAGATGAAAGAAGCGCGCACCGGTGTGCCTTACAAAACCCTGGCTTCGGACAAGGCCACCCTGGTCGTTGCCGAATGCGTGCAGTTCGGCTGGCAGGACGAAAGCGTGTTCGGCGTTGACGCCGGCGGCTTCAAGGAGCCGATCGGGGCGGGTGGTTTTACTGTCTACACCACCGCAGGCGATTACTTTGTCGACGTGCAGAGCGCGGGCACCGGCTCCACCATCAAGTACTACGCCGCAGAAGACAACATGCCGGCCAAGCGTCGTTTGGCCGCACTCGCGACCTGCCTGTAGTCTGTTGCCTAAGTCGTTTTAGGAAATGCCTGGCACGACAGCAACGACGCATTAGCTTATGATGCACCCGCTCGCCCGACATGATGGCTCTTTACCAGTACACGGACGTCGAGGCCTAAACGTCGGGCGAGCATCCCCTTTGTTCAGCGCGGCATGTAGCCCAGGTGCCAGCGGCGGGGAATTTTCAGGGATATCAGCCCCAGCAATCCCGCCAATACCCCACTGACCAGCAACGCCTTCAAGCCCATCTGCTGCTCCAACAGCGCGCCGATCACTGCGCCCACAAACATTCCGGCCCACGGGATCAACTGCACGCGCCAGCCACTGCGGCGCTCGCCGAGCAGCCAGCGCCCCAGCCCACGACCAAAACGCGAAAGCGCCCCCGTGACATAAGTCAGCCCCACGGGCAGGCCGTTTACCTCTTCCACCGCCGCGTTCAGCATGCCCATCGCAATGATCGCTGCCAGCAGCGCCGCCAGGGTATCCGCGAAAGGCAGCCACGCCGCACCGCACAACAAAGCAGCGATACACAACAGCAAGGGCAGGGCATGGCGACGGCTGAGTCGGCTGACCACCACGCCCAACGCATTGCCCAGCACAAATGTTGCGACTAGCAACAACAAGCGCCCGGTCAGGCCCAAGTCACCCGCGCTGATCGCCACCGCCAGGCGCGTAGTGTTGCCGCTCATGAACGAAACAAAGTCGCCGCTCGCCATGAAGCCGATGGCATCGGTCATGCCCGCCAGCACCGACAGGCTGGCCACCAGCATCAGCCCGACACGGCCGCGCCAGCGCTGTCGATGGGCCAGTGCAGCATTGGCGTAGGGCTTGCGTGGCGAAGGCAGCATAGGGCCGGGTTCCTCGGTGAGATTATCCGGCCACTACGGTAGGACGCTTTCGGCGCGCATGCAATGACCTCAGGCACGCTCCAGGCACCAACCTGCAGGATGCCAGTCCAGGTAGTGCGTGGGCCGGATCGCCTGTACAAATGCCGCGTCATGGGACACCACCAGCATCGCACCGGTAAACCCTTGCAACGCCTGCTCAAAAGCCATCACCGACTCCAGGTCCAGATGGTTGGTTGGCTCGTCCAACAGCAGCAGTTGCGCCGGTACTTCGCGCCACAGGGCGATGGCCATCGCGGCCTTCAAACGCTCACCGCCACTGAGTTGGCCGACGGGTTGGGTCACGCGCAAGGCATCCAGTTGCAACAAGGCCAGGCGTGTGCGCAGTTCGGCTTCGGCCAGTGGTGTGTCGAGCAGGTTGAGCTGTTCGACGAGGGAGCGTTGGTCGTCGAGCAGCGCAAGGTGCTGATCGATATAGGCACTGGGCACCTGCACGCTGCATTCGCCGCTGACCAGTCGCCATTCTCCCGCCAACACCTTGAGCAGCGTGGACTTGCCGCAACCGTTCGGCCCACGTACAGCCACCCGCACCGGGCCGGCAAGGTGGACGTTCAGATGCGTCGACGGTAGCCACGGCAAGTGCGCGTCAACCAGGGACAGCACCTGGCGACCGTTGGGCACGGCCGACGCGGGCAGTGCCAACAGCGTCGGGGTCTCATCCACGACCCGTTCGTAGGCGTCGCGCACCTGGGCATCCAGTTCATGTTTGTGCTGCCAGTGCGCGCTGCGCACGGTGCTGACGATTTCTGTGGCGGCGCCTTTCCAGCGCGCTTTGGTAAAACGGTCGACATTGGCCGTCTCGGCATGTTTGCGCGAACGTGCCGCGTTGCGTTGCAGGCTGTCATGGTCCTTTTGCAGGCGCCGCCGTTCACGACTGCGTGCCAGGCGTGTGTGTTCCAGCGCGGCATGGGCAGCCTGTTGTTCAGCGTCGCGCTGGTGCCGATAGGTCGCGTAGTTGCCGCCATATACGTGGACGCCGAGCGGCGACAGTTCAATGATGCGCGCCATGGCATTGAGCAATTGCCGGTCATGACTGACCACCACCAGGCCGCCACGCCATTCGCCAAGCATACGCAGCAGCCACATTCGGCCATCGCTGTCGAGGTGGTTGGTGGGTTCGTCCAACACCAGCAGTTGGGGTGCGGCCAACAGCGCGCCGATAATCACGACACGCGCCAATTGGCCGCCGCTGAGTTGCTCGGCCGGCGTTTGAGCAGTGAGTGTTTCCAGGCCGGCTGTATCCAGGGCGCCGCGCAGTCGCTCAGCCAGGTCCCAGCGGTCGTCGATCAACGCAAGGTCATCGACCTGTGCAACGCCTAGAGCCATGCGTTCAAGGGCTGACAGGATCGGCAGGGTGCCGGTGAGATCAGCCACGGTGTCTCCGGGCGCCACCTCGACGCTCTGCGGTACGTAGGTGACACGGGACGCACCACTGAGCGTGCCGGAGGAAGGCGAGAGCAACCCGGCAATCAGTTTGGCCAGGATACTTTTGCCACGTCCGTTGCGCCCGACAATGCCGGTGGGGGTGTGGTCGATGGACAGGGACACATCATCCAGCAGGGTCTCGCCATTGGCGAACTGGAAGGTTACATGTTGCAGGGAAACAAGCACGGGCAGCCGGTTGACGTCAGTCATCAGCACCTCCAAAAAAATGTCGAACAGGCCAACAAGCGCGCCAGGCGGCTCGTTGCAGGTACATTTTGGAAGGCTTAGTTGTTCACGTCGGCGGTCGTCCCGTGCGTCAGAAGGGAGGCAGAGCCTAACCCGCCTTGGCTTTCTTCGGCAAGTTTTCCGCCAGTTGCTCAAGGAACATCGCCAAGGCCACTTCTTCGGCCTTGAGCCCTTTGCGCAGCCTTGGCTTGGGCAGCTTGGACAGTTCACCCAGGCTGAAATGCTCCAGCACGGCCGGGTGGATGTAGCACTTGCGGCACACCGCCGGGGTATTGCCAAGCTGCTTGGCGACGTCCTTGACCATCGCCACGACATGACGCTTGGCATCGGACTCGGGCTGCCACTCCAATTCCCGCAACACGGCCAGTGCCATGGCGGTGCCGGCCCAGGTGCGGTAGTCCTTGGCGGTGAAGTCTGCACCGGTAAGGCTGTGCAGGTATTCATTCACGTCCTGGGAACTGACGGTGTGCCGCTCACCGTCTTCGTCCAGGTACTGGAACAGGTTCTGCCCCGGCAATTCCAGGCAGCGTTTGACCACCGTGGCCAGGCGCCGGTCCTTGACGCTGATCTGGTGCTCGACGCCGCTCTTGCCGCGGAACTGGAACTGGATCTCGCTGCCCTTTACATCCACGTGGCGGGTGCGCAGGGTGGTCAGCCCGTAGGATTTGTTGTCGCGCGCATATTGGGTGTTGCCGACGCGGATCAGCGTGGCATCCAGCAGCATCACCACCGTGGCCAAGACTTTGTCACGGGTGAAGCCGGGTTCGGCGATTTTCGCTTCAAGCTGTTTACGCAATTTCGGCAGGGCGTTGCCGAACTCCTGCAGGCGCGAGTATTTGTCGCTGTCGCGCACCTCGCGCCAGCGCGCGTGATAGCGGTACTGCTTGCGCCCGCGTGCGTCGCGACCCGTGGCTTGCAAGTGGCCACGCGGGTCGGCGCAGATCCACACGTCGGTGTAGGCGGGAGGGACCGCCAAGGCGTTAAGGCGCTTGATCTCATCGGCGTCGGTGATGCGCACGCCCATGGGGTCGAAGTACTGGAACTTGCCGCGCACCGTCTTGCGGCGGATGCCGGGCTGGGTGTCGTCAACGTAATGCAGGTCGCGGGGCAGGTCGGCGGGCAGCGCGGAGTCGGGCATGGTGCGGGTTCCTTGGCAACGGATCAGGCCGGTATTCCTGATTGA
>Ga0247730_1001347_pt1 | contig 13787 bp, 24 predicted proteins | sample UWRJL073202C2_FD_180959 | JGI IMG/M metagenome (GOLD analysis project Ga0247730, IMG submission 180959) | Plant litter microbial communities from Arlington Agricultural Research Station in Wisconsin, United States - UWRJ-L073-202C-2 | ecosystem: Environmental > Terrestrial > Plant litter >...
AAAGACTAGAAACCGACCCTGCCCCGCATAAAAACGCTTGTCCCATCTTCAGTCACTTTTCTGGGGCAATCACCTTCTTGGTATGGAAGGCCGTTCAGTAAATCTGAGTACGACACTATGTTCGGCACGCTCCAAGTCAACCAGAGAAATCCAGCAGTGTTTTTGGATATTTTCCCTATCAGTTTTCAGTCAGCTGTAGAATCTGTGTTCACCTGTGGCGCAGTTTAAAGCGTTTCAGAGATTATGTACAAGAGTGAACAAACATACTAGAGTTCGTTTCATATCCATGCTTTCGAGCGTCTCAAGGAATCTAACCAACGCGAATCAAGTCTGTCCCATCGTTTCTTACACGGTTATAGCTGTAACATGTCGAAGAGTTGCACGTGCATGGCACCAACGTGTTTAGATTCGGAAATGGGCAGAAGATTGCTGAGATCTAACCGCATGAACACAGCTCGAAACTTGTTTTTTTGGGGCAATATCTTACCAGTTGCACCATGGCATACGCACGAGTTATGCACAGCAATCTTCTGCTCCCCATCAACACTGTCTGTCGAATCGTTCCCTATACTGTATGTAGGCCCACTCTCTTCTGTGTCCACCATTCAACTATCATGGGGTCAGATGGGGTCGGTTTCACGAGCCTTACAGGGAATGTACATCCAAAATCGCTAGATCGTTCCAAAGCAGATCCAGAGCATGTAAAATCAATCTGCTTAAGGCTGTCTAGACTCTAGAGTGAGACGTAAGGATTCGGTGATGGTGGCAAGTTATAGCCTGGCAGATAACCATATAAATCGGTTAGAAAATGGCCGTGCCTTCCCAAACTGCGAAGGCGGCAAAGATAAAACGTATTATCGCATCTGTAGTATGCTTTTAGGCGACATTTAGTCTGTCTTTGGCGTCGAAAGCTGTTTCAGATACCAAGCCAGGCGATTAACGAGGACTTCCAAGGTGAAAGCGAGGGAGAGGGTAGTGTATCTGAGGCACTGATGAGGATGCCGGCGCCACTCCGCCAAGAGTCCCAAGGTCTGACTAGATTTTGGACGCCGCAGAGAAGACGGCGAATCCGATCATTTTGTATATTCTCAGAATGTCTCTTCGTGCGACCTACTTCCTCTCACTACATCTGCAGTGATTACAAGGGTGTCGGAATCGGCTATTGTTTGTCCTGGACGGGCAAATGCGATGTCGTCCGTTGGATCCGAATATCTTGCTATTGATGTGCCTCTCGTCTCGCTAACGACGTCCACATCCGATAACTCACGAATATGCAACACAAAACGAGCGGTCATCAGTCCAGACATGCTACGATGAAGATAAGCACATCACAATGTATTTTGGCCCGGGAGAAGCTCACGGCAATGACATAGCTCCAAAGAACTCTTTCTGCCCAAATAGCTGCGTTGCTTTCTGCGACAAAAAAATAGTCAATATCATACGACAGCGAAGCAGGCAGACAGAAACGAAGACCTACATAATGCATTATCGCTCCAACTAGTGTGAAAATAAAGACGAAGCTGGGTACAAACTTGCTTTAGGTTTGCATCGCTGTGCTCTGCCTTGCCCAAAACTTACATGAAGTAAAACACGCCTTGGACTGTTCAGTATCTCTTTTGGCGGTGCAGATATGGTCAGAAGTACTCACCATCCTGAAAAATTGCACGATATATTCTGTTCTTCGGCATTTGAAAAATATTTGTCCTTTCACCCAGCCCCTTTTGGGCTACGAGACACTGATACGCCATGATGACTGTGGTCACAAACTCCTGTACGAGCTTCGATACTGCAACAGCAAAGTCTGTGCGAGGCGAATTCAAATAAGATCAGCTCCTTCGAAAGTGTCGTACCTCTAAAGCTCAAACTATCAGCATTAGCCCCAGCACACCAAACGATCTCTTACCCGTCTTTCCACACTTGCTCCACGCAATCCAAGATGACGTTGAGCAATAGAAGCGGTACCAAAATCACAAGCACCAGTTTGCTTCGATTACATACAGCCCAAGTTCTCAATGTCCATATGACTGTCACAAGAGGATATCAATGCCTTTTGGATTCGAAGCAGTGTCGCACATACCAAGGATGCCTACGCGACCAAAAATCGCGCAAACGAAGGAGTAATGGCCATAACTGCCCGGTAATACTGCCTTTTAGCATGTTCTCTTGCAGAAATGAGAAATTGGAAGCATACTGCATTCGTGTACAACTGCTTTAGTAATGGATAGATACAGAAAGTTATTGGACTCACCGAAGGTAGATAGCCAGTCATAGCGATCAGAAACAGCAAGTTGGAGAGGAGAGCATAGCGACACAAGAAGTACATGACGGAGATATAGCTGAACTTCCGCATCCATATCAGTCTCACTTCACGGTCGAAAGTGAGGACGTAGTCGTAATAAAGAATTGCTATGGGCATGGTCATTTGTGGTGAGAGGATGCGATCACTCGCGCGAAGGTTTTGGAAACATACTGAGGCTAGCATATTGAGTGCAGAAGTGAACATAACTGGAGCTCGCGTCAGTCTTTGATGCATAAAACGTCAGGTTGAGGGAATACTGTACGCACTCTTTACCTCCTTGAATAGCCATTTAGAGAGCTAGCGAGGAAAGAGGGCATCAAGCTCGCAATCACCTGGTGTTATATACAGAAGCGGCGTGAGCGCTCAAATGTGATACGTGATCAGAACTGAGCGATAGACCAAGTAAGCAGCTCTAGGTTCAGCAGATGGGCTACAGCAAGCAATAGTTCAGCGACCGGAGTTGGCGGTGCCAGTTTCCCAAGTTAAATTAGATGAGAGGTAACCATAAGTGTGAACAGAACAGTGAACACGAGTAATGGCAAGGTAACACATCGAAGAGCTGCACGTGCGTGGTAGCACCACGCTGGGAGATGGACCGAATGAAGATAGCCGAGACCCAAGTGCATTGCTCGGATCCTAACTTGTTGAGCAATATCTTACCAGTTGCATCATGGAATCTATAGCATACACAACCCTACACAGTAGTCTTCTGTTTCCCATCCACGCTCTCCGTCGAATCATTCCCAATACTATATAGAGGCCGACTCTCTTCTGTGTCCGCCTTTGAAGCTGATCTTGCACTTGAATCGGCAGTGTCCGATAGGGCAATATGTTTGCTAGCCCCAGACTCTGCCATGTTCCGTTCATTCTTGAATTGCCGAGGAAGCATAACAAGGCCGCCTATATATGCTAGGAAAACGACCTAGTTCATTGAGATAAGCCATGGTACTGATGAAAGGAGCAATAGGGCCACATACAGTAATCCAGATTGTGAGTGATACGATTGGCCAACGGGGTAGTGCTGACCCGAATGCAATCTTCCATTCACCGAATCCACTACGAACCTAACAGAAGACTGGAGTTAGCACGGGGCCGCCTTCTCCATACCACGATCATTTACCTGGAAGAACGAAATGCTCATGACGAACAGACCACAGATAGCATGCAGAATATTGGAAGCTGGATGAGCCGAACGATTAGAGTCGGTCGCTTGAGACATCCGCTTAGTATGAATATAGTGTCCAAGACGGAGTTGCAACAGATACACAACTATCACTATTACTCCCGAAAGCTATGACAGACTTGTCAATGCCAATCTATCAGAGAAGTAGTGGAGGTAAGGCCTCACCTGGTGGCTGTCCGAAAGATGTACACCCCCGGCCTTCCAGACAGATAGAGGCCCAAGCAACCAGCCACCAAGAATAACAGGAAGAGAAGCGTAAAGGTTGAACAGGCGGTGAGTCTTGAACCAAGCAGGGGAATAGCTTCTGGTCCACCGAGCTACCAGTGAGCCGAGTGGCAAGAATACAAGGAACCCCAATGAGAGTAGTGTTGCATGGGCGACAATGAGCCAGTTTCTAGACGTAAAAGGCACATTACTCTCTTCAACTGGAGCGGGTGTTGAGTCCACAGGAGTGTTGTCTGACAGAGTTTTCGTCAAGTCCAAAGTCAAAGGTCCGGCAGTTATATGATGTGTGACGTGGGTATCGGGGGATGGAGACTTTGGCCGTATGCCTCCTATGGCATAGATGAGAGGCTGTGCGGATAGATCTGCGCCTTCTTCCATGGGAATCGTGAACGTGAAACGAGGGTTTGTATCATTGGCAGCTAACTATCGCGGCTGTGTGAGCTCATATCCGAAAGCGGGCATGGGAGTCTTACTGGAGGAGAGAATGGATCTGCGAGCTGAGCCAGTCGAGGAGGGTCCTGGATGTATGCTGGTTCCCTGTGCGCGTCTGCGTATCGCTGGGACAGCGTCACTGAGCCATCGTCGTTTTTCCACATGAGAACCATATGTGTTTCGGGCATACGCTTTCCAAATCCACTAGTCTGAAAATTAGTTTCACTTCCAAGATTCGTAGGCAACGAGCAAAGCGTACATTCCAATCCAACCCACATGTTGGCGAACCATGGGCGTAACCTCGTCTGGAGAGCTGCAGTTTAGTCGTAGCACTTTAGCGAATGCTGCGGATTTCCACGCACAGATGATATTATTGTCAACAATTGTAGCGTTTATGCATAGAACGCGCTGTATTCCACACGCGCTACCACCTTTCAGTGTACCTGCGACCACGGCTTGTAGCAGGGCCAGGACACAAAGAAATCTGTGCAGCATAGCTTGAGATGTGGGGAGAAGGAAAGGAGATCAAATGCAGGGGAGACAGAAGGACTGGTTTATAGCACAAACGGGTTGCGGGCGGCATCAATGCGAGGGTCGCACGAGTGTATTGCCCGGTCATCAACAACTGCCATACTAAAGTAATATAAGGGTCCGAGTGTGAAATGCACAGATAAATGCGTTTCGAGTCTGTTTTGTGACGCTTGCATTGAAGAAGTCCAAGGATTGTAGAACTGGCCTTTGAGGTCGTGATGGTAGTCCTCTAGAGCTGGAATATGAGCCAGCCTCAGTTTGAAACTGCAATGTCCACAACCACACCCACTTCGCCTACTGCTGCTACATCATCAGCTACTGCTATTGCGCTTGAGAAAATCAAACAAGCTGGCATTCTCGAGCATACGCAGCCGATGTAAGCGTGAACCATCAGCATAAATATTGAGCTGCTAGACGTAACTTATCGAACTAGAGAGGAATTCGACAAATGCTATCCAAAGGTTCTACCTTAGAAAGACTTCCCACCCAAATTCTTCGGAAATCACCAGGCAGGGCCTCCACAGTATCTTTCAAGATGGAACTTCACAGAGGTAGAGTTCATGGAGCGCTTTACACCGGACTCGGAGTGCGGGAACGCTTTTGTGGATTTTGGCCACCAGAGGCATGTTTGGAAGAAAGATCTTACAGAGAAATATATGATGCACTGCCCTCGCTACCACTCTCCATCTTAGGCCATGTTACATGCAGAAACTTTGCACGCATGATTGTTGGCTATCTCCCATCTCCAAGCCACAACATGATGATCTATATTGCTCACAACAAGACCAACCAGAGCCTGGTAGCGGCTGCGCAGGAGGATTACGTCGAGACTGCCCGAGAGTGTCTGCGTCTATCCGATCGTTTTGCAGAAGCTCGTGCAGATTATCACCCTACAGAACTCCCATAGCAAGTGTTGTAATGTCATCGCAGAACCTCAAACTAGCAAGTGCTGCTTTGGCTGCGAAGGTTCCGCATCTTATCTTGCACACTCAAGACAGTTTAAGCGTGCATTACTGCAGTTAAGAGAGGAACCAATGATACCAATATGGTCCCACATTTGCCAATGCTTTTATAGCACCTGCTCATTGAGCCAACGATATCGTTCTGGATTTGATTTAGTCAGAGCTAAGACAAAACTGGGATGGTCGTCCTCGTTCAGCAATAATAGTGAGTGCAAAGGAGAAGATGTGATAAGCCAGTGTGTAAAGCACTCAGTCATGCGGCGGAGAGGCTAGTTCCCAAGGCTCAACAAGGCTTGATGCGATTTCCAACCTCGGGCGTCGCGTCTTTGAATGAAAGTTCGTGTAAGAGCATCTAAGACGAACAAGCCCAGGAGAATTTGCTGCATAGAGCTTGGCCTTCGAAGGGGTGGCTCGGAGACCCTTTGGACACCAAGGGTTAATAGCAGGAAGAATGACAACGAGAAGAATGATTCAGGTCTTATTGAATAGTCGAATGTAATATGAAGTCTAGCAAAGCATGCAAAGGAGTCCCCGTTGGGCTCGACAAACATTCTCCGCGCGAGTTACTGGATTTTCTTGCCCAGCCGGGCAAGGTGATAGTTAATAGCTGGCTTATGTGGTTTCTTCACCACAGGCTATGGTTGTTCGACAGTCAGAGCGTGTTAGAAAAGTGAATGCAAAAGCAAGACGCACTGTCGTTCTCATGCAGTGAAAAAGAGCCTCTGCTGCTTGCATACACTTCTGTTGTGAGTGGAAGTCTCCAGTTGCCGCCCAGCACCCCAGCATAGTGGTTAATTCAGCATTGCATAGCTTAATTTCCTGCGCTGATAGGTTTTCAGTATCTCGTGAAACTCACTCAAAGAGCCGTATACTGACCCTTCCTAGGCCTGACTCTCAGGTTCTTTATGTGCACGGTCATTAAGGTAAGAGAGAGAGCTGGTGGTGTGACCGATCGTGACGGTCACACAGACGTCAATCACACGTCGACCCGCGGCTGTTCAGCAACGTCCAACATCCATATCGCAACCGCGACGCCAAAGCTTAGCCGGGCGCTAACTTATACTACCACACTTCTCCGTCTTAATCATGGCTTCTACAGCACTCAACAAGAACAACTCTGGTATGCACCGCTTTATCTGTATTCGATAGCCTGCATTTATTGATCGTTCTGGGTCGCAGCTGTGAAGCGTATCATGCAGGAAGCCAGAGAATTGGCGAATGATCCTTCTCCAGACTACTCTGCTGCGCCGCTCGAGGTATGCTATGTGAAGGCGTGCTCTTTTGTAGCCGTGCTGACTGGATCCGCTCGACCAGGATGACATCTTCGAATGGCACTGCACTATTCGCGGCCCAGAAGGTACTGAGTTCGAAGGTGGGAAATACCACCTTCGTATTTTGTTGCCTTCAGAATACCCCTTCCGCCCTCCTTCCCTCATGGTCCTCACTCCCAACGGCCGCTTCGAGTTGAACAGCAAGGTGGGTCGATTTTCTCCCACCCCGCTTTACCTAATATGAATTATTATTGTTGTTTTGACCTTAGATCTGCATCAGCTTTACTAGTTGTGCGTGCTACCTCATCTATGTTACTCTGACACGCATCTCATACACCCTTCAAAGACCATGAAGAACTTTGGCAACCAGCTTGGGGCATCAGAACTGGTGTGTGCAAGCATGTGCGCTCGTAGACTAGAGCTCATGCATCTATACAGCCATTTTGGGAATCCAGGGCTTCTTCCCGTTGAAAGGAAGCGCTGCTGTTGGCGTCGGTTCCATAGAATACCCCGCTGCAGAACGTAAACGACTTGCAGCATTGTATGTGTCCCAATCTCCTCTCCGATGACTTGACCAATACTGAATGTCGCTTTGTTGTATAGATCCCGAGATTGGGTTTGCCCTCAATGTCAGCAATCGAACCACGACATGTTACCGGATGCACATCAGCCTGACGAAGCTAAGCCATCTTCGAGCGGGGACGGTCCTGACCCTGTCCCTAGCGATGCACCGTCTGCAGCCTCCTCCGAGTCTCAGATCACTGTGACCGCTGCAGCATCCGAGTCTAGCGCATCCGCCACTAGTCTTGTCAACGCAGACTCAGCGGCTGCTGCTCCAGCTGTGGTGAGACCCGTGCAAGTTGCGATACGCCCAAAACCTAGTGCGCCGAGGCAGTTCGTCGCGATCAACAATGAGAAGCCGCCTTTACTTCTTGACGGTGCCATTTGTGTCTTGCTTCTACTCGTATTTGCTTTGATTTGCCGGAGGGTGTATTAGCACTACAGTACAATTTTTCTGTCATTATGTTTGTTTCCTATTTTTCATGTACATACTTCACGACTGTGTTCTTGCCACGAACTGCTTATACAATGTTCGGTAGATGTTGTGTAACACCAAATCAAATAAAATTGCGATATACATCGGTGTTGCCTGACGCGGTCTGCCTGCGGGGTAGATCGAGATGGGTGCCTTGTCACAGGCCAACACTATATGAGGCTTCGATTCATAGCCCTGCTCCGCACTCTCAAACCCCAACTCCCACCACCAAAAATCTCTACCAAAATTATGTCTGTGCATCCAGCAACTCCTGAGTGGGCTAGCACCTCCAGCGAGGAGGCAGGGAACACAACACCTCGAGCACCGTCGAGACGCCGCAGCACAAAGCGCAGAAGCGTAGTGTTGAGATCACCCAAACCAACACAAATCCCTATCCCTCCATCGCTGTTGCAGTCGCCCTACCTTTCGCCTGATAGCATATTCCAGCGCGAACTGCCTTCATCCTCACCGTCTGAAGAAGACGAGCAGTGGCTGCAGGACACCGTCCCCATAATACACCAACACGCTAGTCTCGACTTATCGTCAGGCCCATCCGCAGCTAACTCATCCCCGGTTGTCGTCGACGGTCACCTCGCACCCCTCTCACCGCCTATTGTGCGCTCCAAATCAGCAGTGTCATTTCGCAGCAGAGGATCAGAGTCCTCCTCTTCTCAATCTGCGCCGCCTGGTCGGCGGTCCCTCTCCAGGGATTATTTCCGTGATCATTAGCCCAGCTTGCAATAGGGGACCTGGTTTTTCGCATTGATTTTATTCTGTATTATTAGCATATCATTTCTCTCAGGGTTTTACAGGGTGGTTCGCATGGACTGAAGCATGTTACATACTTTCGTTGGCATTACTAGCGTATATTTGGGGGCATCGGCTTGCATTGTGAGTTTCGGTAAGCCTGGGAAGAATTACATTCATTCATTGGGACTGTAGATAGCGCGTTTGCAGATGTCCATTGACATTATTAGTGTATATTCTTATTTTGGTACATATCGTTGTACGGTGGGGACATTATAATTATTGCTGGGGGATTTTTTCAAAGAACAGTGCCATTGATTTCAAATGAACTATTTGGCGCGCGTCCTCGGCGCACTGACGCTGAAGACAACCAATTCTTCGTCCTCCATGTTGTAACTCGCAATTGTGCTCGAGTTTGTCAACATTTTCCCCGCATACGACAGTCGTATCCTTGATGCCGGAACAGCACTACCAGTGTTCTGCAATATTCTGTCTCGCAACGTGGACACCAATAAGTTCAGCGGCAGATCAGGAATCGTAACAGTGCTGCCATCCAACTTCCATTCCGGCTTCGTTTCATCTGTTGGTAGCTGCACGACCAGGGAAATGGGGGCCTAAATATTGTCAGCTTGAATCAACGGCGGTGAAAATGTAATAAGGAACGTACGGGATGCATGGTGATCCAGTCTTCTTCTGAATACAACTGCACACCAGGTGTTTTGGAGATTCTTTGCCGCTTCGCAGGGGGGATCTCGTCCACTACACCCTCCATCTCATCAGCGGATCGTACCGTGCCAGCCTGGGCCTGTAGCTGGCCGTTGGCAGCCGCTAGAGCAGCCATTCGGGTAGGATGCATCCCAGCACCCGAAGAGGACGCAGGGGGCTGATAACCAAACGGCTGGGACGCCTCGATGCCCTGGTAGTGCAAAGGGGGCAGCATTTGTGGTGGAGTTTGGTACGCGGAGGCAGGTTGAGGACCTGAAGAAACAGTGGCGGCGGTGTAGGCAGGATTAGTAGCAGGTGGCGCCGGAAGGGAAGCGTGTGGCGGAGGTAGAGACGTGAGGGCAGGGGGAATCGCAGCTGGACCTATTCCCGGCCCTATCGCGTTGGTATCTTGCCTAGATTTCAATTCAGTGAAAAGCGTAACAGGGCCCTGAGAAAAATTAAACTCACGGACCAAGACCCTTCGCACGATGAATAGCTGCAATTTGCTCGTCAAAGTTGACATTGTTGGAGAATTTGTCCAGTGTGTCTGCTTTGGATGCAGTGTGACCATCCCAAACCACCTTCTCACGCTCCTTGCGACGTAATCGTTCTTCTTCCTCCTCGCGTTTTCTTCGCTCTTCGTCTGCTTCCGCACCGAAGATATCAACACGAGTGCGGGCCAGGTTCTTGAGCGAGGAGACGACATTAGCACCGCGTTGTAGCTCAGAAGCCTGTGCCTTGCGCGCTTCAAGGGCATCGCGCTGTTCTTTCCAGCGAGGATCCAGAAGCTCAATTCGCATGTGTTCCTGTAATTCATCCACCGGAATTTGCTGTCCACAAATACTGCAAGTGGTCATCGCCGCCTTTCCCTTAGCACCGACTACGTTGAACACATTAGCATGGTGAAACAAATGTGCAAGAAAGCGAGAGGGAACATACGTTTGGGCACATAATCTGTCCTAATTTTCATTGTACCACCTGCAGCATTGGCCTGCATTGCTTTGGCACGTTCCAGCTCTCGCTGACGTTCCAAATCGACTTGTTTCTGTGCAACCTCTTCCTCGTCGTCACTCTGTTCCATAGCTGTGTCGTCCTCTGCAGCCCCGTTTCCGGCACTTCCAACAGCTGCCGCTGCTTCTGCCTCTGCGGCAGCTTGGCGAGCACGATGAGCCTCCACATCGTCAGCAGTGTCTTCCATGATCATCGCCGCCATTCTCTTCTGCGCCAGTGTCATGGTCTCTACCTCTTGGATGCTCATAGGAGGAGGAAGCTCAGCAGTTGCATCCGCCATGGTAAATTCAATCGTTTGCACAATGGCATAGTCATGCCAGTCAATTTCAGCGAAAGCAGCTGGAATAGCAATCATGATCAATGTCTGAGGGTATGTCTGAAAGGGGGACCAACGTACTTCTTTCCTCCTCTTGATCATCCTCGCGCTTCTTTTCTCTCTCTCGCTTCGTCTTTTCCCATTTTGCATGCCTCTTCGCCAGTTCTAGTGTTTTCCAACGCGCTTGTGGGTCAGTACTTCGACTCTTCAACTGGTCCAACACTGTCTTATCAGGATGAAGAACTTTTGTATACTGCTCAACCAACCGATTAAAGTATCCAAATAGCGAATGGGTGGGTTTCAGGAACTCGAATTGGTAGTTGCGTCCCTCACGTGTGGATAGAGAGGAGAGGAAACTGCGACCACGCTGTGCAGCGAAGAGAGCAGTGAGTTTGATAGTATCCCTGTACAATAGTTAGCTCAAAGGAAGCGGGAAATCGAAGGGAGGGTACAGTTACAAGTCAATGGAACTAATGTTGGGCATTTGGACAATAAAGTCTGGCGTAGGTGGTTCAATGCCAATGTCCACCACTTTGATTTCAGCTCCGTCTACCTGTGCTGCATCTCCACCCTCGGCAGTCTTCGCTTCAGCCTGTTCCACCTCTCCTCTGTTCACTCTGTCCATTTTATTCCGGTAATATGCATGATATGGGTCTGCAGGATTCAAGAAAGAGAACTTTGGATCGGTACGATGTCCATCTCGTATTTTCTCCTCGAATTGAGGAGGATTACTGGAATTAGCAACGAATGTAGCTGTCCTGTCAATAACAGCTATATGCAAAAAGCAAGGTGGGTCAGACAAGACAGAGAGGAAGTCGCGTTCCAAAGCGTTTTCAACGCACATTTGATTTCAGGTGGTGGTAGAATAAGACCACTGGTGAATCGGTTGTTGACTCCAGACTCCATGAACGCGTCCCCGTTCCCGTTGAGATGGCCATTGCCATTCTGCATTTGAACGTCGACACTCATGGTCGTAGTAGGGAGGAGAAGGAGGTTGTAGGGTTAGCTAGGGTTTCCATAACTCTCTTCCCTTCTCTATCATGATTGGCGCCTTCCGTCCGACGAGTGTCAATCTCGGTGGTCTTCTCTGGTAGGCGCATTCTGCGAAGACTACACGAGACGCGAAATTTGTTTACTGACCGTGCTTCCCCAGGAAAACACCATGGAAACTGTCACCAACGCGCAAGGCCAACGCTCGGTCTCGTCTGAAGAAGGTCGACGCTGTCATTGAAGCTGTTCGTTCCAGTGGAGTCACCTGCGAGTCTTTGGTATGTAACGACTTCAGCTACTCTCTTCTTATTATTTCTGACAAGCTCCCTTATAGGTCAAAGCCCTAGAATTGCCCAAAGAGCATGAGATGCCTGCTCGCGACAAATACACCGTATTCTCTGCACACGCACGGGGCTACCGTAAAGGCATTCACAAAGTACCCAAATGGACGAGAGTGCGTGTCTTCCCCATAAGCTCCAAGTGCTCCTTTACTGACGCGCTCTAACAGATAACACAACGAACCAATCCCAAGGGTTTCTAATTTTTTTTCGTCTTATTTGGACGTCTACTGCATTCGCTTAGAACAAGACTACCTGTATTTTCCCTGACTTGATGGCCTGTAGCACCGCAGGTCCTCCTAATACTGTTTTGAACACTTCATCTCGCGTTTCTGGAATGTCTAACAACGAACGCTGCTTCCCATCCCGATAGGTCACGTCCAGCATAATATGAGATAACGCGGAAATGGTCAAAGCGTCTGGGGTTAGATAGTCAGCAGTCTGTCTATCTTGGAGAATTAAGAACCGGCATACCAGTCTCGCAAAGCAACTTCCCTACTCTTCCAGGAGTCCCCACTGCAGCTCCCACTTTGGTTCTCTTCAGATAACTCACATGCTCAGCTAGCTTGAAATGCTTTGCGAATAACTTTGCTACATCTCCTCCCTTCTCCCCACGCAGCTTCTTGCTCTTCAAAGATCGTGTGACGTCCGCCACTCTAAGCGCAGCACTCGTCACGAATAGTAATGTCGGTGCGCCAGATGCTTTAGACTTCTGAGAAAGACGAGTGTGAAGGGTCGGTAACGCTAACAACATGTTCTTTCATCAATTATACGCTTTTTTTCAACGAGAAGAGCAGACAGACATACCTTTAATAATGAACGGCACTAATTCGTCTAAATTTCGAGAACCTGTCCAAGCTGTTGTATCCGCGATAGATGTTTCTGAAAAAAAAAACGAAAGCACTTTAACTTCAGCATGAACTCTAACGGACTAGATACACGCACCTGGTATCAAGATATCTTCCAACTCCAGTTCTGAATATTTTGAAAATGTTTTTGCCTGCATTGTAGCCAAAAGCCTAGCCAACTCATGTGGTGGCTGAGCAGCGATAGATTCAGGTGGTATCGATTCCTTCGTCTCTGCAAGCTTTCTTTTCTGCATGTGTTCAACAAGCGTTTAGTATATAAACACTTGATTGAGATAAGTAAATTACCTTTGCTTTCCTTTCTTTCGTTTTCTCTACTTGCTTTCGCTTTCGTGATGCAGTGGCACTGGACTCGGGCTGTTCTTGTTCTTGTGCAGCAGGGTCGGAAGAAGGTGCAACTGCTTCTAGTTCTTCTAGCTCGTATCCTTCCGATTCACTGCCTGAAACTTGACCAGCGAAATCATCTTCGAGATCATCGCCACCACCGTAAGGTATAGTGGACATGGTGGTAGGTAGGAGAAGAGAGCGGAATGATGGTGGACGAAGGAAGGCAAGTGGCCCTTGCAGGCAAGGCCAAGTTTCCCATCACGGGACCCACAAGCTAGCTGAACATGGGTTTTATGGTGATGTAGTTCTGACTACGCTCATTGACCATTGCAGAAATTAGAGGTTCAGACTGTCTACGATACAGAACGAGAAGAAGAATGAAGAACGAAACACAGATGTTATCCCCCTCCCTCCTAACCCGTCATTAATGCTGTCCTTGCCATAAACCATATGATTTGCCTGGCGTCGTCTGCCATAGTCGTATCGTACCTGCAAAACACATTCCATGTCAGATCGACTTGCGCGATATAAAAATACAAGTATAACCA
>Ga0247730_1001348_pt1 | contig 13782 bp, 11 predicted proteins | sample UWRJL073202C2_FD_180959 | JGI IMG/M metagenome (GOLD analysis project Ga0247730, IMG submission 180959) | Plant litter microbial communities from Arlington Agricultural Research Station in Wisconsin, United States - UWRJ-L073-202C-2 | ecosystem: Environmental > Terrestrial > Plant litter >...
TCTCGGTAGCGACGCCCTTCTCTTTCAGGCGTACAGCTTCTTCCACGGCGATTTCGCAGAAAGGATTCATCGACATTTTGACGTTAGCGAGATCGACGCCGGAGTTGTCCGCTTTGACGCGAACCTTTACGTTGTAGTCGACCACGCGCTTGATGGCTACGAGGACTTTCATGGCAGGCTCCAATGGTAAAATTGCCCTGAGAGCACCTGAAGATGCTCATGTTTTTTTTGTTTAAAGGTCGCCCAACTGCTCGATCACACCTTTGGCTTTCAATTCGGCCAGACGCTCATCCCCTAGCCCCAATCGACGCTTGAGCACTTCATCGGTGTGTTCACCCAGCATCGGCGCGCCACGCGGGTATTCGATCGGTGTCCCCGACAGCTTGATCGGGCTGCCCACGGTCACGAAGTCAGGGTTGAGTGGGTGGGGAATGCTTACGAGCATGTCACGGGCTTTGACCTGCGGTTCATCCAGTGCCTGGGCGATGCTGTTGATGGCTCCAACCGGCACGCCCTGCGGGTGAATCCGCTGCACCCACTCATCCGCGCAATCGGTCAGGAAGTGCTCCGACAGAATCTTGATGACTTCGATACGGTTGGTGACCCGATCAGCATTGCGGGCAAATCGAGGGTCCCGGGGCAGTTCCGGCAAACCTATGGCGTTACACAGGGAGATGAACTGGCTGTCATTGCCGCAAGCAATAATGAAATCACGGTCATTGGCCCGGAACACCTGGTACGGCACGATGTTCGCGTGGGCATTGCCATAACGGCCTGGCGGTTTGCCAGAGGCCAGATAGTTCTGACTCTGGTTGCACAAGGTGGCAATTTGCACATCAAGCAGCGCCATATCGACGTGCTGACCCAAGCCGGTTTTTTCGCGGCTGAGCAGTGCAGCCTGAATCGCAACCGTCGAATAAAGCCCGGTCATCAAATCGGAGAACGCCACGCCCACTTTCTGCGGGCCGCCACCCGGTAGATCATCACGTTCTCCGGTGATACTCATCAGGCCGCCAATGCCCTGGATGATGAAGTCATAACCCGGTTCGGCGGCGCGAGGCCCGGTCTGCCCGAAACCTGTCACCGAGCAATACACCAGACGAGGATTTATTTGCGCCAGGCTTGCATAGTCCAGCCCGTACTTGGCCAATGATCCGGCTTTATAGTTTTCAATCAGCACATCACAACTGGCGGCCAGCGCACGCACCATCTCCTGGCCCTCAACGGACGCAAGGTTCAGGGCTACCGATAACTTGCCACGATTGGTGGACTGGTAATAAGACGCTTCGCGAGTAGGTTCATCGTGCTCGTCCCCCATCCACGGCGGTCCCCAGCCACGGGTGTCATCACCCGCGCCAGGCCGTTCAATCTTGATCACTTCAGCCCCGAGATCAGCCAGGGTCTGACCACACCAGGGGCCGGCCAGTACACGACTGAGGTCGAGCACGCGGTATCCAGTTAAAGCACCCATTTCATTTCACCTTTCTCTACGGCGCTTATACGCGCTCGATGACCATCGCCAGCCCTTGGCCAACCCCGATGCACAAACTCACCACGGCATAGCGCTTACCGCTTTTTTGCAACGCCCTGGCGGTGCTGAGCGCCAGGCGCGCACCCGAGGCCCCCAAAGGATGGCCGACCGCAATGGCGCCGCCATTGGGATTGACCCGCGGATCATCGAAAGCCACATCCAGCCCGTTGAGGCAGCCCAGAACCTGGGAGGCAAATGCCTCATTGATTTCGATAATGTCCATGTCCGCCAGGGTCAAACCGGCGCGATCCAGCGCCTTATTGATCGCCTCGACCGGGCCGACGCCCATGATACGGGGGGCCACGCCCACGGCGGCCGCAGACAGAATACGCACCATTGGCACCAGGCCGTGACGTTCGCCGGCCGCTTTTGAGCCGATGAGCAAGGCGGCCGCGCCGTCATTGACCCCCGAGGCGTTACCGGCAGTGACCACACCGCCTTCGGACAAAGGCTTGAGCCGCGCAAGGGCCGCTAGATCAGATTGCGGACGCGGATGCTCGTCCTGATCAACGAGAACAGGAGGTGTCTTGCGACACGTAGGAACGCTTACAGCTAGCAATTCTTCAGTGAAGAAACCGGCCTGGCGTGCAGCTTCGTAACGGGCTTGGGAACCAGCGGCAAACAGGTCCGCTTGCTCACGGCTGATGCCGAAATCCGCAGCGACGTTATCGCCGGTCTGGGGCATGGTGTCATTGCCAAATTCAGTAGTGATTTTCGGGTTGGGAAAACGCGCGCCGATGGTGCTGTCAAATACCGTGAAGTCACGACTGTAGGCAGCCTCAGCCTTGGCCATGACGAAGGGCGCACGGGACATGCTTTCCACGCCGCCCGCCACGAACAGATCGCCCTCCCCGCACGTCACCGCACGCGCAGCATCAATCACTGCGGCCAGACCACTGGCGCACAGGCGGTTTATCGTTTGCCCCGGGACCGTCACCGGCAAGCCTGCCAGGAGCGCTGCATGCCGGGCGATGTTACGGCTGTCCTCACCGGCCTGATTGGTGTTGCCGAGGATCACATCCTCAATGGCATCGCCGGGGATGTCGTGGCGAGCAAGCAATTGGCGGATAACGTGGGCGGCAAGATCGTCCGGGCGAATGGGCGCGAGGGCTCCACCGTGGCGACCAAAGGGTGTGCGCAGCCCCGCAAAGATATAAGCGTCGAGCATGGAAAACTCCTGAATGCTGAGATCAGTTAGGCGCCTGTTCACTGTGGCGCAGGGATAAGCCAAGCGTCGCTCGACGACGCAACCACGGGCCCGGGCGATAACGCGGATCACCGGTCAGTTCGGTCATGCGCTGCATGATCGTCAGCAGACGTTCGGCACCCACCTCATCGCCCCACGCCAGCGGGCCCTGTGGGTAGCCCAGACCGCGGCGCACGCCTTCGTCGAGATCCTCGACACTGGCGATACCTTGTTGAACGATATCGCCTGCCAGGTTGACGATCATCCCCAGCACGCGCTGGGCGACAAAGCCCACGCTGTCTCGGATCACGCTAACCCCGACCCCGTCGCGGGCTAACAGCGCGTGAGCCGCATCGCGCATATCAATGCGGGTGGCCGGTGTCGGCATTAACGTGCGATAGCGGCCAAGCTCCAGCAGCGGGTCGATGCACACGGTGCGCGTCGGGTCGGTGGCAAACTTGCCAGCGGCAGCCGTGGCATCCAGACCATAGGGCGCCAGCAGACAGAGGGCTTCACTCGATGGCGTGGCGCCCTGCTCGACTTGCGTGCCCAAGGTCTGCAGCAAGGCCGTCAAGGCGGCACGATCATCATTGTTCTCGGTGCCGAGCCAGACCGGCGGCATCGCGCTCACGGTCGGAACCCTCTGTGGCTGGGCCGCATCCACCTGCTGTCCGCCGGCGTAACGGTAAAACCCGCGTCCAACCTTGCGGCCCACGTACCCGGCGTCCAGCATCTGGCGGGTAAGCGCCGCCGGCCGGTAACGAGGTTCCTGATAAAACTGGTTGTAAATCGACTCGATAACCGGATGGGAAACGTCCAGCGCCGTCAGGTCGAACAACTCCAGCGGCCCCATGCGAAAGCCCAGGCCGTCACGCAGAATGCGGTCGATCTCGGCAGGCTCGGCGACGCCTTCCTTGAGGATTTGCAGAGCTTCGGTGCTGTAGGCGCGCCCGGCATGGTTGATGATGAAGCCAGGCGTGTCCTTGGCTCGAATCCCCCGATGCCCCATGCGCGACGCCAAAGCCTGCAGGCAGTCGCCAATCAGCGGATCAGTGGCCAAACCGTCGATGACTTCCACCACTTTCATCAGAGGCACAGGGTTGAAAAAGTGAAAGCCCGCGACCCGTTCCGGATGCTGACAGCCGCATGCAATGCTGGTCACCGACAGTGAAGAGGTGTTGGAAGCCAGAATGCAATCATCGGCCACAACCGCTTCCAGTTCTGCCAGCAAGGCCCGTTTGGCATCGAGACGCTCGATGATCGCCTCGACCACCAGGTCAACACCCTTCAAGTCAGCAAGGGAAGTGGCGACTTCAAGCTGCCCGATGATCTGTTGGGCATCGCTGCTGGTGATCTTGCCCTTGCTCACCAGCTTGCCCAAGGTCTGCTCCAGATTATTCCTGGCACCCTGAGCTGCGCCTTCACGATTGTCGAACAGGGTCACTCGGATACCGGCCTGAGCGGCGATCTGGGCAATACCCGTGCCCATCACCCCAGCGCCGACGATGGCCATGTGATTAATCACGCGAGTCATGGTCACTCTCCTGCGAAGCTGGCTTTACGCTTTTCCAGAAAGGCGCGAGCGCCTTCTTTCTGGTCCTTGGAATCAAACAGCAACTGGAACGCCTTGCGCTCAAGCACCAGCGCGCTGTCCAGTGGCAAATCCGCACCCGCCAACATCACTTCTTTTATCTGCGCCACAGCCAGCGGTGGCAAGGCGGCGATCTGCGCAGCCAGTTCCAGCGCGCGGGTGATGGTCTGGTCGTCGCTCACCACCTCGCTGACCATCCCCATGGCCAGCGCCTCGCGGGCCGGAACCAGGCAACCTGTCAGGGCAATGCGCATCGCCTGGAACTTACCGACGGCGCGCACCAGACGCTGGGTCCCCCCCGCTCCCGGCATCAGACCTAGCTTGACCTCTGGCTGGCCGAAACGAGCAGACTCACCGGCGACGATGATGTCGCAGTGCATCGCCAGCTCACAGCCACCACCCAGCGCGAAACCGTTCACCGCGGCGATTACCGGTTTCGGGCACCGGCCGATGGCTTCCCACAGGTATTCGGTATGGCGCAGGTACATTTCGACGGGAGTCGCGTCAGCGAACTCGCGAATGTCGGCACCGGCGACAAAGCACTGCTCCCCCCCGGTCAGCACGATGGCCCGCACCTTTTTATCAGCGGCCAACGCGCGAAAATGCTCGGCGAGCTCTTCGCGTACGGCGCTGTTCAAGGCGTTTTTGGCTTCTGGGCGTGAGATACGCAGGAGTGCTACAGCGTCGTCGCTGATTTCGAGGCTGACGACTGGCTCGTTTGGGGAGTTCATATGTTCTCTCTTATTGTGTTTCGCTAGGCGGAACTAGATACCGAATTTCTGATTTATCATAGAGACGGTATTAAAGCGCTGTAAACAGTTAATCAATAAAACTTTAGTATATCCCCGTAAATCAGGGGCTTCATGGCTTAGGAAAGCTCTTTTTCGGTTTTTATCGCCAATAAGACTTTTGTTTCGCTCTGCGAAACTGTATTTTATTTCCTTGCATTTCCAAGAATTGGGGTTTTAACATGGCTCGCAACAAGGCAGACCCGTCCGCAGTGGACACCCGTGATTCATCTGATTTCGGCTTGCTGAGCATGGGCAAGCTCGATCCAGCGAGCGGGATGAATGAAGAGGAAGGCAGTGGCCAGTTTGTGACGGCCCTGGCTCGCGGCCTTGAGCTGCTGCGGTGTTTCACGCCACGGGCGAACGTATTGGGTAACCAGGATCTGGCCAGAATGACCGGGCTACCCAAGCCGACCGTGACGCGCCTGACCAATACGTTAATGCGCCTGGGGTGTCTCAAGCGCGAAGTGCACTCGGGCAAGTACCAACTGGATGTCGGTGTGCTCGGCTTCGGTTACGCAATGCTGTCGAACCTGTCGATTCGCGCCGTCGCCCATCCACTGATGGAAGACCTGGCCAATCATGCTCAGGCAGCAGTTGCGATGGCCGCCCGGGACCGGCTTCAGATGGTGTACCTGGATGTGGTTCAGGGTCAGGGCAACATGACCATGCGCCGCCAGATAGGCAGTTATCTGCCACTGGCACAGAGTTCGATGGGCCGGGCTTGCCTGGCGGCAATGCCGGAAACCGAGCGGGAGTTTTTGCTGGACCACATCCGCCAGCGTGAAACGGACCAGTGGCCCGCTCTGCGCAAAGGCCTGGACCGGGCTTTCAGGGACTACGCCGATTATGGGTACTGCCTGTCGGTGGGTGAATGGCACCGGGATGTGAACTCAGTTGCCGTGCCGTTAGTGCATCCGCAGTACGGATTGCTGGCTTTTAACTGCGGCGGCCCGAGCTTTCAACTGCCACGCGAGAAACTTGAGGACGAGATCGCCCCGCGTCTGATCGACATGGTTAACAACATTGGCGCCGCTGCTCGCTGACGCAACGGTATCGGCGCCCTAATAAATGGCCCGTTCAAGGGCCTTGAGGAGCGCACATGATCCGTGACACCGAAACCCTTCAGATCCTCCTGGATTCCCTGCGCCAGTTTGTCAACGAAGCCTTGATTCCCCGAGAAAACGAGGTGGCCGAGACTGACAACATTCCGCAGGATATCGTCGGCCAGCTGCAAGAGATGGGGCTGTTCGGGCTGACCATCCCTGAAGAATTTGGCGGCATGGGCGTGACCATGGAAGAAGAGGTAAACATCGCCTTCGAACTGGGGCGCACCTCTCCGGCTTTTCGCTCCTACATTGGCACTAACAACGGCATCGGCTCGATTGGCATTCTGCTCGATGGCAGCCAAGAGCAAAAACTCAAATACTTGCCGAAACTGGCCTCGGGCGAACTGCTGAGCGCCTTTTGTCTCACCGAGCCCGACTCGGGTTCGGACGCCGCATCGCTGAAAACCACTGCAGTGCGCGACGGCGATCATTACGTCATCAACGGCACCAAACGCTTCATCACCAATGCGCCCCACGCTGGCATCTTCACTGTCATGGCCCGCACCAATACCGAGATCAAAGGCTCGGGCGGTATCAGTGCCTTCATCGTGGAGCGCGACACGCCGGGCATATTCCTCGGCAAACCCGATCACAAGATGGGTCAGAAAGGCGCTCACACCAGCGATGTCATCTTCGAGAATGTACGCGTTCCCCTCAGCCAGCTGATTGGTGGTGTAGAAGGTGTCGGGTTCAAAACCGCCATGAAAGTACTGGATAAAGGTCGCCTGCACATTGCTGCCCTGAGTGTGGGTGCCGCAGAGCGCATGCTGTCTGACTCGTTGAACTACGCAATCGAGCGCAAGCAGTTCGGCAAGCCGATTGCCGAATTCCAACTGATCCAGGCAATGCTCGCCGACAGCAAGGCGGAAATCTACGCCGCGCGCTGCATGGTGCTCGATGCCGCACAAAAACGTGACCAAGGTCTGAACATCGGCACCGAGGCCTCCTGCGCCAAGATGTTCGCCACTGAGATGTGCGGCCGGGTCGCTGATCGCGGCGTACAGATCCACGGCGGTGCTGGCTATGTGAGCGAATACAGCATTGAGCGGTTCTATCGCGACGTACGTCTGTTCCGGATCTACGAAGGCACAACCCAGATTCAACAGCTAGTCATCGCCCGCAACATGATTCGTGACGCCCAGAGCTGACCGCTCGGACTCAAGCCCCCTGCTCCCTATAAATACAATAAGGTGACGTGATGGAAGCTGTAGCTCAGGTCAATGCCCAGGCATTGGCCAAAAAGAACACGTGGGTGTTGGTATTCGTTTTCTGCTTTCTTGGCTTATTGATTGATGGCGCTGACCTGATGCTGCTGTCCTACAGCCTCAGCAGCCTGAAGGCTGAATTCGGCCTGACCAACGTCGAAGCCGGTAGCCTGGGAAGTTTCACCCTCGCAGGCATGGCGATCGGTGGTATTTACGGCGGCTGGGCCTGTGATCGTTTCGGACGGGTAAAAACTGTCGTCTGGAGCATCATTCTGTTTTCCGTCGGCACCGCCGTGCTCGGCCTCACACAGAATTATTGGCAGTTCGCAATTACCCGACTCCTGGCATCATTGGGAATCGGCGCGTTGTATGTGGCCTGCAACACGCTGATGGCGGAATACGTACCCACGCGCTTTCGCACTACGGTGTTGGGTACGCTACAAGCCGGTTGGTCAGTGGGCTATATCGTGGCGACGTTATTGGCCGGGTGGATCCTGCCGGTCCATGGCTGGCGCTGGCTGTTCTACATCGCGATCATTCCGGTCATCCTCGCGGTGGTCATGCAGCGCTTCGTGCCGGAGCCGCAAGCCTGGGTCAACGCACAGGCAGAACGTGCGAAGCAGAAAATCGAAGGTGGTTTGCAACAGACAGCCGTCAAGCGCGAGAGCATGTTCAAACAGATTTTCGGTGACCCCAAGGCTCGCCTGATGTTTACCTACTGGGCGCTGACAGCGGGCTTCCTGCAGTTCGGGTATTACGGCGTGAACAATTGGATGCCTACCTATCTGGAAAGCGAGCTGGGCATGAACCTCAAGTCCATGACCGGCTACATGGTGGGCACTTACACAGCCATGATCCTCGGCAAAATTATTGCCGGGTTCGCAGCCGATCGAATCGGACGCCGTGCCGTGTTCGCTTTTGGCGCCCTGGGCACGGCGATATTTCTGCCGGTGATCGTGCTGTTCCAGAGCCCGGATAACATCCTGTGGATGCTGGTGGTGTTCGGTTTCTTGTACGGGATTCCTTACGGCGTAAATGCGACCTACATGACTGAAAGTTTCGAAGCCAAGTTTCGCGGCTCTGCCGTCGGTGGCGCTTATAACATCGGACGTCTTGGTGCCGCGATTGCGCCAGCGGCCATCGGTTTTCTTGCGTCCCATGGCTCGATCGGGGTCGGTTTCCTGGTGATGGGTGCGGCCTATTTCATCTGTGGTGTGATTCCCGCGTTGTTCATTCGGGACAAACAATTCGACCCGCAGAAGCAATAAAACGTTGATAGTTCGGATAGTTCGATGACCAAACAACTGCCTGCAGATATTCGTGTCTAGCAGGCGGTTTCTCATCATCTGGGTTACAGAACATCAGCATTGTTGCCTGCAGGTCTACCCTTAGTAGACATTTAGATCGTCTATCAAGCTGGTTGCAAATGATAGCATCCCGCTATGGTGCGACATATTGTCACCCTTATTTCAAACCACCCACCTACGATTTACACCCGTGAATTCGGGCGTATTTCAGCGGATGTATTTCCTAACGAGAGGATTTCCGACGTGTCATCAGATCTTAACCCTGGCCCTTTAAGAGTCTCGCTTTTGCTGCGGGTCTACACGGTCATTGTTGGCTTCATACTTTTGTTAACCGGCGGCTACCTTGGTTACGCCGGCGCGCAATTGATTGGCTTGGGTGGCTCGTTTTACTACCTGCCTGCTGGTATCGCGCTGATCGGCACCGCCGTCATGCTTGTTCGTCTGGATCTCCGCGCGGTTTACGTCTATGGCGCTTTCTTTGCTGTAACACTCGTTTGGTCGCTGTGGGAAACCGGGCTGCAATTCTGGCCTCTTGCTGCACGCCTGGGAATGTTCGCTGTGTTTGGTTTGCTTATTGCTCTGTGCGCGCCGGCTTTGCCGCAGGCACGCAGCAATAAAAAGGTCCGACCGGTCTCTTATGGTATTGCGACCGTTATCTCGCTGGGGTTGGTAGCAGCCTTCGTCAATGCCCTGTATCCGATCTGGCTGGTCAAGCCGACCTCTGCACCACAGGTGGCCGCCGACTACAACCCAAGTGCAGACAAGGCGCAATCCGTCGGTTTCGGCCGTACGTCATCAGGCGAAGGCTTCACCCCAGACGCTCAGATCACTCTGGATAACGTCAAGAATTTGCAGATCGCCTGGACTTTCCGCTCCGGTGACATCACGGCTAACGGCCGCGAAAACCAGAACTCGCCGATACAGATCGGCAACGTGCTCTACCCCTGCACCCCGACCAACCAGGTCTTTGCCTTGCGCGGCGACACCGGGGAGCAGCTTTGGCACTTCAATCCCAAAGTTGACCCTGCCGCAGCGGCTGATTGGATGCGCTGCCGTTCTCTAGCCTATTACGAAGTGCCTGGTCTGGCTGACGATGCGCCCGGCAAAAAGCGCATCTACGTGACTACCGGCGACATGCGCCTGATCGCTCTGGATGCCAAAACCGGCGTGCCAGTTCCGACCTTCGGTGAAAACGGCACGGTCTTCCTCGCTACCGGGATGGGCGCAGTGATTCCAGGGTTCTACAACCCGACTTCCGGCCCGCTGCTGGCAGGCAAGAATCTGATCATTGGTGGCTGGGTGATGGACAACCAGTCGACGGACGAGCCGTCCGGCGTTGTCCGGGCCTTCGACGCGGTAACGGGGCAATTCACCTGGGCGTGGGATGTGGGCCGCCCTGGCGAGCCGAATCCACCGGCAGAAGGCAAAAGCTACACACGCAGCACCCCGAACATGTGGGCGACTCCTACCTACGATGCCGAGCTGAACACGGTGTACCTGCCGACCGGCAATGGCACTCCTGACCTGTTCGGCGGCATGCGCTCTGCAGCGACTGATCGCGTCAGTACCTCGGTGGTTGCGGTTGACGCTACCACAGGCCAGGAGCGCTGGGTCTTCCAGCTCGTGCACCACGATGTGTGGGATTACGATCTGCCGTCCAAGCCCGTGCTATACGACATGCCTGACGGCAAAGGTGGGCGGATTCCTGCACTGGTCCAGGCAGGTAAAAACGGCGAAATCTACGTGCTTGATCGCCGCACCGGGGTTCCCATCACCAAGGTAGAAGAGCGCGCGGTACCTACCAACGGCGTCAAAGGAGAGAATCTTTCCAAGACCCAACCCTATTCAGTCGGCATGCCGCAGATGCGTGACGCCGTCCTGACCGAGGCCAAGATGTGGGGCATCACCCCCATTGATCAGTTGAACTGCCGCGTTCAGTTCAAGGGCCTTTACTACGCGGGCGACTACACGCCGCCGCAAATGGATTGGTACCTGCAGAATCCGTCCTGGTACGGCACCACCAACTGGGGTGGGCAGTCCATCGACAAGCAGCACGACCTCATGATCGTCAACGACATGCGCGTCATGATGAAGGCTCGCCTGCTGACTCGCGAAGAACAAATCGAACGTGCCTCCCTCACGGGCAAAGGCTCACACAGCGTGGGTGGTGTGGTGCCGATGAACAACACGCCATACGGCGCTGAGCGCGGCATGGTCCAGTCGTTCCTGGGTGTGCCATGCACTACTCCGCCATTCGGTACGATGGCGGCCATCGACATGAAAACGCAAAAAATGCTCTGGCACCGCTCCCTGGGTACACCTGAGCAGTTCGGCCCGCTGGGGATGCGCACGCGCCTTCCAATCGAGCTTGGCATGCCCACCCTGGGTGGCTCGACGCCAACCGGTTCGGGGCTGATCTTCTTCTCCGCCACCTCTGACTACTACCTGCGGGCACTGAACAGCCTGACTGGCGAAGTGGTCTGGAAAAGTCCGTTGCCAGTGGGCGCTGGCGCCACACCGCTGGTGTTCACCTCGCCCGAGGATGGACGTCAGTTTGTCGTGGTCACTGCTAACGGCGCACGCGCGGCACCCGACCATGGCGACTTCATGATTGCCTTCGCATTGCCTAAAAATCTGAAGAAGTAGTCACCGGGGGGCAGCCATTAATGACTGCCCCCTCCCGCCCGACACCTGTCAACTCAATGGCGAAAACCCTGCCGGCAGGCATACGGTTGAGCGCATCTCCAGCAACTGTGGCCCCGAGTTTTCTGGCGGCCACACACCGTCAGCCACTGTACGGCCCCGCACATCAAGGCGCTGTTCAAGCGTTGCGTATGGCCAGATATGCAGATAACGCGGCGTACGACCATCAGTCGCGTAGAACGCACCGTAAATCGCCGAGTAGGTTGAAGCCGTTCTTGGCCCTGCCGATTTCTCCCAACCCGCCATCGTGGGTGCCAGTCCCGATGGGATCAGGTTGTACTGACGCAACTCGTAGAATGGCCCGTACCTCCCTGGCTTCAAGGGTTTGATAAAGGGAAATATCGTGTAATTTTCGACGGTCATGTCGAGCATCAACGCTTCGATTCCGAAGGCGTCAGCCGCCAGCAAATAACGCTCACGCTCGCTCTGTCTCGCGGACTCATCGCTGAAGCCACGAAACACCAACACTTGATTCAACGGGCCAATTTCCGATACCCAGCAGCCCATCAATGTGCCGCCCACGCCCGGTAGCGCCAAGGTACTTTCGAGGATGTCCAGTGCGGCTGCAGGTGTGCGGACGCGTAAGGTGAAAGTGATCAATTCATAAAGTTTCATTTAATGCCCGGATTTGGCTCACAGCATCAACAATGCGTTAGCACCTTGCTTATGACTGGATAAAAAAAAGCCAGGCTGAGTAGGCCTGACCAAAGGAGTCTTTTGCAGATCAGCGCCGTAGCGCAAGTCGGTCTCTGGGGTTATGAGACGACAGCCTTAAAGGCTTTCTGCGCCGAGGAGTCTTCACTCAAACGGTGATAGGCCCGATTGAAGTACACCAATCCTTCTTGAGAGCCACCCATGCATAGATCGAGAATCTCACAATAGAAAATCGTGTGGGAACCCACTTCATGAGCCTGGGCAATCCGGCAATCGAAACTGACCAGCGCCTGGTCCAGCATCGGCGCACCGCTTTCCATGGTGTGCCATTGGGCGCTGGCAAACCGCTGCTCGGCATCCATCTCCCGGTTGGCGAACACCCCTGAAATATCCTGGTGCTCAGCGGTCAGCACGTTGACGCTGAGCACGCCATTGGTCTTGAAGTGCACATTGGAATGCGACGACCGATTCATGCACACCAGCAAGGTCGGTGGCGAATCAGTGACACTGCAGACCGCCGAGGCAGTGAACCCGAAACGGCCTGCAGGGCCGTCCGTGGTAATGACCGAAACAGCGCCGCCCAGCAGCGCCATTGCGTTACGAAATCCAGTCAAGTCGACCATGTTGTTGCCTCCGTTGGATCAGATATCCAAAACCAGCTTTTTCGATTTGGCCCGCGAGCAACACACCAGAATCTGGTCGTTGGCGGCCTTTTCATCGTCGGTGAGGTAAACGTCGCGGTGATCGGGCTCGCCTTCCAGTACGTCGCACAGGCAAGTTCCGCAGACGCCCTGCTCACAGGAGATTTCGATCTTGATGCCCACAGCCGACAAGGCATCGACAATGCTCTGGCCTTCGGCGACCTGAACGGTCTTGCCACTGCGCTCGGCAACCACTTCGAAGCCCGCGCCGGAGGCGTCAACTTCCACCTGAAAGTACTCGCGATGCACGTGGTCATCGGCATAACCGGCCTTCAGGGCTTCGCTGATGACCCAGTCCATGAAACCGGCCGGGCCACAGACATACACATGCACACCCGCAGCCGGAGCGCCCAGCACCGCAGGCAGATCAAGTTTCTGTGCAGCCTCTTCGTCATCGAAGTGGGTGGAGACATGACGGGCAAACCCGGCACTTTCCAGCTCATCCAGAAAGGCGCTACGGCTGCGTGAGCGACCGCAATAATGCATTTCGAAATCGCTCTCCAGCGACTCCAGCGCATAGGCCATGGCGATCATTGGCGTGATGCCGATACCGCCACCGATCAGGATCGAACGGGTCGCATCGGCGGCCAGCGGAAACAGATTGCGTGGTGCGCTGATCTCGACTTCCTGACCTTCATGCAGGAACTCATGCACGGCCAGCGAGCCGCCTCGTGACGCGGAATCCTTGAGCACGCCCAGGCGATAAACACCCGCATTGGCCGGGTTGCCGCACAGCGAGTACTGGCGCACCAGGCCGGTCTTGACGTGAACATCCACGTGCGCACCGGCTTCGAAGGCCGGCAACGGATTACCATAGGCGTCACTCAGATCGAGGACCACCACACCGTCGCCCTGCTCTTCACGCTTGCGCACCACGACTTTCAACATTTGATCACTCATATCCGAGCATCCCGCTTTTTGTTTCATTGTTTCGTTGAGTCCGGGCCGCAGTGGCGGGCCGGTAGTACCCGGTCAAATGCACCTGAGGCATCAATAGCCTTCAGCGC
>Ga0247730_1001349_pt1 | contig 13780 bp, 20 predicted proteins | sample UWRJL073202C2_FD_180959 | JGI IMG/M metagenome (GOLD analysis project Ga0247730, IMG submission 180959) | Plant litter microbial communities from Arlington Agricultural Research Station in Wisconsin, United States - UWRJ-L073-202C-2 | ecosystem: Environmental > Terrestrial > Plant litter >...
CCCAATATGACGCGCCTTGGTAGATATATGGATCTGCAGTGTGAGCTGATGTCGCCTTCCTTGTGACCTCAGGATCCTACGTTGCTACTCCAATGATAGAAAGGCTAGGAAGTGCAAGGTCCCGGCTGCTGACAGTGTAAGCATTGATGTAGAGAGATATGTCATCTTCCTCCGCGGACAGAATATACGTGCGGGCGTTGAGGGTTGCGAAGTTTTGGTGTTTGGTAGTATCGGGAGGTTTTTCGCCGTACTCCTGGTCTCTATCACAGTTGAACAGATGCAAAAGTGATGTGCAGAGCGTCTTTCGTGTCCATAGCAGGTGGTGAGCGAAGAGAAGAGAGGAATGGAAGTAGCCTATAAGAATATGAGGACTACTTTGATGGGTTGTTATTCATTATGAATCGCTCCAATAAAAATGAGACATGTAAACTGCTGAGCCAAAAACCACAGCCTACACTCTTCCACACTTCTTATGTCAGTCACCTTTCACTATTCCAGTAAAATAAAAACTAGTCATGAATCCACATACATATCCAAAACACTCGTTAAGAGATACGTAGATTAACGCCTCTTGAACACTAATGGTACACGAATAGGCCTAACCAGCATGTCAGTCCAATATCCCAACACTAAAACCATAACACTCACGTCAGGGTCAAACCAGCACGTAAGTTCAGAACCCTCTCTTTCTTCTGCGCAAACGTCTCGCCAGCGAATTGAGGTTCCTCTTTCACTTCTACCTTGTACCGGGACATTAGCATTGTCAGGATCGCAATACCTTCCGTCTCGAAGAACCTATACACTAATCAGGAGAATTATTGGAGAGATGCACTGTTTACACTTACTTCCGACCAATGCAAGAACGTGCCCCGAGACTGAAGGGTAAGAATGCATCTCTAGGCCAATCCTTGTTCAGGAATCTCGTTGGGTCGAATGTCTCAGGATCCTTCCAGTATTTCGCTAATGCCATCGTCAACTTTAAAACCAATCCTGCAACAGAGAAGGCGAAACACTTACGGTTATAGTGCAATCCTGGTACGTTGATGTTGATATATGAACCCGCTGGGATGGGAAGTGCCTTCGTGTCGCCATTAATATTTCCAGCCACGAGGACTGTGTCCTCCGCAGCTTTCTTAGGAATGAGAATCACCTGCGCTGAAGTGAGTAAATATCCCTAAGAGTATCTGTCCTGTGCTCACTGGTGGGTACATTCGCAAGGTCTCGTAGAAAGTTCTTGGGGATGATGAGCTAGCAATCAACGTATACAGGTTACAACATACGCAATGGACCATTCAAACTTGTTCATGTCTTCGTATGCCTGAGAAACTTTTAGTCGTAGCTAACAATATAAGATAGTGGCGGGGTATCTTACTGGCGTGCTTCCATCCTTGGGCCATTGAGATTGGATGTGCTTGTATAATTGTTCTTGAATCTCTGGATATAAGGCTAGCATTGCAAAAGTGTAGCAGAGTGTGTGAGCAGTAGTCTTTGAAGCCAAGTCAGCACTGGCGAACAACCCATATTGATGCTCGACATTACCTCGTGGCCAGCAATCAAGAAGATAAAGATATTCCCTACAAAAATGTGAATAAAGCTGACGATGGAAAATGTGAATTGAAGCTTACCGATGAGTTCTTGATCAGTCAGTTTAGCTACCTCTGCGTCGGGATCGTTGTTGGCATCCAACAAGCTGCTGAACAAATCGTGGCGCTCCTCTTTAACCTCAGCAAATCGACGTTTTTGAATCATTTCCGCCATGTACAACTGGTGTGAAGCAAGGTCAGTGTGGAAATTATTGTAAGAGGGGGAGCTCCTACCTTAAGTTCCCTTAGAGCAGTTCTGAGCTTGGAAGTGCGCTCAGTGACGCCCATAACCCACTCCGGCATAACGAGAGTCACGAAGACATCGGTTGACACGATGTGTAGAGAGTCTTTGAAAGTCATCTCATGACCTTCTGGTATAATGGTGTCATCTTCCCAAGAAATCTTGCGACCAAATCCTGGAGGTTTCGTGAGTACTGTGACAGGAAAACATGGAGACGGAGGCTCTTACCAGCCACACCAATCACAAACAGAGCAATCTATGAAGCGTACTCGGTTATTGGATCTCGGATCATCACAAGACCAAACTCACCGGTAAAGTGACATCAACGGCGTGGTCAGTTACGATACTCTCCTTGTCCTTCCACACATTATCGAACAGGTCCAACATGATCTTGATGGTCTCGTCCCATACGAGCACGTTATTACGCTGACGAGAATGATGAGAAAGGGCGCCGAGGCCCGAGAGACAGTAATGGTGCGTACATCAGAGAAAGCAGGTGCAGCGATCTTGCGGTACTTCTTCCATACTTCACTGCAGCATAGATAGATATAGTCAGCCCTGCGTGAAGCCGCAAATGTAATCAAGCGCGCACCCTTCCGAAGCGACAATGTTTGGCCCATATACTGTCAGAATGCCATACTGCTCCACTGGTTTCGGGAATTTCTGTCGTGAGGCAGCAACTTCCTGTAATGCTGGTCAGTACTCGTTCTTCACAGAGTATCAGATGCACATACCTTTATGGCGTTTGCATCAGCAAGTGAGAAGGTGAGATGGCTTGGGAAAGCTGAGATCTTATCGCGCGCTTCAGTAGCTGTAACACCAGGAGACCAATATTCCAAATACCTCCGTGATAATGTCCCAGCCGGCTTTCTCGAATACTGTGCCATGGTGTCAATAATAGGTTTCGCCTAAAAAGCGTAACGACGCACGAGTATGTTTCTTCCTGAACTCGAAGATCTCGCCAGGAGCAATTCCATTTATTGCTGGCAGCATGTTGCCCAAGACTGAGCCACCCCAGAATAGGTTCCGTGTGCCATAGTGAGCCTTAGCGTTCGTTATCTTCTGCCTGAACTCGATGACCTTCTGTATGGCGAACAGAGCAGCAAAAGAAACAGCAAGAATTGCAGCGTTTTGCCAAGAGAGTGAAGGCATGGTGGTGGTCAGGAGCAAGCTACAATCAATCCAATATTTAAAGAATGCATGGTCTCTCCCGAGGTGCCCCTTGGCCAGACATATGCATCATGCCATGACGGAGTTAAAATAAGATGCAGCGCGGCCCATCATCATTTCAGTGACATTACTAATACTCAAGGATGCTAGCCACTAGATTTATGTTGAAACTCTACAAAGGACTGTATACTAGTCGCTGTCTATCATAATCACATCTTCATCGTCTGTATCAACACCCCAGTCATGCTCAGATTCCGGAGAAGGACTCCTTTTCTTTGGAACCTGGGTGCTTGAGCTCCGTGCAGGCATTCTGGGAATGCGTGCCCCTCCAGCTCCAACCGGGCCCAAGTCTCGTGGAATAGCGTTGCCTAGCGTATGTCCCCCACCCACTCCCCATGATGCAGACGACCCTTCCTGTGATTCTTTCTCTTTCTCCTTCCCCTTTCCTTTTATCGAGGATGTTGAAGGCTGTCCGACTGATCTGCCATTTAGAGTTGCGCCAGAACCTCCGAACGGTGTAGGTCCCTGAATATCGGTCAGAAAAGCGAACGTCAAGTTATTCAGTGCGAAGTCTTACCTTCGCCTCATCAGCTTCTGGCGTTTTTGGTTTCTCAGGAGCAACATAAGGAGTGACTTGGAAGCCGAAAAACAGTTTCCCAAATGGCAAATTGAGAGCTGCTGGTACTTTGACATCCGTGTCCAAGGTATCGTTCGTTACGATGCGGTGGTTGCTAAAAGAGGTGCAGATAAGCACCTGAAAGAACGACTGCAGACAAGTATGGCTCTTACTCCGTGCGAATGATCTTGCTTCCTTCTGCGACTTGCTCCGCCTTTCGATGTGAGATTCCCTTTCCTTTGGTCTTTCGGCCTGACAGGGTTTCTCCTCGACCTTTGAAACTTTCCCAGGAGTCCCCTCCTTTGCTAACAGAGACTTGTCCAGACGTGTTGCCTGCAAACCCTCCGCTGAGCGAAGATCCAGGACGAGAGGACCCTGGAGATTGGCCGTCCAAGTCGATCTTGAGCTTGGATGCCATTGTGGCCGGAGGGGGTGCCTTCGGTCGTTCAGGTTCGACATATCCTACCGGTGCTGCGAAGTCCACTTCAAGATCTGTGTCGTGCACGTTAATGCCCTCCCCCCCTGGTTTTGTTTCCATGACCAGTAGCCCGAATATGATGGAATTATAACTGATCTCAATGATGTCGCCCTGGGTAAGAGTAGAGAAATTCCGTAGAGCTTGTTCAAGTCTGTCTTTGAGTGTCAACCATGATGCCTAACTTCGTGGCGAGAGGAACGTACACTGCTTTAGGATCAGAGATCTCAAGGAAGTGGACAGTCTGAGCTTGTAGCTTCACGAACTTGCCCTTGGGTAGCTGAGCACCTGTGATACGGATGGGGTCACCTTCCTCCAAACGTAAAGTCTTCATCATCCAATATGGAAGGTAGACTACTCCCTCTTGTGCAATAAATTCCAGAACACCTGAATGAGTGGATGCAGCGGCATTTGCAGGGTTCCGAAGTTGAAATATCCAAGGGGACTCCAGATCCAGTTCAGTCAGCTGGGCCAGCGCAGATGGTGGCATTATAACTGTAGAACAGAGATGAGCGTTGAAACAATGGGATAGTCACTAATTACACGCACTCTTTCCACCGTACGAGACATTGTCCCTCTGCCTTCCAGGAAGCATAGCGACACTGTATGCTTTGAAGTATTCATTGTAGGCTGATGGCGGAGGCCTCTGTCCTGTAGGACCAAATCCCTGAGGGAAAGCCCTATACCGACGTCAGGATCTCACGATAGACAGCAGATGATGCAGCGTACCCTCCTGCGAGCTGGGCAAGTAGGTTATTTGCATTTCCGCCGTTTGGGCCGAACTACAAAATCCATCAGCCCTTCGTATTTCGAGCAATCTGTAGAGATAGATATTCACGAAGTTCATGTCTGTATCGTACTCGTGGTGGTTGAAGGACAAGGGCTTCGAGCCGCGCGTAGGGGCCTTGCGATGCTCCGAAAAAGGAAAGTGCATTAAGCGGTAATTGCTGAGTCATCACATCAATATTTTTCTGTTTCCTCACCATGGCTTTACCACAGTCGGTCGTGCATTACAGCGGCTCTCAATACCTGCGACATCGTCTGGTACTCTCCATACTCAGCGGAAAGCCTGTTCGCATAGATAAAATACGTTCGGATGATAAGAATCCTGGTTTACGCGGTGTGTTATGCTGTCTGAGCACCTTTTGCTGAGCCTGAGACGCTTCACACAAGACTTCGAGATCAGTTTGCTTCGACTGCTTGAAAAGGTCACAAATGGGACAATCATAGAGATCTCAGTCACTGGTGTGTACGACCTCGCCCTGAGCATTTTACACCACATTCTCATGCAGCTTACAGGTACTGCCATTCTGCTGAAACCTGGCATGATATCAGGAGGGGTAGTGACCCACGACTGTCCTTTATCCAGGTCCTTAGGATACTTTCTTGAACCTGTTATTATGATTGCACCATTCGCCAAGAAGCCTCTGCATCTTACTCTCAAGGGAATTACAACGGACGATAAAGACCTGTCAGTGCGTCCTCGTATTTCTACGTATTCACTTGTGCAAGACTAACTGGCTCCAGGCAGATCTGATTCGGACTGTCACCCTTCCTCATCTTCAGTTTTTCGGTATCTCAGATGGACTTGAGTTACGAGTAAGTCGAGAACAAAGCATACAACTTTGTTCTTAAACATTTATTGTTTTCCCCAGATAAAGAAGAGAGGTGCTCCTCCTGCCGGGGGTGGAGAGATACAATTCTTGTCCCCAGTCGTGAAACAAGTGAAAACACTCAACTTTGTGGACCCCGGGAAAATCAAACGCATAAGAGGCATATCGTGAGTCTACTTACTTTCGTTCTTTTTACCAGTGCAATTGCTAATGACTGAATAGCCATGTTGTCCGTGTCAACCCTCAATTTTCCAATCGCATGATTGAGGCATCCCGATCCATCTTGAATCGTTTTATACCCGATATCTATCTGTACTCTGATGTCTACAAGGGCGAAGAAAGCGGGAAATCACCAGGCTACGCTCTGTCTCTCTTAGCAGAGTCTACTACCTCTGCAATATACTGCTCGGAAGCAACATCACAACCAGGAGTGCCGCCAGAAGACATTGCTCTCCAGGCCACAAAAGAACTACTGAACGAAATCACAAAGGGGGGATGCGTAGATGAGAAGCATCAGACGCTAGTCCTGCTCATGATGGTGCTTGGTAGTGAGGATGTTGGGAGGTGTCGTATGAGCGAGCCAACACCAAGAACGTAGGCTCCTGATTTTACTTCTACCGAAGCGAAAATTTTACTAAACCTTTCAACAGAATACAGTTCTTACGAGATGTAAAAGACTTTTTCGGCACGTCATTTAAAATTGTCCCAGCAGAGGATACAGAGGCGGAGTCGTCGCAACTGCTGTATTCGTGCTATGGAACAGGGTACCTGAATGCAAACCGCACATTGGCATAGGTGACTGGGACTGTACAGTATCGGTATATGTATAATAAGGATGATTGTCGTATAGGTCCATGATCAGGTTAACGCCTACGAAGAAAGACATGCAAAAGGGTCACGGATGCAGCACCAAGGATAAAAGTTATCGTAGGTAGTAGAAGACTTGGGGAAGGAGCAGGAAGAGGGGGGATATAAGCGTCCACAGTTGCTACCCTGCCTATTATTTCTTCCGGGTCAGGAATTTCGTTTGCCTCCCATCCTTTCTCCAAAATCATCTGCATTGCTTGTTCATCGAGGGCAGCGAACTCGTCCATTGTCCACTGGTTGCAAAGTCTCGACATCCAGCCCATCCTTCGCCGTCCAACAGCTCCTCCTACACCCGGAGCAAGTTCTTTCAGCTTCTCACGAAGCAACCCAAGTCGCTCAAGAGCTTTGCCTTCGTTCCCTTGCAGACCTCTCTTCAGCTTCTCTTTGATTATGCTTGCCATCCGTGGGCCATTGCCATTTGTCGAGATCATAATCTGTAGAGGACCATCTCTGATCTGAGAGCCAAAATAGAAATCGCAGCAGTCTGGAATATCGGCAGCATTGACTGGGATGTGAGCATTGCGACATAAGTCTACAATTTCCCGAGACACAGCAACGTCGTCAAGTGCAGTAAGAACCATGTCCATATTCTGGATCTCAGTGGGCCCGGAGAATGGACGGTCGTAGTAGGTGACACGCTCCGGGTGTGCGAGTATCAGAGCCTGCGTTTTCTCGTTAAGACCCTTTAGAGGACTGAGAACGGTGATATGGGCATCTGTCACGAGAATCGAGTCGATACGTTGAGAAGCAACTTCGCCTCCTCCGACAATGAGGACACGTCTATCTTTGAGTTGCCATGCTATGAGGAGAGAGCCGCCTCCAATAACGGAGGACTGCATGGTGGTCGAAGCGAAAGTCCTGCTATTGCTGAGTCAGCGATCATCGACCTTCACCTCCAACCACCACCACCACTATCGTCCACACCTTAAACATGCCCCCAAAAGCTGACATTAACAAGGCCGGATGGGAGCAGAGCGAGTTCCCTATATTGTGTGAAACATGTGAGTCGAATGATAGAGTTCGTTTCGTATTGGTTATTGAACTTGTTTCTCAAGGCTTAGGATCGAATCCTTTTATTCGCATGGTATGTGCATGTTGTTGTCTTGCAATTACACGAGATCTCATCTCGCTATTGGTAGTCTAAACAAGAATACGGAAAGTCTTGCGGAACATGCGCCCGTCCCTTCACTGTCTTCAGATGGAACCCAGGCTCAGGAATGCGCTTCAAGACCACAGTCATCTGTCAAACCTGTGCGAAAGTCAAGAACGTCTGTCAGACTTGTTTGTTGGACTTAGAGTATGGCTTGCCAACCCAAGTCAGAGATACAGCACTCGCTGTGCAAAGTGAAGCACCTACAAGTGATATCAATAGAGAGTATTATGCCCAGAACATGGAAGCGAAGGTGTGTGATCATTCTACGTGGACCACACGCCTTTCTAACCTTTATCCTTCGAAGCTTGACGGTGACAAGAATGGCCTGGGCACTGGAAAGACGAAGTCGGCTGGCAAAGATATGCTGAAGGAATTAGCCCGAACGGATCCTTACTATAAACGAAACCGCACCCATATATGTTCTTTCTTTGTCAAGGGCGACTGCAAGCGTGGAAACGAATGCCCGTACCGACACGAACTCCCACCGCAAAATGAGCTCTCCCAACAAAACATTCAAGACCGCTATCATGGTCGTAATGATCCAGTAGCAAAGAAGATTCTGTCTGCGAACGCCGAAAATCAAGGGCTCAAGCCACCAGATGACCAGGCAATCGTGCGTGCCAGTGCTCATTTGCTCTGGTTTGCCATGGTTAACACTCTTTACAGACGTCATTATTCCTCTCAGCCCTCTCTCCATCTTCAACTGAATCAAGCATACGAGAAAGCGTAGTTCACTCGATACCAAGTCTGGACCCCAACCAGATCAAATCCATTGTACATGTAGCCAAGACACGGTATGTCTTCACCCTAGAGATTGCATGTCCAATGCTTGACGCTGACTCGATACAGATGTGCTTTCGTCAACTTCAAAGAGAGAGCCTCAGCAGAACTGGCATCTCAGGCTTGGGCCAACGGGTTGGACGTGGACGAAACGAGAATAAATATTAAATGGGGTCGGAGCAAGCCCGCGGCTAAGCCTGAGGCTACGACTGCATAATCATACTAATAATTTCACTCTCGTTATCATTTCACCGCGGCGCTACCAATCCACCAGCAATAAATCCAAGCAACCACACGACATTTGAGTGAAACCCTTTGTGAGAAATGAGCGAATTGCCCAAGTTGATAAGAGCCGGTGCAGCTAGAAAATGACATGAGTTCTGCACTGCAACTTAGTACACAATATAAACCTACGGCATAATCCCGAAATGCCCCATCCAATGCCGAACAGAACAGAACCGAAAAGTAGCTTCGTGTCAATCTCTCCTGGTCGCGGTATAGATGATACGTTTGCCAGCTTTGGTTGCGCGTCCTTTCCATAGACTTGGTACAGCAGAGTCCCGAGTGGGAGAGCTCCCAAAGCCAAAAAGGCCAGAGAAGGGTCAAACCCATCATGTAAGGGTGTCACGAGAAACGCTAAGACCTTCATGGGGTCAACAAGGCCAGAGAGTTGTAGACCTAATGCAAAGTGCAAGCCAGTCGTCAGAAAAACTATCCTCCGCGCCGTTGCCGTAGGGGCTGCCTACATGAACGGTTAGATCACATCTGGACGGCGGGGAATAGCCAACAGACAAATATATAAGAATAAATCTCAACGGATAGTGGTATCAGTTGTAGTGCCAACAATTGAACACCGTTGTCCCCCAGAGTTCGGTCGGCTTCGTATGCATGTGGCAGGCCGCTGTATATGATACGAGCGACCATGCCTGCTGTCCCGACAAATGTGCAAGTTGCTGCAAACGACCTGGTATATATAGAATGAGCGCATGTCAATAAGAATGTGGTACTATTTGTTATGATCATAAAATACATACCGTTTGGAAAATCGTGCTAGACCAGCCAACATATGTCTATCTGTCGAGTCGCTGTCAGATAAGGACGACTAGACGAGGCGTCACATACCCCGATGTACATCCGTTAGCCATCTAGTTAGACGAGACAGATTAGCCTTTGGTTCGAGTTTGCATATGAGATGAAAGTTGGTCTTGTACCTTCGTTCCAAGACCTACCAGAAGCCCAGCAGCAAGGGTTTGAGGAAGGCCGACATGTGAGATTGGGGGTCCACTAACAGGCTGCAGTAGCGCGCCCAACATACCTCCCGCTTCGGTAGAGCAATGGTCAGACTGTGGGAATCACGGCAACGAAGAAAGGTGAGATGGGCTAACCGACGAGACCACCAACGCCAGAGAGAGCATCTAGGTTCCCTCTAACTGTGCGATGCAGAAGACCAGACACCCCGAGGACATTTCCGTTCAAAACAAGGAGAGCATGCATCGAGACTGGAAGACAAAGTCCACCAAGAAATGACTTGAGAGGCGTGGGCGGCGAAGCCATCATGCTTAGGGGGGAGAGCGAGAAATAAAAACCCTCAGTGACTGCGGTTCCTTTTATATTCGATCCGACCTAGGGGCCATAGGTTCGGAATATAAGCGCGTGCTTAGTGGCGTTGGAAGATAAAGAGGCATGTCAAAGCGTAGCCGAGAAGCCGAGTGACCAATTTCACGTGACATCACGTGAGGTCGTTCATCCGGATCTGGGATCCCCTGGCAGCTGCTGAAATTGAACGGCGAACTCAGTGAACGTTAACCATGCGCGTCCTGGGAGACTAGTGAGCAACTGCAGCCAGATGTAGCTGCACTGTTAGTACGTCTTTCATGGACCTCTCTTAGTGGGGCAACTTTTGTATTCCTTGACCTAACTGCAAAGCCCGTCTACTTGAATTGCCTTTTTCCACTTCTTCAACATACTTATTCAACTCATGCCCCAATACAGCCTCGACGTCCTGAAAGTCTTGTGCAATGTACAATGCTATCAGAACTCCGCGGTTCCTACATTCAAGGCTTTGTTGGGTTCAACCGTCATAGCTAGACAGGACAGTCGGAGGTTGAACTTCCGTGCATAAAACGCTCACATTTCAATAGAGGTTATCAGAGATGCCATCCGTATCAAGTTAAGAACCAGCAAAGAGCCCTTCTTACGAGGGTCTGCCCGGAGGTGGTACGACAATGTTGTCTGACCGTGGGAACGTTATGAGCAGCTCCTCCAATAATGTCCAGATGCCGGATCATGCCGGTCAAACCAATTGTTGAACTGCCATGTCTGCTAAAGCCGCCTACGCGAGATATCAGCCAGATCTGCCTATCCTCCCCCCTGAACTATGGAGAGAGATACTGCGAGAGGCAACTGATTCCTCACAGCTGTTTGACACAGATAACTTGTTCTTCGAATTCAGTGGTCCATGCATGAGACGAGACCTTGAGTGTTTAAAGAAGTCATTGGTACCAGCGCAGTCCTCTCATTCTCTAAACTTTAGCTCAAGAAGCACACAGATAACTAAGCGATATGTCGTACGAGTGTGCAAGCAATGGAATGCCCTGGCAACCCCGTTCTTGTACGAATCGCTACCAATCTCAGGGAACAAGTCGTTATCGATTCTCTCTTCCACTCTTCTTGCCTCTAGGAGGCATGTACTACAAGCCTTTGGCAATGGCGAGGAGAATGAAAAGCCTCTAGGATGGTGGACACGAAGACTCGATATCTACTGTTCCGATTACTGGGACCTTTTCGCATCAGACGCCGAAGAGTATATCTGCTCGGCTATTCGCTGTCTGCCCAATCTGACAACCCTTAACGTTTTGGAAAAGACCCTCGATCTGCCTCCATCCATACAGCTTGCTCTGCAAGATAACTGCATTAACTTGGAGGCCATCAACTGGGTTCGGCATGGTCCACTGTATACATTCCCTATCCTTAGGGGCAGTCTGTTTCCGAGCTTACGAGCTCTTCGTATTCCATCCCCTCTAACAAAATACCCCTTTCAGCTCCGACTCTTTGATAAAGTACACACGCTCACCATTGACCATGACTTCTGGACCAAACGGTTCGGAGACGCCCCTCTCGAGGTGTTCTTCCCTGCTGTGGAAAAGCTAGTCGTCCATGTTTCCATCGAAGACGAGTGGAATTTTGCGCAAGACTTGCTACCACTCCCCACTTTCATCACGCATCACATCGACTCTCGGCGTGTTAAGACGCTTATGGTTCATGTTAACCGTTCTACCGTTTTCTGGACAGCGATAGGCCCTCTTCTGCCCATCCAGCGTATTGTCGACGCCTGCCCCAGTACCCAGCACCTCATATTATCCTTGGACGTGTGGAGCGTGTTCCCGTGTGAGCTTGTCCTCTCGTCATCGACAAAAACACTAAGCCTGCGAAGTAACCAACTTCAAGGCAAACGACTAGTATATCACACCCTAATTTCCAATCTTGAGGAGATCACCGCTTCAGGGCTCAAGAGTCTGCAATTTGTGGATGCTCGTAACGTGAAGGATATTGACAAACATAATTCCCAGCGTAAGGCACTTGGTCAACTATGTGAAAAGCGGAATTGGGCATATATTGTTGGAGCTGTGGTAGGCCCGCAAGTGGACTTGAAGGAAGCAGATACTTTATAGAGCCATTTAAAACTCGTTCGATCGACCTTTCCGCAACACCTCATCAGCCTCTTCCTGGGTCATCTCCATCTCCTTTTGCATCGGCTTCGCTACCGTGTTCATTTGCACCTCGACCTGCTCTGCTATGATCCCAGGGGCACCAACCTGCTGAAGCGACTTCCCGATCATACCTCTCCATGCTGTATGTCCGTCAACATGCTCACACAGTACATTTTCCACACCCATCACCTCATCTACTGGTCCTAGTCCCGCGACCTGCCAGTTGAGATCTGATGCCCGGCTCAAAACCGCAAGCACGTAGTCGTCGGTGGAATAGCCGTTCACTAGTCTACCCGCCACCACGCGTCGCACTGAGGCCCACGCTTTCTTATTTGTTGAAACCGGAGTACCAAAAAGAAATACGTCTTGGATGAGGCCAAGGGTATGGGACGCTGGCACTTGGGCGGCGAGGTACCGAAGAGCTTCAAAGATGACCAAAGATCCCAGAGAGTAGCCAGATAGGGTGAGTGGTCGAGTGCCAAAGACTCTCTTTGCAATGAGGTCCCCTAGAACTGCTCCTGCCTTCACAGCCAAAGCCTTCGTGTTCATCCATGGGTTGTCTATTCCCACAACATTAGTACCAGGGTGTTTGCACTAGCGTTTTAGCTCGTACCCATAATCTGTCCAATCTTAAGCCAGGCCAAGGGAGCGAGAGAGCTCATCAACGAAGACAGTACAGTTCTCCTAATTATCTCGGCCCTATACATATGCGTTTCTTCAGTTTTCGCTTTCAGGACAGTCGATAAGAACACACCTTATATATTTCATTGTATTGGACTTGATCATGGAATACAAGGCGTCAGAGAGTTCTTCCAGGGCTTTGACCTCCTACATGGGTTTGTCAGTAGTAATCACACACCCAGATACTTTCGATCATACCCATTGCAAGGCAAATGTATCGGAGCCACCGCATACTGTCCAAGGTGCAACCACGTCCTCCTTTGTCGAAAGCCACCCGCTAACACACAACTGCACTGCAAGACTGTCTTCGTCACTTTGGCGTTTCTCTAATTTCGACCGAGGCACAGGGACAATAGAGAGATCTCTAATCTCGCGAGTGTGCCTTTCCACCATGGCTGCACTTGATTTGGCACCATAGGCTCCAAACAGCGCTCCACATACTACGGAAGAGCCAGCAAGGCCACTTGCCAACAGCCCCGCCACTGTCCCTCCTATGCCAATCCATCCAAATATCGTGGCAAAGGCAGCCCCGACCAGGGGTGCAGCAAGACCGCCTGTTGAATGCGTGAGTTTAGCGTTGCTAACTGAGAACATGAACATGGATCTGCTTACCCGTAACACCAACTAAAACTCCGCCGGCAACAGCACCTAGTCCCATAGCAGCTGCAGTAAGTACAATATGAGTTCAAACATCGCTTTTTCATCCAAGCATGCACAAACCAGTGCGAAGAATCTTGCCCTTGTCAGCGTGATGCTTCGTTGTCTCTGCAGTTTCTGCGTGCCGCTTAGCTTCATCCAGCACACGATCCGGGTTCTTCAGAGTGGAAACAATGACATCTTCGTCTAAGGTGCCAAGGCTTTGCAAAAAAGTACGAGTACGAGATGAGTACT
>Ga0247730_1001350_pt1 | contig 13779 bp, 16 predicted proteins | sample UWRJL073202C2_FD_180959 | JGI IMG/M metagenome (GOLD analysis project Ga0247730, IMG submission 180959) | Plant litter microbial communities from Arlington Agricultural Research Station in Wisconsin, United States - UWRJ-L073-202C-2 | ecosystem: Environmental > Terrestrial > Plant litter >...
GCCCGAACGAGCCATTCAGTAGCGGGCGCCCGGTAGGATTGTGGTTTCTTGGTGATCGACGGAGAGGTACATTGCCATGACCTCCCTCGTCGATTCGCAGGCCGAAGACGAACGCCGTCGCCTCGAAGAGTGCGTGCAGGAGCCGATCCGCACCCCCGGCACCATCCAGCCGCACGGCGCGCTGCTCACCGTCGATCCCGCCGATCTCACGATCGTGCACGCGTCGGAGAACACCGGCTCCATCCTCGGCCTCGACGCTCGACTGCTCCTCGGCCGTCCGCTGCGCGAGGCGCTGGGCGACGCGTGGGTGAGCGAGCATTCCGCCGCGTTGTCGGGAGCCGAGGCGGCGCGCAATCCCCTTCCCCTCGCCCTCGGCGAGCGCCGGTTCGAGACGATCGTGCACCGCGGCGCAGCGCTGATCATCGTCGAGTTCGAGCCCGTGCTCGACGACGCCGACGACCGTTCGGCCGTCGCTGTCTACGGCGCGATGCACCGCCTCGCCCGCCTGCGCAGCCACCAGGGGTTGTGGCGCGCGACAGCCCGCGAACTGTGCGAACTCACCGAGTTCGAGCGCGTAACGATCTACTCGTTCCACCCCGACGGTCACGGCGAGATCGTCGCCGAAGAGCTTCCCGACGGGATGGAACCGTATCTGGGGCTGCATTTCCCCGCATCCGACATACCGGAACAGGCGCGACGGCTCTACCTGACCAAGCTCTCCCGGCTCATCGCCGACAACTCGGGCGACGTCTCCCCGCTGCTCGCGCTGCCGAACGCCGCGGGCGACGCCCCTGCCGGCCTCGACCTGAGCGACGCCGAGCTGCGCAGCGTCTCGCCCCACCACCTGCAGTTCATGCGCAACATGGGGCAGGCGTCGACCCTGTCGCTCTCGCTCGTGCGCGAGGGGCGGCTGATCGGCATGATCACCCTCGCCCACCGCACCCCGCACCGCGTCTCCTACCTGCTGCGCCAAGGCCTCGAGGTACTCGCGAACCAGGTCGCACTGCAGCTCAGCTCGATGGACGAGATCGACCGGCTCACCGGTCAGGTGCACGCGCGCAGCATCCGCGCCCAGCTCGTCGACCAGACCGGCGTACGCGAGTCGACCGACGCATCCGAACTCGCGTCCGCACTCTTCACCGGCGACCTCACCGTGCTCAACCTGATTCCCGCCAACGGCGCGGTGCTCAGCCTCGACGGCGCGGTCTGGACCGTCGGCACCGTTCCGTCGGCCGCCGGCATCGAACACCTGGCCGCGTGGGCGCGCGATCACATCGCGACGGGCAGCTACGTCACCGAGTCGCTCGGGGCGGAGCATCCGGAACTCGCCGCACACCTAGAGGGCGTGACGGGCCTGCTCTTCGCACCCCTGCCCACAACCGGCGACTTCATCGCCTGGTTCCGGCCGGAGATCATCGAAGACGTTAAATGGCTCGGCGCCCAGACCGCCGACAACCGCGTCACGCCGCTGTCGCCGCGCACGTCGTTCTCGTCGTGGACGCAGAGCGTCTCGGGCAAGAGCCAGGCGTGGGACGGCCTCGAGTCCGAAGCCGAAGAGCTCAGCCGCGACCTCGCTGGCGCGATGGTGCGCCACGCCGAAGCGAAACTCGCGGCCCTCGCCATGCGCGACGTGCTCACCGGGCTGCCGAACCGCCGCCACCTGATGGACCGGCTGGGCCACGCGCTCACCCAGGGCGACCGGTCGGGCGCGACGACGCTGCTGTTCATCGACCTCGACGCGTTCAAAGAGATCAACGACAATCACGGGCACGAGACCGGCGACGTCGTGCTGGTGCACGTCGCTCAACGCATCGCGCAGGTCGTGCGGGCGGGCGACACCGCCGCACGCTTCGGCGGCGACGAATTCGTGGTTCTCTGCGAGAACACCACGACCGACGAGGCGGCCGCCGTCGCCAAACGCATCGTCGACGCGGTGCGCCTGCCGATCCCGACGGCCGGGTCGCCCTTGACAGTCACCGCCTCGGTCGGCATCGCGGATGCTGCGGTCGCGTTGAGCGCGGAAGAACTGTTGAAGGGTGCCGATTTGGCGATGTACCGGGCTAAAAGCGCAGGTCGAGACCGGGTCTCGCTGTGATGGTCAGTGCTGAAAGCGCAGGCCGAGACCGGGTCTCGCTGTAGCGTTCGCGGATACTAGCCCAATTCGAATCTGGTTTTTGAACATTGCCAAGCCTCTTGACAACGCCGATGGTGGAAGGAACAGCAAGGCCAACTGATTCGGAGCAACGGGCATGAACGTAGCAACCGAGTTGGCCGGCGCCGTGGCACGCGGCGAGATAACCGCCGTATTCCAGCCGCAGATCGACATCGCTTCGCGCCGCATCGTCGCGGTCGAGGCACTCGCACGCTGGAACCACCCGCTGCTCGGCGCGGTATCGCCGGCCGAATTCATCCCGGTCGCCGAAGAACTGGGCCTGATCAGCGAGATCGGCGACTTTATGCTCGACGAGAGCTGCCGCTGTTCGTCGCATTGGATCGACAGCGGTCTCAGCGTCGAGGTCGCCGTCAACGTCTCGCCCGCGCAGCTCGCCAACGTCGACTTCCTCGACCGCATCCAGTCGAACCTCGAGCGGCACCGGCTCTCCGCCGACAGCCTGACCATTGAGATCACCGAATCGCTGCCGGTCGCCGAGGTTCCGTCGGTGCTCGTGCGGCTCGCGGAACTGCGCGAGCTCGGTGTCGGCATCTCGGTCGACGACTTCGGTACGGGACACGCCTCCGTCGACCGAATCGCGACCCTGCCGGTGAGCGAGCTCAAGCTGGACCAGTCGCTCGTGCAGGATCTCAACCCGCCCCCCGAATTTCTCACCGAGGCGATCGCGGTCGCCAAGCAGGGCGGGCTGCGTGTGGTCGCCGAGGGTGTCGAGACCGAGCAGCAGTTCGAGCGTGCCCGCGGTCTCGGCTGCGACCGCGCGCAGGGCTACCTTTTCGGCCGGCCCGCGTCCGAAGAAGAGATCACGCGCGAGCTGAGCGCGTCGTAGCGCTTTCCTAATCTGTCCTACAGGTCGACGCGCGTAGTGCGGTCCCGCCCGAGCCGCTTCGACTCGTACATGGCAGCGTCGGCCGCACCGATGATCGCGTCCGTGGCCATGGGTGCCGTGCCCTCGTAGACCGCGATGCCGATGCTCGCGCTGATCGGAAACCCGTCCGCCTCGGCGAAGCCGGCACGGATTTCGTCGTGGATACGCGCCGCGACCGACTCGGCGGCGTCGCCGTCGGTGCCGTCGCAGATGACCACGAACTCGTCCCCGCCGTACCTGCCGACGATGTCGCCGCCTCGCACCGAAGTGCGCAACCGCGTGGCGACCTCTTGCAGAATCGCGTCGCCGACGTGGTGGCCCAACTGGTCGTTCACCAACTTGAACCCGTCGAGGTCGAGGAACATCACCGAGAGCCGCCGGGGCGATGCGAGCGAGAGCGCGATACTGCTGCGAATCGACGCCCGGTTCGCGAGGCCGGTGAGCTGGTCGTGCAGCGCCGCATAGGCGAGCTGTTCCTGCGCGCGCATACGGGTGAGAACCTGGCTGGCCTGCCGGGCGAGGGCGAGCACGACCTCGACCTCGCTCGCGACGAGGTCGCGACCGCGCCTGAAGAACGCCGCCGCGACGCCGATGGTCGTCGAGTCGTTCGTCATCGGGAACACGACGACGGTCTGCAGTCGCGCCTTTCGCAGGCCCGCGACCACTGCAGGGAATTCCGCCGCATCCTCGTCCGTCGCGTGCACAACGACGGGGGTGCCGTTCGCCACAACGGTGGTGCCGAGCAGGTGCTGGTCGCCCTCGATCAGGCCGTCGAGCGCGTTGGTGCCCGCAACGACGTCGAGCGACCCTGCCGGGTCGACGAGCGCGACACAGGCGTCGGATGCCACGAGCATCTCCTCGAGGATCGACGCGAGCGAGACCGCGATCCCCTTCTCCGAGGTTCCGCCGGCGAAGGCAGACGACGCGTCTTGCAGCACCGTGACCCGGGCCGCGAGGCTCTCGGCCGTGCGCTGGGTCGACAGCAGCTGCTGCTCGTAGCTCACTCGATTCGCCGCGGCGAGCACGCCGATGCGCACCTCGGCGCCGTCGATCACCGCGTTCACGAGCACCGGCAGCACAGTGCCGTCGGCCGTGACGAGGTCGAAGAAGACCTCTTCGACGTACCCCTTCAGGCGCAGCACGGGCAGGTGCCGGGTTTCGTAGAGCAACTGGAATCCCGCCGGCAACAGCTCGCGAAACTGGCTGCCGACCAGCGCGGACGCGTCGAGCCCGGTCATCGCCGAGAACGTCGCGTTCGCGCGCACGATGACGTCGTCGCTGTCGGTGATCAGGTAGCCGAACGGCGCGTGGTCGAAGAGCGCTTCGAACCGGGCGTGCGCGTTCAGGTCGTGCGCATTGAGGTCAGGCGCGTTCGGGTCAGGCGCGTTGAGATCAGCGGCCGGATGCCGCGGCTCGTCGCTCACTCGAGGAAGGCCGTGATCGCCGTGACAACCTCGTCGGGGGCGGAGAGATGTGCACAGTGGCCGCTCACCTGCAGCACCACGAGGGTGCTGTCGGCGATGTGGTCGGCGACGTACTGCCCCACCGGCATCGGGGCGATCACGTCGTCGCTCGCCTGGATGACCAGGGTCGGCACGCTTACGTCGTCGAGGTCGCGGCGGTTGTCGGAGAGGAAGGTGACCCGGGCGAAGTGCCGGGCGATCGTCGGGTTGGTGCTGCAGAAGCTGTCCGTGAGTTCTTCGGCGAGCTCCGGCTGTTCCGGCACACCCATGATCACCGGCGCGATCGTGCGCGACCAGCCGAAGTAGTTGCCGTCGAGGCTGTCGAGCAAAGCGTCGATGTCGGTCTGGCTGAATCCGCCCGTGTAGCCCTCGGCGTCGACGTAGCGCGCCGACGGGCCGACCAGCACGAGCTTGGAGAACCGCGACGGAATCTGGTTCGCGGCGAGCAGCCCGATGATCGACCCGACCGAGTGCCCGACAAAGATGGCGTCGGTGAGGTCGAGTTCTTCGACGATCTCGACGAGGTCGTCGGCGTAACCGTCGAGCGAGTCGTACGTGCCCGGACGGTAGGCCGACAGGTCGGATCCCCCGGATCCGACGTGGTCGAACAGGATGACCTGGTAGTCGGCGGCGAAGTGGGGCGCCACCAAGCGCCACATGTCCTGGCTGCATCCGAAACCGTGCGCGAAAATGATCGGCCTGCCGGTGCCGATGATGGTGACGTTGTTGCGGGTCAGAACGTCTACGCCGGGCGAGCGCACGATAGTTACCAATCTCACGGGGGTGTGGGTCATCCGTCTCTCGCCGACGGGTAGATCGGCTGCGACACGGGGAGCAAAGAATACTTTCGAAAATATTACGTGGCGCGCCGCCAAAATGGCGAAAGCCCTGCACTTTTTGCGCGAGGCCTTGCAACCCGGGGCAGACTTGGGTGATGCGCCATGGAATCGTGATTCTGCCCCAAGACCGCTGGAGCGAAGGCCGCCGCAAATGGCAGCTCGCCGAAGAGCTGGGCTTCGACCACGCGTGGACCTACGACCACCTCTCTTGGCGCTCGCTCGCCGACCAGCCGTGGGGCGCCACGGTACCGACGCTGACCGCCGCGGCCGCCGTCACGTCGCGCATCCGGCTCGGCACCTTCGTCGCGTCTCCGAACTTCAGGCACCCGGTGCCCTTCGCCAAAGAGCTCGCGACCGTCGACGACGTCTCGGGCGGACGCCTGCTGCTCGGGGTCGGCTCGGGCGGCACCGGTTTCGACGCGTTTGTGCTCGGCCAGTCGGAGCTCACTCCCCGACAGCGGCACGCTCGATTCGCCGAATTCGTGGAACAGCTCGACACGCTGCTGCGCTTCGAGGGCGACACGGGCGCGATCTCGTTCGACGGCGAGTGGTTCGACGCCGTCAACGCGCGGATGGTCGGCACTCCGGCGCAGTCGCCGCGGCTGCCGTTCGTGCTCGCGGCGAACGGGCCGAAAGGGCTCGGCCTGGTCGCGCGGTTCGGCCAGGGCTGGGTGACCACCGGAGCGGAGAACACCGCCGACGAGGACTGGTGGCGCGGCATCGCCGAGCTGGCCGCGCGGCTCGACGACGCGGCCGACGCCGCCGGTCGCGATCCGCTCACGATCGACCGCTACCTCTCGCTCGACGATCCGGGCCGATACTCGCTGGCGAGCGTCGCGGCGTTCGAAGACATGTCGGCGCGCGCGGCCGAGCTCGGATTCACCGACGTCATCTCGCACTGGCCACGCACCGAGGGCATCTACGCGGGTTCCGAAGACGTGCTGATCGAGGCGGCCTCGCGCCTCTAGGGTCGCCCTGCGCCGGAGTCAATGGCGGGCCGCGAAAAAATTCTCGCCCGCCCCATGACCCATGATGGGGCCATGTTCATCCTCTTCGGCACGCGCGTCTCCGAGCAGATCGTCAACGTCGTCTCGTTCGTCTGCGGTTTCTGCCACACCGCAGCACGCCAGAACGTGGTCAAGTCGTCGAACCGGTTCACCCTGTTCTTCGTGCCGCTGTTCTCGTTCTCGACGCGCTACTACAACGAGTGCACCAACTGCCACGGAATCACCGCACTCACCAAGGCGCAGGTCGACCATTCGCTCTCGAGTCCGGCCCGCGCCGCGGGATAGCAGCGCCTAGAGGTGCGTAACTAGAGGGCATCTATCTAGACGGTGCCGATCGCGACCCAGGCGGATGCCACGGTCTGAAAGCTTCCCGAGGGCAACCGCTCGGCGCACGCACGACGCAGCGCAGCTACCCCCGCGGTCGTCAGCGAGTTGACGTACTCGCCCACCGGGCCGACCCCCAGCGTGAACGGCTCCCACCACTCGTCGAACGACGCGAACTCGACCGTGACCGTCGCGACCGTCGCGCGCACGTCCCGCAGCCCGGCCCGCTCGAAGATGCGCGCGAGGTCGCCCTCCATCGTCCCAGGCCGGGGCGGCCCCTCGTGCAACAGCGGGTCGAGGCTGCGCTGCGCCTCGCCGAACGGCGCGAGCACCCCGTCGCCTCCCGCGTAATCCCAGACGTTGGCGGCGACGGTGCCACCCGAGCGCGTGACACGCGCCATCTCCCTGATGCCGCTCACCGGGTCATCCATAAAATGCACCACCAACTGGGCGGCGCTGAGATCGAAATCATCCGTCTCGAACGGCAACGACTCGGCCGCACCGAGACGACAGTCGACGAGCGGAAAGCGCGCCCGGATCGACTCGACGAATGACGCCGACGGATCGATCGCGCTCACCGACCGCTCGCCGAGCGCGTCGACGAGCACCGCGGTGAGCGCGCCCGTTCCGCACCCGACGTCGAGGGCACGGTCGCCGCGGCGCAGACCGAGCATGGCGGCGAACTCGACGGCGAGCGGTTCGGAGAACCTGCCCATAAAGCGCGAGTACGCGGTCGGATCGACATCGAACGACATGCCTCCGAGGGTAGTGATGCGGAGCGCGGGGGTGCGAGACTCTTGCGCCGCGCGGTTCACTCCAGTCGGGCGGATGCCTCTTCGGGGCCGGCGCCGGTCGCCCGCTGGTCCGTGGCGGGTTGAGGGGGTGTCACTACATCGCGCCTGCGCTGCGTGACGAGCCACGAGCCCGACAGAACGAGCGCGAACCCGACCACGGTCCAGACGGTCACGCGTTCTCCGAGCACGAGAACGCCGGCGAGGATGGCGACCGCCGGGTTCACGTAGGTGATCGTCGTCGCCTTCACCGGGCCGATCTCGGCGATCAGCCCGACCATCAGCAGGAAGGCGAGCGCGCTGCAGACCACGGCGAGCACGATGATCGAGGCCGTGACCTGCGCCGACGGCCAGACCGCGGGCCAGCTCTGCGTCGCCAGCACGACCGGGATATAGATGACGGCGGCGCCGGCGAGCGAAACCGCGACGACCCCGACGCCGGGCAGGTCGGGCATCCAGCGCGACAGGATCGCCGGGCCGAGCGCGTACCCGATAACCACGACACTCATCTCGAGCACGCTCGGCAGGTCGGAGCCGCCGACGTCGAGTCCGACCAGGCCCGCGACGCCCAACATGCCGAGCAGGATGCCGAGCCAGTTGACGCCGCTCAGCCGCGCCGGCCGCCCCATCGCGAACGCCACCGCCACACCCGCGAGGGGCACCGCGGCGAGCAGCAGCCCCGCCGTCGAACTCGGCAGCTCTCGCTCGGCCGAGCTCAAGAAGTACCACGGCAGCACTATCTCGACGACGGTGTACGCGAGCATCGGCTTCCAACGGCGCAGCACCGTCACGACCTCGCGCCGGTAGACGGCGAGGGGTATCAGCAGGATCGCCGCCAGCGCGGATCGGGCGAAGACCACCATGGCCGGCTCGAGTTCGCCGACCGCGATCTTGATGAACAGGTACGGCACGCCCCAGGCGATTCCGAGGCCGGCAAAGAGGAGGAGTCCGCGGCGAGTCACGATGCCATTGTGTCCCTGCCCGCCGACGTTGTCGCCGGTGTTGCGCGCGGCGGCAGTCGATCGTCGAAGAGTGGCAGTTCCACGCGCTCGCGGCTCAGACCATCGCGGTCAGCACACCTCCGTCGGCGCGGACGGCGGCGCCGTTCGTCGCGGAGGCGAGCGGACTCGCGAGGTAGACCACCAGGCTCGCGATCTCGGCCGGCTCGATGAACCGCTGCAACAGCGACGTCTGGTTGCCTGCGATGATCGCGGCCTTGACGTCGTCGGCGGGCATCCCCTGCGCCGTCGCGAGCTGCTCGACGACCCCGGCGACGCCGTCGGAGTAGGTCGGTCCGCCGAGCACCGTGTTCACCGTCACGTCCGTTCCCCGGGTGAGCTTGGCCAGACCGTTGCTCACCGCGAGCATGCCCGCCTTGGTCATTCCGTAGTGCAGCATGTCGGCCGGGATGTTCACCCCCGACTCGCTTCCGACGAAGACGATGCGCCCCCAGCCCCGGTCGAGCATCCCGCGGAGTACGTGCCGCGAGAGCCGCACGCCGCTCATCACGTTCACGTCGAAGTAGCGCTGCCAGTCGTCATCGGAGATCTCGGCGAATTCGGCGACGCCGAACAGGCCGACGTTGTTGACCAGGATGTCGACGCCGCCGAGCGCGGCGAGCAGCCGCGCGACCTCGTCGGGGCGCTCGAAGTCGGCGGCGATACCCGAAACGGTGGCGCCCGAGACCGTGGCGCCCGGCACGGCGGCGCCCGGCACGGCGGCGTTCAGCTCGCCCACCGCACGCCGCACCCTCTCGTCGTCACGTCCGTTGATGATGACGGATGCCCCCTCCGCAAGCAACGCCTTCGCCACCGCGAAGCCGATCCCCTGGGTTGAGCCGCTCACAAAGGCGCGTTTGCCGGTCAGCTTCAGATCCATGTCAGTCCATCCATTCACTTGCTTGGTAAAGTCACACGCTAGCACGCTGACTTTCCCACGCAAGTCATGCCGTAGTCTTGCGGCATGACCGTCGACCCAGCACCCACGCCCCTCGCCGGCGCCGACCTCGAGACCTGGTCTGCCCTGGCGACCGTGCTGGAGTGGCTGCCGACCGCGCTCGACGCACAGCTGCTGCGCGACTCAGACGTGACCCACTTCGAGTACGGGATCCTCTTCGCTCTGGCCGACGCCGACGACCGCACCCTGCGGATGAGCGTGCTCGCCGGCTTCGCGAACAGCTCGCTGTCACGACTGTCGCGGGCGACAGTGCGGCTCGAGACCCGCGGCTGGGTGCGACGCAGGCCCGACCCGGCCGACGGGCGGTACACGCTGGCCACGCTCTCCGACGCCGGACAGCGCGCGTTCGATCAGGCGACCCCCGGCCACGTCGAGACGGTGAACCGGCTGGTGCTCGACGCACTGACCGTCGCGCAGAAGAAGCAGCTGCTCGAGATCAGCCGCCGCATTTCGGGCGCGATCCGCGAAGAGAATGGATGGCGGCCGCCGGCGCGCAACGGCTAGTCGTTGCACTCCCCCCTGCCGCGGGCGGATCGGGCGTTGTACGGTAACCGTAATAGTCGTCTCATCCTCGATTTCGGGAGGCCCTCGTGAGCCAGGTGCGCGTGCACAACCTCGCAATATCCCTCGACGGCTACGGCACCGGCGAGGGCCAGACCCTCGAGGCGCCGTTCGGTCATGCCGAGGGTCGGCTGATGGACTGGTTCAAAGACACTCGCACCTTCGTCGCGATGCAGGGCGCAACGGGCGGCGCGGCAGGGGTGCACGAAGCCTTCGCGAGCAACTGGGGGCCGGGCATCGGCGTCGAGATCATGGGCCGCAACAAGTTCGGTCCACAACGCGGACCGTGGCCGGACGACGACTGGAAGGGGTGGTGGGGCGACGAGCCGCCATTCCACACGCCGGTGATCGTGCTCACGCACTACCCGCGCGACCCGATCGAGATGGCCGGCGGCACGACCTTCCACTTCGTCGACGCCGGCGCGCCCGAGGCTCTCGAGCTCGCGCGCGAGCTGGCGCCCGGTCTCGACGTACGGATCGGCGGCGGGGCCACGACCGTGCGCGAGTTTCTCGCGGCGGACCTCGTCGACCACATGCACCTCGCCGTGGTGCCGATCGTGCTCGGACGCGGCGAGTCGCTCTGGGAGGGACTCGAAGGCGTCGAAGAACGGTTCGACATCGAGGCGGTCAGCGGTCCAGGCGCCGTGACGCACCTCACTTTCACGCGGCGGGAGCGATGAGCGCCGGGACCGCTGAGCTGCGTGGCGGCGGCTAGTTTCCGTTGTACTCGTCGTCGGTGATGTGCTCGGCCCAAGTGGTCGTGGCCGCGGCATCCGAACCGTTCTGAAGCATCGCGATGTGCTCCATAAAAACGCCGGGCGCCGCAGCGTGCCAGTGCTCTTCACCCGGCGGCGTGTAGATCGTCTGGCCGGGGTGCACCTCGACGATCGAGCCGTCGCGCGTGCCGAAGCGGCCGATGCCGGCCGTGACGCGAAGGTACTGCCCGTGCTCGTGGGAGTGCCACGCGGTGCGGGCGCCGGGGGCGAATCGCACGGTCGCGACGACCATCGTCTGATCGGCCTCGTGCGGAAGCGCGATCGGGTCGAGCCAGACGTCGCCGGCGAACTGCGCGGGCGGGTTCTTCGAGGTGGGGATGGCGGGTTCGATGTTCACGGTGGGTCTCAGCTCTGTTCGGTGAATAGATTCTTCGCGACGCCCATGGCGGCCATGCCGTTGGGCCAGCCGGCGTAGAGCGTGACGTGGGTGATCGCCTCGATCAGCTCTTCGCGGGTGACGCCGTTCTCGACGGCGCGGCCCAGGTGGAAGCCGAGCTGACCGGTGTGGCCGCCCGCGGCGAGCACGGCGACGGTGATCAGGCTGCGGTCGCGGGCGGAGAGTTCCGGCCGGTTCCAGACGTCGGCGAAGAGCATGTCGTCGGTGAGCTCGGCGAGCTTCGGGGCGAAGTCGCCGAGGGCGGCGCGGCCGCCTCCGATCTGCAGGGGTTGGTCGGTCATGGTGTTTCCTCCGTGGCTTGTTCTTTCATTTTCTCTAGCGCGTCCATAAAGCCTTGCGAACAGCCGCTCGAACCGGCGAGCCGGTCGATATCGAGGTCGTCGACGTCTCGGCCGATCACTGCGCCGGGCAGCGCGGCGGCGAATCGCCGCTGGTAGCCGAGCGAGGTCTCGTCGTCTGCCGGAGTCGTGATCTCCACCGCCGTCACCGCGTCGTCTTCGATGGTGAGGGTGACGTCGTGGTGCGACGGCAGCGAACCGTACCAGCCTCTGGCGGAGTACCCGCCGTCGCGGTAGCCGGAATCGGCCGACGGCGTTCTCGCCTCCGAGCCGCAGCCGGCCAGCCCGATCGTCGCAACCATCGCGACCGCGCCGACCGACATGCGTGTCGCGTTCACGGCTGCCCTAACGACGCCGCGCCGCTGGCGCCAGCTCGGCGGTGCCGTAGCTGTTGTCGTCGGGATTGATGGTCACGCCGGGTGCGACGAGTTCGTCGATGCGGTCGAGGGTCTCGGCGCTGAGCGTCACGTCGGCGGCGGAGATCTGCGACTCGAGCTGCTCCATGGTGCGCGGGCCGATGATCGCCGAGGTGATGCCGGGGTGGTTGATCACGAACGCGATCGCGAGTTCGATCATCGTGATCCCGGCGTCCTCCGCGATGCCGGCGAGCGCGTCGACGACCTCGAGCTTCTGCTGGTTCGCCGCGCTCGTCATGTCGAATCGCGCGCTTGGGCGGTTGGCCGAGGTGGGCACGGGTGCCGCGTCCTTGCGCCACTTGCCCGAGAGCCAGCCGCCGGCGAGCGGGCTGTAGCTGAGCGTGCCCATGCCGTAGCGCTGGGTCGTCGGCAGCACGTCTTGCTCGATGCCGCGCACGAGGATCGAGTACGGCGGCTGCTCGGTGACGAAGCGCGCGAGGTTGCGGTCGCGCGACGCGACCTGGGCCTCGACAATCTGGCTGCCGCTGTACGACGACGATCCGATGTAGCGGATCTTGCCGGCGCTCACCAGGTTGGTGAGCGCGCCGAGGGTCTCTTCGACGTCCATCGTGGGGCTCGGACGGTGCACCTGGTACAGGTCGATGTAGTCGGTGTCGAGCCGGCGCAGCGATTCTTCGACCGCCTTCATGATGTACCGGCGCGATCCACCCGAGCGGTTGGGGCCCTCGCCCATCGGCATAAAGAACTTGGTCGCGAGAACGACGTCGTCGCGGCGGCCCTTGAGCGCCTTGCCGACGATCTCTTCCGACTCCCCCGCGGAATACACGTCGGCCGAGTCGACGAAGTTGATGCCGGATTCGAGAGCTCTGTGGATGACTCGGATCGAGTCATCCGTATCTTTGTTTCCCCACGCACCGAACATCATGGTGCCGAGCGCGAGCGGGCTGACCTCGACGCCGGTGCGTCCGAGCAGGCGGTAGTCCATTGCTGTCTCCTTAGTTGTCGTAGCCGGCGAGGTCGGAGCGCACGCGCGCTGGTTCGGCCTCTGCCGGCATGTTGTTCTGGTCGTGAACGCCGTCGATCGACGTCGCGGGGTCTTTATCCAGCGCGGCGAAGACGGGATCGAGGTCGGTTGGGGCGGGCCCGCGTTCGGCGACGAGTTCGAAGGTGAGGTGGTCGGCGGCCTCGGAGGTGAGGCTGTCGACGAGCACGCGAGCGATCTGGTGCCGGGCGATTACCCCGTCGGCCGGGCTGCCGGCGAGGCGCGTGTCACCTTGCAGCAGGGTGATCTCGAGCTGATCGTCGTCGTTGTAGTCGAACCAGCCCGGACGCACGATCGTGTACGGATTTCCACTGGCGCGCACGAGTCGTTCGCCGCGCCGCTTCCAATCGTGGCTGCCGCCGCGCTTGGTGACCCCGATCGAGGTCATCAGCGCGATGCGCACCGATCGACCGCCGAGCGCCTCGAGCACGTTCTTCACCGCGCCGTAGTCGACCGCCTCGGCGGCCGCCGCGTCGCCGTACGACGAGCCCTGGGTGAAGACGACCGCGTCGATGCCCGCGACGGCGTCGGCGAGCGTTTCGGGCCGGGTCAGCTGTCCGACGATGACTCGCGCTCCGGGGTCGAGGCGGCCGGCACGCGCGGCGTCGCGCACGAGCGCGCGGGTCTCGTGCCCCTGGCGCACCGCCTCGGCCACGACCTGGCGGCCGACGCTGCCGGTGGCTCCTACAACGAGGACAACGCTCATGCTTCCGGGATCTCCCGTCCGAAGGCCTCGAGGGTGATGGCTTCGGGCTCGGGGCCGCCACGCACGCCCGTGTCGAGGGCGTCGATCTGGGCGATCTCGTCGTTGGTGAGCTCGAAGTCGAAGACGTCGAAGTTCTCGGCGATGCGTTCGGGCTTGGTCGACTT
>Ga0247730_1001351_pt1 | contig 13776 bp, 9 predicted proteins | sample UWRJL073202C2_FD_180959 | JGI IMG/M metagenome (GOLD analysis project Ga0247730, IMG submission 180959) | Plant litter microbial communities from Arlington Agricultural Research Station in Wisconsin, United States - UWRJ-L073-202C-2 | ecosystem: Environmental > Terrestrial > Plant litter >...
GAAGCGGATCAGTCGATAGCCTTTCAGCTGGTTGATCACGTTTGGGTCAGGCAGGACTTCATGTTCGATGACTTTGCAACTGATGCACCAGTCGGCATACCAGTCGAGCAACAACGGTTGTCCGGCGCTCTTCGCTTCGCTCAGCACTCGTTCCAGTTCAGCTGGCGTGGTGATGGTTTGCCAGTCAGAAGTATTTGCAGTCGTGATGCCATTGCCGCTCAAGCCGTACTGCTCACGCCCCAAGGGTCGGGTTGGATCGGTCTGGCCGCTCCAGGCACCGATCCAGCAGGTCAGAGCATAGACCAGCAAAAATAAACCCAGCAGTTGTGCCAGCTTTTGCCGGGTGTCCTTGGCGGTGAACTCCAATGCGCCAAGAAACAGCGCAACACCGGCGGCCAGCAGTCCGGTCAATACCAGGGTGATTTGCCCTGGCAGGACACGACTGAGCAAGGCGATGGCCAGCCCCAGCAACAAGACTCCGATGGCATTTTTTACCGTCACCAGCCACGGGCCGCTTTTAGGCAGCCAGGTAGCGCCGCCTGTCGCAACCAGCAGCAGCGGAGCGCCCATGCCCAAACCCAGGGCGAACAGTTTCAGCGCGCCACCCAGCGCATCGCCGCTGGCGCTGATATAGAGAAGCGCTCCGGCCAGTGGTGCCGACACACAGGGCGAAACCAGCAGGCTGGAGACTACGCCCAACACCGCGGCACCCCACAACGAGCCGCCCTCGGTCTTGCCGGCGATGCGGTCCAGGCGGGTGCTGATCGCGTGCGGCAAGCGCAGTTCGAAAGCGCCAAACATGGCCATGGCGAAGATCACGAAGAACAGCGAAAACGGCACCAGCACCCAGGCCGATTGCAGTCGCGCTTGCAGATTCAGCCCCGCGCCGAACATCCCCATCAGGGCACCGAGCGCCGCAAAGCTGATCGCCATGGGCAATACGTAGGCCAGGGAAAGACTGAGACCGCGCAATCCGCCGACTTGGCCGCGTAACACCACGCCGGACAGGATTGGCAGCATCGGCAACACACAGGGCGTAAAAGTCAGGCCGATGCCGGCGAGGAAGAACAGCGCCAGTTCTTTCCAGCTCCAGGCGGTGCTGGTGGTTGCAGGCGTAATGGCCGTAGTAGCAGCAGCCCCCGTATCGCCAATGCTCAGGCGTTCGGTTTCAGGCGGATAGCACAGGCCTTTATCGGCGCAGCCCTGATAGGTCACCACCAGGGTGAAAGGGCGGTTGTCGCCTGGTTTGCGCGGCAGATTGATGTCGAGGATGCCGTGGTAAACCTCGACGTCACCGAAGTACTCGTCATGCTTCTTTTCGCCGTCCGGCAACTGCGGGGCGTCCAGGCCGATGTCGGCTGGCTCGGTGCGAAACGCAAAACGGTGGCGATAGAGGTAATAGCCTTCGGTGGCGACGAAGCGCAGCTTGATGGATTCCGGTGTGGTGTCGATCAGATTGAGCTGGAATGCCTGACGGACGGGCAGGAAATCCTTGCTGTTATCCAACGCCGCACCACCCAGCGTAGAACTCGGTCGGCTATCCAGCAGGCCAGCGCCGGTGGCGGGCAGGGCAAGAATCAACAGCAACAGGCATAACAAACGGCGCATGGCGGTCTCGTGTCTCGAAAGTCCGCGCATGATAGCGGAGTGTTTCGAGGTGTGCAGGAAACGGCTTTGTAAGGGCGAGTGTCGGGTCGGTTAACCCACTATCTCAATCCGGATGTAATTTTTGTGGGAGCGAGCTTGCTCGCGAAGGCGGCGGTCCTGCTGGAGATTTTTCGGGTGTGCTGGCCTCTTCGCGAGCAAGCTCGCTCCCACAGGGCATCATTTTTAACCCAAAAAACTGCGGTGTTAATGCTTCTCCGCAGCACTCGCCAGCAGCAGCGCACTTTGTCTGGCATTGCTGCTGTAATGCACATGATTACGGCCGGCGTCCTTGGCGTGGTATAGCGCCTCGTCGGCGCGGGAGGCGAGCATCAGGGCGTCGTCTTTGTCGCTCAGTTCGACCAGTCCGGCGCTGAAGGTGCAAAACAGGTCCGCAGGTTGAGCCGGATAATTGATTTCCGCAAAACGCCGCCGGATTTCATCCAGTACCTTATGAGCGTTATGCAATTCAGTATCGGGCATGACGATGGCGAACTCTTCGCCGCCGTAGCGGCCGATGTAATCGGTCTTGCGCAGACGTTGCTTGAGGAACAGCGCCAGGCTTTTGATCACCCGGTCGCCCATGGGGTGACCGTGACTGTCGTTGACCTTCTTGAAGTGATCAATGTCCAGCATGGCGAAGCACAGGCTCTGGTTTTCGCGTCGGGCGCGGAAGCTGCAGTCTTCCAGTAACTGCAGGATATGCGTGTGGTTATAAAGCCCGGTCAGGCTGTCGCGGACCATGCGCGCCTTCAGGTTGCGCGCCCTGGCTGCGCGATTGCGCACTGTTGTAATCAAATGGCGCGGCTTGATCGGCTTGGTCAGAAAATCGTCGCCGCCTTCGCTCATGGCGTCGAGCTGCTTGTCCAGATCGTCTTCGGCCGACAGGTAAATGATCGGCACGCTGACATAGCGGTCATTGTGGCGAATGACCTTGGCCAGTTCAGTGCCGGTGCAGCCGGGCATGTACATGTCGAGGATGATCAGGTCCGGCTGGAATTCAGCGAGTTCGGCCATGGCCTGGATCGGGTCCAGCAGGGTGCGAGTCACGATGCCGGCGCTGTTGAGCAAACGCTCGGTGTGGGTGGCCTGGGCGCGGGAATCATCGATGATCAGCACTTTATAAGGCTCGTACTGCGCCACGCAGGTCAGCACTTCGATTTTTTCCAGCAGGCTCGAGGCTTCCAGCGTGCCCGTCAAAAACTCTTCACCGCCTGCGCGCACTGCTGCAAGTCGGGTCGGGGTATCGGTTTCGTGGTGGCTGAAGAACAGCAACGGCAACTTCTGCTCCAGCCCTTCCTGCACTTGAGCTGCGAGCTTCAGGCCTTCGCCCGGACCGCAAAAATCCACATCGATCACAATCGCAGCCGGATGACGATGAAGCATGGCCGCGTTAAATGTTTCGTAGTCCGCCAGTGCCTGAGCGAACAGGCCGAAAAACTCCAGCTGTTTACTCAGGCGTTCGGCGCGCTCGTAGTCCTGCAAGGCTATATAAATAGGCTTGCGCAGTGGCGGCAGCGAAGTTTGTTCAAAGCGATCCCCGTGGCGCAGTCCTGTGCGTGAGAGGCGCTGCATCAAACGGTTGAGTTCCGTAATCAGGTCGCTGCTCAAACGCCCGCGATTGGCATCGACCGCTTCAAGAGAACACCCGATTGCCTGAGCCAGCTCCACATGCTCGGTCTGCTCGAAGCGCTCGGCAAAGCGCAGCAATCGCTGATTCGAGTCTTTGAACTCAGCCATGTCCGCAGCAGACCATTCGCCTTGCTGTAGTCGTTGCCAAGCCTCAAGCATCTGCCGCGCCTGATGAATGACTCTCTGAGCAAAGTGATGCTTGAGACGGTCGCGACTGGGGTCTTCTGACTCGTTCATGGCCTGGCTACTTGAAATTTCGCTGGAGACGACTGCTGGCGCTATGCTAGCACCTCTCTTTCTGTAACAAGAGTGCCGTAAGTCAAATAATTGGCAACAATTGGCTGGCTGTCGTTAACAGATATGTCATCGGGTCGTGGTAAGGCCTCTCGAGCGTATTGCAAGCATGATTCTGGAGCGGCGATTCGCAAAGTTACGTAGACAGTACATCTCGAAAGACGTCCGGTCGTATGGCTGCGATATGCAGCAGCGAGCGGGCTGCGCCAGAAGGGGAGCGGCGACCTTGTTCCCATTCCTGAAGAGTGCGGACCGATACCCCTAGAAGTTCGGCAAATTTGGGCTGAGAAAGCCCTGTCTTGCTGCGTGCTTCAGACGCTTCGGTAACCTTCACGTGGTGAACAGTTCCATTACACCCGTTTTTTACATCCAGTACCGAGGCGAGAAGCTCCTCGCCAATATTGCGTTTGGCATCGCGCTTGATCAGTTCTTTTTCAGTCAATGGCATGGTTAAGCTCCTTAGAAATTTTGCGCAGGATGTGCGCAGGAATACTGTCAGTGGCGCCTTTGCCGTAGATAAGCAGGGCGACTAACGCGCCACTGGCAAGCTGTGCGGTATAGATCACTCGTACCGAACCGCTTTTACCTCTTCCTTCCATACTCCAGCGCAGCTTGCGACAACCGCCCGAGCCTTGGACAACGGCGCCGGCATCCGGATTATTAGCAAGGAAGGTCATGAAGGCACCGCGCTCTTCTTCTGTCCAATAGTCAGGCCATAAGCGTGTAAATAAAGGGGATTCGATAATCGTCAGCATTTTGGATTCTACGTCTCTGACGTATTCTCGGCAAGCTGCAGAGTCTCTGCTGCGAGCTCCGGAATTCGTTGAACTTGAGGTGGTTGGATGCGGATGCGGCTGATTGACTCCGGGCTTGAATAGTCCGAGCACAGCAGATGAGGTTCAATGGGTAACGCTGTAGGACTTTTCTGGATTTGTTGTGGGTGCTCTGTCCGTCGCCAATGTTCAGTAACAAACCTCCCTCCCCGCGTACCCGCAAAACGCACCTTGCTGTAAGGTTGCGGTCAGAGCATTGAATCCGTGATTTGAAAGGGACATAGCCATGCTGGATTGGAAGAACCGCGCGGGTAGCGCGAGTGACCGCGTTGATCAACCTGCTTCGGCCAAGCGCCGGGGGTATCTGGGTGGGCTGTTTTACAGCCGTGCGTTGGGCGCGCTGGTGGCGATTTATCTGGTGGTTACGCTGCTGATCGGTTGGTACTGGAGCAGTGAGCCAGCGTTGTTCCCGGTCCAGCAAAACGCTCAGGCTGCGGCCGAGCGTGAAGGCAAGCAGATGGTGATCGGTTACACCACTGTCGAAACCTTGAAAACCGTGAGCCAGACACTTCTGGATAAGCGTGGCGGTTATCTGTCCAACGACCGTCTGCCGCCAGGTCTGTGGCTGGATAACATCCCGAGCTGGGAATACGGCGTGCTGGTCCAGGTTCGTGACCTGAGCCGTGCGTTGCGTAAAGACTTCGCTCGTTCGCAATCTCAGTCAGCTGAAGACGGTGATCTGGCCCGCGCCGAGCCACTGTTCAACTTCAACAACAACAGCTGGGTGCTGCCTTCGAGCGAGTCTCAATACCGTGAAGGCATTGCGGCGCTGAATCGTTATCAGGCACGGCTTTCCGATCCGGGTCAGAAAAACGCCTTGTTCTACGCCCGTGCTGACAACCTGAATAACTGGCTGGGCGACGTGAATACCCGCCTGGGCTCGTTGTCTCAGCGCCTGTCGGCCAGTGTCGGTCGGGTCAAGCTCAACAGCACGCTCAAGACTGAAGCGATTGTCGACGTGAAGCCGGGCGAAGTCCTCCAGGTCGACGAAGAAATCGTCGAGACCCCATGGTTGCAGATTGACAATGTGTTCTATGAAGCACGCGGTCAGGCGTGGGCGCTCTCGCACTTGCTGCGGGCCATTGAGGTGGATTTCGCCGATGTACTGGCCAAGAAGAACGCCACGGTGAGCGTGCGTCAGATCATTCGTGAACTGGAAGCTTCGCAAGAGCCGCTGTGGAGCCCGATGGTGCTCAATGGCAGCGCGTTTGGTGTGCTGGCTAACCACTCGCTGATCATGGCCAACTACATTTCCCGCGCTAACGCTGCCGTGATTGACCTTCGTCAATTACTGTCGCAAGGCTGATTGATGTCGTTCTCTGCAGACGAGGCGGCGCACCGCGCCGCCTCAGACGCCGAACAGATCGCCTGGGTCGACGAGCAGGACAACCTGCTCGGTGCCATCGGGCGCGCCGAATTGCGTGAGCGCGGTCTGATCGGCCGTGGCACTTATATTCTGGTGTTCAACTCGGCTGGCGATTTGTGTGTGCACCGCAGGACCTTGAGCAAAGCTATTTATCCCGGTTACTGGGATGTAGCAGCAGGGGGCATGGTCCAGGCTGACGAAAGCTATGCCGAGTCGGCGGCTCGGGAGCTGGAAGAGGAGTTGGGTGTGCGCGATGTTGCGTTGCATGCTCACGAAAGATTCTTCTTTGATCAGCCTGGTAATCGGCTCTGGTGCGCAGTGTTTTCGGCCGTGTGGGACGGACCTTTGACGCTGCAGCCGCAAGAGGTGCTGGAAGCACGCTTCATCCCCGTGGCTGAGGTGATGCGTGAAACCGAACACAAGTCTTATTGCCCGGATTCGCTGGCGGCGTTGAAGCGGTATCTGGCCGGGAATCAGCAATAGTTGCTCTTTGATCTGTAGGAGCGCGCTTGCCCGCGATGAACGATGACTCGGTCTTCCTGAGCCACCGCGTCGCCCGAATCGCGGGCAAGCGCGCTCCTACAGCCCCAAACAGATAGATCTCACGTCGCAAATCCCGACTAAATTGGCGCACATTGGCCCTTAGCAATCGGGCTTTTTGTCGTTACACTGCGCGACCTTTTCAAGCTGGTCGGGTATTCCCGTCCAGCTGCGCTGCCCCTGCCAGAGTGGGGCTTCGCGTCGGCTGGCTGTCATGCGCAGGTCGACTAACCTTCAGTCCTCAACAAGAGGATTTCCGGTGGCTAAAAAAGCCTCATCCTTCGCCGCCTTGGGTGGCCTGGTGTTTTCCACCGACGCAGGACGGCATTGTCCCGACTGTCGTCAGCCCGTTGATGCCTGCACCTGCAAACAGACGCTTATCCCGGAAGGGGACGGCATCGCCCGTGTGCGCCGTGAAAGCAAAGGCCGTGGCGGCAAGACCGTAACGACCATCACCGGCGTACCGCTGGCTGAAGACGGCCTCAAGGATCTTGCCAAGACCCTCAAGCAACGGTGCGGAACCGGCGGCGCGCTCAAGGACGGCATCATCGAGATTCAGGGTGACCACGTTGAGCTGCTGCTGGCCGAACTGGTCAAGCAAGGCTTCAAGGCCAAAAAATCCGGCGGCTGATATCCGGCGCGGGCGATGCAAACTCTGCGTTGCATCGCAGGTCTATTGCTCACGGACGGTCAGCACCAAACCGTCATTTGCACGCTTTACACTGCGGCCAGCCTGAATTGTGGCTGGCGCTACCTGACTTTTTTATAGGGGACTTCGATGTCCGTACGACGCACACGTAAAGACGATGGCAGCCAATGGACCGTTGCGGACAGCCGCAGCGTTTACGGGATCCGCCATTGGGGCGCCGGTTATTTCGCAATCAATGAAGCCGGCCGCGTTGAAGTGCGACCCAATGGGCCGGGCAGTTCGCCTATCGATCTTTACGAACAGGTCGATGACTTGCGCAAAAGCGGGCTGAGTCTGCCGCTACTGGTGCGTTTCCCCGATATTCTGCAAGACCGTGTGCGCCAGCTGACTGGCGCCTTCGACAGCAATATCGCTCGGCTTGAGTACCAGAACGTCTACACCGCGCTGTACCCGATCAAGGTCAACCAGCAGGAAGCGGTGGTCGAGAACATCATTGCCACGCAAAACGTTTCCATCGGTCTCGAAGCCGGCTCCAAGCCCGAGCTGATGGCTGTGCTGGCGCTTGCTCCCAAAGGCGGCACCATCGTCTGCAACGGTTACAAGGATCGTGAATTCATTCGTCTGGCGCTGATGGGCCAGAAGCTGGGTCACAACGTGTTCATCGTGATCGAGAAAGAATCCGAAGTTGAGCTGGTGATCGAAGAAGCTGCCGAACTGAAAGTCGCGCCACAAGTTGGTCTGCGCGTGCGCCTGTCTTCCCTGGCATCGAGCAAATGGGCCGATACCGGTGGCGAGAAATCCAAGTTCGGTCTGTCGGCGGCGCAATTGCTGTCGGTGGTCGAGCGTTTCCGCAAGGCTGGTCTGGATCAGGGCATCCGCCTGCTGCACTTCCATATGGGTTCACAGATCGCCAACCTGGCTGACTATCAGCACGGCTTCAAGGAAGCGATTCGTTACTACGGCGAACTGCGTAACCTTGGCCTGCCAGTGGATCACATCGATGTGGGCGGCGGCCTGGGTGTGGATTACGACGGTACTCACTCACGCAACGCCAGCTCCATCAACTACGACATGGACGATTACGCCGGTGTCGTGGTCGGCATGCTCAAGGAATTCTGCGACGCGCAGGGCCTGCCGCATCCGCACATCTTCTCGGAAAGCGGTCGCTCGCTGACCGCGCACCACGCCATGCTGGTGGTGCAGGTGACTGACGTCGAGAAACACAACGACGAAGTGCCGGTGATCGAAGACAAGGAAAGCCTGCCGGAAACCCTGCAATGGCTCATCGACTTGCTCGGCCCTACTGATATTGAAATGGTCACCGAGACCTACTGGCGCGCGACCCACTACAACAGTGACATCGCCGCCCAGTATGCCGATGGCAAGATCACCCTGGCGCAAAAAGCCCTGGGCGAGCAGTGCTACTTCGCCGTGTGCCGTCGTTTGCATAACTCGCTAAAGGCCCGTCAGCGCTCCCATCGTCAGGTGCTGGACGAACTCAACGACAAGCTCGCCGACAAGTACATCTGCAACTTCTCGGTATTCCAGAGCCTGCCGGATACCTGGGCAATTGATCAGGTGCTGCCGATCATCCCTCTGCATCGCTTGAACGAAGAGCCGATGCGCCGCGCGGTGCTGCAAGATTTGACCTGTGACTCCGATGGCAAGATCAATCAGTACGTGGATGAGCAGAGCATCGAAACCAGCCTGCCGGTCCATGGCCTGAACGAAGGCGAAGACTACTTGCTGGGGGTGTTCCTGGTGGGTGCCTATCAGGAGATTCTGGGTGACATGCACAACCTGTTCGGTGATACCGATTCGGTGAACATCTACCAGAATCCGGATGGCAGCGTGTACTCGGCTGGCATCGAGACTCACGACACCATCGAAGACATGCTGCGCTATGTGCATTTGTCGCCTGAAGAACTGATGACCCATTACCGGGACAAGGTCGCCAGCGCCAAAATCACCCCGCGTGAGCGCACCTACTTCCTCGACGCTTTGCGTCTGGGGCTGACGCGGTCTTCTTACCTTTCGTCTTGATCGGTCGGTACTGGCTGAACGGGTAGGAGCCAACTTGTTGGCGAGAGGCCCAGCGCGGCGTATCAGATGCGCCGCCTCGCGAACAAGTTCGCTCCACCTGTTATGTGTGCACCCTTGGGCACACTCCGCTTTCCTGTTTTTCTGTAGGCAATTTCCTTTTCTGCGTTTCGCTCTCTACCCGGCAGGCCTTCTCGGCCAAAATCCACGGCCGCTTCCCTGTAGAGACAACCACCCATGCCCGGTTCTGCTGCACATCACTTTCGTTTGGACATTGATCCTCTGTTTCAGGACTTGCAGGTGCTGTCGTTCACTGGGACGCAGACCCTCAGCGAGCCCTTTTCGTTTGAGCTGGAAGTGCTCATCGATGAACCCTGGCTGGATGTGCCGAACCTCATGTACAAGGCCGCGTTTCTGAGTTTCAAAGGGCGGGATTCGGGGGTTCACGGGCATATTCTGGGTGTCATGCGCAGCCATTTCAGGCCGGGTCCAGCGTGTTATCAGCTGACCATCGGACCACGGCTTGCCTGTCTGGCCCAACGTTACACACCACGAATTTTCCAGCGCATGAGCGCCACGCAGATCATTCGCCAGGTGTTGCGCGAACATGGCATCCGCAAACACAGTTACCGCTTCGACCTCAAGGCCGAGCCCCGCCAGCGTGAATACTGCGCGCAATATCGGGAGACCGATCTGGAGCTGATCCAGCGCCTGTGTGCCGAGGAGGGTATTCACTATCACTTCGAGCATTCCCGACTGGGGCACGAGCTGGTGTTTGGAGAAGGGCTGCGCGGTCTGCCGCGTGCTCCAGTGGCCAATTTTCAGCAAGCGCCCCTGCAGGCCGGGGTCGTGCGGTTCTCGATCAATGCCGAGCATGACGACCAGGTCGATAAATCCCGTCCGGGAGCCGAGGGTGAAAGCACGCTGCCCTTTGTGGTGGCCGGGTATTTATTGCCACTCAAGGGGCACCCCGACGTCACGCTGAATCACTTGTGGATGGTGACCCACGTGGTTCACCAAGGCTTCGATCCTCGGCAGATGGAAGCGGCAACCGGAAATGAGCCGCCGATGTACATCAACCACTTCAAGGTCGCTCCCTGGGAGGCAGGTTTCAAACCTCGGCCCAGAGCGCGGCCCTACCCGACAGCGCTGCACCGTGCGCAGATCGTGGGTGCAGAAGGCGAACCGGTCAGCCGTGATGCGGAGGGCCGGGTCAAGGCGCTTTTTGACTGGGTTGGGCAAGGGCATGGCGCCGTTCACAACCATTGCTGGTTGCCGGTGAGTCATCAGTTGGACACCCGATTGGTTGGCGGCATGCAGGTTATGGTGACGTTTGAGGAGGGGGACATCGACAGGCCGATGATCATCGGCAGCCTGTGGCGCCCCACGGATCTGATGGCTACTGCGCCGATTAACCCGGTGGCACCAGAGATGGTCCAGGTACAAATGGGGCTGGCGGCGGTGATGGGGGATGCGCCGAGTATTCAAATCGATGGCGGCGCCCGGATCGCTTATGACGATGGCCGGGAAATGTCCTTTCGCGTGGGTGACAGCCACCTGACGATTGATGCTACCGGCGTCAAGCTGAGCAGTCCTAAGGTCCTGTTCGTCGGCGCCCACGGCAGTGACGAAAACCGCGACTAATGCGCGGGCTGGCCGCTGAACCAGGCGCCCGCTTTGCTCAAGCGCCAGGTGACGAACCCCAGTGTCAGGGCCCGCAACAGCATGAATGTCAGCAGCGTCAGCCACAGGCCGTGGTTGCCAAGGTCGTGGAGCATCCAGGCGAAAGGTGCGATGAGCAGCAGGTTGACCAGCATCGTGTCGCGCATTTCTCGGGCACGCGTCGCACCGATGAACAGCCCGTCGAGCAAGTAGCTCCAGACCGCCAGCAGCGGTAATGCGGCGAGATACGGCAAATAGATGAACGCTGTTTCCCGGACCTCGACAATGTTGGTCTGCATTGCGATAAACCAGTGCCCGGCCAACAGAAACAGCAACGCAAACCCCACACTGGCAATCAACGACCAGCCTGCGGCTACAGTCAGCGAGCGACGCAAGGCATTTCGGTCCCGGGCACCGATGGCATGCCCACACAGCGCTTCCACGGCATGAGCCAGGCCGTCCAGTGCATGGGCTGTGATCAACAGGCCGTTGAGCAGCAATGCGTTAGCGGCAACGGTTGCATCGCCGAGCCGCGCGCCTTGCACGGTGATCAGGAAAAACACCGATTGCAGTACGAGGCTGCGAATGAAAATGTCCCGATTGACCGCCAGCAACGGTCGCCAGTTGCGCCACAGTTTCAGCGCAGCCCACGCCACATGGCCCGGCCAGAGGCGCAGGGTCTTGCGGGTCAAGGCCAGGCCAAGCAATGCGCCGGTCCATTCCGCGATCACCGAAGCACGGGCTGAACCCACCACGCCCCAGTCCAGGCCCAGAACGAACCAGAGATTCAAGGCGATATTGATCAGGTTAGTGGTCAGCAGGATGATCAGCGGCGCGCGGGCGTTCTGGGTGCCGAGAAACCAGCCCACCAACGCGTAGCCTGCCAGGGCGGCGGGCAGTCCGAGCAGCCGGGTGTGGAAGAACTCACCGGTGAGCTGCTGCAGGTCGGCTGACGGCTGCATCATGCTCAGCGCCAGATGGCTGAACGGCAGGCCGATCACCCCCAGCAGCAACGCCAGGCCCATGGCCAGCAGCAGACCTTGCAGCAGAATCTGCCGCAGCGCCGCGCCGTCATTGCGGCCCGCTGCCTGGGAAGCAAACCCGGTGGTGCCCATCCGCAGAAAACCCATGGTCCAGGCCAGGAAGGTATACAGCGTCGACCCTACCGCCACCGCACCCAATTGATGGGCGTGAGGCAGATGGCCAATGACCGCGCTGTCGACCAGGGCCACCAGTGGTACGGAAATATTGGACAGAATCATCGGCGCTGCCAGTGCCCAAACCCGCTGATGGGTAGGGCGATGACGCCAGTCGTTGAGCAAGGTGGACATGAAGGCTCCCGGGCAAGGCGGGCATTGTAGGCTAGTTGGATGCAGGCGCGATTCAATCTGTGGGAGCGAGCTTGCTCGCGAAGGCAATGTTCCGGCCTCCAGAAATATATTCGGATGTCCCGGCCTCTTCGCGAGCAAGCTCGCTCCCACGGTTATGAAACGGCGCACAAGATGTATCCGCCATCTCCTACAACACACCCTGAGAACAAAGTCTCAAACTTACGGTCTATTTTCGCGCTCTGACATACCCTGTCACGTAGCTGCTATATAGTCACACCATCTCACCCGTCGCCAAATGAGTGCCTCATGTTTAACAAAGGATTGTTTCTGGCCTGCGCGCTTGCGCTGTTGAGCGCCTGCGATTCCTCCACTTCCGATAAGCCTGCTCCCGCATCAGCACCGGTTACGCAGCCCGCAGCCATGGAGGCGGCCAAGCCCAAGCCCGCGGTGGACCTTCCCGAGTTGAGCAAACGTTATGCCGGGCGTGACCTGACAGTGGTCGATGTCTCGGAAATTCAGGTCGATGGGGCGAGTACCTTATCGGTGAGCTTCTCGATCCCGCTGGATCCTGAGCAGAAATTCGCGGAAAAACTGCACCTGGTCGACAGCAAGAACGGCAAGGTCGATGGCGCATGGGAGCTCTCGGACAACCTGATGGAGTTGCGCCTGCGTCATCTTGAGCCACAACGCAAACTGGTACTGACCGTCGATGCCGGCCTGCTGGCGGTCAACAAGGCGAAACTGGCGGCCGAGTTCATCAGCCGTCTGGAAACCGCCGACCTTAAAGCCACTGTCGGTTTCGCCAGTCGCGGCAGTCTTCTGCCAACCCGCCTGGCTGAAGGCTTGCCGGTGATCGCGCTGAACGTCGACAAGGTCAACGTCGAGTTCTTCCGGATCAAGACCGACGCCCTGCCTGCGTTTCTCAGCAGCTGGCGGGGGGCTTCGAGTCTTGAATACTACGAGTCCAACGAACTGCTCAGCCGCGCCGAGCTGGTCTACGAAGGCCGCTTCGATCTGAACCCTGCCAGCAACACCCGGGAAACGCTGCTGTTGCCGATTGCCGGGATCAAGGCCCTGCAACAACCGGGCGTTTATCTGGCGGTGATGCGAGCTTCCGGTACTTATTCTTACGCCAACCCGGCGACGATATTCACTTTGAGTGATATCGGTCTGTCGGTGCACCGCTACGCCAACCGCCTGGACGCATTCACCCAGGCGCTGGAGGGCGGCAAAGCCCTCAGCGGTGTCGAGCTGGAGCTGTACGACAACGAAGGCAAAGTGATTGGCCAGGCCAAGACCGACAATGCTGGCCACGCCCAACTGCCGTTGACCGCCAAGGCTGCCGTGGTGCTGGCGCACAAAGACGATCAGACCAGCATGCTGCGCCTGGACAGCTCGGCGCTGGATCTGGCCGAATTCGACATCACTGGCCCCAAGGCGCACCCGCTGCAATTCTTCATATTTGGCCCGCGCGATCTGTATCGTCCCGGCGAAACCGTGCTGCTCAATGGCTTGTTGCGTGACAACGATGGCAAAGACGTAAAACCACAACCGATCACCGTTGAGGTGCGTCGTCCGGACGAGCAGGTCAGCCGCAAGTTTGTCTGGGAGGCGGACACCTCCGGCCTCTATCAATATCAGTTGCAACTGGCCGAAGAAGCGCCCACCGGCCGCTGGCAATTGGTCTTCGACCTGGGCGACGGTAAGCCTCAACTCTACGAGTTTCAGGTCGAGGATTTCCTGCCCGAGCGCCTGGCGCTGGAAATCAAAGGCAGCGACACCCCT
>Ga0247730_1001353_pt1 | contig 13775 bp, 10 predicted proteins | sample UWRJL073202C2_FD_180959 | JGI IMG/M metagenome (GOLD analysis project Ga0247730, IMG submission 180959) | Plant litter microbial communities from Arlington Agricultural Research Station in Wisconsin, United States - UWRJ-L073-202C-2 | ecosystem: Environmental > Terrestrial > Plant litter >...
CACGACGATATCGGTTTTCTGGCCATCTTTTTCGACAAAGCACGGGCTGATTTCGTCGAGCACGGCCGCATCGGAAACGGTTTCGCCGCGAATATAGGCTTCTGCCATCCGTGCCAGATTTTCCGAACCGACCAGCCGCACATGGCACTGGCCGGCGAAGGACTGGATCAGGTCACGGGTGTAGGCGCGCTTGACCGTGCCCGGCGTCGCGAGCACCGAGACGAGACCGGAGCGGGTGCGCTCGGCGGCCGGCTTGATTGCCGGCACCGTGCCGACGAAAGTCATACCGGGAAAGGCGGCGCGCAGGTCGGCACCGGCAAGCGTGAAGGCGGTGTTGCAGGCGACGACGCAGATTTCCGGGTCGTGCTCGGCGATCAGCGCCGCAAACAGTTTGATCAACCGTTCCTTCAGCGCCTGCTCCTCCCAGCCGCCATAGGGAAAGCCGGCATCGTCGGCGATGTAGACAAAGCCGCGCTCCGGCATCAGCACCCGCGCCTCGCGCAGCACCGTCAGGCCGCCGATGCCGGAATCAAGCACCAGGATCGGTTTCAGCTCAGTTTTCGGTGCCGTCATCGTCCAAGACATCCTCGCTGGGCGGGCCGCTGCCGCGCGGCACTTTTCGGGAAAAGCGATCGATCGACGAAATGATGCCGCGAACCACCTGGATTTCGGTTTCGGTAAAAGCGCGGCGGGAGAACACAGCCCTCAGGTTGTCGACCATTTTCGGCTTTTTTGCGAGTGGCCGGAAATAGCCACGCGCATCCAGCGCTTCCTCCACATGATCGTACAGTCCTTGCAATTGCGCCTTGGTGGCGGGCATCTGTTCCAGCGCGTGAAAGCGTGTCGCCGACAAATCCTCGATCCCGGTCTTCATCCATTCATACGACATCAGCAGCACGGCCTGGGCAATGTTGAGCGAGGCAAAGGCAGGATTGACGGGAAAAGTCACGATCTCGTCGGCAAGCGCCACTTCTTCATTCTTGAGGCCGGTGCGCTCGCGACCGAACAGTATCCCGGTCTTTTCACCATCGATGAAACGTTGGCGCAAGGTCATCGTCGCTTCGACCGGCGAGCGCACCGGCTTGAACCCATAGCGTTCGCGGGCGGTGGTGGCATAGACGAAATTCAAATCGGCGATCGCCTCTTCCAGCGTGTCGAACAGTTTTGCGCCATCGATCACATGGTCGGCCTTGGCAGCAGCAGAGCGGGCCTTTTCGCTTGGCCAGCCATCGCGCGGATTGACCAGGCGCAGTTCCGACAGACCGAAATTGGCCATGGCGCGCGCCACCATGCCGATGTTTTCACCCAGTTGCGGCTCGACCAGAATGATCGCCGGGCCTTCCGCCATCATATCCAGTTCGCTGTTGGTGCCTGCCATTATAAATCGTCCTTCGTCTGATCGCGGTGGCAATACCCGCCTCTGCCGCAATCGGCAAGAGGTGGCGGCTGGCTGGGCCTAGCCGGTCTTCGGTACCGCCTCGTCTTCCGGATAGAGCCGCGCCAGCGTTGCACCGATCATCTCAATACCCAGCCGCGATCCTCGTCGCGATAACGGAAGGTGCCGTCCGACTGTTTTAGGCGTCTGGCGTTTGACGAAAAAGCAGTCTGAGCCCCTCGCCGCCACCACGCCCAGCCGAGTGCGCGCCTCGCCGATTTTTTCAAGCACCTCCGCATCCGGTGCGTCCAGCGACAGCGACACGCGGCTGGCAAAGATCCGGGCCCAATAGGTGCAGGCCATGAACAGCGACAGCGTCTGGCGGATATGCCCCGGGCGGGTGACGAGCTGCCAGGAGACGCCAAGCGGTTTGGAGGCAACCAGCACGGCGCTGTAGGCGATGTCGAGCTGGCGCGACAGGCCGATCAGGTCGTCGGCCCCGTTGCGCTGGGCCGCCTTGGCCAGCAGCAGGTCGAGCGCATCGAACCAGCGCAAAAGCGCGCTTTCGAGCGCAGACTGGGTACGCACCGGCAGCACGAAGAAGGCGACGCCGATGCCGGCAAACGCACCGATCGCCGTTTCCTCGATCCGCAGTTCCAGAACGTTGACGCTGAACAGCCCGGTCATGCCGTAGACGAGGCAGAGCACGATCGAGATGAAAAAGGTCATTTTTGCGTAGGATACCTGCAGATGGTAAAAAGCGAGAAATATGCCGATCGTCGCCAACACCCCGGCCAGGTAGACATGGCCGGACAGCAGAACCGCCAGAAGCAGGCCGATGCCGATACCCAACAGTGTGCCGATCGAGCGCTGCAGCGCCTTGACGGCGGTATCGCCGCGCGAATTGGTGTTGGTAAAGACGATGAAGGCGGTCAGCACCGCCCAGAACCAGCGCTCGCGCGACAGCATCAGCCCGAAGCCCATGGCAATGCCGCAGGCCAGCGTCACCTGCAGAGCCGCCCGCAAGGCGCGTTCATCAATGGAAAACAGGTCTTGCCGTGCCGGCTGAGGAGCGCCTGGCGGCCGCTCGAAACCTGGAAAGCCGGTGGCACGGCCGAAGGCGAGGCTTTGGGACACCGCATCACGAGCATCGCGCAGCCAGAGCAGCGCCCGGACGGTTTCGGTGCGTCTGGCATCCTCGTATGTGCCGTGACCTTCGCTCAAACGTTCGATCGCCGGATCGTCGCGGCGCATCACGGCCGACACCAGTTCGGCGGTGGGCGAACTCTGCTGGCTGACGACGATGGCGCTTTCGGCGGCCAGATGCAGGTCGAACAGCCGCATGGCGATTTCGGTGCCGGGCTGATCGGTCTCCATCACCGTGTCAGTGCTCGGCGTCGGCACAAAGCTATCAGCCATCAGCACGGCTTCCTTCAGCCGTTCCTCCAGTCGCGTCAACTCGGCACGGGCCTGATCGCTACCGCCACCCGACCGGGCCGCAAGCTTATGAATGCCGGCGAGGATGTGATCAACCCGGCCGAGCACGCTGGCCAGCGCCCGCAAAAGGTCGCGGCGCCAGTCGTCCGGCAGCAGATAGGTGCGCACCGAATGGGCCACCAGCGCCGAAATCACGGTGCTCATCGCCACCAGCGGAAGATCGCTGAGTGGTGGGCGCAGATAAGTGCCCATGAAATAGGACATGAAGGCAAACATGCCGACGGCAAACCAGCGCTGCCCATAGGCGCGGGCATAGGCAGCGGCAAAGATCACGATCAGGAACATCGAATCCGACAGGATCCGCTGGTCTTCCAGCGCTGCGGCGATAGTCACCATCGATACGGCGACGACGCAGCCGATCAGTCGCGTCAGCATCTGCGCGGCGGGTGTGCGGTCGCGCACCGCCACACCGCCCTCCACCGACAGCACGATGCCGAGCGCATAGACGATCGGCGGCAAGGGCATGATGCTCAGATGGATGCCGATCAGGATCAGCACCGAAACGACGATCGTCAGCGTCACGTGCGCGCCCATCCGCAGACGCGAAAAGGCGGGGTCATTGGCCGCAAGCCAATCGCGAAGCTGGACGACCAATGGCATCAGAGACGGCTCATCCGTTCGGCGCAGCTCACTGCGCGGCGATCTCGATCATCGATTTCTTCAGCGATTCGAAGCTGCCTTCGCCCTCGCCCTGGGTCATGATGTCGTCGACGACGTCGCGGCCCTCTTCCTTGATCACCCGGAAGCGCACCTCGCTGACGGCGGCCTTGTAGACCGGATCTTCGGAACAGCCCATCAGCCGGAATTTGACCGCGATCTCTTCCGCGCCGGCAACCGCGCCGTTCGATTTCATCGTCACGTCTTCGAGCGGGCAACCATCCTGGCTGCTGGTGATAACGTCATGATCGAACGGGCTGCCGGGACCGCCGTTTTCGGTGTCGTAAGCCGGAAATTTGGAAGCCGCGGTATATTTCGCGGCAAAATCGCGGCTGTAGAGCCGCGTCAGACGCTCGGCACTGAACAGGTCCTCCGGCTCGCCGGTCGGCTCGACGCCCGACCAGGCCTTGACGGTGACGTCCATGATCTCCTTGACCGGCGCCGGAATTGCTGGCGTCTGGGCGTGCCCGAGCGCCGGGCTGAGGATAAGCATTGCTGCCAGAAATACGGTTTTCATGAGTTCGTCCTGCTTGAAGCGATGTTTCGGCGACATTACCCCCGCCGCGGTTTTTCGCAATCGGCAATCGCGGCGGTGATGATCGTCTATCCGGCAATTGCCGCAGCAAAAAGACGAATCCGGGCCGGTTGCGGCTTTGCGTCGCAGCCACACAATGCTATAGCGCACGGGCTTTTGATATCAACTCAAGGGGACGCACGTCCCGCAGCGCTACGAGGCTATTTCATGGAAAAGATCAAGGTTGCAAATCCCGTCGTCGATCTCGACGGCGACGAGATGACCCGCATCATCTGGCAGTTGATCAAGGACAAGCTGATCCTGCCCTATCTCGACCTCGACATCGAATATTACGATCTGTCGGTCGAAAACCGCGATGCGACCAACGACCAGGTCACCATCGACGCCGCCCACGCCATCAAGAAGCATGGCGTCGGCATCAAGTGCGCGACCATCACCCCCGACGAAGACCGGGTCAAGGAATTCAACCTCAAGCAGATGTGGAAGTCGCCGAACGGCACGATCCGCAACATCTTGGGCGGCGTCATCTTCCGCGAGCCGATCATCTGCGAAAACGTGCCGCGCCTGGTGCCCGGCTGGACCAAGCCGATCGTCGTCGGCCGCCACGCGTTCGGCGACCAGTACAAGGCCACCGATTTCAAGTTCCCCGGCAAGGGCAAGCTGTCGATCAAGTTCGTCGGCGAAGACGGCGCCGTGATCGAGAAGGAAGTGTTTGACGCCCCGAGCGCCGGCGTGGCGCTCGCCATGTACAACCTCGACGATTCGATCCGCGATTTCGCCCGCGCTTCGTTGAACTACGGCCTGATGCGCCAGTGGCCGGTCTATCTGTCGACCAAGAACACCATCCTGAAGGCATATGACGGCCGCTTCAAGGATATCTTTGAAGAAGTCTTCCAGGCCGAGTTCAAGGCCCAGTTCGACGAACTGAAGATCACCTACGAACACCGCCTGATCGACGACATGGTGGCGTCCGCCCTGAAATGGTCCGGCGGTTATGTCTGGGCCTGCAAGAACTATGACGGCGACGTCCAGTCCGACATCGTTGCTCAGGGCTTTGGCTCGCTCGGCCTGATGACCTCCGTACTGCTGTCGCCGGATGGCCGCACGGTCGAAGCCGAAGCGGCGCACGGCACGGTGACGCGCCACTACCGCCAGCACCAGAAGGGCCAAGAAACCTCGACCAACTCGATCGCTTCGATCTTCGCCTGGACCCGTGGTCTCGCCCACCGCGCCAAGCTCGACGACAATGCGGCTCTGGCCACCTTCGCCGAGACGCTTGAAACCGTCTGCGTCGCCACCGTCGAAAGCGGCTTCATGACCAAGGACCTGGCACTGCTGGTCGGTCCGCAGCAGCCATGGCTGTCGACCACCGCGTTCCTCGACAAGATCGACGAGAACCTGCAGAAGGCTATGGCGTAAGCTCTTTAACGCCACCTTGGATCACTCTGAAACCCGGCCTCGTGCCGGGTTTTTTGTTGGCATCTTGAAAAGAGACCGCGACGATGCTATGAACAAAACCAGAACAATGGAGGAGTGCAAATGACAGAAAATTTGACCTTTTACACCAATCCAATGTCGCGCGGGCGGATCGTGCGCTGGATGCTGGAGGAAACGGGAGCGGCCTATCACACCGAATATCTGACCTTCGGCAACAGCATCAAGGGTGAGACTTACAAGGCGATCAATCCGATGGCCAAGGTGCCGGCCATCCGCCATGGCGACACAGTGGTCACCGAATGCGCTGCGATCTGCGCCTATCTCGCCGATGCCTTTCCTGAGGCTGGGCTGGCACCGCCGACTGCCGAGCGCGGCAGCTATTATCGCTGGCTGTTCTTTGCCGCCGGTCCGTTGGAGACTGCGGTCACCCACAACGCGCTGGGCTATGTCGTGCCGGAGGACAAGCGCGTTATGGCGGGCTGCGGCACCTTTGGTGAAGTCATGGACACGCTGGAAAAGGCCGTCACCGCGTCGCCCTATATCGCCGGCAACAAATTTACGGCAGCCGATGTCTATGTCGGTGCCCATATCAGCTGGGGTCTCGATTTCGGCACCATGGAAAAACGTCCGGCCTTCATCGACTACTGGTCGCGCCTCAAGGACAGGCCTGCTCATCTGCGGGCAAGTGAACTGGACGATGCCGCGATGGCGGCCTAGCAGCAGTCGGCATCGGTTTAGCGCTGCAGCGCGAGGCTCAATTTGCAGCGCCTTGACCGAGGCGCGTCGGAACCAGCGGTTCGGCCACCCGCGCCGCCAGTCGGCCAAGCGTCACGGCCGGATCGGCGCGTACAACGCGGTTGCGTCCTTCGGCCTTGGCCACATAGAGCGCATTGTCGGCGATCGCCATCAGATGGCCAAGGTCGTGCGGTGCGCGTCCAACGCTGATACCAATGCTGACCGTCACTCGCAGCTTATCACCGCGATATGCGACCGTCAGGTTTTCGACCGCATAGCGGATGCTTTCGGCCAGAGCCTCTCCCTGGTCGACATTCAGCCCTGGCACCACAATGGCAAACTCCTCGCCACCGATCCGCGCAAAGATCGCCGGGTCGTTGAGATGTCGCCCGACCTCGGCGGCAAAGGCAACCAGAACGGCATCGCCGGCGCCATGGCCAAAACCATCGTTGATGCGCTTGAAATGGTCCATGTCAAGGAGCATCAGGCTGACTTCGCCAGCACTGGACAGCAAGGCAGAACCCCGGGTCATAAATGCGCCGCGGTTCCCGACCCCGGTCAGCGCATCGGTTTCCGAGGCGATCCGGTAGCCGCGCTCCACCCGTTCGCGGATTAGGGCAAAAATCGAAAATCCGGCAAACATCGAGTGGACGAACATTTCGAACGTAAAAATGCCATACCAGAGCGTCACCGGGACGCCATTCCTGGCCACCAGCGGAAACAGCATAACGAACGGGATCCGCAGCGCATAGACCAGCGCATGGGTGCCGACCACCGCCGTAACCAGCCACCGCGAGGGCAGCGGTTCGAGCTTGCGGCCTTGCCAGGCGGAATGAGCGACCAACGCTGCCAATAGCGCCGCAAATGCCGACACCGCGATGGTCACGCGGTCCATGCTGCCGGCAATGAAGGGCGTCAGGAAATAGAGGGCCGCCCACAGGCCGATCATTGCCACCCCGGCCGGCCATGGCACGCGATGACGGTCGAAGGCACGGAAGCCGAACCAGAACATCACCCCGGAGATGACGGAAAACAGATTGCCGAGACCGATCGCCACGTCATAGGAGAGAGAACCGCGCAGCGCGATTAGCAAAGTGCCGGCCGTCGCTGACCAGAAGGCCGCCGACCAGAACATCAGGTGACGCTGCGAGCGATCGCGCAGCCAGATGGCCGTGACGAAAATGGCGATCGTGGCGGCGGTCGCAAAAATACACAGCATCAGCGTCGGCAGATAGAAAAGATCGACCACGACAATATCTCGATTAAAATGCCGACAGACTATCAGCTAAATCTGAAGATTTTGAAAAGCCACGCGCAAGACGACGCAAAAACGACGGCGTCAAGGTGACGCCGTCGTATCAACAATCTTGGGCGAATGTGCCAGATGCGCTGGTTTTCGGGGTCAGGCCGCCAACAGTGCCGCCACGGCCTCAATCGCCGCATCGGATTGCGTGCCGTCCGGTCCGCCGGCCTGCGCCATATCAGGACGACCGCCGCCGCCCTTGCCGCCCAGCGCCACCGAAGCGACGCGGACAAGATCGACAGCGCTGAAGCGGCCGACCAGATCGGCAGTGACCGCGACCACGGCGCTGGCCTTGCCGTCTTCGGACACCCCGATCAAGGTCACGACGCCGGAACCGAGACTGGTCTTAAACTCATCCGCCATGCCCTTCAGATCCTTGGGATCGACACCAGCCAGCGTGCGGCCGATAAAGCGGATATCGCCGACTTCGCGTACCGTGTCCTCACCGCCCTTGTCGCCGCCGCCCATGGCCAGCTTGCGCTTGGCCTCCGCCAGTTCCTTCTCCAGCTTGCGGCGCTCGTCGAGCATTGATTCGACCCTCGAAAACACCTCGGCCGGCTGCACCTTCAAGGCGGTTGCCAATGATTTGACGCGCTCGTCCTGCTCGGCCAGGTAATCGCGGGCCGACACGCCGGTCACCGCCTCAATGCGACGGATGCCGGAGCCAACGGCGCTGTCGGCAAGAATCCGCACCAGGCCTATATCGCCGGTGGCGTTGACATGCGTACCGCCGCACAACTCGACCGAATAGGCCTTGCCGGCCTTGGGGCCTTCGATCCCGCGGCCCATCGACACGACGCGGACTTCATCGCCGTATTTTTCGCCGAACAGCGCCATGGCGCCTTCTGCAATCGCGTCGTCGACGCTCATCAGGCGGGTACTGACCGGCGAATTCTGAACGATCATCTCATTGGCCATGTCCTCGACCCGCTTCAGTTCGGCGGCCGTGATCGGCTTTTGGTGCGACACGTCGAAGCGCAGCCGCTCCGGCGCTACCAGTGAACCTTTTTGCGCCACATGGGTGCCGAGCACCTCGCGCAGCGCTTCATGCAGCAGATGGGTGGCAGAATGGTTGGCGCGCAGGCGGCCACGGCGGGCATGATCAACCGTCAGGGCGACGACGTCGCCGGCCTTGATGCTGCCTTCGGTGACGGTGGCGGAGTGGACAAAGACGCCCTCGCCTTTCTTCTGCGTGTCCGTCACCTCAAGTTTTGCACCATCGCTGACGATCACACCGGTATCGCCCATCTGGCCGCCGGATTCGCCATAGAACGGCGTCTGGTTGACGGTGATCTGCACCGTCTCGCCAGCCGAGGCACTGTCGATCACCTTGCCATCCCGGACAACCGCCTGGACAACGCCCTCGGCGGTTTCGGTATCATAGCCCAAAAATTCGGTGGCCCCGAATTTTTCTTTCAGCTCGAACCAGACGTTTTCAGTCGCCTTGTCGCCGGAGCCGGCCCAGTGCGAACGGGCTTCTGCCTTCTGGCGCTCCATCGCATCGGTGAACGAGCCGATATCGACGCCGATGCCGCGCACGCGCAAAGCGTCCTGGGTGAGATCGAGCGGAAAGCCGTAGGTGTCGTAGAGCTTGAAGGCGGTTTCGCCATCCAGGCTGTCGCCGCTGTTAAGGTTGGAGGTGGCATCCGAAAGCAGCGACAGGCCGCGGGCCAGCGTGTTGCGGAAGCGGGTTTCTTCCAGCTTCAGCGTTTCGGAGATCATCGATTCGGCACGCACCAGTTCCGGATAGGCGCGACCCATCTGCTGCACCAGCGCCGGCAGCAGCTTCCACATCAGCGGCTCGCGGGCGCCCAGCAACTCGGCATGGCGCATGGCGCGACGCATGATGCGGCGCAGCACATAGCCGCGGCCGTCCTTTGCCGGTAGCACGCCGTCGGCAATCAGGAAGGCGGCCGAGCGCAGATGGTCGGCGATGACCCGGTGGCTAGCGCGGTTGTCGCCTTCGGCCGGCACGCCGGTGGCCTCGACCGAAGCCGAAATCAGCGCCTTGAACAGGTCGATATCGTAATTGTCGTGCTTGCCCTGCAACAGGGCCGCGACCCGCTCCAGACCCATGCCGGTATCAATCGACGGACGCGGCAGGTCCACGCGCTCGGTCTTGCTAACCTGCTCGTACTGCATGAAGACGAGGTTCCAGATCTCAATGAAGCGGTCACCATCCTCGTCCGGCGAGCCGGGCGGGCCGCCCCAGATATGGTCGCCGTGGTCGTAAAAGATCTCGGAACAAGGGCCGCAGGGGCCGGTATCGCCCATCGCCCAGAAATTGTCGCTGGTGGTGATGCGGATGATCTTGTCGTCCGGCAGACCGGCAATTTTCTTCCACAGGTCAAACGCTTCGTCGTCCGTGTGATAGACGGTGACCAGCAGCCGGTTGCGGTCGATGCCGAACTCTTTTGTGATCAGGTTCCAGGCAAACTCGATCGCCTGCGCCTTAAAATAATTGCCAAAGGAAAAGTTTCCCAGCATCTCGAAAAAGGTGTGATGGCGGGCGGTGTAGCCGACATTGTCGAGGTCGTTGTGCTTTCCGCCGGCGCGCACGCATTTCTGCGCTGTCGTCGCGGTCGAATAGGGGCGGCTTTCGAGCCCGGTAAAGACGTTCTTGAACTGCACCATGCCGGCATTGGTGAACATCAGCGTCGGGTCATTGCGCGGCACCAGCGGGCTGGAGGCGACAACCTCGTGGCCGTTCTTCTTAAAATAGTCGAGAAAAGTCGACCGGATTTCGTTTACGCCGCTCATGCCAAGCCCTTTACTGCTGCCGGATGCAGATATCCATCAAAACCACTGGCTTTTATCGCCGACACCCCAACCTGTCCAGCCGCACAACGCAAAACCGGCCGCCCATCTTGCGATGAACGGCCGGCAATCGACGCTATCTTGCTGTTTCGCTCCGCCCAATTCGGCAGCTTGCGAAAAAAGCTTACATCTCGGCGGCGGAATCGTCGTCGGTCTGTGCGTCCGGCCCGCCGTTCTGCAGGAAGCGATCGGCGATCAGGCCGGCGTTCTGGCGCAGCGCCGTCTCGATCTCACGCGCCAGCTCCGGATTGTCGCGCAGGAAGATCTTTGAGTTTTCCCGCCCTTGCCCCAGCCGCTGACTGTTGTAGGAGAACCAAGCGCCGGCCTTTTCGACGATGCCAGCCTTGACGCCGAGATCGATCAGTTCGCCGGTCTTCGACACGCCTTCGCCATACATGATGTCGAATTCGACCTGCTTGAAGGGAGGCGCCATCTTGTTCTTGACGACTTTAACGCGGGTCTGGTTACCGACGACCTCGTCGCGCTCCTTGACCGAGCCGATGCGGCGGATATCGAGGCGGACCGAGGCGTAGAATTTCAGCGCGTTGCCGCCGGTGGTGGTTTCCGGCGAGCCGAACATCACGCCGATCTTCATGCGGATCTGGTTGATGAAGATCACCATCGTGTTGGAACGCGAGATCGAGGCCGTCAGCTTGCGCAGCGCCTGGCTCATCAGACGCGCCTGCAGGCCCGGCAGACTGTCGCCCATCTCGCCTTCGATTTCAGCACGTGGTGTCAGGGCCGCGACCGAGTCGACCACCAGCACGTCGATGGCGCCGGAGCGCACCAGCGTGTCGACGATTTCCAGTGCCTGTTCGCCGGTATCGGGCTGCGAGATCAAAAGATTCTGCAGATCGACGCCGAGCTTGCGGGCATAGATCGGATCGAGCGCGTGTTCAGCGTCGACGAAGGCGCAGATGCCGCCCTTCTTCTGGGCTTCGGCGATGGTCTGCAGCGCCAGCGTGGTCTTGCCCGAGCTTTCCGGGCCGTAAATTTCAACGATACGCCCCTTGGGCAGGCCGCCGACGCCGAGCGCGATGTCGAGCCCGAGCGAACCGGTGGAAACGGTCTCGATTTCCACCACGTTCTCATTCGAGCCGAGCTTCATGATCGAGCCCTTGCCGAATGCGCGCTCGATCTGCGACAGTGCCGCTTCCAGTGCCTTGCTTTTGTCCACCGATTTGTCCTCTACCAGCCGCAATGAATTTTGTGCCATTTGAACCACCTTTAGGTTATTGAAGCCGCAGAGGCAACGAAGCTATCCATAGATGATTTGTACTGCATTTGTTCCATATTTGCAAGCCCCTCTCAACACCATGGAATCAAACACAAAAAGAGGATATGTTCTTTTTTTGTTTTTGTGTCTGATACCCGTGATCGGTTGTGCCGTTACAGGCTTGGCCTTCCCGCATGACAGCACCGAATCGGCCTAAGACGATGTTACACATGAGGACCGCATGAGCAGACAGATTCTGGTTTTCGGCGGCGCCCACATGGACCGCCGCGGACGCATTGCCGGAGCGGTCGTGGCCGGAGCCAGCAACCCCGGAGCCTGGCTGGAGGAGCCAGGCGGTGGTGGCTTCAATGCGGCGCGCAATCTATCGCGGCTTGGCTTTGCCGTGAAAATGATGTCGCCCCGCGGCGGCGATGCGGCCGGCGAGCTTGTGGCAGAAGCCGCACTTGAGGCTGGCATCGAGGACTGCCCCTTCGTATTTCTGGACCGGCGCACGCCGAGCTATACGGCGATCTTGGAGAATGACGGCAATCTGATCGTAGCACTTGCCGATATGGAGCTCTACCGGCTATTTTCGCCGCGCCGGCTGCGCAATCGCTCGGTGCGTGACGCCTTTGACGCCGCCAACCTGATCCTTTGCGATGCTAATCTGAGCGCGGATACGTTGGCGGCGATCGCCGCCTGGTGCGTGGCGGAGCGCAAGCCGCTTGCGGCGATCGCCATCTCCCCGGCCAAGGTCGGCCATTTGCAGGGCTGCCTTGCCGCGCTCGACTGCCTGTTCATGAATGAGGCCGAGGCTGAGGTACTAGCCGGCGGCCGGCCGCAACAGCCGCAAGACTGGGCGCCTCTTTTGCAGGCGGCCGGTCTGCGCTGCGGCGTGGTAACACGCGGAAAAGGCGAGATGATCGCGTTTGATACGCACCAGATCATCAGCCTGCAACCGCCTGATATTGACACAATCGGCGACGTAACCGGGGCCGGCGATGCCCTGGCGGCCGGTACCGTGGCCGGTCTGTTGGCAGGTCGGCCGTTGACGGAGTCACTGCGTTGGGGTGCAGCCGCAGCGGCGCTCACCGTGCAATCGCCACATGCCGTGGCCGGCAATTTGTCAAGCGAACTGCTGGCATCCATCTTGGGGCTTGTTCCCGAGGCGCAAATACTGGCATGAAACATCAACCGTAGAACAGCCCGGATGCCAAAATCATGACCCGACCGATCTCCCCGCTCCTGCCGATTGCCTTTTCCCGCGACGTTGCCGCGGCCCGCGCCCGCAATGCGGCCATCGTCGCACTGGAGTCGACCATCATCACCCATGGCATGCCGTATCCTGGCAATCTCGAGATGGCCCGCAGCGTCGAGGCGATTATTCGCGACGAAGGTGCGACCCCCGCCACCATCGCGGTGATCGACGGCACGCTACATGTCGGTCTTGAGCCGGAGATGCTGGAAAAGCTTGCACGCACGCCGGACGCGATGAAACTGTCGCGCGCAGACCTTGCCTTTGCCATTGCCGAGCGACGCACGGGGGCCACCACGGTCGCTGCGACGATGATCGCTGCCGCCCGCGCCGGCATCAAGGTGTTTGCCACCGGCGGCATCGGCGGCGTTCACCGCGGCGCCGAACAAACATTCGATATTTCCGCAGACCTGGAAGAGCTTGCGCGCACCGGCGTGATCGTCGTCTGCGCCGGCGCCAAGGCGATCCTCGACATTCCCAAAACCCTGGAAGTGCTGGAAACGCGGGGCGTCCCGGTCGTCACCTACGGCGAAGAAGAATTTCCGGCCTTCTGGTCGCGCGTCTCCGGCTTCAAAAGCCCGCTGACGCTGCACAGCCCGGCCGCGATCGCCAATTTTCAAGTCGTGCGCGACCAATTGGGCCTGCTCGGCGGTATGCTGGTCGCCAATCCCGTGCCCGCAGACAGCGAAATCCCGCGCGATGAGATGGAGATCTATATCGGCCGGGCGCTGGCAAAGGCCGAACACTACGAGATCGCCGGCAAGGCCGTCACTCCGTATCTGCTCAGCGCCATCTTCGATCTCACCGACGGCCGCAGCCTCGAAACCAATATTGCGCTGGTCGAGAACAATGCGCGGCTGGCCGCCGAGATCGCCGTGGCCCTGCTCTGATCGTTCGAAACATCAAGCAATCAATTGCAGCCGCAACGCCTTGGCGACAGCATGCTCG
>Ga0247730_1001354_pt1 | contig 13759 bp, 13 predicted proteins | sample UWRJL073202C2_FD_180959 | JGI IMG/M metagenome (GOLD analysis project Ga0247730, IMG submission 180959) | Plant litter microbial communities from Arlington Agricultural Research Station in Wisconsin, United States - UWRJ-L073-202C-2 | ecosystem: Environmental > Terrestrial > Plant litter >...
ACGACAGCGGCAACCGCATGGACCATCTGATAGGTGGCGCCCGTTTTCAGCCACTCCGCCGCCGCACCGGACGCACCGTGCGCACCATAGGCGCCGGCCGCGACTGCAATAGCCGCGGACAGCGCCGCCAGTCGCCTGAGCATGTCCGCGCTCATGGTTCGCGCGGTTCGATCACCGTTTCCGGCCGAAACGTCATCGCGCGCGCCTCATCCGAAAACAGACCCTTTTCCAGCTGGACACGCAAACGGGCCTTGTCCTTGGTCCGATAGGCTTTTTCGATTTCGGCCACCTTCTGCTCGTCCACGCCCAGCGCGGCCAGCGTCCTGCGCCCCATCACCACGGCGGATTCGAACACCTCGCGGATAACGTCCGCCGTATCCAAGCCCTTATACTGGATGAGCGCCCGGCGATCATAGGCCCGCACGAAGATCGCCGCCTGCCGGAACGTCTTCAGTGCCAGCTCCAGCTCCTCGCGGCTCAGCTGATCCTGATCCATCGCGAAGACGATCGCACGCGCCTCGTTGCCGCCCGCCTGCTTCAGCAGATCCAGCCGCGTCCCATCGCCATAATAGACTTTCAGATTGAACTTGGCGGCGACGTCGATCTGCTCGGCATCGGAATCGATCGTCGTCACCTTGATCCCGGCCGAGATCAGCATCTGCGCCACCGTCTGCCCGAAGCGGCCATAGCCGACCACGATCGCCGTCGCCGCGCCTGCATTTTCCGGGCCGTCCAGATCGTGCCGCGCGGCGGCTATCGCGGGTTCGTAATAGCGCCGGGCGATCATCATCAGGAACGGCGTCGTCGCCATCGAAAGCGTGACGACCGCGCCCAGCAGGCTTGCCGCCTCCGGCGCCACAAGCATCGCCGCCTGCGCCTGCCCGAACAGAACGAAGCCGAATTCGCCGCCCTGGCTCAGCAACAGGCCAAGACCGAATGCCTGCCGCACCGGCAGGCCGAACAGGCGCCCCACCGCGAAAATCAGCCCCGATTTCACGATCACCACCGCCGCCGCCAGCCCGATCACGAACAGCGGCCGGGCGGCGATGGCGTGCAGATCCAGCATCATGCCGACCGCCACGAAGAACAGGCCAAGCAGGATCGTGCGAAACGGATCGACGTCCGCCTCCAGTTCGTGCCGATAGGGGCTGTCGGCCAGCATCACGCCGGCGACGAAGGCACCGAGCGCGGTGGATAGGTGGAAGAACTCCATCACCGCCGATGCCGCCAGCACCGTGAACAGGCCGGCGGCGACGAACAATTCGCGCTCGCCAAGCCCCCCTATCAAGCGGAACAGCGGATTGAGCGCATAACGCCCGATCATCACCAGCCCAACCACCGCGCCCACCGTATAGACGGCAAGCAGCCATCCCGGGGGCGCGGAGGGATCCGCCGGTGCCCGGCTCAAAGCCGCGATGATCGTGATGAGCGGCACGATCGAGAGATCCTGGAACAGCAGGATCGAGAAGGCCCGCTCCCCCATCGGCGTGTTGAGCCGTCCCGCCGATTGCAGCATCGGCAGCACCTGCGCCGTCGATGACAAGGCCAGCGGCAGCCCCAGCGCGATCGCCGCCGCCCAGGTAAATCCAGTAAAGAAAAACACGACCCCCGAAAGCGCGATCCCGCACATCGCCACTTGCAGGAAGCCGAAGCCGAAAATGTCGCGGCGGAGCCGCCACAGCCGGGTCAGGTTCAGTTCCAGCCCGACCACGAACAGCAGCAGCGTGATGCCCAATTCGGCCACGCCGATCTTGCCCTCGGCATCGCCGACCAGATGGAGTCCGTGCGGGCCGATGATCGCGCCGGCGATCAGATAGCCCAGCGTCGCACCCAGCCCCAGGCGCCGGAACAGCAGCACCATTGCCAGCGCGGCGCCCAGCATCACCACGCCATCCAGAATGGCGGTCTCGCTCACGCCGCCTCGCTCCGGCCCGCCTGCGCCGCTGCCTCCGCGACGGCTTCGAACGCCAACCGGATCGAAGCGTGTCGCGCCGTATGCGGCCGGGCCGGCGCAAAGATATCCAGCCCCGGCCAATCGCCCGGATCGTCCCGCTCGCCCGCCAGAAACGCCGCCAGCGCATCGCGCGCCGCCGCCAGTTCGGCCTCGGTCCGGCCGATCGCATGGGCGCCCATCAGCGAAGCCGACGCCTGCCCCAGCGCGCAAGCGCGCACCATTTGCCCCAGCGCCACGATCCGGCCTTGCTCATCCAGCGCCACGTCCACCGTCACCCGGCTGCCGCAAATCGGGGACCGTCGCTCCGATGTGCCCTGTGGCGCACTCAGCCGCTCGTGATGCGGAATGCTCGCCGCCAGCCGCAGAATCGCGGCATTGTAGAGACTCGCCGACACGTCAGACCGCTCCGTTGGCCTGGGCATTGTCCGGCCGGTAATCCTCCGGACGCGTGTCGCCACGGCGCAGGTGCACGAAGTCGATGATCGCCCGGCCGCTCGCCGTCAGCAGCGGATAGGTGCGTGAGGTGCGCAGCCAATCGGGCCGCACCGCATTCTTGCCCGCCCACACGTCATAAAAGAGGTTCAGCGCCAGATAGGCGACGGTTGCGATCAGCAAGCCCTTCAGAGCGCCGAAGCCGACCCCCAGCAGTCTATCGACCGGCCCGAGGATTGAACTGCGGGTGCGTCGGCCCAGCGTATCGGCGATGATCCGCCCCGCAAACCAGACGAGGCCAAACACCGCAACGAACGCCACCACCGCCGCGCCGCCACGCGATCCGATTAGCGGCGTCAATAGGCCCGTGACGGGGGTATGCAGCATCTTCAGCGCGAAGATCGCCGCGGCCCAGGCGAACAGCGACAGGACTTCGCTGACGAACCCCCGCATGCCGCCCAAAATGGCGCCGCCGGCAAGCAGCAGGATGACGAGAATATCGAGCGTGGTCATATCCCGCTCCTACCGCGCGGGCGGCGGGAAGGCGAGTAGCCGAAGCGGCTCTTCTGGCCGTCAGTCTAACTCTGGAAAAGCCCCAGCGGGCCGCGCCCGCCGCCGCTCCACGTCGCCCAGTTGGGGAACACATACGGCATGTCGGCATCGGTCACGCCGTGCCACCGCGCGATGGAGCCGATATATTCTTCCTGGGATATGGTCGGAATGAAGCGGCCATCGCCAGCCACGTCATCTACGCCACCCATGATCTGGGACGGATAAGTGCCGATCACCTGCCTCGGATGGAGCGCGCCGCCCATCACCAGATGGTTGCTGCCCCACGCATGATCGCTGCCGCCCTGGGCATTGCCCTTATAGACGCGCCCGAAATCGCTCATCGTGAAGCAGGTGACGTTCTCGTTCAGGCCGAGCGCCTTCATCGCCTTGTTGAAGCCCAGCATTGCATTGGCGAGATCGGTGAAGAGATTGCCCTGCGCGGCGATCTGGTTGGCATGGGTATCGTAGCCGCCATGATTGACGAAAAAAGTCTGGCGGCTGTGGCCCAGTGTGGAGCGCGCCTCGATCATCCGGGCGACGCGGATCAGCTGGCGGGCGACATCGCTGGTCAGCGCCGATCCGGTCACCGGATTGACGAAATATTGGTCGACATTGCTGGTGCCGGACAGGATCGTATTGGCCTGCACCACCTGCGCGTAGCTCGAGCTGAACCCGCTTCCGGTCGCCTGCGTCACCGCGCCCTGCCCGGCCACGTCGGCGAAGGCCGAGACCGCGCCGTTCCGCGCGAACAGAGCCGGATCTGCCGCATTACTGGCGGTGCCGCTGAGGGTGACGGTGCCGGAGGACGGCAGGACGAGCGGCGAGCTTGCCTTGCCGAGCAACGCCAGATGGGCGCCGCCGAACGACATGAGCGCCGGTATCGAGGCTGCCGCCGCCCGATCGCTCAGCCGGCCCATGAAGCCGTCCACATTGATGTCGCGCCCCCGAACGCCCTGCCAATGGGCCTGCTCGTCCGCGTGGCTGAACAGGTTGATCGGGCGCAGCGCCGGGGTCGATTGATATTGCGCCTTCGTCAGCGGCTGGAAGAGCGTGCCGGCGTTCAGCACCACGTTCAGCCCGCCTTCCTCCCACACCGCCTTCAGCGGCGCGAGTGAGGGGTGGAGCCCGTAATTGCTGCCGGCGAGCGCGGCCAGATTGGCCTGCGGCAGGACGATGCCGGAAGCGCGGGTGGAGGCGTACAGGCCGTAGCGTGTGGCATCGGTGGGCACGACCATGTTCCAGCCGTCATTGCCGCCGAACAGGAAGATGCCGACCATCGCCTTGTAGCCGGAAACCGGCGCGGCAATGGCGGCCGAACGGCCGAGCTGGACGAATGCGGCAGCCGCGCCCGCACCGGCCAGCAGCTTGCCGAATTCGCGGCGGGAAAGATCCATTTTCATCAGCGGTCGACCTGGAAGAGGGGGCTGGAAAGCACCGCGAACAGCATCGCTTGCGCGCGCTTGCGAGCCTGAAGGGAAGGCGTCACGTCCGTGATCGCTTCGGCCGCCGCCTTCAGCGCCGCCTTCTGCGCGGACGACATCGTTCGGTTCATCAGCAGCAGATCGATCCGGTCGATCATCGCCGTCGTATCCGTGCCGAGCGCTTCCCAAGACGACCAGTCGATCGTCGTGCCGCGCGTATTGGCGGCGGCGGTGTTGACCGCGAATTCCTGGCGGGCATTCACCGCGCCGATCGTCCAATCATAGGCAAGGTTGCTGCGGAGCACCGCATAGCCCGTCGTCAGCAGCTTGGACGCGGGGCTTACCAACGTGGTGCTGCCCGGCAGCGGGAAATCCGGCGGATAGAAGTTGAATACTGATGGCGACTGGAAGACCGGCTGACCGAGATTTCCGTCGCGGGTGGTGAACACATAGCCGTCGCTTGTCATCCCCACGATCCGCGCGATCGACGTCAGCAGCAGCACCGGCTCCTTCACCTTGCCGGCATTGTCGCCGGTGGGTTTGGCGCCACGCGCCTCCCCGTCGGTCAGGATTGCACGGACAACTGCCTTCATGTCCCCGCGTACATTGCTGCCATTGTTGGCAAACACGGCGGCGACCCGGCCGACATAGCCCGGCGTCGGATTGGCGGTGACGAGGTGGCGGATCAGGAAGCGCGCAATGTAGGGCGCGGTGGAGGCGTTGTTGAACGCCGCATTCACGGCGGCGGCCACGCTATCCTGCTGGCTGGCGCCCGCCGGCACGGTCTGCCCGAGGAAGCTCTTGGCGGTCGTATCGTAGCGCACCGCATTCTGGATCATCGGCTTGGTATAATCGCGCGCCGTATTGTTGGAGATCGGCGCGCCGTCCAGGCGCGCATAGGTCCAGCCGGTCAGCGCGCGGGCAACGCCCTTGATGTCGTCCGCCGTATAATTGGCGAGGGTGGCGCCGGTCGCGTCCTTGACCGGCGTCCCGTCCATGTTGAGCTGGTCCGGCCCCATTGAGAAGAGCTGCATCATCTCGCGCGCGAAATTCTCGGACGGCGCAGTCTTGTTGCTATCCGCCATGTCCAGATAATCGCCCATGTAGCTGCTCATGGTGACGTTCATCAGCAGATCGCGATAATTGCCGAATGCCCCGTCCAGCAGGATCTGCTGATAGGCCGCCGAACCGGCCGTGCTGTTCACTTCCGTCGTGGAGGCGACGAGAAGCTGAGAAAGCGCGAAGGCGACACGCTGGCGCAGCTGATCGGGCTGGCCGAGCGCATTCGCATAGAAGCGCATCGCTACCTGTTCGCGGGTGAAGTTGCGGCGCGTGCACGCCGTATCGGAGCCGCAACTGCCGATCGCGACCGGCGTCGCGGCGAGATCGCTATAGGTGCTGCCGGTTGCGGTGAACTGCTCGTCCAGCCAGCCGGAAACGCCCGAGCCGATGATCTTGTCGACCACCGCCTGCGTGGGGCCGAAGGTCGCCTGCTTGGCAAGGCGATCGGCATCGGCCTCCTTGGCGGCCTTCTCCGCGGCTGCCTTGGCTGCGGCCTCGGCGGCGCTGTTGTCGACAGCCGCCGGCGTCGCGGTGCCGCCGGTGCTGCCACCGCCGCCGCCGCAAGCCGCCAGAGACCCGCATGCCAACGCCATCGCGCCGGCCAGGCCGACATACCGAAGCTTACCTGTCACCGATTCACCCCGCTTGCCCGGTTCACCATGAACGTCGGGCAGCCTCACCTTCACACTCACGGCCAAACTCCTCGCGCTTCCGCAAAGACTTAGCCGTTGGTGGTCTTGATGAAGGAAGGGCGTGAAAGAACGATTAACCAGATGTTCCGCACCCGTATTGTTCGCGGGTCAGCGCGATGCTTGCATACTGTCGCTCATGCGCGGGGCCGGCGCCTGCAAGGGGGCGGTTCCGCGCCATCGGACGACGGCCGCAACAAAGGGTGTGCCGCCCTCGATCTTGCGTCGCTCGATCAGGCTGGTCAGCGTCTGGCGTGTGCCCCCGATCCGCGCTTCGGCGACGGACCAGAAGAAGGACGACGTGAAGCCGCAGCCCGGCGGGATCGCCGCCTGCTCCAGCGAGAAATCGTCGCGGGTCAGCCGGCCATTGCGCGTACGCCGGGCGATTAGGCCACGGGCTGCCACCGGATTGTCGATCAGCAGCGCCAGCAAAGCCTCGGGCACGGCGTTGAGATTGATCGTCGTCGGCAGCGGCAGCGCGGTTACATATGGCGCGAGCTTCGCAATCTCCCCGGCTGAAAGCCCTGCACCTCCTAGTTCGGCGATGTCGACGATCGGGCCGGCAATTACCAGAAAGCCGGCGATCCGCTCGGCGCTGCCGGGCGGCAATGCCAGTGCCCCGGCCATCGTCGCCAGCCGGCCCTTTGCGACCGGATCGTCCTTCGCCAGCGCGTTCAGATCCAGCTTGCCCGTCGCATCCGCCACCGTCAGCGCGAAGCGCCCGCCTTCGATGGCGGCGCCTTTCTCGTCGATATTGGCCCAAGGCTCGGTCGCGTCGTCGCTGTCCGGCGCCTGAATCATGTCGCGCCGGAGCGCCGCGATGGCCGAGAGTTCGCCGCCCCGCGCAATCTGCTGCGCCTGCGCCGCCTCCGCCATGCGCGTCGCGCGTTGCAGGCCGGCATCGTCGCCCGCCACCATGATCGCCAGCACCGCTGCCGCCAGCCCGACGAGCAGCAGCACGTTGACGAGCACCATCCCCTCTTCGCTCTCGCGGCGTCCGCTCATGGCGCAGCCGGCAGCAGGATCACGCGCCGCACCGTGCCGCCGGGCACGCCATCGCGCGGCGCGAGGCGCACCGTCAGTTCCACCGCATCGGGGCGCCCCTGCTCGCGGGGACGGACCGGAACGTCCTGCCATCCATCCGGCCGATGGAAGCGCCACGCCGCCGTTTCGATCCCCGCGATGAGCGCGCGCGGCTCCAACCCCCGGGAGCGCATCAGCGTATCGCCCAGCATCGCATAGCCGATCAGCACCGGCCCGCCATTGGCGTTGCGGCGCAGGCCGATCGCGCTGCCGGTGAGAAACGGCCCATCGCCGATCGCTCCGAAATCCGCGCCGATCAGATAAAGCGCGCGATCAAGTTGGGCGATCCGGTCCAGCCTCTTGTCCGTCCTTTGCTGGACGGAAAGAACCGTCTCCACCAGGGCGAATGCCGCAAGGCTAATCAGCGCGAACAGCGCCAGCGCGACGATCATCTCGACAAGGGTGAAGCCGCCCTCGCCATCCTCCGCTGTCACCCGACCGCGCCGGCTTGGGCGAGCAGATAGCGGCCCTTGCTAACGGCCAGGATCGCCATCGCCCGCGTCGCAGTGCCGTCCGCGCGGAACCGCACCGCCCCGCAGACGCCATCGAAGGTACGGCCCGAAAGCAAAGCCGATCGATCGAGCGACCCGGCCCGCCGCAGCCCCTGCGCGATCGTCACCGCATCGAAAGCCAGCCCGGCGATGACCCCCGGCGCAACGCCATTCTGCTGTTCGAACCCGTCCGCGAAGGTGCGGAAGCCGGACGGATCCGGAGCCGAAAGCCATGCCCCCTCGGTCTGCGCGAGCGCCGCGGGCGCCGCATCCAGCCCGGTGAATGCCCCGAGCAATTGGACGCCGCTATCGCCGATCGCCCGTGCCGCTGCTTCCAGATCACCGCTCGCCAATAACGCATCGGATGCGTTGGGGCCGCGCAGAAATCCGCCCAGCGCCGCGCCGGGCGGGGCCACGGCAAGGTCCATCCCTTCGCGCTTGGCGCTCTCGACGGCCGCTGCTGCCACCTGCACGCCCCACGGATCCGTGCCGGCCAGCAGCGCCAGCCGCCGGATGCCGCGCCCACGCGCATAGCGGATGAGCGGCGCCACCGCCTGATCGGCCGTCACGCCCAGCAAAAACGCCCCGCTTTCGCGTAAGGCGAGATCGTTGCTGAACGCGATCACCGGCACTCCGCCCGCTGCCACAACCACCGGCGCCACCTCCGCCGAGCCGAGCGGGCCGAGGATCAACCCCGCGCCCCGCTTCATCGCCGTCCGCGCCGCCGCCGCCGCACCGACAGGCGTGCCGCCCGTGTCCAGCACGATCAGCGCCTTCGCATCCTTCCCTTGCGCAAGCCCACCAGCCCGCGCCATGCTGCGCCCCAGGGCAGCGTTCGGGCCGGTCAGCGGAACGAGCAAGGCGGCCGGGGGCAAGGTTTTCGCCGCCCCGGCCGCGAACAGGGACGGAAACGACGATGCAACAAGGGCTGACGGCAGAGAGAGAAGCAGCCGGCGCCGGTCCTGCCGCACGTCAGCGCGCTCCGCTCGACCGGGTGATGCGCGCCTGGCCTTGGCTCGCCATCGGCGTGGCCGCATATCTCGTCACGCTCATCATCACGTTCCCGGCCCGCTTCATTCTGTCTCCCGATCCGCGCTGGGCTGTCGCCGGCACCGTCTGGAATGGGGAAGCCGTGGTCGATGGTGCATATCGTGTCCAGTGGCGCTGGGCGCCGTGGCGCTCGCTGGCCAATTTCGCCTTCGCCGCCGATGTGCGGATGACGGGCAATGCAACCGACCTCGCCGGCTCCGCCACCGTCTCTCCGGGACGGACGCTACTCGAAGGCTTCTCGGGCAGCGGCGACGGCGGCCTGCTCTCCACCTTCGGGCCGCGCCTGCCCTTCGCCTGCGATGCGGCGCTCCAGATCAACCTGAAACGCCTGATCATCGCCGGTACGCGCTCCGAAGCGATCGGCGACATTCGCAGCGACGCAGGCGCCTGTACGTCGCTCAGTGGGGGGCAGCCCAACGCCGTGCCCGCGCTCGCCGCGCGGCTCCAGCCACAACCGGACGCCACCACCCGCATCGACGTTGCCGCAGCCGGCCGCAGGCGCGCACACCTGTTCGAAGGCGCCATCGTCGCCGGTCGACTGCGCCTCGCTCCCACGCAGGCCGGCATCGCGACGCTGCCCTTCGTCCAGGGTCTGGTGATCGACGAGGCGCTGTAACCGCTCACGCAGCCACCAGATTGTTGAGGTTCACGATCGGCAGCAGGATCGCCAGCACCATCGTCAGCACCACGCCGCCCATCAGCAGCAGAACCGCCGGCTCGACGAGGCCGACGATCACGGTGATGAGCGCGTCCAGTTCGCGATCCAATTCGCTCGCCGCCCGGGACAGAGCCGGCCCCAATCGTCCGCTCGCTTCCCCGCTCGCCACGATCGCGATCAGCATGGCCGGGAAGACACCCGCCTGTGCCATCGCCTGGCTCAGGCTCCCGCCCTCCCGGACCTTGGTGGCCACGCCGAGCGCGGATTCGCGCACGTGGCGATTGGAGGTGGTCGCCGCCGCCGCGCCCAACGCCTCCACCAGCGGCACCGCGCTCTGGACGAGCTGGCCCAAGGTCGCCGCAAACCGCGCCGCCGCAAATTGCCGCACCAGTCGTGCCGTGGGCTTGCGCGTTGCCAGCACCCGATCGAAGCGGCGGCGGTTGGCCGGCACCGCCAGCCATCGCTGTCCGCCGATCGCGCCCAGTACCAGCAGCACCGCCACGATCCAGCCATAGCTCCGCACGAAATGGCTCAGCCCGATCAGCAAACGCGTCAGGAAGGGCAGATCCGCGCCGCGCGATTCAAACACGCGCACGATATCCGGCACCACATAGACCATCAGCAGCACCATCATCGACAGCGAGACGGTGGCCAGCAACGCAGGATATAGCAGCGCCATCTGCACCTTGGATTGCGCCCGGTGGCGGCTCTCCACGAAATCGGCGAGATGCCCCAGCACCTCCCCCAGCTTGCCGCTCTGTTCGCCCGCCGCAATCGAAGCGCGATAATAATCGGGAAAGGCATGCGGCTGTTCGCTCATCGCGGCGGAGAGGCTGCGCCCATCCAAGATGCTGCCGCGCATCTCCAGCAAAAGGGATCGCATCCGCGTCGTCTCGGCCTGATCGGCGACGAGGCCCAGTGCCGCCTCAACACTGATGTCGCTGCCGATCAGCGTGGCCAGTTGCCGGGTGGCCGTCGAGAGCTGCCGTGCCGAAACGCGCCGGCGAAACAGGCGGAAGGCAGGCGCGGCGACGGCATCCGCCTTCGTGCTGCTCGCTTCCACGGAGACGGGCAGAAGCTTGCGCTCGCGCAATTGCGCCCGCGCGCCCGCAGCGTTGGCGGCCTCGATCACGCCCTTCTGCTTGCGCCCGGCCGGATCGACCGCCTTGTAGACGAAGGCCGCCATCAGCCCGCCTCGTCCCGTGTGACCCGCGCCACTTCCTCCACCGTCGTCTCGCCGGATCGGATCGCCGCAATGCCCTCGTCCATCAATCCCGGACCTTGGGCGCGGGCGTGCGCGACCAAAGCCGCTTCCGGCGCGCCATCATGGATCAGCGCCGCCATCGGCGCATCGACGGCGACGATCTCGTACAGGCCCATCCGGCCCCGGAAGCCCTCGCCTCGGCAGGCCGGGCACCCGACGCTGCGCCAGACGGTGTCGCCCTCGGCAACCGCGCCTTCCAGCAACGCCACATCACGCCCATCGGCCGGCTCCGCGCGTCGGCACACCGGGCACAGCCGCCGCACCAGCCGCTGCGCCACCAGCCCCACCAGCATTGGCGCCAGCAGATAGCGCTCCACGCCCATATCGACGAGCCGGGTTATCGCGCCAACCGCCGAATTGGTGTGCAGGGTAGAGAGCATGAAGTGGCCGGTCATGGCCGCGCGCACCGCCACCTCCGCCGTCTCCTGATCGCGGATCTCACCCACCATGATCACGTCCGGATCCTGTCGCAGGATCGCCCGCAGCCCCCGCGCGAAGCTCATGTCCGTGCGTGGATTCACCTGCGTCTGGCCAATTCCCGCCAGCTCATATTCGATCGGATCTTCCACCGTCAGAATATTGCGCCGCCGATCGTTCAGTTTGGCCAGCGCTGCGTATAAGGTCGTCGTCTTGCCGGAGCCGGTCGGCCCGGTGACGAGCAGCATGCCGTGCGGCCGTTCCAGCAATCGTTCGAACAGCGCCAGATCGCGCCCGTGCAGGCCGAGCTTCGCGAGATCGAGATCCACCGATCCGCGATCCAGCAACCGCATCACCACCCGCTCGCCATGCTGGGTCGGGATAGTCGAGACGCGCACGTCGATCTCATGCCCACCGACGCGAACGGTCACGCGCCCGTCCTGCGGAATGCGCTTCTCGGCGATATCGAGCCGCGCCATCACCTTGATGCGGCTGACTAGCAAGGGCGCCAGCGCGCGATTGGGCTCCACCACGTCACGCAGCACGCCATCCACCCGGAAGCGGACTATGAGCCGCCGCTCCTGCGTCTCGACATGGATATCGGACGCGCGCTCCTTCACCGCCTCCAGCAGCAGCGCATTGATGAGGCGGATGACCGGCGAATCATCCTTCATGTCCAGAAGATCGTCCACCGCCGCCGCGCTGTCCGCCAGCGCCGCCAGATCAGTGTCCGTCTCGGTAACGATATCCGCCGATCCGCCGGCCGCGTCGCGATAATGCTCCTGTAGAGCGCGATTGAACTCAATATCGGTGGCGCCGCGCCACGGCAGCACACCGAACAGCCGCTGCACCTCCAGCAAGGCCGGCAATCCCACGCTCGCCCGATGCAGGCAGACCGGCCCCGCCTCGTCGGCGATCACCACCACGCCCTGTGTGCGCGCAAAACCGTATGGCAGCAGCGCCGCACGCGGCGGCTCGACCGCGCCGATTGCCTCACTTGCCATCAGCCACCCGCCAAAACAAAACGCGCCGTTACCAAGCCAGGGCCGCTCGCGCTCGCCTCGATCCGCGCTTCGCTCACCCGCAACGCGCTCGTCCGTTCCAGATCAGCCACGAAGCGCAGCACCGCATCGAACGGCGCATCGGCCAGCACCACCGTCAGTCGCCCGCCTTCGGGCTCCACCCGCTGGACGTTGACGCCGGCCGCGCCCGCGCTTGCGGCCACGATCGATGCCGGCGGCCCGCGCCGGGCGGCAGCGCCAAGGCCCGGCCCCGCCGCCCGCAGCCGCATCGCCAGCATGTCATAAGTGCGGATGTCCGCGGTCGCCCGTGCCCGCGCCGCCTCCAGCGGGCGCACCACCGCGATCAGCAGCAGTGCGAGAATGGCGAACGCCGCGAGGACGCCCAGCAGCACCTGTTCCCGGCGCGATCGGCCGGACCACCAGATCGTTCCGCGATCCCACCAAGGCGTGAGGCGCCCCCCCTTCATGCCGTGCCACGGATCAGGAAGGCGCCCACCGCCTTGCCGTCGCTCTGGCTCGCCGCGCCGGCCTGCGCCGAGACCCCCGCTGCCGACAATGCCGAGCCGACCTGCTGCAGCCCCTCGATCGTCGCCGCTTCCACCTCGATGCTCATCGTGCCCGCGGCCGCGTCATAAGAGATGGCCTGCATCCGGATCGCGGTGCCGAGCGGCTTCAGCGCGCCGCCGACACGCGCGAACAAAGGAAGGAAGGTGGAGGGGCCAGGTCCGCCGGCCGGCAAGATTTCCGCCGCGCTCGCAGCCACATCGTCTCCGATCACGGCGCTGGGCGCGACCTGCTGGACGAGCCCTCGCATCTCTTTCGCCTTGGCCGATGCAATGCGCTGAACGGCCAGCGTATCCACCCCCGCAATGCCGGCATGGGCCAGCGCACCGGCGGCCGCCACCAGTGCGAGGCGCTGCCACAAGGGCGACGCTCCCCTACGCCGCGAGGCATAGCGCCCCTGCCGCAGATCGAGTGCCGGACGGGCCAGCCGTGCCGCCGGTGTCTCCTGATCGTGGACTGCGGGGTCCGCCGGAATGTCGGCCGGTACAATCCCGCCATGAACAAGCACGCGCGGCCGCCCCGCCGCCGCCCAAGCAACGCCGAGATGTCCGACAGGCACGGCAAATCCGGCACCGTCATCCATGCGTACAAGCGCCCGGCCATCGGCAATGTCGATGCTCCAGGCGCCCGCGTCAGGCACCGGCGGGCCCAGCACATCCGGCACCAGCGCCGCGCGCTCTAATCCGTGCGCGCTTAGCAACGCGACGTAACGCCGCATCCGATCGTGCGAAACGATCCCGGCAAGGTAGCGCTGCGGGCCGATCTCGGCGCCCAGCGCCGTATGCACATCCGCCAGAGACTGAGCGATCCTGTCCTCGATCGCGAAGGGCAGTGCGTCTACGCGGCGGCGTGCGCTTGGCAATGGCAGGTCCGCCACGACGAGCAACAATTCTTCCGTCGGCACGAGCACGATTGCCGGGCCGACGTCGAAGCGCTCGATCATCACAAGACTGTCACCGTCGATCGTCCAGATGCCCCCGCCTGAAGCGTCCGGATCCGCATCGTTCGGCGGCAGGGGCGATGGTCTTCGCATGACAAGCAGCTATAGTAGAGACGATGAGATTGAAACCAAGCGCTTCCGCAACCGAAGTGTCGCATAA
>Ga0247730_1001355_pt1 | contig 13750 bp, 11 predicted proteins | sample UWRJL073202C2_FD_180959 | JGI IMG/M metagenome (GOLD analysis project Ga0247730, IMG submission 180959) | Plant litter microbial communities from Arlington Agricultural Research Station in Wisconsin, United States - UWRJ-L073-202C-2 | ecosystem: Environmental > Terrestrial > Plant litter >...
TACGAGCATCTGGGCGCCGTGCGGATTGATGAAGCCTGAAAACAGGACCGACTCCTTGAGTTCCTCTGCAACCATATTCATCAATACGACAAGCGTTTCGAGCTCGTCGTCCAAGCCGCTTCCCGGTATCTGCATGTTGAAATTGCCCCTCGCCATCTCAAAGAGCATCTGGTGCATCGCTACGATCCGCTTGTGGTTGTGAGGTCTTTTCATCTTTTGGCTCGTTGGTTAGTTGCTGGATGTTCAGTGCTGCAGAAAGCCTCTCAAATACGAAAGCGCTTCTGATTCTTCGGTGAAGATCCTTGTGGGAACGGCCGGCTTGCTTATTTCCAGATAGAAAGTACTTACTGTCAGGGAAACGTTTTCAGCGACCAGGAGGGCCACTGCCGAAGCCAGCACGGAACCCGAACTGGCAAGGTAGTCCCGCCCGGCCTTGTCCACCGACAGCACTCCCTGCATGTCGCAGAGTACCGGAAGCCGCCTATCGTCCTGAAAGCGTATCCGATCCGCCACCACGCACTTTGCGGCTTCGATATCGATTACCGTATCTGGCTTGTACCTGAAAAAGAGAATTCCGTCCGCTATCCAGAAACTGGCGTAGCGGTTCTCATAAAAGTCATGGGCTGCAATCATGTCCTTACGATTTGGGTTTGTAACTTAACAAAAATATAAAGATTTAAAAACACTATGATTGCCAATTAGGGATTATTTAATGCCAAATAGGGACATTTCTTGTCTAATCGGGAATTTGGCTTGCCAAATCGGGAGCAATTACTATTTGGATGAAAATACTTTTATTTTTTATAAGGAATTTTAGTAAAGCATTCTTTTGCAAATTCCAAAATTCAATAAAATACGAATCCAAAAACTGCAAACCATGGCAAAAATCAAGCACAACAATTTCATCGACACGGTCGACGGGGTCTTCTCGACAGCAAAAAAAGACGGCGTGCTGCACCTATATGCAGAGGGCGCAACACTCAATGGCAGGACGATCAAGGTTGCCGGAAAGGAGATGCTTCACTTCGGAACCACGGGCTACCTCGGCCTGGAACAGGACAGCAGGCTCAAGCAGGCCGCCATCGACGCGATCCAGAACTACGGCACGCAGTTCCCGCTCTCCAAGTCCTACATTTCCCATCCGCTCTACGCGGAACTGGAAAGCAAGATCGGACAGATGTACGGCATCCCTCCCGTTGTCCTCAAGAACAGCACGCTCGGCCACCTGGGCGTGATCCCGACGCTGGTCCGGGACGAAGACGCCGTCATTCTGGACCACCAGGTGCACTGGAGCGTCCAGAATGCCTGCCAGCTGCTGAAGCTCCGGGGCATACCGGTCGAGATGGTACGGCACAGCAGGGTCGACATGCTGGAGGAGCAGATCCGAAGGCTGAGCACGAAAGCGAAACTCATCTGGTACATGGCCGACGGGGTCTATTCCATGTATGGGGACTACGCGCCAGTTGCGGATCTGCTTGAGCTGGGACAGAAATACCCGCAGCTCCGCCTCTACTTCGATGACGTGCACGGCATGAGCTGGAAGGGGCAGAACGGTACGGGATTCGTGCTGGACATCCTGGGGCAGCTGCCTGAAAACGTTGTCCTGGTAAGCACGCTCAGCAAGACCTTCGGGGCCAGCGGGGCCACTTTCTTCTGCAGCGATGCGGCGCTGCGGGACAAGATCCGAAATTTCGGAGGCCCGCTGACCTTTTCCGCACAGCTCGAGCCCGCCTCGGTAGCGGCGGCAATCGCCTCCGCAGCCATTCATCTCTCCCCTGAAATCACTGTACTGCAGCAGGGCCTTGCTGCAAAGACCGCCCTTTTCAACAATCTTCTTGCCGACAGCGCCCTTCCCATAGTAGCCCAGAATGACTCCCCGGTATTCTTCCTGGCTATGGGTACTCCTGCAACGGCCTATAATTTTACCAAGCGGCTCTTTGCAGAAGGATTCTATCTCAATGTGGGCATCTATCCGGCCGTGCCTATCAAGAATACCGGAATCCGGATTACGATTTCCAGCCACAACCAAGTCCCCGATATCGAGGCGCTCGCCCAGGCGATGGCATTCCATTTCCCCAAAGCCCTGGAAGCTACCGGCACCACTGAGGCCAATATCAGGACCGCCTTCAAGATGGCACCATCCGCAGCTGCTGCAGCAGCCTGCCCTTCACAGGATGCAAGCCTCCAGATACAGGAAACGCGCACAATCTCCACTATAGATAGAACCGAATGGAACAGCCGGGTCGGACAGCACGGCATGCTCGACTGGGACGGGATGGCCTATCTGGAAAAGGCTTTTGCTGGAAGCAACGATCCGAAAGACCGCTTGGATTTCTACTATTATACTGTCAGGGACGCTGCCGGGAGCACCGTCCTGATGGCCTTTTTTACCTGCGGTCTCTGGAAGGACGACCTGATGGCCACGGAATCCGTCTCCCGCCACCTGGAGGAAATCCGCAAGGCAGACCCGCTGTACCTGACCTCAAGGGTACTCTCACTGGGCTCCCTCTTTACCGAAGGCCAACACTGGCACATCGACAGCGCGCATCCGATGGCAGAGCACGCCATGCGGCTCCTGCTGGATACCGCAGCCGCGCTGTATGAGAAATTGGACGCCGACATGCTGGTGCTCCGCGACTTTGATCCCGGAACGAGATGGGATGCCCTGATCCAGGCACAGGGCTTCTTCAGGATGGACATGCCAGAATCCTGCGTCTTGGAAGGAAAGCATTGGAAGACTTATGACGAATTCGCGGCACTGCTGGGCCCAAGATCCCGCAGGCATTTCCAAGAAGAGATCCGTCCCTTTGAAAAGTACTACGATATCACATACAGGGAGACCCTGGACAGCGAAGAACTGGAAAGGGCGCACCAGCTGTACTGCAACGTCCACGAAAAAAACCTTGCGGTCAACACTTTCCGCTATCCAAAGGAGGTGTTCGAGGCCATGAGCGGCAGCCCCAACTGGGAATTCCTGCTGCTGTCGCTAAAGGACGGCAGCGGCGCGCCGTTCGTCGGGGTCATGTTCTGCTACAAAAATGCCGCCGCCTCTTATGTCCCGATTCTCGTCGGCATGGACTACGAAGCAGGAGATGGTTTCGGGCTCTACCGACAGCTGCTCTTCCAGACCGCCAAGCGTGCCAGGGACCTCGGCATGGAACGCGTAGACTTTGGGATATCTGCTTCCTTCGAGAAGCGAAAGCTTGGCGCAGCCGTGCTTCCAAAAGTCGCCTATGTGCAGTCGCGGGACAACTATGCGATGGAGCTCATGCAGACGCTCCAGAACGAAAACAGGTAGCGCTCTCCAGGAAATGATGCCAGATACATCTTTGCCAATCTTGTAATACACCCATTCAGAAAGGAAATACGGGAGGCCAGCGCCCTGGCGCCGGCTGCCGTTTGTGTAAAACATATAAAACCTTGCAGACATGATACGATCCATCTACAGGGATGCCCTCGGCACCATCCGGAATGCGGAGCAGAAGATCAGCTTCGAGCCCGCTGCCATCATCGAGGAATCCTACCACATGACCACCGTCCTTCGCAGCCTTCTTTCGCAGATGAAAAGCCACGTGCTGGAAAAGGGCTTCGCAGACGACAACGAGGAAATCGAGTTCTTCAAAACCATCAAGCCCCAGATACTGGGCAAGCTCATCTACTACAACAAGGTGTTCCGCATCGAGGCCTCCTGCCCGGTCGGCGGGGGCACCCTCTACCACAAATACTTTACTGGCGAGCTGCACCAGCTCAAGCAGGAATACAAGGAGCACATCTGCAATACCGACTTCTACCGCTATTACCGGCTGGGGCGGACCGACTGGGACCATCATTTCTTCCAGCTCGGCAAGATCGACCTCCATTCCGGGGTCAACAGCTTCGTATTCGAGATCGACACGCAGTTTTCCACCTATTACGACTACAAGGTCGCCCGCATCATCGCCAACGAGCTCCTCTACAACTACCTGCTCTCGCGAATATCACCCGAGGAGCCGGAAGGCCTGTTCTTTGCTGAAGAAAATGGAAATGCGAAAGACATCCTGTGGACCGATTCAAAAAGCGCCCTTATCGAGCTGATATACGCCCTGCATGCCTCGGGGAGCATCTCCAACGGCAAGGTCGGCATCCGCAGAATCAGCGCCGCCTTCCAGAACCTCTTCCGCATCCAGCTCGGCGACGTACACCACGCCTTCCACCGGATGAAAGACCGCAGCGAGAGCAGGAGCATCTACCTCGACCAGCTCAAGGCTTCCCTGGCCCAGCATATGGATCGGGACCTCTAGAGCACTACTTGTCGTGCCCATCCCTGCCAATTGGTGCCACGCTCAAGAAAACCGGCTTTCGCGCTGAAAAAATGTTGCATCGTCTGCCCGGACCCTCGGAAACCTCGGCTTGCGGCGATTCTGTTAATTATTTGCTAATACGGCCCAGCCCATTGGCACTGCTTGGCTTCGTAACTTCCAGGAGCTTCGCAACTTTGCCTTGCGATCCCAAACTATTTCCGGCAAATGCGCCGCGACATCCGGGAACGCCAGCAAAACCGACAGCCATGAACATAGACAGAATGGAATTTACAGCATGGATGGAGCGCCTCCTGCAGCGCTTCGACCTGCTGGGCGAAAACATCAGAAAACAAAAAGACAGCAGGGGCTCCATCGATGGAGAGGAACTGCTCGACAACCAGGACGTGATGCAGCTGCTGAAGGTCAGCTCACGCTCCCTGCAGCGCTACCGCTCTGCCGGCAGGCTTCCCTACTACACCATCAGCGGCAAGCTCTACTACAAGCTCACCGACGTGCACCAGTTCATACGCGAAAGCCTGAGCAGCGCCGGACGAAGAAAAGACGCTGAGTGACAAACGAAGACATGCAAAGCCAGCGGCGCGATTGCCAAGAAGCAGCTTCTTTACTTTGGAACCAAGAAAAAATGATGCGCTATGGAAAAGGATTTTGAAAACACGAAATTACGCCCTGAAGCACAGCCGGACATGCTCCTGGCCAGGGACATCGAAAAGAACACCATACGGGCAGTCACGGGCGTAGGCCCGAAAGGCCGCCTGAAGACCGTGGGTCCCGATTCCAAAAACGAGGCTCAGTTCATGCGCATCAACCCGCATGGGGATGCCTTTACCAATTTTTTTTCCAACTTTCTCAGCCAGCTCAAGAATCCCACGCGCTTTGCCTTTTTCCTTGCACATTCCAGCGAGGCCTCCCAAAAGGCCGGGCAGCTGCAGCGGCTGGCCGACAGGCCTGCCCGTGAAGAAAGCATCAAAATGCCCCACTTGAAAGACCGTCAAGAAATCCACGACACGAACAATCACAAAAACCGCAATACTATGGAAAATGAGAACACAGCCCCGGACAACGGCGGCTACCGCTACAAGGCCGAGGACATCGACTGGGCGACGATGAACAGCATGGGCCTCAGCCAGGAAAGGCTGGAAAAGATGAACCTGATGGATCCCCTGCTGAGGGGCTACAAGACCAACGAACTGGTGCCGGTCACCATCAACCTGGGTACGGCCATCAGCCGCACCGATGCCCGGCTGTCCCTGCAGCAGAATGCAGAGGGCGCCGTCACGGTGGCTATCCACGGCATCCGAAGAGAACCCAACCTCAACTATCCCTTCTTCGGGCACGAGTTTACCAAGGAAGACAAGGCCAACCTCCTGCAGACAGGGAATATGGGCCGCATGGTGGAACTTGAAAACCCCAAGACCGGCGAGATGCTGCCCTCGATCATCAGCGTAGACCGGCTGACCAACGAGCTGGTGGCGCTGCGCACGGAATTCATAAAGATTCCCGACGAAATCAAGGGCGTAAAACTCGAAGATGCCCAAAAGCAGGCCCTGACGGAAGGCAAGCCGCTTTACCTGGAAGGCATGATTTCCAAAAAAGCAACGGAATTCTCGGCAACGGTCCAGTTCAATGCCGACAAACATTATGTTGAATTTCTGTTCGACAGGAGCAACAGCAGCAAGCAAGCTCAAAGCAACGGACAGACTAATGAGCAAGGCAGCCAGCAGCACCAGACACAGGAAGCTCCCAAAACGTTCCGCGGAAAGGAACTGACCGACGAGCAGCATAAGGATTTCAAAAACGGCCAGACCGTCTACATTGACGGATTGAAAGACAAAAAAGGACAGCCCTACCAAGGCTATATCACTTTCAATAATGAAAACGGCAAAACAAATTTTGAATTTCCCAATCAATACAAGGAAAGGGTTAAGCCAGCTGAAGCGCACAAAACGCAAACCGCGGTCAATTCGGAGGGCAAGACCAACGAAGCAACCAAAAAAAGCAACGAGCCGTTGAAATCGGGACAGCAGGCTCCGAAAAACAAGCAGCAGCAGGAACAACAAGAAAAGCCCACGGCTGCGGCAAAATCCAAAGGCGTAAAAAGATAGTAAAGTATGAAAACAATCATTGCAGAAAAACCAAGCGTGGCAAGGGAAATAGCCGGAATTGTAGGGGCTTCCGAGAAAAAGGACGGCTACATTACAGGTAACGGCTATTTTGTTACGTGGGCATTCGGACATTTGATAGGCTTGGGAATGCCCGAAGATTACGGAATTGATGGATTTGACAAAACCGCATTGCCGATTTTGCCAGACCCCTTTTTACTCACCGTCCGGAAAGTGAAACAGGATAAAGTCAGCTCCGCCGATACAGGGGCATTAAAGCAGCTTAAAATTATCGAACAGCTTTTCAATAAAAGTGAACGCATCATTGTCGCTACCGATGCGGGACGCGAGGGTGAACTGATCTTCCGATATATCTATGAATACCTGAAATGCAGCAAACCGTTTGAGCGCCTCTGGATAAGCTCTCTGACCGAAAAAGCCATCAGGCAGGGATTTGAAAACCTGAAACCTGGGACAGCATTTGACGGATTATTTCAGTCTGCGCAAGCAAGAAGCCGTGCCGATTGGCTCGTAGGCATCAATGCCTCGCAGGCCTTGACCCTGGCCGCAGGAAATGGCAACTATTCGCTCGGAAGAGTGCAAACCCCAACATTGGCTTTGATATGCAGACGCTATCTGGAAAACAAAGATTTTTCGATAAAGAAATATTGGCAGCTTCAATTAGCGCACAATAAGGCGCTGACGGATTTTAAAACCATTTCCAAGACAAAGTGGGATGATCCGGAGCTGGCAGCATCTGCACTGAAAGCCATCCAGCGATGCGGGACAGCAACAATTGTATCCGTTGCAACCAAAAACGTAACCGAACAGCCTCCCCTGCTTTTTGACCTGACCGGCTTGCAGAAGGAAGCAAACAAAAAACTCAACCTTTCCGCTGACGAAGCGCTGAGCGTTGCCCAAAGCCTTTACGAAAAGAAGTTCATCACGTATCCCCGTACCGGCAGCAGCTACATTCCCGAAGATATGTGGCCTGAAATTCCCCATCTCGTCAGGGCATTGCAGGACAAAGAAAATTGTAAATCGGCTATATCAAAAATAAAATGGGGACGCTTCAATAAACGTATCGTGAACGATCTGCGCGTTACCGACCATCACGGACTGCTGGTTACGGATAAAATCCCTTCGGCCCTGAATGCAAAAGAAAATGCCGTTTACGACCTGATTGCCTTTCGACTGCTCGAAGCCCTTTCGCAAGCCTGTATGAAATCCATAACCGATGTCAATTTACAGGTATTGCATTATGATTTTACGGCAAAAGGCTGCAAAGTCTTAGAAGCTGGATGGCGTTCGATTAAGGGAAATTTCTCCGATGATAGTACCGAACCCTTGGAAGATTTACCTGAACTAAATAAGAACGATGAACTCAAAATAAGAGAAGCTTCCGTTCTAGAAAAGAGAACCAAACCGCCTGTTCTTTATAGCGAAGCCGGACTTTTAGCAGCTATGGAAAGTGCCGGCAAGGAAATCGAAAATGAAGACGAACGCAAGGCTTTACAAAACATCGGCATCGGTACCCCGGCTACAAGGGCCTCCATCATCGAAACCCTGTTTGCCCGCAATTACATCCAACGGGAAAAGAAATGCCTGATTCCTACCGAAAAAGGATTGCAGGTTTACGAATTGGTAAAAGACCGTAAAATTGCGGACGTGGCAATGACCGCCGAATGGGAACTGGCGTTGCAGCAAATTGAAAACGGCGAAGCAGATGCCCGAGCCTTCCAAAAGGAAATGGAAACTTATGCCTCGTCTATTACCAATGAACTGCTGCATACTTCCATTGCCCAGACCAGCATGCCGGATTTAATTTGCCCGAAATGCAAAACCGGGAAGCTGTTTATCCGTGATAGGATTGTCAAATGTACCGACGCAGTCTGCGGTTGGTTACAGTTCCGAAATGTGTGCGGCGTGCAGATCGGCTTGGCCGAAATCGAAAGCCTTGTAAAAGAAGGCAAGACATCGCTTATCAAAGGGATGAAAAGCAAAGCCGGAAAGAAATTCGATGCCTATATCGTACTGAATGGCAGCGCCGAGAGTTCCTTTGAGTTTGAGAAGCAAAAAAAGAAATAGCTTACGCATCATTTCCAGCGGCGCTGCCCACAGCCGCCAAAAAGTTTAGAACTTTGTTGTAACAGTGATAAGCGGAACGCACCCGGAAAACCGTTCGCTGTTTTGCCTGTCGCTCCAATCCAGAAGAATAAGTAAAATGAATTTTGAAAAATTAGCTTTCCGCATACAGCAGGCCAACGAATTTTTACAGCAGAATGCAGTAAAAGCTATAAATATCCACATTACCCTCAGGAATTGGCTCACTGCATTTTACATCGTTGAGTTTAAGCAGAACGGCAGCGACAGGGCAGAATATGGTGCTGAATTACTTGAAAATTTGCCAAAGTACATCAGCATCAGGGGACTTTCTGCTCCCGACTCTCCCGCTGCCAGGAGTTTTATCACACTATCCGCAAATTTTCGGACTGCCGACCCAAAAATTCAAAAACCTGCTTCTGGCTATTTTCTAAAAGATTTTGACCTTGAAAATATCCCGGCCAATTCTTGGGTCGGCAACCCAAAAATTACAGACTGTGTAGAGAAATGAAGATCTAGAACACGCTTCTGATGTTTTCCAATCTGGGTCCTACACGCATTTTACGGAACTCATCAAAATTGAAGACGGAACGAAGAGGCATTTCTGTGATCTGCTGATTTTGAAAACACAGCCTACCGTGAAAGAACTCAAGTGGCAGATCAATTCACTCACTTACGAAAGGGTCGGACTGTCCAGCAATCACAAAGCCTCGTTTGACGAAGCAATGCGAAAGATATGACCCCAGCAGACAACAGATCTGATGAAATCGCATTATTTTCTTGAGTTTCTCAATATCGGGCAGCCGTACTTAATTGGTGAAAGTGAGCTGGAGCAGGCTCTTGTCGAGCATCTGCAACAGATTATTATCGAACTTGAAAACGGATTTTGTTTTGAGGCGCGGCAAAAACGAATACTGATCGGCGATGAATATTATTTTATCGATCTTGTTTCCCATAAAAGGATTCTGCAGTGCCGCATTTTAATAGAACTAAAAACGGAAATTGCCAAGCACGCACATATCGGACAGCTCAAATCATCCCTAAACTATTACAAGAAAAACATTCAGGAAAGCAAGGACAATGCGTCTGCTGGCATTTTGCCTGTCAAGAGCCAAAATTAGACCTTTGTAGGCGCCATAGCGGATTATCTCTATATATGAGCGTGAATCAGATCAGGCCCGTATCCTTGTCTATTTATAAATTATCCTGAAAATTGTATAAGTGCTTCTTTTAATTATTTCATTAAATTTATATACAACCGAACCATTTATAAAAATGAAAAATTATGGAAAGCAAAAATGAAAAACATGCTCTGATTACAGGAGCCTCGAGTGGCATAGGATATGAACTGGCAAAACTCTTTGCCAAAGACAACTATAATCTGGTGCTTGTTGGGAGAAACCACGACACGCTGAATCAGGTAGCAGGAGAAATGTCGGAATTGTACGGGTCAATCCACACGCACATTATCGTAGCTGACCTTTTCGAGCCGGAGTCTGCACAAAAGATATACGACAGGACCCAAGAACTCGGAATTACAGTAAATGTCTTGGTCAATGATGCCGGACAGGGCGAATGGGGCCGTTTTGCCAAAACGGACCTGGAAAGGGAAATTTCGCTAGTACAGCTGAATATTGTCTCCTTAATGAGCCTGACAAAATTCTACCTTAAGGATATGGTGGAGCGCAGGGAAGGAAAAATTCTGCAGCTGGCTTCTTCCGTATCGAAAGCGCCTTCTCCCTATCTTGCGGTTTATGCGGCAACAAAAGCCTTCGTCCTGTCTTTTACCGAGGCCCTGGCAGAAGAACTGAAAGAAACCGGCGTTTCGATTACCGCTTTGCAGCCGGATGCGACAGACACGGATTTCTTCCACAAGGCAAAAGCGGAAAATACGGTAACCTATAAAGAGAGGGATCTCTATTCTCCTGAAGAGGTCGCACTTGCGGGCTACGAAGGCCTTATGAACGGCGACACTACAGTCCTGCCCGGATTCATGAACAAGACGCAGGCTGTGATGAATACCATTATGCCAGACAGCGCCATAGCTGCCAATATGAGCAAGCAGATGGAATCAAGCATGGAATTGGACGGAAGGACTGAGTCGGCGCACGAAGCTTCGCGCAGGGAAAGGCAAAGAATCAATGATGCAAAAGCTTCTGTCAACGGCGACATATAAAGCTGCATTCAAAACGGCATGGTTCGCAAATGCAAAAAAACTCATACTCATTTTCTACGCAGAATTATGCTAAAAGCAAGATCTTATGGAAGCAATCGAAGTTATGGAAATCACTGTGGCGTCAGTCCTTGGAACGTCGATTATGACAGCATTCAGCTACATCGCATCCGAGTCTTTCAATAAATTATGGAAGGAGCCCGTGCTGCTGAATCTTGTTGCATCAAAAGCAAAAACAGATTTCTCGCCCAGACGAAAAAGCATTTTCGGCTGGCTTATCCATTATATAATTGGTTTTTCTTTTGCGCTTTCCTATCATTTTATATGGAAATATTCTGATGCCGAACCTACTTGGCTATGCGGCTTAATTTTAGGAGCTGCAAGCGGATTGCTCGGCATATGCAGCTGGTTTTTCCTTTTTAGGATTCCTGAGCAAAAGCCGAAGATCGCCATCCGGCAGTACTACCTTCAGCTGTTCATTGCCCACCTATTCTTTGCCCTGGCCGTCGTTGCGGTCAATAAAGTTTTCGCGCTCATTTATTAATATAAAATTTCAGATATGGCTTCACAAATTAATGAAGAAAAAACCAGCGGTGCCAATGATTCTTTTTGGACGGCAAGTACCGGTCTGCTGTCTTTTAAAAAATTAGGAACTCCTATTTCTACAGATGTGCTAGTTATCGGCGGTGGCATTGCAGGACTGACCACCGCCTACTGTTTGGCGAAATCTGGGAAAAAAGTAATTCTGGTTGAGGACGGGTATTTGGGAAGCGGCGAGACCGGACGTACAACTGCCCACATTGCCTATGCGCTTGATGACAGGTATTATGATATTGAGCGCTATTTTGGGCTGGAAAAAGCAAAAATTATCGCCCAGAGTCACATAGAAGCGATTGAATTTATCGAAAAAACAATTATTGAAGAAAATATAGACTGTGGCTTCAGGCGGGTGGACGGCTATTTATTTTTAGACCCGACAGATGAAGAAAAAAGCCTGGATGACGAATACGAAGCTACAAAGCGCATCGGACTCCCGACAGAAATGCTCAATACAATTCCAGATTTTATTGGGGAATATAGTGAAAAAAGCATCCTTTTCCCGAACCAGGCACAGTTCCATATCCTGAAATATTTAAAGGGACTTTCAGGCGCGGTCCTAAAATACGGAGGAGAAATTTACACCGAATCCCGTGCCACAGACATTACTAAAAGCGGCGCAAAGGTAAACGGTTTTGAAGTAACCGCCAATCATATTGTTGTCGCCACAAATACGCCTGTCAATGATCTGTTTACCATGCATACCAAACAGTGGCCCTATCGTTCTTATGTCATCGGCGCCAAAATTCCCAAGGGAAGCCTGCCCTACTCCATGTGGTGGGATACCGGAAACCAGGATTCGAAATGGGTAGCAAAGCCCTACCACTATGTTCGGCTGGAACCTTTTGACGACCAGCACGACTTATTAATTTCAGGCGGAGAAGATCATAAGACTGGCCAAGCTGATGAAGAAAACCTGCCCGAAGAACACCGCTTTGCTGCATTAATTACGTGGACAAAACAGCATTTTCCTTATTTTAACGAAATAGCATACAGGTGGTCTGGACAGGTAATGGAGCCCGTAGACTGCCTGGCTTTCCTTGGAAAAAACCCTGGCGATGATAATATTTATATTATTACCGGAGATTCTGGAAACGGCATGACCCACTGCACGATCGGAGGCCTCCTGATCAATGACCTGATCTGGGGAAAGGAAAACAGCTGGGAAGATATTTACAGCCCGTCGCGGATCACCTTCAAGACCGGAGGCGATTTTATTTCTGAAGTAGGAAACATGGCTTGGAAAATGGCAAAGGATTGGGTAAGTTCCGATATAGGCAAGCCATCAGAACTAAGATCGGGAGAAGGCGCGATTATGACCCAAGGCCTTAAAAAAATGGCAGTCTACCGTGATGAAAACGGAAACCTTCACAGCTGTTCTGCCGTCTGTCCGCACATGGGAGGCATCTTGCAATGGAATAACGAAGAGAAATCATTTGACTGCCCTCTTCATGGCTCACGATTTACAACTGAAGGAATTGTAATAAACGGCCCGGCCATTTCTGACTTAGCAAAACTTGAAATAAGCAATGAATAAGTCCATGCCATTCTGGCAAATTCAAAATCTGTTTCAAAATATAAATCAAAGTACATTACGATAATATGCAGATTCCTAAAATGACGGAAATTTATATCTAATCGGTTTTGACAAAAAAGTCCAACTGTTACAACAATTATAAATCTAAAATCTGACACATGAAAGCAGCTGTAATTCACGGACCTGGGTCGATAAAATACGATACAGTAGACGATCCTAAATTGGTAGAAAATGACGACATAATCCTTAAGGTGACCTCGACCGCGATCTGCGGTTCCGACCTGCACATCTTTTCCGGGGGAATTCCGCAACCGAGGCCGATGGTGCTGGGGCATGAGTTCATGGGCATCGTGGAAGAGGTTGGAAAAGGCGTTACGCACCTAAAACCGGGCCACCGCGTGGTAGTCCCTTTCCCTGTAGCGTGCGGCACATGCTACTTCTGTAACCATGAGCTTCCGGGACACTGCGAGAACAGCAATCCCGACCATTACGGTCCGGAAGGAGGCGTGCTTACCGAAAAAGGCGGCGCGCTTTTCGGCTACACCGACCTTTATGGCGGCTATGACGGCGGACAGTCGCAGTACGTGCGGGTTCCGTATGCCAACTTCGGCCCTAGGATCGTCCCAGAAGGGCTGACCGACGAGCAGGTGCTTTTCCTTACCGATATCTTTCCTACAGGCTATACTGGAATCGACTGGGGACAGGTACAGGGCGGTGAAACGGTTGCCATATTCGGTGCCGGGCCGGTGGGAGTCATGGCCGCAAAAAGCGCATGGCTGAGAGGAGCCGCGCGGGTAGTGGTCATTGACACGGTACAATACCGTCTGGATAAGGCCAGGCTGACCTCGGGATGCGAAACCATCCTATGGGAAGACGGCGCTAAAGATGTCGTAGAACAGATACGCGCAATCTCAAACGGACGCGGTGCTGACGTCTGCGT
>Ga0247730_1001357_pt1 | contig 13741 bp, 19 predicted proteins | sample UWRJL073202C2_FD_180959 | JGI IMG/M metagenome (GOLD analysis project Ga0247730, IMG submission 180959) | Plant litter microbial communities from Arlington Agricultural Research Station in Wisconsin, United States - UWRJ-L073-202C-2 | ecosystem: Environmental > Terrestrial > Plant litter >...
GCCACATTTTGCACCAAGGGGCTCGGTCTTTTCGGCGCAGCAGCCCCGGGTGGTAGACCAGAAGAACCAGGATGAGGCAGTAGTGGATCTATGCTCGTTGCAGAGATGTCTGAAGCAGAGGCGTTATGCCCTGATATTAGTGGATGGTATGCTGTGGGCGCGTTGCTATGACCACCCATGACGTCGTCCACAATATGGCCCAGGTCCACTTCGCTGCTCGATTTCATGAAGGGGTCGACGAATCTGCTGCTGGGTGACGGAGGTGGCCAAACTGATTCGTGGAACATGGAGCCGCTGTTGGAAGCTTGGGCGCGGAAAAGGGAGGGTGTGGGTGACTGTTGGCTTGCTGACCGTGTATGGCGAGAGGTCGGGGTTGTTGGTGTAGCTCCCGAGATGGGCAAGTCGCGGTACTGTTGCATAACATGCTCTCGGTCATCATCAAACTCTCCGTCCAACAGCCCAATGCTTCCAGCACCCTTGTTCTCCCTGGACCCACGGTGAAGAGCTTCGATGAACCCAAGACGTCGTTTCTGGGCTCTTTTGAAGACGAAGACTCCGCCAATTAGCAGAATAATGAGAACAACGCCTGCAGCGGTGGCACCGCCAATGATAGCCGCTCGTTGCCTGTCACTGCCGCTGTAGTCATCGTCAGAGAGGTCAGTGGGGATAGGACTGTATATCTGCAGGCTAATTCAGCACGAGAAGAATTGAATGCAAAAGCCGAAACATACTGTAGTAGATTGACCATTTATGACGGTGATGATGGTAGAATAATTTCCTGAAGAGGTCATATCCAGGGGTGCCGTGTTCGATGTTGAAGGACTGAAACTGGTGATAGTGGAGCTTGTGGAAGTGGGTGAGGGCGAGGGTGTTGGTGATGGCTGAGGTGAATTTGGAGACCTAGATGATGCCTCAGAGGATGGTTCGGCTGGCGGTGCAGCTGAAGAGTGAGAGGAAGAGGGTGGCCGGGAAGAAGGGGGTTGGCTTGATGGTGCCGAAGATGGCTCGCTGGATGGCTCTGAAGAGGGCGGATTGCTGGGCTCTTCTGACGGGGGCTGACTAGGTCTAATACGAGGTCATGGATAGATATTAAACCAGCTGTAAGCCCACTCACTCGCTTGAAGGCTCTTCACTCGGGCTGTTATCCCCGGAAGAGCCTCCACTGTCGTCTGAAGACCCGCCTCCTCCTCCATCAGAGCTGCCGCCATCACCGTCTCCGCCACTTGGGTCTGGCGTTGGGTCGGCAGGGTTGTCAGTTACGACGCTCGAAGGCTACAGCACAGTTTTGTGAGCTTTCCAAGATAACGCGCTTCTGTCTGAACACAAATGCACCTCTGATCCTGTCTCCTCCGGTGCGCCTTCATCTGATGTCTGTCGAGGTAGCAGTGTAAGCTCCATTATGTTCGCGCGCGATGGTATATAAAATAAAGAGAGAGTGGAAAATCAAGAAACTGAATGAAGGTCGTGGAGGACCTGCGTCAAGAAATGGCAGTGCACTCATTTGGAAATTCGATCAACCCAGTGGCCACATGGTTGCCATCACAACGCCTATCTATTTCTCAACGTTAAAACGTTCACAAGCCATTATGTCATTGAAGGTGGTCTCCTTTGCACATTATACAAGCTGTATTATAAGTACTGGAAATATAGTACGCTCTATGCTCTCAATCGCGGCTACGCATCAGGGTGAGAGTTGTTTTGAACACGACCTGGTCTCGACTGGGTCGCGTCTAGAACACCAATTGTCAGAAAGTTCTTCTTGGTTCTCGACGTCAACAATGCACGTACTGAATATGCCTCACTGTCACGCACAGCGATACGTATTGAGCTGGCTGAAGCAACGGCAGCTGCATGGCTTTCAGCGCATGCCCGTACGATAATGGACGTGAACTGCGTAAAGAAGGCTGTCAGATACGAAGTAACTCGGGTTGATGAAACGAATCACTTACTACGATTCCCTTCAAGAACATTTGCCTTTCAGCATATGTCATAAGATGGAGAGAGAACAGATACTTACAAGGAGAGGTACTGTCTGAACAGCTCAGAATCTTAGCCTTCTTTTGTTCCATAATACTCGGGCATTCATAACTCACAATATAAACCACACAGAAGAAGGCGGTCGGCGAATTGACTCGAAGCACGCAAAGCACAGTTAGCCATGCCATGTAAACACCAGCTGTATGCCATGTTAGCACCTCGTCGTGGACTGACATGAAGACAGACTGATTACGCACCAGACTCCACTACGATAATCAGCGCGCTCGAAATGGGTCCCGACATTCCGGAGGCACCGAGTGTTTTCGCCCACGAAATATGTGTCCAAAGTTTTGCAGCAATGAGGACTGGGTAAATTACTACGGCAACGGATAATGAGATGACATACAGACATACCCGTACAAGAACCATTAACAGCGAGCGAGAACAGAAACGGAAGTTTACAGGAGAAAGATGTCCTGGAGGGGCTATATTGATCCAAAGATGACAAGGCATGTACGACGTCATGTTCAGCCCATATGAATATCCCTAGAGCGCGTATAGCAATTAGCTAGCTAATACAAACGAGAATGAACGTGCTTCATACCGACTAAAGTGCACCACAATGTCAAGGGAAGAGCCGCAATCCTCCAATCCTGGTTCCAAACAGTATAGACGCGATATACCTACCTCAATAGATGTTGAATGAGTCCATAGAACTAAGATCATTGCAAATAGTGACAGGTACAGACCAGAAAAAGATCGGCTATGAGCACAGTGGAAAGTCCCAGTGTAGACCGTATTATATCAACCACTGAAGGTACGATGCTTTCGACAGTTGGCGACGTGCTAAAGAATGTAACAGCATGGCACATGGTCAAAGCTGTGTTCTGCTCCCGAGTCCTTTGTCTAGCCCAGAGACGTTTATATAGAAGATCGGCACACATACCGTTGTGATAACTATGAAAAGCAGTATGGAGGTTCCAAGCATATAGCAGTAAGACCATGTTGCCGACCGGCGACGCCAGAGAATCTTCATGTGCGACAAGAATAGGTCAAGGTAAGCCCCTAGCAAGTTTCAGAGTTATTTCCAGTCCTGAATATAGTAATAGAGCAGCTGCTTCTTACCATAAAGCATTGCTTCGACAAGTAGGCCTGCGAGGCTTCCCCGGACAAGCGCCGTTGGTAATGCAGTGTCCATTGCGCGCAAGGTGGGAGAGCGACCATATGGAACCGGACCTTAGCCTTCCTTTATACTAGCTCTTCAGCCACTAGAGACTATTAATCATATTTCCAGGGTCTTGAGGAGAATGCAGTCTCCATGCCGGGTTGCAGTTACGGCAATGCAAGTACGACAGTCTGTATGTCAATTCGTTGCACAGGAAATTTCTGGTATACAATACGAGGAATCGTCTCACATTCAGCCCTTGCGACGAGCATCTTTGTTTGCGGCCTCTACATAGCTGAACCATGACGACTCGAAGGATATTGGCCAGTGACCGACGATCTCGTTGATGGCATTCGCCGAGATTCATATCGGAAGCCCCGAGGTGGCGTCAAATGTCAATTCTTCGATGACCTGCACGTCACAAGCTTCTAATTCCTGGTGGTCCGTCATCAGGTGTCTGCGGATACAGCTCTTGGTTTAATCCCCGTCAGATTTGGGCTTGATATGATATCTTGGAACTAGATAGCTGCAGCTAAATACATTTCAGTATCAGGTGGAGCAAAGGAGGAACAGGTCATACGGCGATTCCCGTAAGTTGCAAGGAAAGACGGAACGTTTGTTCGCAATCTTGATGTCCCAAAAACAGAACCAGCCACCAATCCGTCCTAGTCTGTTATTTCTTCCGTTACAGATACGGCGGGTGTCTGCTTTTAGAGCTGTGCAGCAGTCTAACTGCCGTACGCATCCTGCATGTATAGTAAGCTATCCGTAGAATAGGGTGGGTATTCAGTAAACTGTACCAAAGGAACACCTGTTCGCCCTCTGAGGAGGAACCAATAGTCCAAAATTGTAGCGAGTTGGTCTGCATCCTATGCAAAAGCGCATCGCCATAGATGACCTACACGTATTACGGCACAGATAATAGAAGCGTCCTATAGAGTGGAATTTGTCAGATTGTGAGAGCAACAAGTGGGACATGCTACACGCACGGAGAAGCTTTCATCCCTGTCTAACTTGAAGAAAAGGTCTAGATTACGGGCTTTCAGGGTCGTGAGCATGGGAGCTGTTCAATCAAGCCTAAGTCATTGAATGTTCCGGACTATTGGCATCGGAGGAACACTGCAGAGATGGCAGATAAAATACAGCAACACGACGCGTTGAGGTGAAAGTTCAAGTTGCGAAGAGGTGCCGGCCCGGATCAGCGGAGTTTGAATGATCAGTTGCATTGTATCTTATGTGCAGGTACCGGTATCAACAACAATCGACAAGCATGCAATCCCACTGCATAAAGAATGACTGACAGCCCATCGATAGCGAACAAAACGCACCCAGAATTAGTAGTGAAAGTAACTAGTAATACAGACTATCTATGCTACAGAAGTATCTCATTATAAATAGAAAACAGACCCACCCGCCTTTACAGCTGCTATTTCCAACTGGATGAATCTTGAGTGGTGGTCTTAAACATAGACTGATCTTTGCTCGAATTCGTCTGAAATATTCCTCGTCAGAAATTGATGTCTTGTTCTCGAGCAAAGAAGTCCACCTACAGGATAGCTCTCAACGTCCCGCTTAGCTATACATATTGAGCTGGAAACGACGGCAGTTGCATGATCTTGCTCGCACGCTCGCACAATTATCGAAGTGAACTGTATGAAGACATGTTCGTCAGACATCGCGCCTCGGCGTCACAAAGTGGGTATCTCTTACCACGATTCCCTTCAGAGGTAATATTTTTCTGAGTCAGTCGCACAGACAATCAAAGACAGAGAAGACTCACGACAAGAGGTATTGTCTAAGGGTGAATATATTAGTCATCCTTGCGTTGTAAAGATTCTTGGATGCTAATAACTCACAATACTAAACATGCAGAAGAACCAAGGCGTAGCTTTGAGACGGAGAACGGTCATCGCGATGAGCCATGCCATATAAACACTAGCTAAATTCTTTTTCAGCATCTCGGCTCGTGCAACAAAACATTGTACATGCCACTCACCAGATTCCACCACAATCACTAACGCGCTTGAAATAGGACCCGACAGACCAGAGTCCCCAAGCGATTGAGCCCACATAACGTGAGTCCACAGTTTCCCCGCGATAAGAACTGAAGAACAGTTTGTCAACTATAGACCAGAAAAATACTATAGAAAGATTACGCACCTGTGCAAATACCATTCAACGCAATCGTAAACAAAAGCGGGAATTTGTCTGATAACGTGGACTTGGGAGTGCTGAACTGATCCGGCGCTGTCGCAGCATTTGCCATATCGCTTTGGCACCACACGAACATGCCTGCACAGTCCACAGAAATCAGTTCTTGAAATGGGCCGCAGAAACGAATGGAAAACGTACCAAGTAGGACAGCCCATAACACGAGGGGAAAGGCTGCGATGCGCCAGTCTTTTCCCCAGACAGTATAAACGCGGAATACCTAGAGAAATAGATGTCAGAACGGGGGTACTTGTGCAATCAGATGTGATACGAACGAGGTAAAGATCCGCGATGAGCATTGTCGATATCCCCATTCCGGACCTCACTTGGCAAAGCAAAGAAGGTACCATAGTCCCGGGATTTAGCGAACTGCCAATATTCGCAATTGCTAGTGCTATGTCCAAACCTGTAGTCTGTTGCCTTCAAGTTAGGGAGGAGCGGTTTGGCTATCAAGTGTGCAGACTCACGACTGTTATGGTAAGAAAAAGCGAGATAGCAGTCGCAAGGGTGTAGTAGTATACCCGTCTCGACGATCGACGGCGCCATAAAATCTTGACGTGCGACAAGAACAACATAGCGTAGACACCTATAGTTCTCATCGTTCATCAGTCTTGTACATGCTGTTCGCAGAGTGAAGCTTGCTCACCATAGAGTATCGCCTGAACCAGCAGACCTGCAATCGTCGCGCGTGCAACGGACACTGGTACCGCAGCGTCCATGGTAAGCAAGATGAGAGGGGGTTGATTGCGAAATCGAACCTTATTTTCCTTTCCTTTATACCAGCTTTCGAGCTGTCTGTCAGTGCCAAGTAGCCAGTTGATCATGATTGGCGGAGATTTGCAGGGTCCAAGTGCGAGTGATGCACTGGCTTCCATGCCAACAGTGGCCATCATCAAACTAGCGCCACACTAGAATGCTCGAAGTTGGTAGAATTCACGGCCTTCAGGTCATTGAAGAGCGTGTGGTAGCTGGCATATAGCGTTAGGAATGTTGAATTGATATATACGGCAAGGAATAAGTAGGTGAAAAGCTGGAATCTATTGTGAGGGCCGGATTCTCGTCTTCAACGGCATTTGCCGAAATTGATATCAAATGTCTAAAGACTAGGCCACGAGCTTCTAGCACAAGTATAGGCAGTCGTCGCCATGTACACGTACTAAATGAACAGGGAACGTCTATTTGCAGCACGCATCACAGATACAAGGCGCTCAAGGCAGCACAAAAGACATCGCCTAATGCGCCTATGACACCATCATGCTCATGCTCATAGTGGCGTCCCTTAAGGCATTTTCAGGCTTGAGGCCACTATCGAATGCGGGAGCCCAATGTCACTCGAGCCAAGGCAGTCTATACTGAAGGATTGCTACCAACTGCCTGCACCTTAGCAGTTAAGACCAACAAAGATTTTTACCCAAGCTACCATTCTAGTAAGGCTTGCTACAACCGCTAAATCCTTGGCTGCGCGTTGTTGTGACTGGAATCCACCAGAAAACAGCAATCCAAGGATAATGTGGCGTTTGTGCCTTCTCAATGGCATATGCCGAAAATTGTATCCAGTATGCCAAATCTACCCTCTGATGTTTTAGCTCTTTCCATACGGCAAGAAAACCCAAGCTAAGCATCGAAGTCAGATACGCCGTTTTTCAAGGGTTGACGGAGGACTCCAGCTCTATCTAGAAGGATAGCGCTAAGGGACGGATCCGCGAAGATCTTTACCTTACCGTCGGTTCTCGCAGCGAGTAGAAACGAATGAGCGCTCCTGTCAAGGATCTGCTTCATCTCCGCCTTGTCGTTTCCCCAGGTTTCTCCTATCTATATCTCTGTTCGACCCGGCCGACGCCAACCCCAACGCCAATTATATTTGGTGTACGGCGTGCCTGTGTGCCAGCGACAAAGAGCCTAGCAGTGCCTATCATCGCTCTCTTTTCATGGTACGGAGAGATTGCGCAGTATTAAGCTCAATATACTTATCAGGGACAGATGTCAGACGTGAAGGTCCGTAAGTTTGTCTATGCAGAGCAATCAACAACAGCTTCATTTCCGCCTTAGAGTTGTTGAATATCGTTCGCTATCTGACCGATTTAGCACAGTCTATTGCGACGACAAGTGAGCCTGCATAGGTAATGTTGGTCTGGCGGACTGATTAAGCAATGTTGTGAAGGTGTCAAATAGCAAGGCACATACGAGATACAATAGTGGCATGAAAGCATCATCCAACTGTTAAACTTTGCAAGATACGGCCGGGATGTAGGTCGTACTTGATGCGCCGCCAATTATCTCGACATGGGCGCTGGCTACTAGCTGCTGGGTCTAGGCTCATGCGCACTCGTACAATCGTCCTGTTTTGTCGGCTTTTTTCAGCCCAATTTCTAGCATGAAACCAAATGGAGACAAGTTGGCGCAATGTCACCGGATTTTGCGAGTGTTCCTAACCATGTTATTGGCTTCGAAAGTCACAAGTTTCAAGGAATTAGCTCTACATACTATTATTTATGCCTTACAATACCTATGCAGTCTAATATGGCAGTGGTGGGAGTCCGCTATGACTATATTTTAATATACACCCTTTCAAACATACGTCAAGCATGGAAGAAGAGGAAGGTTGGAGGAATTATGGGAGCCCATCATCGTCGTGGGAACGTCTTCCATCGATATCAAGACCACTCCGCCGCTTCTACCAAATTCAAGTCAGTGCCTGGCATATATAGACAGATGCATATGCAGAATGGAATGAGCTCTTACTGAGATGAAGACCATAGGAACAAGTACAGAGCTACTACCGATGACGGTACTCGTGGAATTGAAAGTGTCGTAGGTTTCGGTACATGATCGGACGATGATGGATGTGAACTGTTCGTATTCGACATTTCGTTAGATATGCTCCCGAGTGCGCTTGAGCGGCGGGAGGACGTACCACGACTCCCTGGATACGATACGTGAATGAGTAATAGGGCGGCTTTGAGATACGTGAAGAGTGAGAGACGTACGACGAGAGGAACAGTCTTGTTAACCAAATCCGTCAGTACATCACCCCGGGCAAAGGAAAGGAAAGGAAAGCGTACAATGACGAATAAAGGAAAGAAAAAAGGAGAAGCTATCAGTCGAAGAATAGTCATCACAACAAGCCAAGCCATATACACCCCAGCTATACACGTGCATGAAATTCGAAATTGTTCAAGGTTAAGACAAGTTGCGAATAGTAGCGCTGCTTACCGGACTCCACGATGATTTTCAGTGCCTTGGAGACTGTTCTCGGTACCCATTGCAGATCGTAGGATCGAAGAGATCTGACGTGGGACCACATTCTGCCAGCAATGAGACCTACATCCCAGATTATACATAAGACGCAAATACATACACAAGGTAGAGAATGGGGACAGATAACGTACCAGTGCTAATGGCATTGACAGCCAGTGTAAAAACTAACGGGAATTTGGCCGAAAGAACAGACTTGGAAGGAGCAGCAGTAGTAGAGGCTTTCGCTACGCTAACTTGGGACCATATGAACAGTCCCAGAAGTGCAAACCACAGTATGAGAGGGAAAGCAGCTAGGCGCCAATTTCGTTCCCAGACAGCGTATACTCGGTAGACCTAGTGACAGATTGTTACCCGAGATTGATTAGCACGAGAAAGAGTGGTACGAACAAGAAACAGATCTCCGATGAGCAATACAGAAAGCCACAATGCAAACTTTAAACGAATCAATACACTTGGTGGTCCGATGCTCGGTTGGATGTTTTGCCAGCCGATACTATACATTTGCACTGCTTCTGCCATCTCGACGCCGGTTGTCTTGATTCCCTGTGATTCAGAAAGGTGTCTCGGAATCGAATCGGACTACGTACCATGGTAATGGTCAAGAAGAGAAGAAGAGCGGTGCTAAGTTGATAGTAATAAGGCCACGTCGATGTTCGTCGATGCCATAGGATTTGGGCGTGCGAGAGGAATAGGACAGCGTATATGCCTAGTTATGACGTTTATGTTGGAATACAAGAGCCAACCATATGCGAGGAGTACAAACCGTAGAGCATTGTCTGAATAAGAAACCCAACTAGTGTTGCTTGAGCAACCGACCGTGTTGGCGCGGGGTCCATGTTCAATGGGTGGGGAAGGCTTCGAAGATGGGGAAGATCTTGAGAGAGCCCTTGCGCCTTAGCATCTGCTTTTATGTATACGTCGGCGCTTTGTATTGACTTCAATGAATGAAGCGAAATCAGACTGATCATCATTGTAAGGGAGCCACGGCGAACCTTTGGCGAACCTCCAGAGATCATTGCATGGAATTGTGACAGAAGAAAAGATGGTTGCGAACATATGGTCACTTTGCCGGAGTGGTTAACGGGATCGCCTGCTACTGTCCTCATGTACAAGCGGTTGTGCTTTGCACGCGAGTGTTCGAATCGCTCAGGTGACGCATTTTTGCTTGCTTCAGGTCCTAAATACCGCTTCTTTGAGTAGCCCTCGCAAACTGTCGTTTTCGCAGCCTCAGAGAGGAGCGGACGAGGTGAGAGTTTCAGATAGGATGGATTTGCCTCGTGTCTCATAATGGATGGGCTTACATAATCATGGCCATTCGTGGCTGTGATCGATTCTATGAACCGAAATTTCTTGTTCCCTTCTCTCACTGCGCCTTTGCAGCTTTTCTGCAACTAGGGAAGACATTAACTTGCTCTTTCCCTCAGTTTATTCTCCTTCCTGTATATCTCTTTACCCCCAAAAGCGTCTTGCCAGCCTTCTCCTCGTTTCTCAAACAGGATCTTTTCACTGCTATATCCTCATTCACAGACGCTAGCCAGACACGAACACGAAATTAGCAGCGTCTTACACAGTCGTATTCCAAAACCCAATTTAAAAAGATGGCTTCGCTTTCTCAGATGCAATACGCCTGTTTGTCTTCTTTTCCCCTCATCCTGGCATGCCTTTGACTGACCACGTTTTCACAGTTCGCGCTCAGAAATCGTTAGGACTTGTCGGCGGACCTTTACCAGCTCAGTATAGCCCACTTGATTTAGATACCATTCCTACCCAAGCGCCAGTTGTTCCATCTGGCGAAGGAGATATACCCACGCCTACGCCTGCAACCAACGGAGGAGGAGGGAACAATGCTGCTCGTATGCACGCTTACAGCCCTAACGGATCTCTGTATGCAGTGGCATGGCCTTCTGGGTGCGTCCTCTTCGCTGTTCTTTCTTACGACATGAAGTGCTAACATCCGTTCATTCGCAGAGTAAAGATTCACGATACATCCTCCGGAGCCCTTTTACACGATCTGGCGAATACGGCAGGCGTAGTAGAAATCAGCTTCAGCCCTAACGGAACCTTTCTCTCCACCTGGGAACGTCCTATCAAACCTGTAGAGGGATCTAACACGCAACACAAAAACCTCCGCGTGTGGTCTTCTGCCACCGGCAAAGAGCTAGTCGGGTTCACACAGAAAACTACGGAGAATTTACAGTATACGCAGGACGAATCTAAAGCTCTCCGATTGATTTCATCTGAAGTAACCGTGTTCAAGACAGCCGATTGGTTGGTGGAAGGAGAGGATGGGTTTGGAAAGTTGACGGTTTCGGACAAGAAGAAGGTGGAGGGCTCTAGTGGGATGAAGATCAGTCCTGGACTGAACCCTAGCGTTGCTGTTTTCGTTCCTGAGAAAAAGGTATGTATATCTTCCACTCTTTGAATTCCCTTCCCCGTTTCTGACGTGCTCTTGTTATTACCAAAGGGCGCTCCAGCAGCAGTGAAGATCTTCCCTTTGCTGACACTCGCTACGGCGCCACAACCTTCTTCTCAGAAAACATTCTACAAAGCCGACCGTGCACAGATCAAATGGAATGCACTGGGAACAGCATGTCTCGTCCTAACACAGACAGATGTGGACAACTCGAACAAGTCCTATTATGGCGAGACATCGTTGTATCTGTTGCATAACGGGTATGGTCCCAGAGGAGATAACGGAGGGAGCGGAGAGAGGGTTACGTTGGATAAGGAAGGTCCTATTCATGACTTTTCGTGGAGTGGGAGTAGTAAAGAGTTCGGGGTCGTCTATGGATGTGAGTCCCTGCTTCGCGCTTTGTCATGCCATACGTGTGTACTGACGTTGGTGGCTGTTAGTTATGCCTGCAAAGACAGTTCTATTCGATCTCCGACTCCGAGTCTTGCACGATTTCGGCCCTGGGCCTGTGAACTACCTCTCTTTCAACCCTTCCTCCCGCCTCCTCCTCCTCGCCGGCTTCGGAAACTTAGCAGGCCAAGTGTCCATCTATGACCGCCGCTCCCTATCCAAGCTCTCTTCATTGGATGCTCCAAATACTAGTCACTGCGAGTGGAGCCCGGATGGGAAGTATCTGATGACGGCGACGTTGAGTCCGAGGTTGAGAGTGGATAACGGGATAAGGGTGTGGTATTGTCGTGGCGAGCTGGTGCATGTTCATGATATCGAGGAGCTGTATCAGGTTGGTTGGAAGCCTTCTGGTACCGAACCTTGTAAGTCTTCTTCCTTTTCCCAGTACGCTGTCGTGTTGCTCACTATTGTGTATTCGTCTCGTGTAGCCTTCCCCAACGCTATTCCAGCTGCACCGGAACCATCGCCAGCAGCTATTGCATATCTGGCAGGAAAGAAAAGCCGCAGTCCAGCAGCTACCACCGGTCCTGCAAGCGGAACTACCACACCTATCAAACAAGCCTATCGACCACCCGGTGCACGTGGTTTAGCTGCACCTTCCATCTTCCGACGTGAAGATGAAGGTGGCTCTCCTTCTCAGACTCCTACACCTTCGCGTGGCCAGACTCCCAATCCTGGACAACAAGATCATAGAGCTGGAATGGGCAGAGGAGGACGATATGTTCCTGGTGCGCAGAGGCATTCACCTAGTCCTGGTCCTCATGGGCCTCCTGGCGCTGGTGGTCCTGGTGGAGATAAGGACAAAGAGAAGAGGAAGAGGAATAAGGGTGCGAAGACTGCGAATGGGACAAGTACGCCTATCACCAATGGGGGTGGTAGTGGAGCTGGTACACCTGTTGTGGAAAGTCTTCCCCCGCCTCCGCCACCTCCACCTGTGCCTACAGCGGAGGAAACGGCGGATCAGGCTGCGTTGCAGAAGAAGATTCGGAACTTGAACAAGAAGGTACGTGTCTTTCATCGTTCGTCATCTGGAGCGATAGAAGCTGACGTTATTTGTGTGTAATAGCTCAAGGCGATTGATGAACTGAAGGAGAAGCAGAAGAGGGGGGAGAAATTGGAGGCTACGCAGATGAAAAAGATGGAGGGTGAAGCGGAGATTAAGAAGGAGCTTGTGGATTTGGAGAGTTCTGCCTAGTAGCGTACGTGGCAATAGCAGCACTCTAATGTGATGTACTCTGTTGGGTGTCCCAGTCCTGGAATCGTGAAGGTTGACATTGTGACATTGTTTATGTGCGGCCAGGGCTTGACCTTGAGCGCTTTGTGGCGTCAGCTAGGGAGAGGAAGTCCTAGGCGCAGCTTCATGATCTGATGAGCTGCCTCGTCCCCCATATATTCGTCGTGTCCCTCGGTAGGTGTTCTCAGCACTGCCACACGACAAGATATGCTTTCAATACTTCAGACATTCAGAAACAACAGCTATGGTTCAGGCTAAGACAACCTTCTCTCTAATAACGCTATAGCCTCATCTACCATTGAATCTGCAGTCGTTTCCCAAGCTAGTGAACAGAAAAAAGATCAACTGCGCGAATGAAAAATGATATGTTAAAAGTGACAAACATACCCCACTTCCACTTATCTACGACATTTCTCTCCATGCTTTCGAATGAACCTTCATAAAGCGAAAGCCATTTACCGTTCTGACTCGATCGCGCCTGGATATCCTGAGCGAAAGGTCTTCTAATTTCATCATACGCTGTTAATGCCGTAGTCACATTTGCTAGGGTAACGCTTGAATGGCCGAGGATGGCTGATAGTACGAGTGCATCCTATATGTACATAGCAGAGCATAGTTATGAAGAGGACAATAAGGGGAGCTTGGTACGATGTACATACCTCGATTGCTTGCCCTGCCCCGGAACTCTGGAATGGACTCATTGCATGCGCCTGGAAGCCAGTCAATTCTTGATTGAGGAAGCTACAAAGAGAAAAATGGCACATACTGAATCTCCAATCAAGCATACGCGGTTGAACACAAACGATTCCAACGGTTTCACGGTTTGAATGGGCCATTCATTCACTACATCTGCACACTTCAAAACGAGTACTAAACATTAGCCATGCGTGGACCGAAATCCCTGGAGAGACTAGTAACACGAACCACAATCAGGGCTTGTACTTCTGGTTCCCAATTCTCAAACAATGGTGCAATGTCAGTAATCTTGCGTTCCATAGGCCCGGGTCTCTTTCCCAGATCGGTATTCTCCAGT
>Ga0247730_1001358_pt1 | contig 13723 bp, 12 predicted proteins | sample UWRJL073202C2_FD_180959 | JGI IMG/M metagenome (GOLD analysis project Ga0247730, IMG submission 180959) | Plant litter microbial communities from Arlington Agricultural Research Station in Wisconsin, United States - UWRJ-L073-202C-2 | ecosystem: Environmental > Terrestrial > Plant litter >...
CGCTAAAGCGCTCGGAAATGCCGCGCCCCTCAAACAGCCCCAGCAGGTCGAACGGCGTTTCGAGCGCCATGTCCTCGAAAATCTCGTCGGTCGGAAAATCGGTGATCTCGATGACCAGATTGGCGGTCAGCGACCGGAATTCCTCAGGCAGATTGCCATAGGCTTCGATCGCCAGCGATTCAAACGTGCTGATCGTCGGCGCATGGCGGTCCTGCCAATCGTCGGTCTGGTTGATGCGGGCCATGGCTGCTCCTTCTGTCCTTATCATATAAGCGCTTTGGCCCGATTTTTCGAGAAAGAATTCCGGAGAGGAATAAATTCTCATGAGCGGGCGGTTGACTCTTTTAGCAAGCTCTGGAATCTATAAGAACATAAAGTGAACATGAGAAGGAAGCAAACGCCATGGCCGATAAAGCCGCGGCGCGGGAGGAGCTTTTTGCCCTGCGCGAGACCATTGCCCGACTGGAAGGCAAGACATTGCCGGCGTCGATGCAGGCTGGCGATGGCCAAGAGACGGGCGGATTTCTGCAAGAACAAGGGGGTGAACGCGATCGGCTGCCGCTGGGGATACCTGTTCTGGACGAGGCGATGCAGGGCGGTCTGCCACTGGCTGGCCTGACGGAAATCCGCAACGGCGAAACCCGCGATGCCGGCGCCGCCACCGGCTTTGTGCTGGCGCTTGGTGCCTTGTGCCAGGCGGCCCGCGCACCCGGCGACAATGCCCCCATCCTGTGGATCGGGCAAACCAGCGCTTCGGTGGAAGCCGGGCTGCCCTATCCTCCCGGCCTGCGGTCCTACGGAGCTGAAATCCGCGGCCTGTTGATGGCCGCCCCCCGCAAGGTGCAGGACGCGCTGTGGATTGCCGAAGCGGCGCTGGCCTCGCCGGTATTTGCCGCGATCGTGCTCGAGGTTCGCGGCAATCCGGAGTGTTTCGGGCTTAGCGAAAGCCGCCGGCTTCATCTGCGGGCTCGGGCCTCGAAGATCCCTTTGTTGCTCTTGCGCCAAGCCGGCGAGGAGGAGGCTAGCAGCGCCTTCTTCCGTCTCAATATCGCCCCGGCGCCAGCGCGCGCCCGTCATCTCCCGGATGGCTCGATGCTCGGCGGCAGCATCGGCAATCCCGTCTTTCACGTCACCGCCGAAAAAAGCAGGACGATCACCCCTGTCGGCATTCTCATCGAATGGAACGTCCATGACCGCCGCTTTCACCCCGTCGCAATCCCTGTTCAATCGGGCGTCCGGCCAGCGCTTTTTGTCCCTGGTCTTTCCGCATCTGCCGGCCGATCGTCTGGCACGGATCCGCTGGGGCGCGTCGTGGCTTTCGAAAGGGCGTCCTGAGCATCCGCCGGTCGTATTGTCCGATCGGGTAATGAATGCCATGCGCATCGTCGCCATGGATATTTTTGCCGAACGGCAGGGTCTGAAACATGGGCAGGGTATTGCCGAAGCGCGCGCCCTATGTCCCGGAATCGATGTAGTACCGGCCGATCCGGGGGCCGATCAGGCGTTTCTGGAGGGCCTTGCCGACTGGTGCGATCGCTACACGCCGCTGGTGGCGCTCGACGGCAAAGATGGGCTGTTTCTCGATATCACAGGCTGCGCGCATCTGTTCGGCGGCGAAAAAAGCCTGCTGGAGGATGTTTTGTTGCGGCTGATGCGGCTCGGTATCGAGGCCTGTGGGGCGATTTCTTCCACGCCGGGCCTGTCCTGGGCATCAGCCCGATTCGGCAGCGAAACGGTCATTGCCCCGGAAGACGCTGAGCGAGTGCTTGTCAGCCTGCCGATGGCGGCCCTGCGGCTGGAAAGGGGGACGGTCGAAACGCTGGAACGTGTTGGGTTGAAGACGGTCGGGGATATTTTGCAGGCGCCGCGGGCGCCGTTGGCGCGTCGATTTGGCTCATTGCTGCTGCAGCGCCTCGACCAGGCACTCGGGCTGGAAGATGAACCGCTTTCGCCGCGCATGCCGGTTGCCAGCCTGTCGCAGGAACGGCGCTTGGCCGAACCGATTCAGGGTGAAGACGACATCATGGGCCTGGCGCTGCAACTGGCCGGCGGCTTGAAATCGCGGATGGCCGAACGGGGCGAGGGCGGGCGGCAGTTCGAGCTGGCGCTGTTTCGCGTCGATGGCCGGGTGTTTCGCATCGCCGCCGGCACTTCAGCGCCGTTGCGCGAGCCGGAGCGGATCTGTGCGCTGTTTCGAGAACGGCTGCAGGCGGTCCATGACGATCTCGACGCCGGCTTTGGTTTCGAAATCCTGCGCCTGTCGGTGATGAAGACCGAACGGCACGATGCCGTGCAGGCGGATTTTTCCGGCTCCAAAGACCGCACCCGGCCGCTCTCAGCCTTCATGGACCGAGTCGTCGCCCGCTTCGGCCCGGACAGCCTGTTGATGCCAGTGCTGGTCGAAAGTCATGTGCCGGAACGGGCCTCGCTCTATCTGTCGCTTCAGGAAGCCGACCGACGCAAGCCACCCAAGGTTCAGCCCGAAACCTATGCCGGATCGGCGCGACCACTCCGGCTGTTCAGTCATCCCGAACTGGTCGAGTCCGTGGTCGCCGGCGTTCCAGACGGCGCACCGGCCGGCTTTCGCTGGCGACGGATTTCCTATCGCGTGGCTCGTTCGGAGGGGCCCGAGCGGCTGGAGGCGGAATGGTGGCTCGATGGCGAAACTGCACCGGCGCGTGATTATTTTCGTGTTGAAGATGAAACCGGGCGGCGTTTCTGGCTTTTTCGCCGCGGCCTCTACGGCCATCAGACAACCACGCCGCAATGGTTTTTGCACGGCATTTTCGCATGAACGCCGTCCAGCCCTATTTCGAGCTCGGTGCGAGCACAAATTTCTCGTTTCTCGAAGGTGCGTCGCAACCGCGTGAAATGGTGGAGACCGCCAAGAAGCTGGGCCTTGCGGGTCTCGGCATCGCCGATCGCAACACCGTGGCTGGTGTCGTGCGCGCCCATTCACAGGCCAAGACTGCAGGCTATGCCTTTCATCCCGGCGCCCGCCTGGTATTTGCCGACGAGACGCCGGATATGTTTGCCTATCCGATCAACAGGCGCGGCTGGGGGCATCTCTGCCGTCTGTTGAGCGAGGGAAATCTCAGGTCGGAGAAAGGAACCTGTACGCTTTTCCTCTCGGATCTGCTGGAATGGGGTGCGGATCTGATGCTGGCGGTGGTGCCTGTCCGGCCAGACGAGAATTCCGATTGCGCCCAGCATCTCGAATTGCTGTTGCAGCAATTGAAACCGCTGTTTGCCAAACGTTTGTACTTGGCATTGATCCCCGCCTATGACGGCAATGATCACTTTGCCTTTGCCGCCTTGGCGGTCATTGCCGCCCAAACCGGCATTCCGCTGATTGCCAGCAATGCGCCGCGCTATCATGATCCGTCGCGCCGGCCGCTGGCGGATGTGGTGACCGCCATCCGCGAACATGTGACGATCGCCGAAGCCGGGTTCCGATTGTCTACCAATGCCGAGCGCTATATCAAACCACCAGCCGAAATGCGCCGATTGTTTCGCCATTATCCGCAGGCCATCGACAATACACTGAAGTTTATTCGCCGGCTATCTTTTTCGCTGGAGGAATTGAAATACCAATATCCCAACGAAAGTGTATTGGGTGAAACCCCGTCGCAGACGCTCGAACGACTGACTTGGGCAGGTGCGAAAGACCGTTTTCCGCAGGGTATCCCGGATAAGGTTGCCGTCCAGATCAAGTCAGAACTTGAGATCATCCGTGACAAACAATACGAGCCGTATTTCCTCACTATCCGCAACATCATGGAATTTGCCCGCAGCCGAAAAATCCTCTGCCAGGGCAGGGGGTCCGCTGCCAATTCAACGGTGTGCTATTGCCTGCGTATCACCGACGTCAACCCACTCACGACAACGATGCTGTTTGCCCGCTTCATCTCTACCGAACGCGACGAACCGCCGGATATTGATGTCGATTTCGAGCATGAGCGGCGCGAGGAGGTCATCCAGCATATTTATGAGACTTACGGCAAGGAGCATGCGGGGCTGACGGCGGCCGTCACCAGCTACCGCACCCGTTCGGCTGGGCGCGAGGTGGCCAAGGCTTTTGGTCTGTCGGAGGATGTCCAGTCGGCGCTGGCCGGCTCCGTCTGGGGCTGGTGGACAAAGGGCTTGTCCGACGAGCAGGCCAAGGCCGCCGGCCTCGACATGACAGATCCGACAACCCTGCGGGTGATGGAATACACCGCGCAGCTGATGGATTTTCCCCGCCATCTTTCCCAACATGTCGGCGGTTTCGTCATCACCCAGGATAGGCTCGACGAGGTGGTGCCGATCATGAACACGGCGATGCCGAAGCGGTACATGATCGAATGGGACAAGGATGATCTCGATACGCTCGACATTTTCAAGATCGACATTCTGGCGCTCGGCATGCTTACCTGCCTCAGGCGCGCCTTCGATCTGCTACAGGCCCATTACGGCGAGACGCTGACACTGGCCGGCCTGTGCGACGATCCCCGCGAGGCGGTCTACGACATGATCTGCCGGGCCGACACGATCGGCGTGTTCCAGATCGAAAGCCGGGCGCAGATGAGCATGCTGCCACGGCTGCGGCCGCGTATATTCTACGATCTGGTGATCGAGGTGGCGATCGTCCGGCCCGGGCCGATCCAGGGCAATATGGTGCATCCTTACCTGAAGCGCCGCGAGGAATTGCGAAATGGCCGAAAGATTTCCTATCCCTACCCGGCATTGAAATCGGCACTGGAACGGACACTGGGCATTCCGTTGTTTCAAGAGCAGGCGATGCAGATTGCCATTATTGCCGGCGGCTTTACCCCTGGGGAGGCGGACAAGCTGCGCCGTTCCATGGCGACGTTCAAGAGAACCGGAAAAATCGCGGATTTCCGCGACAAGATGATCACCGGGATGCTGGCGCGGAATTATGATCTGGAATTTGCAGATCGCTGCTTCAAGCAGATCGAGGGCTTTGCCGAATACGGCTTTCCGGAAAGCCATGCCGCCTCGTTCGCGCTGCTGGTCTATGCCTCCTGCTGGCTGAAAACATACTATCCGGATATTTTTTGCGCTGCGATACTGAACTCGCAGCCGATGGGATTTTATGCGCCGGCCCAGCTGGTGCGTGATGCGCGCGAGCACGGCGTGCGGGTGCTGCCGGTCGATATCAATCACTCCACCTGGGATTCCGGGTTGGAAGGCGAGGGGATTTTTGATCGCGATCGGATCGAGCCGCGCCATCACAGCATGCGCGAGGTGATTCTGACTCGTAAGGCGGTCCGTCTCGGCTTTCGCCTGATCAAGGGATTGCGGGAGGAGGAAATGAACCAACTGGTCGAAAGCCGCAGCAATGGCTACGTGTCGGTGCGTGATCTCTGGCTGCGATCTGGCCTACCAAGGGCGGCGATCGAACGGCTGGCGGATGCCGATGCCTTCCGCTCTATCGGCCTCGACCGGCGACAGGCACTCTGGGCCGTGCGGGCACTGGATGAAAAAAGTGCCGCAGAGCGACTACCGCTGTTCGATCGGGCCAGCCATGCCGATCATCTGGACCTGCAGCGAGAGCCCGCAGTCAACCTGCCGGACATGCTGCCGGGCGAGCAGGTAATTCAGGATTACCGCTCGCTGTCACTGTCGTTAAAAGCGCATCCGGTGTCCTTCTTGCGCGCTGAGTTCTCCAAAATGGGGATCGTGCAAACCCGGATGCTGGAAACGGCGCCGAAAGGGCGGATGATCACGGTGGCTGGACTGGTGCTGGTACGGCAGCGGCCGGGCTCGGCCAACGGTGTGATCTTCATGACCATCGAGGACGAGACAGGCGTCGCCAATGCGATCATCTGGCCAAAAGTTTTTGATGCCTTTCGGCCGGTGGTCATGGGCGCACGGCTGGTGAAAATTCGCGGTCGGCTGCAGCGCGAGAATGAGGTGATCCATATTGTCGTCAACCATCTGGAGGACATGACCGCCGCGCTTGGCTTGCTGCGTAAGGAAACACGAACCTTCGCGGCTAATGCCCGTTCCGATGAGGTTTTGCGACCGACGGCCGATCACCGGCAAAAGAAGCTGGCCCTGCAGCAATCGCGCTCTGCAGCGGAAGGGCGTTCGGAGAGGCCCGGCATTCCGGCGGCGGCGGCTGAAGCAGCAAGTGTCATGCCGAAAGGCCGAAATTTTCATTAGGTGATTCTGAAAACTGCTTTGGTGATGAAGAGCCAAAACAGCGGATGGGACCCCGAGTCGTTTGGCAATACAGAAAAATTTCGGCAACTTAAATTTGAAATGTTGATGTTTAGAAATATCTGGTTTCAGCCCAGGTTCGCGACAAATCCCTAACATTTTGAAAATACGACTCAATCCGTCACGTTTAGAATGCTTCCAATTTAGGTGGCTTACCACCACGCGATTTTTAGTTGACAGCAAACATCATCTTTTGCTTTAAAAAAGGGAATTCAGTGGGTTGCGTATAATAGGCAAGAGAACATGCTGGTCTGCAGCTGCAATTTCATCTCGGTCAAAGACATCGAAGAGACGATCACCGCTCTCCTCGATGAGGACTGTTGGCAACTGATCGTGCCGGCCAAAGTCTATCACGCGATGGAAAAACGCGGCCGTTGCTGCGGCTGCTTCCCCAATGTTGTCGACATCATCATCCGCACGACCGAGCAATATCACGCCCATCGGCACTCGACGGACGTTGAAATATTTGATTTTATGGCCCGCCTCAAACAATTCCACGAAGACAATAGGAGAGCGGACCTTGAAAGGCGACAACAGAGTCATCGAGCGGCTTAACGAGGCCTTGTTCCTCGAACTGGGTGCAGTCAACCAATACTGGGTGCATTACCGACTGCTGGAAGACTGGGGCTATACGAAGCTCGCGAAAAAAGAACGCGCCGAATCCATCGAAGAAATGCAGCATGCCGACAAGCTGGTCGCTCGCATCATCTTCCTCGAAGGCCACCCCAACCTCCAGACGCTTGCCCCCCTGCGCATCGGCCAGAACGTCAAGGAAGTTCTGGAAGCCGATCTCGCCGGTGAATACGAAGCCCGTGCAGCCTACAAGACTTCACGCGACGTCTGTCACGAGGCCGGCGATTATGTCTCGATGAAACTGTTCGAAACGCTGCTGGCTGACGAAGAAGGCCACATCGACTTTTTGGAAACGCAGCTGGAGCTGTTTGCCAAAATCGGCGAACAGAAATATGGCCAGCTTAACGCTGAATCGGCTGACGCAGCCGAATAATCCTTGAAAAATTTAAGACCGGCTGCGTCGCTTTGCAGCCGGTTTTTTGCTGTCTCAGCTGTGGCCGAGATGCTGGAACTGCGCCACAACCTCGTCATAGACGGCGCGCTTGAACGGCACGATCAGGCCGGGCAGATCCTGCATCCGTTTCCATTCCCAGGCGTCGAATTCGGCTTCATGGCCGCCGGGCGGTGGATTGATCGCCACTTCGCTATCGTCACCCTCGAACCGGAAGGCAAACCAGCGCTGTGTCTGTCCGCGATATTTGCCCTTCAAGCCGATGCCGATCAGATGCGCCGGCAGGTCGTATTTGATCCACTCAGGGGCTTCGGCCAGCAACGTGACCGACTGCATGCCTGTCTCTTCGTAAAGCTCGCGATAGGCCGCAGCCTTTGGGTCCTCGCCCTTGTCAATGCCACCCTGAGGCATCTGCCAGAGTTGGGGCGAGCCGTCATATTCCGAATTGCCTTCGGCAATTCGCCGACCGGCCCAGACCAGTCCGGCCTTGTTCAGAATCATCACGCCGACGCAGGGGCGATAGGGCAGATCGGCTGGATCGATTGGCTGTTTGCTGGTCTTGCTCATCTCATCCTCAGTGCCTTTGCGGATCGGCCACCAAGGCCGACACGCCGACAATTTCGATCCCACGCTCCCCGGCCTTCTGCACCCATTGGCGAATCGCAACAATGCTTTCGTCAAAGGCCGATGCCGCACCAATGGCAGAACCGTTCTTGCGGGCGATGCGCTCGAGTTCATCAAGCTTGGTCAGAATCGCCGAAGTCTGCAACTGGCCATCGAGCTGGACGTCGGCAAAGGCATGCGGGATATCCATTGCCTTGGCAAATGTGCCCGAGAGCGACTGCGCTGACGATCCATCGTCGAGGAACAGCAACCCACGCTCGGCAATATCGCGCATAACGGGATCCAAAGCATCTGAACTCGCGAGGTAACGGCCGCCGAGATAATTCATGATACCAGTGTAATTGGTGATCTTGGCCATTGCCTTGTGCAGATTGACGAGGTTCTTGGCTGCCGACTGCCTGATCAGCAGCGTTTCCGGGCCTGGATCGTTATCCGGGTAATCGAATGGCTCAAAAGGCACCTGCAGCAGGATTTCGTGGCCACCGCGACGCGCGTCCTGCATCCAGCGTTGCAGGCTGTTGCCGCTTGCGGCGAAGGCCAGCGTTACCTCCTCCGGCAATTCTTTGATTGCCCGCTGCGTGCCGGTCTGGCTGAGGCCTAGGCCGCCGACGACAATGGCGATGCGTGTCACCCGTGCTCCGGACCACGGACGGGCATACTGATCCATCGGCCGCTGACCGTCAGGCCCGACGATCGGCAGGCGGCCTTCGGGCGTATCTTCCAGCAGGGCATCATTGGGAATGGCCGCCATGCGCGGATCCTGGCCGATGCCGCCAGCGTCGATGATCACCGGCCCCTCGCCATCGCGTGGACGGGGCGTGTATTTTGTCACAACTGTGCCGTCGGACGTCATGGTGCGCTCGACATTGGCGCCGGAGCGCGGCGCCGCGAGCGGTCTTTCAGTCATCGAATTGTCGATTGACGGTGCAGGTGTTGCGGGCTGTGCCGCATCGGCGGCAGCAACCTGGCTATTGTCCGGAATCGTGAGGGGAGAGGTCAGCCGCGTCGGTTCAAATGCAGAATAAAAAGACAGACCGATAATGCCGCAGACAATACAGCTCGATGCCAACTGGGCAACGGACGGGCGGCGGGACGGTCTGCGGCGCTCGGCACGATTTTGACCCAGCGGTGCGTGGAGATCCGTTGCCAATTGTGTGTCCGCTTTCCGGCCGAGATGCAGGCAAAACCGACGCCATCCGGAAAAGGATAGCGCCGGGATAGGCTTACTTGGTGACGGCAGCTGCCTTTTCGGGGCTGGCCGGGAAGGATGGGTCGGTCTTGTTGCCGCGCAACAGGTCCAGCGCGTAGTTCAGCTGGATGTCGTCCTTGGCTTCCGGTGGTACGTAGGCCACCGAGCCCGAGCCCTCTTGCGTTTCGCTCTGTCCGGTAATGTGGCCCGGCAGGCTGGATTCGCCTTCGGCGCGCACGCGGCCCTGCAGTTCCGGCGGCAGCGGCTGGTCGACCTTAATATCCGGCTGGATGCCGGTGCCCTGGATCGACTTGCCGGACGGCGTGTAATAGAGCGCCGTCGTCAGGCGCAGCGCGCCGTTTTCGCCAAGCGGAATAATCGTCTGGACCGATCCCTTGCCGAACGAGCGTGTGCCGACAACGGTCGCACGGTGCAGATCCTGCAGCGCGCCGGCAACGATTTCGGAAGCCGAAGCCGACCCACCGTTGACAAGCACGATCACCGGCTTGCCGTCGGTCAAATCGCCCGGAGTGGCATTGAAGCGACGTGTCTCGTCGGCATTGCGGCCACGGGTGGAAACCACTTCGCCGCGATCGAGGAAGGCATCTGAAACGTTGATCGCCTGGTCCAGCAAACCGCCCGGATTGAGACGCAGATCGAGCACATAGCCCTTCAGCTTGTCGGCCGGCACGTCCTTCTTGATTTTTTCGATCGCCTTCTGCAGATCGTCAAAGGTCTTTTCCGTGAACGAGATGACGCGCAGATAGCCGACATCGCCCTCGACGCGCGACTTGACGGCGCGCACGGCGATAATGTCGCGCACGACGGTGATCTCGATCGGCTTGTCTGCGCCCTGGCGCAGGACCGTCAGCTTGATCGGGGTGTTGACGGCGCCGCGCATCTTTTCGACAGCGTCTTCTAGCTTAAGGCCACGCACGGGCTGACCTTCGATTTCGGAGATGAAGTCGCCTGCCAGCACGCCGGCACGGGCGGCCGGTGTGTCATCGATCGGGGTGATGACCTTGACCATCTCGTTTTCCATGGTCACTTCGATGCCGAGACCGCCAAACTCACCCTTGGTCTGGGAGCGCATGTCTTCGGCGTCCTTGGAATTCATGTAGCTGGAATGCGGATCCAGCGAGGTCAGCATGCCGTTGATGGCATTCTCGACCAGCTTTTCCTCGTCCGGCGGCGTCACATACTGGGCGCGCACACGTTCGAACACGTCGCCGAAGATGGACAATTCCTTATAAGTGGAGCCACCCGCTGCCTGCGCCGGAATTACCGCCGTATAGATGACGCTCATCGCCGTCGCACCCATCAGTGCACCGACGAGAACAAGAGAAGCCCTACGAATCATTGTGTGCCTTTCCAGTGCCTTTTGCGGTCCACCATGGTCGAGAATCAACCGGCTTACCGTCTTTTCGAAATTCAATGTAAAGCGTTGGACGATCTGTTTCCAGCGCCAAAGCAGTTGCGCTTGCCACTCTTTTCTCACCCATGACGGCGAGCGGCTCGCCGGCAAACACGAACTTGCCCTGCCGGGTTTTGACCTCTTCCATGCCGGAAAAGACGAGATGGTACCCGTCGCCGACATTCAGGATGATCATCTGCCCATAACTGCGGAATTTGCCGGCAAACACCACGAGGCCGTCTGCAGGCGCGGTCATCAGGGCACCCGGATTGGACGCGATGATGATGCCTCTGGCGGGATGGCCGGTATCGTCCATCACGCCGAATTCCCGGAGAATATCGCCGGCGACCGGCAGTTCCAGCTTCTGTTTCAACTCGGAAAACGGATATGCGGGGGCAATGCGGTTTTTGTCGGGCACGCCGTTTTCGGCAAATTCCCGGGCTTGAGCCCGCTGTTCGTCGCTCAACGCCAGGCGGCGCTGCTCCTCCGCCCTGGCAGTTTCCACCGCCTCGTGTACCGAGGAAATTTCGCCTTCGAGCGAGGAAATCAGGCCTTCGAGCGAGGTCGTCTTGCTCGCCAGTTCTTCCGAACGCTTGCGCTCGGCATCGAGTTCGCCGGCATTGCGCTTGCTCAGCTTGTCGTTTTCGGTAAGCAGCAAATCCATGCGCCGCTCTTCCTCGAGACCGCTGGTCATGGTTTCGGTCAACGTAGTCTTTTCCGCCAGAATGCTGGTTTTCAGGCTGGTCAATTCCTTGAGATCGCCGACCAGCTTGTCGGTTTCGGTGCGGATGCCCGGCACCACGGCACCGAGCAGGATGGCGCTGCGCACCGATCCCAGCGCATCCTCAGGCGTCACCAGCAGCGCCGGAGGCGGATTGCGGCCCATGCGCTGCAGCGCCGCCAGCACTTCGGCCAGCACGCCCCGGCGCTCATGCAGCGACCTGACGATCCGCTCTTCTCCAGTCTTCAGGCCAGTTAGCCGGTTCTCGCTATCACTGACCTTCTTTTCCAATGCCTTGCGGCGCACGGCGGAATCGATCAGCGCCTGGCGCAGGCTGGTCGTGCTTTTTTCCAGCGCATCGATGCTGGCCTGCAGGCCTGCTGCCTTATCGGTCGACAGACCGATGGTCTTTTGCAATTCCAGCAGTTCCGCCCGGGTCTGGTCGCGCTTGCGTTGCAACTCGGCGGCCGGATCGACAGGCGGGGCCTCCGCCGGCGCGGCCTCGGTCGGCACGTCCTGTGCCAACACTATCGAAATGGGGTCTATTGACGTCAACGCCAGACACATCAGCAAAGCACCCGTCGCGCGTCGCGGCAGGGGGCAGAGGACCGATCTGGATTTCACTATCGTCATTGCGGCTTTCAAAGCAGCGGTGTTCACTGTTTGAAAACCCTAATCTGATTTGTCTTAACAAGCCAAGAAACATCCCCGTGTTCAGACCCGATGGTAGGGATGTCCGGAGAGAATGGTGACGGTGCGATATAGCTGTTCGGCGATCAGGATGCGTACCAACTGGTGCGGCCAGGTCATTTTGCCGAGGCACAGCACTGCATCGGCCCGCTCGTAGATTGCCGGATCGAGTCCGTCGGCACCGCCGATGGCGATCATAAGGTCACGCTTGCCCTGGTCGCGAAAATTGCCGATCAGGTCAGACAATTGCGGACTGTCCAGCGCCTTGCCGCGCTCGTCGAGCAGGATCAGCAAGGCGCCGTCCGGCAGCGACTTTTCCAGCAATGCGCCTTCTTCGCGCTTGCGGGTCTCGGCATTGCCGGCGCGGCTTTCCGGCACTTCGATGACGCGGGAAAATTCCAGCCCGATCGCGGGGCCGGTCTTGGCAAACCGGTCGAGGTAACGGGAGGCAAGATCCTTCTCCGGTCCGGCCTTCAGCCGTCCCACGGCAAAAATGCCAATCCGCATGTCTTTTCCTGTTAAATTTCCGGTCAAATCTCCGACCGCGACCGCTAGCGGCAGTCGCCGATCTTTGATTGAACCTGTGTCCACAGGCAGACAGGCCCGAAAGACGTTTAGTGGCGTGTTTCCTCGTCGATCTCGGGTGCTGCCCACATCTTTTCGATGTTGTAGAACTCGCGGATCTCAGGCCGGAACACGTGGACGATGATGTCGCCGGTGTCAATCAGCACCCAATCCCCGGTTTCCATGCCTTCGACGCGGATCCCGCGGAATCCTTCGTCTTTCAGGTCGGATATCAGGTGATCGCAGATGGCCATGACGTGCCTGTTCGAGCGTCCGGACACGACCACCATGTAGTCGCCCAGCGCCGATTTTCCGGCAATGTTGATGCTGACGATCTCTTCTGCTTTGGAGTCCTCGAGGCTGTTGAGGACCTGTTCGAGCTCGCGGGCGGCGGCATCGACGCCACGTTCCTGGCTCTTCGAGACGACGACCGGCGTCCTCCCCTTGGCGTGTACTGTTGTCAGAGAATTGGTCCTTCCTTTGCTGAACAGAACAGGCATTTTGCCGGCCCAGCAAATCAACCGAACCGCGCATTCAAGGTGGCATCAAACCTTAAAATTTTCAAGTGACGTGTTCGGGTGAGTACGAAATCTCCTTGGAGCTTCCCGCTACTCGGCGGCGGCGCGGATCGCGGTTGAGCTGAGCGGCGAACGCGGACCATGAATAAAGGTCCAGGCCGGCGCCTTTTTCTGCCAAAGCACCCCTGCGTCATCCTCGTCAACGCGGGCATAGCCAAAGGTGCGTGCCATTTTCGACGACAGATAGGCGAGGGTCGAACCCGGCCTGTCGACCACGGCGATCGGAAATGTGCGGGCGATCTGTTGCCATTTCTGCCAGTGGTGAAACGAGCTCAGATTGTCGGCGCCCATCACCCAGATGAAATGCACCTGCGGATTGCGGGCTTTCACATAGGCGAGCGTATTGGCGGTAAAGCTTTCGCCGAGCTTCTTTTCGAATGCCGTCACCTTTATGCGCGGGTCGCGCGCCAGGGCTTGGCTTTTGGCCAGCCGCTCGGCCAGCGGCGCCAGATTGGCCGTAGTTTTCAGCGGATTGCCGGGCGTTACCATCCACCAGAGCTGATCGAGGCCGAGCCGGCGCATGGCGATCTCGGCCACCAGCTCATGGCCGGGGTGCGGCGGGTTGAACGAACCGCCAAACAGGCCGACGACCATGCCGCGCTCCACATGCGGCATCGTCAAATATCTATGACCGATCACCGCATCGTGCACGTCAGGGCCTTGTCTGCCCGGTGCCGTGCACGCGGTACTTGAA